>SDBT01000104.1_pt1 | contig 106641 bp, 90 predicted proteins | sample 2277101 | NCBI WGS metagenome assembly SDBT01 (sample SAMN10404973, study PRJNA504765) | marine sediment metagenome | isolation source: marine sediment core GS10_PC15, 103 cmbsf | place: Arctic Ocean: Southern Knipovich Ridge | collected 2010
CGACTGGGTGCGGCGCGATCTGGACAAACTTGAGATGTCCATCGATTGGGACGTAAAGCTCTATTCCGAAGTGCTGATCATTGGGGACATAGACAGAAGCGGAAAGGTGGATCTTGACGACATGAACCCCTTCGTCATGGCCCTAACCGATCCGAACGGCTACCAGGCCATGTACGGCATCGATCCCAACTGGGTCGGCGACTGTGACGGATCGGGCAAATTGGACACAGACGACATCAATCCGTTCGTCGCGCTGATTACAGGCGGTGCCGCTGCGATCCCCGAACCCGCCACGCTGTCGCTGCTGGCCGCCGGTACATTCCTGCTGCTCGCCCGCAAAAGGAGGTGACCCCGTGCCGCCAACTGAACTAGGCAGTTTCGCCGGAGACGTGAAGGTGAAAAAGCACCTGATGTTAGTTATCTGTGCGCTGGCGCTGGTTGCCACGGCTGCCAAAGACGCCAGGGCCATTACCGGGCCGCTGTGGGAGATCCCACCTGAAGAGAAATACTTCCCTCTTCACATCGGCAGCTCATGGACCTATTCAAACGGCGCAAACGAACTGACATTTACGATCACCGGCGCCGAGCAGCACAACAACCGCACGTACTATGTGTTCAGCGATTACTTTATGGTGCGCGATGGAACGGCCACAGGCCCAACAGAAGGCCAAGAAGTCTTGCTTCGTTATGACCCGATCGAAAACAGGGTGATGCAGTGGCTCGACGGACAGGAAGGCGTCCGATACGACCTGTCGCTCCAGCAGGGTGAATCTTCGGAAGGTGGGTACTTAAGGCAGGACGGTGTGGATTGCAACGTCCCGGCCGGCAGTTTCCATGATTGCAAAAACTTCGCGTTCGGGAAGACGCGGTGTGGGCGATGCGGGCCGGATGCCTACGGCGTAGGAGAGTACCTCGCGCCGGATGTTGGAGACGTTCGGTATGTTCGGCCAGGAGGCAAATCTGGCGACGACGCCAACGAGGCGCAGTGGGAAGACTTCCAGCTTCAAACTTATACGGTTACCGGCCCAACGATGACACTTCTAAGTGACATGGATTGGAGCGGCCGGAAGAACTCGGACGATATCCAGCCGTTCGTCCTGGCGGTGACTGATCCTGAAGCGTACATCGCCCAATACGGGCGCGGCCCGGACATCGTCGGCGACGCCAGCGGAGATGGGCTGTTCAACTGCGACGACATCAACCCCTTCACGTGGTTAATGACGGGCGGCTCGCAGCCTATTCCCGAACCGGCCACGCTTGGGCTGCTGGCGGCGGTAGCTCCTTTGCTCCTGAAGCGAAGCCGGCGATAAGGATGCGCTTTCTATTGTGCGGCCAGATGCGCCTGGCTGGCCTGAAGATGTGGGCTCTTTACGATTGGCCTAGCCCTTGGCGACCCGGCGCCGCCCTTGCTCAACCCGCTCATTTGCGTGCCCTTCGAGAAACTCAGGGTTGGCCACGCCGCAACTCCGGAAGCTCAGAATTCACGTAATCCTCTGCACTGACAGCACTTCTGCGGCGCAACCTACAGATTTGCGCGCGCACTTTTGCAGCCGCGCCCCGAAAGTAACCTCGAAAAATGGAATTTTCTTATTGCCGGCCCGGCCGCGACTTGCCGTTTCGCGGAGCTTCCCAAGTGACACCTTTGCGCGCGCAAAAGTGGTAGGTCGCCGGAGAGTATGGAGGCCCGCGCTACGCGCGAGCGGAACCCGGAATCCCGGCGCGCCGGGAAACCTAGGAAAAAGCTGAAAACTGAAAGCCGAAAACTGGAAAAGACCGCAGTTTGGACTCTGGAAATCTGTAAGTACCGATAATGGAAACGCTTACGGCAAAACGGATTCGTACATTTGCGCACGAATGCGCACGCTTGCGCACGTTTGCGCACAAATGCGCACGCTTGCGCACGTTCTCGTACGTTTGGCTCTTCTTGTCGCGCAGCGGTGCTGGCGGCTTGGTCCTGCAACGGCACTTGCTGCGACCGGCCGGAACGGATGGGTTATAATTCCGATGGTAAAGTAGGTGAGATGGCAAAGAAGGCACAAGGCAGAAGCGATCGTCAAGCCGTACTGGAGGCCTTGCGGACTAAGGCCGGCGAACTGCCGGCAGCGCCGGGCGTGTACCTCTTGAAGGATTCCGCCGGCGTGGTCCTCTACGTCGGCAAGGCCAAGAATCTTCGCAGCCGGGTTGGCAGCTACTTTCAGCCGGGGGCGAACCTGCTGGCCTCCCGAAGCCCGGAAATCCACCGGATGGTCGATGAGCTGGTTGCGGAGATCGACTACCTGGAATGCGAATCGGAGGTCGACGCGCTGCTGAGGGAGAACAGGCTGATCAAGGACATCCAGCCGCGATTCAACGAGCGGATGAAGGACGGTAAGAGCTTTCCCTACATCCAGATCACCACGGGCGAGGACTTTCCCCGCGTTTCGATTACGCGCAAGCCGCAAAGGCGCGGCTCTACGCTATATGGCCCGTTCATCTCGGCTGCCGAGCTTCGCGCGGCGCTGCCGCTGATGCAACGGGTCTTCAAGTTCCGCACGTGCAACCTGGAGATCGACGAAGCCGACGAGCAACGGCGACACTTTCGGCCGTGCATTCTCTACAGCATTCGTCAGTGCACCGCGCCGTGTGCGGCCTATGTGTTAAAGGCCGACTACGCCAAGCAGATCAAGCACCTCAAGGGGTTCCTGGCCTCGAAGGGTTCGCAGATCAAGCGGGAGCTGGCCAGGCAGATGGCGGCCGCCAGCGAGGCGCTGGAGTTCGAGAAGGCCGCGGCCGTCCGCGACGAACTCCGCGCCCTGGAAGGCTTGCAGAGGCGCGGGCTGGTCGCTGAGCACGTCCAGCCTGAGGTGTTTTTCGTAGATCCCACCGAGGGGCTGGCTCGCCTGGCGGAACTGCTTGGGACGCCTGCGGCGTTTAGGACGATCGAGGGTATTGACATCGCCCATCTCGGCGGAGGCGAGACCTGCGGGGCGCTGGTCTGCTTCATCGACGGCAAGACCTTCAAGAGCGGCTATCGGCGATACAAGATCAAGACCTCCAGCAGCGGCGACGACTATGCCTGCATTCGCGAGGTGGTCTACCGGCGTTACAAGCTGGCCGGGATGTACGAGGAGCTGTTTCCCGACGTGATCCTGATCGACGGCGGAGCCGGTCAGCTCGCGGCGGCACACAGCGCTTTTGAGGGGTTGGAGACGACCCCGCCAATGCTCATCGCTCTGGCTAAGAAGGAAGAGGTAATCCGCGTTCACGGCCGACGCCAGCCGATCCGCCTTCCGGGGAACGACCCTGCCTTGCGGCTGCTTCAATCGGTGCGCGATGAGGCGCACCGATTCGCACAGCACTACCATCACATCCTCAGACGCCGGGCGACGCTGGAAAAGGCCAAGCCCGTTCGCAAGCGCAAGAAAAAGGCCTCCGGCAAGCAATGACTTTGCTCTTCAAGCGCTGCGATTCTGCTGGCATGAGGGGCAAAAAGGCTGCCCTCGCCCCGCTGTCATGATCGAGTCCAACCGAGTTCTTGGAAGGAGAGCCGCAGTTGATTACCGCCCGCGTGTCTGCTTAAATCTCCAAGTGGCTAAGGAAGCGTTTTGTAAGTTATGCGCCCGCCTTACTGCTTGGTAACTTCACAGTCCGCCGCGCATCTGCAAAGGAACAGGAGTGAGTCCCGTGGCTAAGAAGAAACCGCATATCCTTTACCTCGGCGACTGGGTATTCCACTTCGGTCCGACCTTTGTCGAGACCCCGTTCAACGTCGTCGAGACCAAAGACTGTGACATGCACTTTTACGGCCAGCGGCTCAGGGATGCTCTCGAGCCGACGGCCGAACTGACGTGCCTTGCCAACTGGCAGCTCTATCGACTCGGCCAAGGTGAGTTCGAGCAGTACGTGGATAAATCCAAGGCGGTGATCGTCAGCGACGTGGAGGCCAAGTGCTTTCACCTGCGGCCGGAGTTCTTCGACCGCTCCAAGCGCACCGGCAAGGCGATAACCTACCCCGACCGCCTTGAGCGTCTGAAAAACTACATCCGCCGCGGCGGCGGGCTGATGATGCTGGGGGGCTGGCTTTCCTTTTCCGGGGCGGGAGATGTAGGCGGCTGGCGGCGGAGCAGATTGGCGGAGGCCCTGCCTGTGGAATGTTTGCTCGGAGAAGACCTGGTCGAAAGTTCGGCCGGCTTTACCGTCGAACTGCTCGATCGCAGCCATCCTATAGCCAAGGGTTTGCCGTGGAAGTCGCTGGCGCCGATCTTCGGCTACAACGAGCTCGTGGCGAAGCAAGGTGCGGACGTGATCGCGCGTGTGAAGGAAACCGGCCATCCCTTGGTCGTCGCCGGTAGATACGGCAAGGGCCGGGTCTTCATCTACGCCTCCGATCCGGTCGCTCATTGGGGCATCAACTTCGAGCTTTGGAGCGGGTACGATAGGTTCTGGCAGCAAGCCTTCGAGTGGGTCAGGCGAAAGTAACCTTACCGGCTGAGCGCGGAGAAGAAGCGCACGGAGTCAAACGATGAAGGTACTCGGAGTAAACGGCAGCGGGCGGCAGGGCGGGAATACAGTCGTGCTGGTTAAAGCCATCTTGGAAGGGGCACGCCAAGCGGGAGCCGAGACGGAACTGTTTGAGCTGGCCGATTGGGAGCTTCACGGCTGCGACGCCTGTAAGGCTTGCAAGGAAAAACATCGCTGCGTCGTCCAGGACGACATGCAGCGTTTCTACGAGATCGCGCCGGAAACCGATGTACTGGTCTTGGGCAGCCCGATCTATCTCGACCACGTCACGGCCCAGATGATGGCCTTCATTCAGCGGACCTACTGTTACCTCGGGCTCAAGCTGGAGAACTACTATCCCAACAAGAAAGCCCGCGCGGTATTGGGGATTACCTACGGGGCGAACAAGCCGGACGCCTACCAGTACGTTCTGGACTGGATGGCCGCACGCCTGAAGGGATACTTCAAGATCCCCACGTTGGACACTTTCACAGTTCATTCAACTGTCCACGACCCGATTATCACTTCAGATCATCCGGAAGTGGGGCGAGCTCGTGAGTTCGGCCTGAGCCTGGTGCAAAGCTGATCGTCAAGCCGAGCCAAAAGGAGTCAGCTATGGCGCACGTTAGCTATATTGCCAACGGATTCTGCATGAAAGCCAAGCAACCGGGCGACCTGTTCGGCATGTGCGAGCTGCGGTTTTGGAACCCCATGCCGCAACCGACCACGGCCAGAATGACTGTCTATTATTCCGACAAGCCACCCGTCGAGCTGCCGCCTTATGAGATCGGCGCGGAGAAAAACCCGTTGCTGGTCTTCCCCGGGGACTATCCGGAGCAGTTCGAGGATTGCGGCCCGTGGGGGATGAAGATCGAAAGCGGTGCGGTTCTGCTGGGCGATCACATCCTCAGCGCCGGCCGCCAGGGCCCGCCCGACAATGTTAAATACCGCGGCGGCGTGGGTGACATCCAACTGCAAACTCGCTTGTCTAAGCTGTGGTATTTCTCCGACGGCATCCGGCTCATCTGGGAACCCGCCAACGCTCCCTTCCCGTTCGACGAGTTCGAGTGGTATCACATTCTCAACCCCAACAAGGCCGACGCTCACGTGACGATGAAGTGCGTGCTTCCCGACGACGGGTCGAGGGAGTTTGAACACATCGTGCCGGCTGAGCGCTTGCTGCTGTTTGACGATTTCGAGGAGTTCTCAACCACCGTCGGCTTCGGAATCGAGTTTCGAAGCGACCAGCCGATCGTCGTCGAGAGCGAACGGATCATCTACGGTCTTCACGGCCTTGACGAATGGGGCGCTTACATCCATTGCCAGCGGCCGGGCGTGCCTGGCCCGCTGGCTGAGAGTTAACGGCGGCACACGGGCCGTCCGGAAGGTGTGGATGATGGCTAAAATCCCAACCGTCCGCGGTGACATTGACTCTTCCGAGCTCGGAGTTACTCTAATTCACGAGCACCTGTGTTTTCGCGCCCCTGCTGAGTACGCTCAAAAGGCGATGGATTATCAGGTGACGCTCGCTCGCAAGGCCGTCGAAGTCGGCGTCGACACCATAGTCGACTGCACGCCATATCCGGATGTGGCGCGAATCATCGAGTTGGGCGAGAAAGTGCCCGAGCTGAACCTTATTCTCTCGACCGGCGCGTACCTCGAGAAGGTCGGCCCGCAGCTGGAAAACCCCGCCGTCAAGCGGATCCACGCCCTAGACGAAGACGGTATGGTCGAGCACATGACAAAGAACCTCACCGAGGGCTATGAGGGCTTTGAGGATACCGTGATTCGCGCCGGCGTCGTCAAGGTCGCCGGCGGGACCAGCCAGCTTACGGAGTGGGAGCAGAAGAACTTCCGTGCAGCCGCCCGTGTGCAGGAACAGTTGAAGGTGCCCATCGTCGCGCACGCCTGCGCCGGCTGCCGCGAGCAGATGGAGCTTCTACGAAGCTGCGGGGCAAACATCGCCGCGAGCGTCTATTGCCACATCGAGGCCGAGTTCGGTTGGGACGGACGCTCACTCGAAGCCGAGGCCAAGTATCTCACCGACGTCGCCAGGGCCGGGGGGTATCTCCAGTTCAACAACTTCGATTTCGAATTCGACACGCCCTTCGAGGATATGCTCTACCTCATTAACTACCTGGAGCAAAACGGCTGCGGCCAGAACGTCGTCATTAGCATCGACACCAACTGGCATCTCGATGAGCAAGGGCGCATCTGGCATGAGGCCGAGAAGGAACACCCAGAAACCGGCAAAAGAACCTATGCCTACACGATCACCAACGCCGCCCCTATGCTCATGTCCGCCGGTGTTTCGCTCCAGCGAATCAATAGATACCTGATCGACAATCCGCGGCGATACTTCGAGGCCTTCGAATGAATCACGCTTCTCTGGCCGCAGTCTACGCACTGGGTGGGTTTTCAAGATCAAGCTTCTTGAGCGTCGGGTGTTTGATTCTCCGGCGAATTTCGCGCCACGTCAGCAGTTGCCGCCGGCTGCGGATGTCCGGCAGGAAGCCGAGGTTCAGGTAAAGCCTAATCGCTACGGTCCGCGGCGACTCGGTGGTCAGGACCGCCCGCCGGTAGCCCAGCTGCCTCATGCGGTTGAGCACGATTGTCATCAGCGGCTTGGAAAGTCCTCTGCCCTGCATCTCCGGGACGATCGCCACCCAGTGGACGCGGCCGCAAGTTGAGCCGTACCCCTCGGCTGGCAGCCACGCCGTGGCTGTGCCGATGGCTGCGCCATCGCCGTCGAGAAGGTAGCACTGGCGCTGGCCTAAGAACTCTGCGTCCGTGCCGAACTCATCAGCGAAAAGCTCCGGCGTGATCTCTCTGTAGCGTTCGCAGCGTCTCCAGATATCGGTCCAGATCTCCTCGTCGCCGGGTCGGTACCAGCGAACGGCATACGGCTGCGGCAGCTCGTACTGAGGCACATCGTCGAGCCTCTCCCGCCGCATCATGATCTGAACGTATTGTTCATTTTCCTCTGCCAAAGGGCCCTTCCTTCCTGAAAGCTCTTTCCCTTCGGAAACGTTTCCAATCGTACACACAGATACCAGGGCGAGGAGAGGTTAATCTGCTGCGTTCGGAAAAATCAATTCTGGTAAGTCCAAGGGGACAAAAAACTGCCGCCGCGAGGTCGACCTGTGAGCAGGCCGCCTGGCGGCAGCGACTTACCGTACCACGCGCGACAGGACTCGAACCTGTAACCTTCGGTTCCGTAGACCGATGCTCTATCCAATTGAGCTACGCGCGCATCAGCTTCATCTGAAGTTCATATAGCAAGCTTGGGTGCGTATTTCAAGGGTTTTGACGCATCGCGCTGCTGTCGGACGCTTGTTGCGTAAAGTAAAGCAGAGTGTACCGCTGCCTTTTGCTTCATTGAGGCCGACAGGCTAAATTTGCTATGATCTCCCTGCAAAAAGAAGGTCGATTCGCCAAAGTGTCTTCAAGCCGTTGGTTTGTCCGGGAGCATTCATATGTCTTGGCATGCAATCTTGTTCTTTGGAGCGTTATCGATCATGTCTATGCCGGAAGCAGCTCAGAGCGATCAACCACAGCCGTTGCGTGTTCCTTTTGAATTCCCCGCGGAAACCTATACGCAGCGGGTTCAAATCGCCTTCAAGACGGCCGAAGCCGCCAAGAAGGCCTCTGTGGCCATCACGCCCTTGTACAACGGCTACGCTTGGGCCATCTCCAGCCGTTGGGATGACAATAACGAGTCCGATCTGAAGATGCGCGACACCCTGGCCAGGCACGGCCACAAGGGAACCTTCTACTTGAACCGTCCCGACCACTGGGGTGACTTTGTGCCCACTGCCCGAAAGCTTCTCGAAGGCGGTAATTCGATTGGCGGGCATTCGCTGACACACCCGATGCTCACCTGGTGCAACCGAAACCGAATCTTCGAAGAGCTAGCAGGCATACGCGCCGAATGGGAAGCAGCCGCCGATACGCATGTGCTGTCGTATACGTTTTCGTTCTGCCGATTTCGCAGCGAGTTTGAAGGCGTGGTTGCACACGCCGACGTCGACCGGCTCCTGGAGAGGGCCGGCTATTACAACGTCGCCAACCTCAGCTATGCGAAGTACATCCCGGTGCGCATGACCATCAGCCCGATCATGCCCTCCGACGGGGCGGAGATCGACGAGTTCGCACAGGCCGCCCTGAACGATAAGTCGTTTCAACAGGCCCACCCCAATCTATCCTATTCGATGCACGTCTGGTACGAGACGCCCGAGGCGTGGGCTAAGTTCGAAAGCCAGCTCGAAAAGTACGGCCGCAACGGCGACTGGTGGTATTGCAACCAGAACCAGTACGCCGCCTACCGCTATCAGTTTCTCTACAGCAAGCTCAGCGATCCGGTGCGCGAGGGCAATAGGCTAACCTTCCAGATTACCCGCCCGATTCTGCTGCACCTTAACGACCCCACGCCGGTGACGTTTGTCGTCGGCGGCGCGCAGAGCGGTGAGGTGGCAGAGGTCAAATGCGCTACGGCGGATGCCGTCCTCTCAGAGCGACGGACAGGTGGCGTTCTATTCCATCTGTGGCACGATCGCGACCAGACACTGCCGGAAAAGATCGGCAAGGTTCACAACGCCGAGAACCGATCGGAACCGGCTGCCTGCGACAGCGACGCCGACTTCCCCGCACTCAAGGCACTGCTGCACTTTGACGACGGCCGGCTCAGCCTGCTGATTGATAACCAGGCAGATCAACCGCTGGAGAACCTGCGCATCACCTACCGGCTGCCTCTGGCGTGGAGGGACGGCGTCGTTGTGCGTAAACTCGGCGACCTGGCGGCCGGTGCGAGAAGCGTCGATTCGATTATCCCGTCGCGCGCCATCGAGGATTACAAGTACAACTCAGGTTTCAGCTTCTTCCAGGCCCAGATCGACTTCACGCGCGGCGGCAAGGCGGGGCGGCTTTACGCGAGCTGCCATTTCAAGAACATCACCATCGACCGCTCTTACCCACAGGGTGGCTTTGCCCGCCTCGGACCGATCCCGGCAGAGAAGTTCGATCTGGCCAAACTCACCCACGATGCCCAGACCGGCGCGCTGACGGCCGGGCCTTATAAACTTGCCGATGGAACGCAGCTTGAGTGGTCTTTTGACGATGATCCATTCGCACCGCCCTTCCTCGACCCCGAAACCGTTCGCACTTACGGTAGCTTCCGTTGCGACGAGTCGATCTACATCGTGCTGGCCTCGACGGTCCACTCCGAAATCGAGCAGCAGGTCGAGCTGATCCGCTCCCGGAAGACGGTCCAGAACGTTTTCCTGAACGGCGCGGAGGTCAAGGACGACAAGCCAAAGCTCGCCAAGGGCGCCAACGACCTCGTGCTGGTTTTCCGGAGCCGGTTCGGCGAAAGACGTTTCTCCAAGTTCTGCCCCGACCATGGCGGCTGCTTTCTCCGCCTGGCCAGCCCGGGCACCTCCGAGCGCCTAACCAACATCCGTTTCGAACCGGCCATGCCGAAAGGCCGCTTGCGGCTGCGTGCATGTCCGCCGTCTCGAAAGAAACAGGGAGAACAAACGTGACGATTGTGACCTCATTTGTCGGTTTGTGCATTCTGCTGGCCGTCGGGCATTGGCTACGGATGCGGGTTGGTCTCTTGCGCAAACTGTACCTGCCGAGCTGCGTAATCGCAGGTCTGCTGGGTTTGCTAATCATCCAGTGCATGGGTGGCCTGGCCGGGAGACTGAACCCACAGGAGATGTCCGGCTGGTCGCTGAGAGCGGCGCAGTGGATCAAAGGCATCGACGCGGCACTTCCGAGCTGGACGGCCGGCTGGAGCGAGCTGCCGGGCTTCCTGATAAACATTGTTTTTGCATGCCTGTTTTTGGGTGTGGCGATTCCGAAGTTCCGCACTATCTTGAGCCGGGCCGGACCGCAACTGGCCTATGGGCAGGTCGTTGCCTGGGGCCAATACGTCGTCGGCGTGGGGTTGTTCGTCGTTTTCATCCGACATTTTTATGACCTTCCTGCGATGTTCGGCGCGATCATTCCCGTCGGCTTCGAGGGCGGTCACGGCACGGCGGCTGGGCTGGCGAAAACCTTCGAAGCCAACGATTGGGCGGCTGGCAAAGACTTTGCACTGGCCAGCGCTACAGCCGGCATCATCAGCGCGATCATCTTCGGGATGATCCTGATCAACTGGGCTACGCGGCGTGGATACACTCAACGCCGCCGCAGCCCCGAGGACGTCACCGAGTACGGCAGTCTAGCCGTTATTCCCGTCGATCGCCGACCCAGCGCCGGTAAGCTGACCGTCTCGTCCGATGCCATCGAGTCGTTCACGCTGCACCTCGCCATAGTAGGCCTGGCAATCCTGATCGGCTACCTGCTAAAGCAGGGTCTCTGGGGCGTGGAATGGATAATCAACCACAGCAAACCCTGGACGATCCGACAGGAAAGCATGGCTTATGTCCTGGCCAGGAGCTTTCCGTTGTTCCCGCTGTGCATGATTGGCGGGCTGATCGTCCAGCTGTTCGAGGATCACTTCGACAAATACAAATTGATTGACGTGGGCCTGATGCGCCGTATCCAGAATACGTCGCTGGATTTTCTGGTCGTAGCTGCCATCGCGATGATCCGCGTGGAGCGCCTCACTGCCTGGCTGGTGCCGTTCTTCATCATCGTGGCTGCGGGCATCTTGTGGAACATCTTTTGTGTGACTGTGCTGGCTCGGCGTGTGCTGCCGGACGCGTGGTTCGAAAGATCCATTGCGGAGATGGGCCAGTCGATGGGCGTAACGGCCACGGGTCTGCTTCTCCTGCGGGTGGTGGATCCTAACTATGAAACTCCAGCCGCCAATGCCTTTGCATATAAGCAGATCCTCCACGAGCCGTTCATGGGCGGCGGGCTGTGGACGTCGATGGCCATTCCTCTGCTGGTGATTTGGGGCGGCATCTACGGCGGTCTGCCGGTGCTTCTAATTGCGTGCGGCGCGGTAGCGGTCTGGTTGGTGGTGTTGGTGGTGATGCGGGCAGCGCGCAAGAGAAACGCGGCCACGTGAAATCCCGAGCCTGACATAAAAAAACAGGTGGCGGGTGAGGAGGAGGACACCCGCCACGCGTCCCAGTCTCGCTGGGTTGTTCCGTGTGCTTGGCGTTGCGGAGCCAGCAACGTCAAGCTGCTCAAACGCTCGATCCGATCTGTTCGGATACGCCCGCGTTTTTTTTGAACTCAGGAACTTGTTTTCTCCACGGGACCTTGAGCACACCATACTAGGCGCGGAGGTTCTGGTTTTCTAACGCAGGAGAAAAAAACTTGATCACCAGTCCCCTGCCACCCATCCGCCGGTCCGGCCAAGCCGGAAAGCTCGACTTTCTTCGACTAGTCTAGAGTCATGTTATTACGGTGAATCACCTCGTCGTAAGGCTTGTCGCCCAAGACGGCGGCGATCTGGTGGGTCTTAAGGCCCTTGATCATATCCAGTTGCTCGGCTGAGTAATTGGTCAGACCTCTGGCGATCTCGCTGCCGGATGAGTTCACCACTGAAACGACTGCCCCTTTGGCGAACTTGCCGGCCACGCCCGTCACACCGGAAGGCAGCAGGCTCTTGCCGCTCCGCTTCAGGGCCTCGGCTGCCCCGTCGTCGATCACGACTTGCCCGCTCGGGCGAGAGGCCTGGCCGATCCATCGCCGGCGGCTGGACATTCTGCGTCCGGCTGGGACGAACATCGTGCCGATGTTCTCGCCAGCAAGTAGGCGCTTTAGCACATTCGGCTCGTCGATATTGGCAATGACGGCCACCTCGCCGGCTCGTGTGACCATGCGGGCCGCCTGGAGCTTTGCCGCCATGCCTCCGGCCCCAAGGGTACTTCGGTCGCTGCCGGCCAAGGCCAGCGTCTCTTCGTCCACCTGCTCGATTACGTCAAGAATCTTGCCATCCTTGATTACCCCGTCGACGACGGTCAGCAGCACCAGCACGTCGGCAGCCAGCAGATTGGTCACCAGCGCCGCCAACAGGTCGTTGTCCCCAAATCGGATTTCATCGACGGCCACCGCGTCGTTCTCGTTGATGATCGGCAGTACGTCACATTCCGCCAGGGCGTGGAGCGTGTTACGGATGTTGAGGTAGCGAGTTCTGTCGGCGACCCCGTCGCGCGTTAGCAGTAGTTGGGCCACCTTCAGACCATGCTGTGCGAAGGTATCGTGAAAGATTCGCATGAGCTGGCCTTGCCCAGCCGCGGCGGCGGCCTGGAGCATTGGCATGGTCTTTGGGCGCTTGGTCAGGCCCAGTTCGCCCAACCCCGCGCCGATTGCGCCACTGGCAACCAGCGCCACCGATATGCCCTGATGCATCACCTCGGTTATCTGCCGGGCCAGTTCCCGCACGGCTTGCCGATCAACCAGGCCGGCGTCGTTGCAGATCGCGTTGGTGCCGACCTTGACGACGATGCTCTTGGCCTGCTTGAGAATGCCTCTTCTTGCTTCTGCGCCAGGCATCTTATGCCTCTTGGACAATCTTGTCGGTCGCGATCGCCCCCGGCGCCACGGCGGGCACGCGGCCGAGAACCTCACAGATCATCTCTACGTTTCGCTTCGTCGCGCCTTGCTGAGAGCGAACGCAGTCCCGTGCCGTCTTGCCCGCCGATTGGGCAGAGGCAGGGTCGGATAGCCACTCATCGAGCTGTCGCATGAGTGAATCGGCATCTTCCACACGCACACAGCCATGTTCGGCCAGGCGGTCAGCCTGCGGGAAATTGAAGGTGTATGGGCCAAAGGCCGTCGCCTTAGCCAGCGCGGCCGATTCGATCATGTCCGAACCGCCCAGCGGCACCAGTGAGCGGCCGGTGAACACGCATGCCGCCAGCGAATAGAACTTCCGCAATTCGCCCATCGTATCGCCCAGGATGACCGTATCGGACAAATCTTCTTGGCTTGTTGCTTCGCCGGCCGTCGCGTCCGGCTGCTCGGAACGCCTGATCTTTGCGAATCCCGTGGCGGAAATCAGCCTTGCCACTTCATCGAACCGTTCGGGCTTCCTGGGGATGATCGCAAGTCTCGCGCTGGGATGCCTGCGTTTCAGCTCACCCCAGAAATCGAGAATCATTTTCTCCTCGCCCGGCCCCGTGCCGCCGGCGACGACAAGCCGCTGGTCCGCGGCGATGCCCAGCGATGCGGCTAGCGCCTCTGAGCCTTCGATGCGGTCGGTGATCTCCGCCGTGTCGAACTTCATCATGCCCGTCAGGTGAATCCTTTCCTCGTCCACGCCCAGCGAACGGAGGCGCTCGGCGTAGACTTCGTCCTGTACGCCGATGGCGCTGAGACGATTGAAGAGCTTCGCGGCAAGGGGCCCGAGCTTCTTGTAACGTGGGTAGCCCTTGTCGGCGCTGATGCGGGTGTTGACCACAACCGCCGGAATGCCTCGCCGGTTGCACGCGCCGAGGAAATTCGGCCAAACCTCACCTTCCATCAATACCACCAGCTCCGGTCGCAGGCGATTAAGCGCCCGCCGCACCGCTAGCGTGAAATCGAGCGGCCAGCGAAAGATAAGATGGTCCGGCGCAAAGAGCCTTTGTGCGGCTGCAAAGCCGGTATCCGTCGTCGAGGAGACCACCACGCGGTAGTCGGGAAGCTGGCTGTGGAGCTCGGCCAGAAGTGTGCGTGCGGCATTGACCTCGCCCAGGCTCACCCCGTGGATCCAGATGATCGGCTGCAAGCCGTAGCGGATCGGCACGCCCCCGAAACGTTCTTTCCAGCCGGAGCGGTACCGGCCGTGGCGAATCATCCGGTACAGCCAAGCGGGGCTGGTTACCAGCAAGCCAAGCAGATAGATCGCGTCCAGCAGAATACCCGTCATGGTGCCCAGTATGCGGGCGGTGCGGGCGGGTGTCAATCGGCTGACGCGCCCTGCCACGCCAGGACGTCTAGCAGGCTCACGTGGTCGTCCGTCCATAGCCGGGTGCGCTGGAAATTTACCTTCGAGCTGAGGGCGGCGAATCTAATTCGGCTGACGTTGAGGAATTCGGCGTTGTTCGTCAGGAGGACCCAATCGCAGGTAAGCGTGCCGCGTTGGTCGTTGCCTGCGGCTGAGATCCAAACGGCTTGCAGGCGGAAGTGCTCGGCCAGCTTGAACAACACGGGCTTTAAGTCCAAATGATAATTCGAGACATGCACTGCCAGCACGCCGTCGTCCTTGAGGTGCCTGAGATGGATCTCGAAGGCTTCTCTTGTAAGCAGGTGCACGGGGATCGCACCGCTGGTGAAGGCATCGAGGACGAGCACGTCGTAGTGTTGGGGAGGTTCGCGCTCCAGCGAGAGGCGCCCGTCACCCATTACCACCTCTACGTCCGCCGGGCTGTCGGAGAGGTAGCTGAAGCGCGTCTCGGCCAGATGTTTCACGGCGGGATTGATCTCGTAGAACCGAAAGACGTCGCCGGCTTTGCCGTAGGCCGCCAGCGTCCCGACGCCCAGGCCGACGACGCCGATGCGGCGGTGCGTCTTTCGCGGGAAATGCTCGATGGCCAGGCCGCCACCGCTTTCGGGTCCGTAGTAGGCCGTCGGCAGCCGGCGCCGCTGAGGATCGGCAAACTGCAACCCGTGAAATGTTGTGCCGTGCTGCAGCACGTAGCGATGACGCTGCGGATCGTGAGGATATTTCTCCCAGAGTGTCAGGACACCGTAGAAGTTGCGCAGTTGAGTATCGAGGATATCGCCTGGCTGACCGCGGCTGCCCGTCAAGACAACGGCTACGGTGCCGATAGCGGCGACGGCCACCCACAGCCAGCGGCGGCGTCGAACCGCCGGAGAAGGGTCGGCCAGCAGAGCAAACAGGCAGCAGGCCAACAGGCCCAGGTACAGCTCCAGATACGTGCGGAACACCAGCGGGGCTACCACCGCCACGGTGAAACCTCCCAGCGCCCCGCCGGCAGCGATCATCAGGTAGTATGACGTCAGGTGCCGGGGCTGCGGCCTTAGGCGAAACAGCTCGCCGTGGCAGACCATGCAGCAGACAAACATGGCCGCCAGGTAGATTGCTGTCTGAATCCAGATCGCCACCGCAGTTTCGTGTGTGCGGAGGTAGATGACCGCGATGATGCAGAGGATGAAGGTGGCGAGGAACGGCCGCCGGGAGTACCAGCGCTGGTTGTCAAAGCAGATGATGAATGACAGCAGATACAGGCCAAGTGGCAGCACCCAGAGGAAGGGCACGGCCGCCAGATCGAGGCAGATCTTGTTCGTCACGGCCAGCAGGACAACGGATGCCCCTGCCGGCAGGGCCAGCCACAGTAGGCGTGTTTCGGCACGCGGGCGCGGTGAGCTGCGGTTCACTTCGCTGGTATCAGTTGCCGGCAAGCTGGGGTTCTTCGATTGGCTCCAGAGCCTGGCGGCGCATAGCCCTGAAAGAATCGCAAATCCGCTCCAGGCCAGCGACCAGATCACTGACTGCTGCTGCCGTGAGAGGACCGGTTCGATCAGAAGCGGATAGCTGACAAGGGCCAGCAGAGAGCCGGCGTTTGAAAGGGCGTAGAGCCTGTACGGCTGTGCGTCAGGCCGGCTGCGGGCCAGCCAACCCTGCATCAGCGGGGACGTCGAGGCCAGGACAAAAAACGGCAGGCCGATCGTCATCGTCAAAAGAAGCATGATTTGCAGCGTCGGGTTGCCTGTATGGCTAGGCTGCCATCTGGCCTCGGGCGCCAGCGGCAGCACCGCCAGGGCGGCCAGCAGCAATACCAAATGCAGAATCGCCTGCACTCGAGGCCGGAGAAAGCGAACGCTCAGATGCGCATAGGCATATCCGGCCAGCAGCAGCATCTGAAAAAAGAGCATGCAGGTCGTCCAGACCTCCGGGCTGCCGCCGAACCGGGGCAGGACGTATTTCCCGATGAGCGGTTGGACTTCAAATAACAACAGTGCCCCCACGAAAATCGACAGTGCGCAGGTCAGCATCAATTCCCGATTTCTACAAGGCCAACACGGTTCGAGCCGGCCGCGAAGACGGACTGATCGCGCCGGCAATTGTCTCACTTAAACCCGTTGACGCCGCGGACGGTGTATTTTTCAATGGCAGCCTCGATGTCCACGTCGTTGATGTTCGCCAGCGTACACAGCCAGGCCAGTACGTCGGCAAACTCCTCTTCCTTTTGGCGCTGATCATCGCCGGCCAATGCGGACGACAGCTCGCCCACTTCTTCGACGAACCACATGAACGTTCCCGGCGTGCCGCGCTGGCTATCTCGCGCGTAATACTTCTTGCGAATGAATTCCTGGAACTCTTTGATCTGCATATCCGGTTACCTCGAAGGCTGCCCCGGGGCAATCAGGGGCCGAGTTAAAGCTGGTTCTTTCGGGAGGCCATTATCCCTTGCTCGCGCAGCCTGCTCAATAGCCGGCTTGGTCGAGGCCTAGGCCGGCGCAGATTTTGGGCCGCCGCTGGCTCGCGACCAACGGCGGCCCGAGGCTCTTTACGAGGGTAAGGCTCTATTCCTCGACGATCGCTCCGACTGGGCAGGTGTCCACGCACGTGCCGCAGTCGCTGCACAGTTCGGCGTTGATGCCGTATTTCTCTTCGCCTTCCAGAATCGCTTCGGAGGGGCAGGAATCTTTGCACGAACCGCAGACAGTACACTCATTGGTAATCTTGTAAGGCATCTCGCGCTCCTTTACATCGGCTAGGTCAATTGCCGACCTCCGCTGCAGAGGCCGGCTCAACGTCTCACTCAAAGGACCAGCATATTACGAGTTCCATGCCCATCGTTTCAATGGGAATTGAAGGCCAAAGACCTCTCTTCTATCTCCAAAGATGCCCGGGCGCAGCCGGGTCTTTTATAACGGCCAGGCGGTTGCTAGACTTGTTCCATGCGCCGATTCGTAGACCTGCACACTCACAGCGTCGCATCGGACGGCTCGCTGCCGCCGGAGGAGATCGTTCGTTTGGCCGAGGCCAAGCGCTTGGCTGCGGTGGCGCTTACGGACCATGACACGGTAGCCGGCCTGGGGCCGGCAAGGAAGGCGGCAAGTGAGTTTCCGTCTTTGCGGTTCGTTGCCGGAGTTGAGATTTCCGCCAGGTTTCCCACCGGCACAATGCACATCATGGGACTGGGGATCGATGAGAGTTCTCCGGAGCTTCGCGAGACACTGGAAAGGCTCCGCGCAGCTCGTAACCAGCGGAACCCGAAGCTCGTCGCGCGCCTACAGCGACTCGAACTTGAAATAACAATGGACGACGTTCTGGCTGTGGCCAAGGACGTTCGCGGCGGCAGGGGGGGGCAGATTATCGGCCGCATGCACATCGCCGAGACCCTCCGCCGCAAAGGGTACGTCAAGTCGGCCAAAGAAGCTTTTGCGAAGTATATTGGCCTGGGGTGTCCCGCCTATGTGGATAAAGAGCGCCTCTCACCTCATCAGGCCATTGCCGCCATTCGCGCAGCCGGCGGCGTGGCCATACTTGCTCATCCGGTCCATCTGAACTGTCGCAACCGTGCCGAGCTGGAGCGGGTTGTGCGGGAGTTGATAGCCGCGGATCTGGAAGGCATAGAGGTCTATCATACCGATCATACCGTGGATCAGACGCGTCTATATCTGGAGCTGGCCTGCCGATACCACCTGCTGGTGACGGGCGGTTCGGATTTCCACGGCGCAGCCAAGCCCGAAGCGATGTTGGGCCGCCCGCGTGTTCCCATGGCGAGCCTCGTTGCAAGTGGTTTGGCTGAAAGGCTTTTCGAGAGCATCCGAGCCCAACGCGAATGAGCCCGGCCGTTTCCCCTTGATTTTGCAAGAACTTGCGATATAATCTGCTGCTAGACCGCGGGAACGAGGGAATAAGACCAAGGAGCAGAACGATGAGGGTATGCGCGCAAATCATCTCACGGCAGTTGAGTTGCGCCATCCTGGCCCTGCTAGCCGCCTCGGCGACGGTACCTGCAGGCGCAGACGTCAAGGTAGACGGCGATCCGAATACCGTCCAGAATGAAATCTCGTTGACGCTGGTTCACGGCCAGAGTGGACAGCTTGCCATGGCGTATAACGACTACTTGTTTTCGCAAGCCTTGGGTATCGCCTACAGCACCGACAACGGAAATACCTGGGGCACCACGCAACTGCAGCTTCCGCTTTCACCTGGCCCTGGCGGCGGTCCGCCTGGCCCGCCGATGGGACGGGCGTTCGACCCGACGATCACGTCCGACGCCAACGGGAAACTCTACGCCGGGTTCATCGCCGATGGGGCACAGACACTAGGTGGAGCGCCCGACAGCGGCCTGTACGTGGCCACGTCCACCGACGGCGGACAGAACTGGGGTACGCCGGTACAGGTTTCCTACGATCCGCCCAGTCAGAATACCATCTATCCGGACCCGAACTATCGCTTCAACGACCGGGATCAGATCACGGCCGACAGGTTCCCGAACAGTCCTCATTACGGCAATGTATACGCCAGTTGGATTCGGGACCGCGGATGGTACAATCAGTACGATCCGAATAATCCCCCCGGCTTCTCGCCGCCCGCCGATATCTACTTCTCCCGCTCGACAGACGGGGGTGTCAGCTACAGCTCCCGGCTGAAGATTAATGACGCCAATCAGAACCTGGGCGGCATACCGGTCCCGCGCGTGGCCAAGGATGGAACGATCTATGTTGGCTGGGCGGACTTCGACGTCTGGACGGGCGGCACGGCGACCCTCTGGCTCGATAAATCCACAGACGGCGGCAATACCTGGGGAACGGACCAGCAGGTGAAGCAAGTCGTCCTGCCTCCGGTGCGGGTCACCAAAGCCGATGGAACGCTTGATGCCTCGGCCAAAGGCGCTCCGCTGCTGGCGACCTGCCCCACCGACGCGAATGTTCTCTACTTCGTCTACGATTCGGATCCGGACGGCCCCGGCGGGGACGACGGGGACATCTTTCTCATCAAGTCTACCGATGGCGGACAGAACTGGGGCACTGCCGTGCAGGTCAATGACGATGCCAATACCACGAACGATCAAGTTATGCCCTGGATGGACATCAAGCCTGACGGAACGATCGACATCGCCTGGTACGACCGCCGCAACGACCCCAACGACGCCCTCTGGGACATCTACATCGCCAGGAGCACTGACGGCGGGGCAACCTTCCTGGCCAACATCCAAATAAACGATCCGAATACGAGCTACCCCACGCCGCTGGGCGGCACCTGGATGGGCGAATACCTTGGCTTGGCCGTCGATGGCAACGACGCGTACGTGGCGTGGTGCTCCTCGCTCGTCGATAATAACGGCGATATTTACTTCGATAAGATCGCGAATTCCGCGATCCCCGAGCCTGCTGCGTTGGCTGTGCTTGGCTTCGGCGCGGTGGCACTGTTCCGCAAGCGGAAGAAGACCTAAAGCCGGCCTCGGGCGGCGCGGTGCCCTCATGCTGCGTCGCGCTGTGAACGGCCGGATCTAATAAAGACGCCGCTGGGAGACAACAGGTCCTGGCGGCGTTTTTTTGCCACCTCGCCGTTTCGCCCGCAGGCCGCCCCGCAGCTGCCCATACGGCCGTACGGCCCGGGCGGAAAAGACTGTCGGGCAAAACGCAACAACCGCCGGTGGAAGCACATATGAATTGGAGGCGATGTTCTTCGAGGCTGTGGGAAGCCGGGGTCCAGAGCGAGCGTAGCTGCGTTTCTCTTGACTTTGTAGGAACTTGCGATATAATCTGCTGCTAGACCGAGGAAGGAAACGAGGGACTATAAGAGCAAGGAGCAGAACGATGAGGGTGCGCGCGCAAACCACGCTGCGGCAGTTCAGTTGTGTGATCGTGGCCCTGCTAGCCGCCTCGGCAACGGCACTTGCAGGCGCAGACACCAACGTCGATGGCGATCCGAACACCATCCAAAATGAGATCTCCCTGACGTTGGTTCACGGCCAGAGCGGAAGCCTTGCGATGGCGTATAATGATGCGCCGTATTCGGGCCCCTTGGGTATCGCCTACAGTTCTAACGATGGCAACACCTGGGGGACCACACAACTGCAACTTCCCTTCTCAGTTGCCCCGGGCAATGTGCCCGGCCCACAAATGGCGCGGGCGTTCGACCCGTCGATTACCTCCGATGCCAGCGGGCAACTCTACGCTGCGTTCATCGCCGATGGGGCGCAGACGCTCGGCGGCATGCCGGACAACGGCCTCTATGTGGCTACGTCTTCCGACGGCGGACAGAACTGGGGCAAGCCGGTACAGGTCTCTTACGATCCGCCCAGCCTGCCGATGTATCCGGATCCGAACTTCCGCTATAACGACAGGGACCAGATCACGGCCGACAGGTTCTTAGCCAGCCCCTATTACGGTAACGTCTACGTCAGTTGGATTCGGGATCGCGGATATTACGTTCAATGGGACCCGAATAACCCGCCAGGCTTCCAGCCCCCGGGCGATATCTACTTTTCGCGCTCGACTGACGGCGGAGTCAACTACAGCACGCGGCTGAGGATCAACGACGCCAACCAGAACCTGTCCAACATGCCGATCCCGCGCGCGGCGAGGGACGGAACGGTGTACGTGTCCTGGCTGGATTACGACGTCTGGACGGGCGGGAAGGGAACCATCTGGCTGGATAGGTCCACCGACGGAGGCAATACCTGGGGGACGGACACGCAGGTTGCGCAGATCACTCTGCCGCCGTTGAATGTTTCTACGGCCAGCGGCGCGCAGGATGCATTGGCCAAAGGCGCCCCGGTGCTGGCGACCAGCCCCACTGATGCCAACGTATTGTATATCACCTACGCCGCAGATCCGGACGGCCCTCTCGCTGATGAGGCGGACATCTTTCTCATCAAATCCACCGACGCCGGACAGAGTTGGGGGGCGGCGGTGCGTGTCAATAACGACGCCAATTCGGTCCGCGACCAGATCCTGCCCTGGATCGACATCAAGCCTGACGGAACAATCGACATCGCCTGGTACGACCGCCGCAACGACCCCCTCGACACCCTCTGGGACATCTATATCGCCAGGAGCACCGACGGCGGATCGACCTTCTTGGCCAACATCCAACTAAACGATCCGAATACAAGCTTCCCCACGCCGCAAGGCGGCACCTGGATGGGCGAATACCTTGGCTTGGCCGTCGATGGCAACGACGCGTACGTGGCGTGGTGCTCCTCGCTCGTCGATAATCGCGGAGATGTCTACTTCGATAAGATCGCGAATTCCGCGATCCCCGAGCCTACTGCGTTGGCTCTGCTTGGCTTCGGCGCGGTGGCGCTGTTCCGCAAGCGGAAGAAGACCTAGAGCCGGCCTCGGGCGGCGCGGTACCCTCATGCTGCGTCGCGCTGTGAACGGCTGGATCTAATAAAGACGCCGCCGGGATGCAAAAGACCCCGGCGGCGTTCTTTTGTTGGCATTACTGTTTTGCTCGCAGGCCGATCTGCCCCAAGTCGACCAGGCAAGCACGCCGCGCAGAAGTCACATCTTCCTCACCACGCCGACAACCACGCCCTGGATGTCCACCTTGTCGGCGTAGATTGGTCCATAGTTGGGATTGGCCGCTTGCAGCCGGACGCGCCCCTTTTTCCGATAAAACTTCTTCAGTGTGGCCTCGCCATCTTGGAGCAAAGCTACAACCGTCTCGCCGTCGCGAGCCTCCTTGCGTCGTTCGCAAACGACCAGGTCACCGTCGCAGATGTGCTCGTCCACCATGCTGTCGCCGGATACCTGCAGGACGAACGTCTCGCCAGGCCGATCGAAGAGCTCTTCCAGGTCCAGTGCTTGGCGGTCTTCGATGGCCTCGATCGGCAAGCCCGCGGCGATGCGTCCGACCAGCGGGATACGCGTCGGCCGCTCGTCGGCAAACTCAAAGCTCGGAGATACCTGCAAAGAGCGAGCCTTGTGCTTGGCGCCCCGAAGGAGCAGCCCTTTTCTTTCCAGAGCCCCGACGTGCTCGAAGACGGTGACCTTTGTCAGGCGAAGATGGTCCCCAATTTCCTGCATGGTCGGGGAATAGCCATGACGATTGCGATAGTCGCGAATGAATCGCAGAATCTCCAGTTGTCTCGGCGTTGGTGTCTGCATCTTCGCTCTCCTGTTCTGCGCGTGCGGCCATTAGGTCATCTCTCAGCCCACCGATCACCGGCTGGCCCCTCTGTGGCAGCGTCCTAACTTTCGCCAGCTGAGCGCAGCCTTCTGCGAGAAGTTTCTCTCTCGCGCCGAGCTTCTGGCGTCCCTTTCTCGGGCTGCCTTCGCCCTGGAGATCGGCAAATGTTCTCTTCAACGTCCACGCTGACCAGCCAACTGCCGCAGCAACGACCGTGGCCGCCCTCTGCCATGCCCGCCACCACGGTCCTGTGCTTACCGGCGGCACCGCCGGCTTGTGGTTGGCTGTTGCCGCCTCGGCTGACACACCGGCCCGTTCCGCGGACGGCCGGTGCTGCGGCGCTGGCCAAAGCTCCACAAAGTCTCCGCCGGGCCCGAACTGGCACACGGGAAGTTCCATCATCCCAGAACCACTCTTTCTGCCAGGCCGCGCCGGGCCAGCTGCCTGCCGCCAGCAAGCCATCCAATTCCCGCCGGCCTGGCCTGCCAACGACATCGCGCCACTACCGACAGCAAAGGCGGGACGGACGAATCGCGAAATTTGGTCTTTGTTCGCATCAGAGTCTAGCCTAACATCGTCCAAACCTCAAGCAGAACGTTAAGCTTTTTCTGATTTTCTGGAAACACCTCAAAGGATCCTCGAATCGGTCCGCAACTCCCGTTCAAACTGTCGGGCAATCTCATAGCTCACCTCGCGACCTTCAAGATGCGTGTCCAATATATAGCGGTTCGGCGGCGAGAAACGCCCTTATATGGCATCTTCACCTATCGGCGATGAGCGGAGGAATCCTTGAGAATCTTTGCACAGGCCTCCAGGCGGCGAGACAACGCGACCGGCGCAGAATTGGCTGAAAAGTCCGGCAACATGGCTTCCAAGGGGCACTCGCACCGGCGTGGGAACCTTGGACGAGCTACAACGGGCAGATTAGCCCTTGCTGGAACCCCCAGCCGAGGCCAACGCATGGACAAGCTCTGTGATAGCTTCGTCGCGTGTTGAGGCACGCAATCGAAGCACAATCGCGTCGAGCACCACGATGTCCGAAAGCTTCATGCGTTGTCCCCCTGTTGATACTGTCCCTGTGATACTCATCTCATACTTGACTGGATAATCGGTTTGCCTATATCCGCACAAGACGGCGCGGCCGGGCAAGGCATCCAGCTATTTCCCGCGTAGAAGTCATGGCTTGGGCGTAGTATGGGCCTACCGGACGGCATCTGGAGGATTCTCGGTTTCCACGAGATTCCGCAGAAAATCATTGTCCGTGGACAGGATCAACCGGGTGCCACGACCTAAGGACTTCTTGTAAGCCTCGAGCCGGCGCAGAAATTGGAACAATTCGGGCGACTGTGAAAATCCTTTGGCCGCGATCTCGATCACTTCGGCATCGGCCTTGCCGCGGATCTTCGCCGATTCCTCCTGCATCTGGCCGGTAATTTGCTCTAATTCCTTCTGCATCCTCCCGAGAATCTTGTTCTTCTCCTCCTGGGCCTCAGACTCGAACAGCCTGGCGATCCGTAAACGCTCCGACCGCATCCGTTCGTAGACGGAGTTTCGGACAGATTCTATATAGTTGACTCTCTTGATGCGCACGTCAGTTAGCTCCATGCCGTAGCGTCCTCTTTCAAGCTCCTTGCTGGCCGATCGGAGGATCTCCTCCTCCATTTTCTCCCGGCCAGTTTGGACTAATTCGCTTTTTCCTGCGGCTTCACGCTCCAGCTCCTCGGTTTCGTACCGGAGTTCGCGGTTAGAGCTACGAACCACCTCGATAAGATTGTGGCTGGCTACAATATCCCGTACAGAGGCATCCACCAGATCGTCAAGGATCTTGTATCCCCGCCTTTCGGTGCGGACAGCCTGATAGAACCGCATCGGTTTAGTGATCCGCCAACGTGCCCAGACATCAATGAAAATCCGCTTCTTGTCTCGCGTCTGCATGTTTTCAGGATCGCCGTCCCAGGGCAGCAAACGCTTCTCCAGACGGTTGACGTTCTGTATAAAGGGCGCCTTGAAATGCAAGCCGGCCTCGGTAATCTCGCCTACGGGCTTGCCGAACTGCGTGATGACAGCCTGTTTGCCCTCTTCGATCGTATACATGGACGACTTGCAGACAATCGCCAGAATGATGATCAAGAGCAATCCTGCAATCGCAACTATGCGTTTTCTCACTTTCTGCTCTCCTGTCTGTTCAATTTGGAACCTTGAGAGTCATCCAGGTTTAGAAGCGGAAGCACCGAGCGGATTGAGCCATCGATAATAATCTTCTGGTCCACCTGGGACAAAACTTGTTCCATAACTTCCAAGTACAGCCGGGACCTGGTTACCTCGGGAGATTTTTTGTACTGCTCCAGTTGGGCCAGGAAGGCGCTCACTCTCCCAGTCATCTCTCTGACGACACGTTCGCGGTACCCTTCGGCCTCCAGAATAGTGCGGTCACGCTGGCCACGGGCAGCCGGAATCCGCTGGTTGCGCTCGCCCAGAGCGTCATTGACCACCCGTTCTTTCCGCTGACGAGCGCGGTTGACCTCATCGAAGGCATCTTTGACAGCTGACGGGGGTGTTGCCGCCTGGAGCTTTACCGTAACGACTTCTATGCCGGCCTCGAAGTCATCGAGTCCTTTCTGGACTTCCTGCTTGGCGTCTTGGGCAATCTGATACCGGCCAATTGTGATGACCTCATCGATGCTGGAGTCGCCGACCAGCCTCCGCATGACCGCCTCAGAGACATCTCGGATAGCATCTTCTATTGCTACACGAGTCCTGGCTGATCCGCCGATCTTAAACAAATAGTCGCGGGCGTCCGCAATGCGATATTGGACTATCCATTCCACATGGGCCAGGTTCAGATCCCCGGTGAGCATTGTCGCAACTTCCATGTGATCCGCAGTCGCCGGTGCATATCTGGTGACCTTCCCTGGCTGCACTGTGGCGAAACCGAATTCCAATGATTCCACGCGCGCGACAGCGACCTCATGAACTGTCTCGATCGGCCACGGCAGCTTGGTGTGCAGCCCTGGGGCTGAAGATCGTGCATACTTGCCGAACCGCAGTATTACGCCTTCGCTGTCAGCGTCAATCGAGTAGAAAATCGACGCGATCAGAAGAATAACCACAACGACGATCGGGACGATCCAGATGCGATGTTGATGACGTTGCCAGATTCGCTGCAGGTAAATCTCGAACTCCCCTCGCTGATTGCCGTACTCGTATCTCATGGCATTCTCCTTTCCTGGGGAAAGCCAACGTAATTTCCGCCTCGTCAGAGAATCTCAAGAGACCTTCAGGCTGCCCGGCGCTCAAGCCAAACTCTTACCGGACGCGCGAACGGTCTGTGTTCACAATACCTGAACGGACACATGTTCGCAATCTTTTTTGAGCGGGACCAATAAGCGGAGATTTCCCATAGGATTCCTGGCCAGGACCGTCGTGGCCCACCGGTGGTTATTCTCACGTGGGCTGGGCGCCGAGGCAAGCGCGAATTCGGCTCCTGGCCTCCTGGCCTCCAGTGCGGCGGCGAATCCAGCCTCTCGCAATGCTCCATGGCCTCCTGGGGTGCTCTGGGCATACCACCTCCGCTGGTCCGACAAGGTCTGCGTGATGTCCACGCCCGCGGAGACAAAGGCTGCATAGGATTCAGGATTGTGAGCCGCCACCAACCTTCAACTACGGTTGGGACAGCCTCCGGTCGAGCAACGGCAGAGTTGTTGAAAAAACGCGCGGCATGGCACAGGTGGCTGCGCGCCATGCCGCGTACTGCATTGTCTCCGTCCTTACTGACCTACCGGGTGGGAAATTGGACGGAGAAGCTCCAAAGTGCATGCGGTTTCAAAAGTCACCTAGCCCGTCTTTCGAATCATCCGACTTTGGGCGATGACGGTTTTCGAGCATCTGACGTAAGTACCGGTTCTCCCTACGTGTGGCCTCAAGATCGAACATCAAGTACTTCATTTGCAAACGCAATTGATCCAGGGAGTCTTCGATTGGCTCGATTTCCGGTGATGTCTTGGGGTAGTAGATGCCACCGTGGAGGCCCTTCTTTGATCCTCCGGGCGACGGCAGGGCCGTTATTACGTCGTGCAGCTCCCTCAACTTCTTTCTGATGGCCGCCTCTTTCATGGCAGCTTTCTCCGATACTAACTTTTCACAGACCTACGAAAAGGGTCTAACTTGCCCTCGCTGTAAATGTGATGCAATGCCGGTACCAAGGTGGAAGCTTGACGACTGGGCGCTGGTTTGCAGCCACAATCCCGGTTCACAAAACAACTTACGGAGCCTCTCTGCTTGATGTTGAAATGGGTGGGTTTTGCAGGCTGTTCGGGCATGTTGCCAAGAATCCTCGCGGTTGACCGGCGGGATCGGCATAATCTCTCGGAAATACACCTAAAACAAATCCAATCATGACGACTCAAGTGTGATGTTTACGAATCGCAACACACGGTTTCGTATTGCTTCGGCGTGGGCAGCTGGAAGTCTTCGGGGCTGTCATCACTGTTTTGTCTGTTTGCACGGATGAGGTAAAACGTCGCTCTGCTGGCTCGGCAGGGGGGCTGGGAGTATTATGTGGCAATGAGCAATATGCCGACGAAATCGAGGTTGATTCTGGCCTCCTCCAGTCCGCGCCGAAGGCGCTTGCTGGCCGAAGCGGGGCTGGAATTTGACGTGGTTGAACCTCCGATCCACGAACCGGACGGAGGTAAGAATAAGCCTCCTCCGGTGCGTCAAGCCGAGGCAGCTGCGTATTTCAAGGCGCGCGCAGTTGCCGACCGTCACCCTGAAGCGACGGTCCTGGCGGCGGATACCGTGGTGGCCACAGACCAACAGCTACTCGGCAAGCCGGCCAACGAGGATCAGGCCCGCCAGATGCTAAGGGGCCTCTCTGGCACCAGGCATCGGGTCATTACGGGCGTGGCGCTGCTCCGGCCGCCGCATCAGCGGCTGATAGCCTCAGCCACCACCTACGTGACAATGCGAAAGATGTCGGACGATGAGATCGAAGCCTATATCGAATCGGGGGAGTGGAAGGGCAAGGCTGGCGCCTACGCCATACAGGAAACGGCCGATCGGTACGTGGTGTCCGTGGAGGGCAGCTTCACCAACGTGGTCGGCTTGCCTGTGGAACTCGTTCTGGAAATGCTCCGGACGCTTTCCGAACGTCCGGAGGCAGAGGCAGGGTCAGTCAAGTGAGCACCGCTGGGGCACGAAGAGTCTGCTTGCTTCTGACAGTTGTCGGCCTTGCCGCGATCGCCGGTTGCCGCAAACGCCCTGATCCGCCTCGAGTGACCATTGATGGCCGGACGTGGTATGTGGAGGTGGCTTCGACGGTCGAGCAGCGATATCAGGGCCTATCCAGCCGAACCTACCTGGCGGAGGATTCCGGCATGCTTTTCATCTATCCTCAGCCGCGAATCTTAAACTTCTGCATGCGGGGATGCGTGATTCCGCTGGATATCGCTTTTATCGGGGCGGATTTTCGTGTAGTGGCAATTCACACCATGGCGGTCGAACCTGACCACCTCGGGAGGGTCTCTTACAGTTCCTCTCTGCCGGCCCAATTCGCGCTGGAGCTGCCGGCTGGCTCGCTGGGCCGGGCCGGAGTGCGGGTAGGAGATAAAGTCATATTCGCCGGCAACATCCCGGAGGCTGCTAAAGCTCAAGCCGGTCCGTGACGATGACGAGCATGGGCTCCGGTGCCCCGAGTCTTATGATCTCTGCCACGGAGGTCGCTTTGGCAACGAAACCGAGATGCTTGTGGCTGGGCGGTATGCCCATTCCGCAGCGTGTGCGCGATGCGGCGAGGGAGATCGGCGAGGTCACCCCTTACTGCGCAGATGAACCGCTGGCCAATCAGCTCAGTGATACGGCGCTGGCTGTGGTTTGTCCAAGCGAGGACAGCGACGGTGCGCAGCAACTTGGCGAGGTGTTAACCGAGCTGGAGCAGAACAATGCCGTCGCCGTCTTTCTCCTGCCGAAGGATGCCGAGATTTCACGACGGATTCTTTCTCGCCGTCAGGGACAGTTTCTTTGTGCGGCTGAAGATGCCCCGACTGAGAAGCTCGCCTCTCAATTTGCGGCTGCGGCCGCCATCCAGCCTGTCATCCGCAAGCTCCACGCTGAACTTTCCGATGCGCGCAACGTGAGTGCCAAGGCGGCCCGCACCATCGAAGAGATGGACGAGGAGATGCGTCTGGCGGCCAGGCTGCAGCGAGACTTCCTGCCGCGCCGCCTGCCGGAGGTCGGCCGGACGCGGTTCGGTGTGCTGTATCAGCCGGCCAGTTGGGTCAGCGGCGACATCTACGACGTGGTCCGCCTCGACGAAACGAACGTGGGATTCTACGTCGCCGACGTCGTCGGGCACGGAATGCCGGCGGCGCTATTGACGATGTTCATCAAAAAAGCGTTTCAAACCAAACGGATCGTCGGGCATACCTACGAAATCGTTCCCCCGCACATCTCACTGAAAGAACTCAACATCGACATCTGTGAGCAGGAACTCCCGAGCTGCCAGTTCTGCACGGCCGTCTACTGCGTCGTCGAGACCACGAACCTGACGTTGACTTACGCCCGTGGTGGGCACCCCGAACCGGCCGTCATTCACCCAGACGGCAAGGTGGATAGGCTGTGGGTTGAAGGGAGCCTGCTGGGCATCCTTCCGGCCGAACAGTACACCTGCGCCAAGTACCAGCTCAAACCGGGTGACCGTCTGCTGCTCTATACCGACGGGGCCGAGGAAGATCTTTGTCGGCAGGCTGATGGCCAAGTGCTACCTCTGGAAGAGGGCTTTAGCCGCTGGGCCAACGTCAGCCGCGAAGAAATGCTGCTTCAACTGGCCGTAAACCTGGAATCCCGCCAGGAAACCGACCGCCAAAAGGACGACGTCACCGTATTGGTGATGGACATCGAAGAGTGAACCGGCCCGCGAGGCGATTCGCCACTCTATGCTGCTCCGCCGCACGTGCATCGCGCCTGACTCACTCAGTCGGGGTCTTCGACGTATTTACGTCAGCTCAGCCTTGGAAGTCTTACGATACGGCCTCCATCGTCGCTCTTGTGTAACGGAACGGGCCTGGTAAAATCAGTGATCTACAGTTTCTCTGATAGGAGAATCAGGCGTATGGCAATCAAGGCTATTCACCTTCGGCCGGGTCAGGCTGTCAACTACAAGGACGGCACCTGGGTCTGCGTTAGCAACGAAAAGATCGCCAAGGGAAAGGGACAGAGCTATCAGTCGATCTCGCTGAAGCACATACAGACCGGCCAGCTCGTCACTGATCGCTTTCGGACGACCCACCAGTTCGAGCAGGTAATCGTTGAGAAAAAAGCCTTGCTCTACCTGTATTCCGACGGGTCCAGCCACATCCTGATGGACGGCAAAACGTACGAGCAGCTTTCTGTTCCGGCCGAGCTGATCGGCGACAAGAGTGCCTATTTGGCCGAAAACGTCGAGATTATGATTGCCTTCGTTGAGGGCCAGCCGGTGCAGGCAGAGCTTCCCAACGTTGTGGAGCTGAAAGTCGCCGACACGCCGCCGCAAGTCAAGGGCGCCACGGCCACCAGCCAGCTGAAGGATGCCATCTGCGAGGGCGGAGCGAGGATCAGGGTCCCGCCGTTTGTCGAAAACGGAACTGTCGTGAAGATTGATACGCGGACTGGCGAATATCTCGGCCGGGCGTGAAAGGCTCTGCGATCATCTATCTGCAATCGAGCGCAAAGCAACCCCGCTGCCTTGTGGCGGGGTTTCCCTTGTGCGATTACAGCCGCGCAAAACCAAGCAGGGTCCGAAAATCGGATAGACAAATCGTAAGACCCGCTACCTGATTTTTGCACGGGTTTTCTTTCGTGGGGTGTCACTGCGCGGAGGGAGTTTGTATTTCCTGCCCTTCATGGTCTTTTTGTGCTCGGCCTGGGCCTTTCTGAGCAGCGGTTTGTTGAGAATCAGCTCGACCACGCCCATAGCCATCATTTCTGCAGCCTTGAGCATACCCTTATGGGCTCCGGACGTGCGGGTCATTCTGGCGTTTTCGCGATGATGACCCCGTACGTTCATCGGCGAGCAGGTCAGGTGGAACGAGCTCATCGGAGCGAACCACGAGACGTTGTTGTCATCGGAGCTGGCCCGGTCTTGCTCTGTGCTGGTGGGTTGGATCTTGGTGAAGAACCCCTCGTTATGCGGGACGGCCTTGTTGGCGTCGCGCCGGTCGGCCGCCGTGAACTTCGGTACGCCGCAGCAGTGGACAATGGCCTCGAGCAAGTTCGTCATCGGCCAGTTGGGAATTCGCTCTGTGATGGAGTCGTGATACTGTACGCGGACTTTAGTTTCGGTGGCCATCGCCGCTGCTCGCGCGCAGAGCGTCACGCGCTGCGTCAGCTCGTCGACCTGCTGACGGTCACGTCCGCGGATGTAGTACCAGATCTCGGCCCGGTCAGGTACGACGTTCGGCGCGCTGCCGCCGTTGGGAATGACGGAGTGAATCCGCGCGTTTTCCTCGACGTGTTCGCGCAGGTAGTTGACAGCCACGTCCGTCAGCAAAGCTGCGTCCAGCGCGCTTCGGCCTTCGTGCGGCCCGGCAGCGGCGTGTGCCGTGCGGCCGAAGAATCTAAACGAAAGTGAATCCATCGCCTGCCCCCCGGCGTGTTTGACGGATGTCTTGGCGTCGGGATGCCAGGAGATAACAGCGTCAAGGTTCTTGAAGGCGCCCTCTTCGGCCAGGATCACCTTCCCGCTGAGGATCTCCTCGGCGGGCGTGCCGATGACTACCACCTGCCCGTCAGCGCCGATGCGCTTGAGCGTCTCGGCTGCGAGGATTCCCGCTAGCGCCGAGCCGCTGCCCAGAAGGTTGTGCCCGCAGCCGTGGCCATACTGGCCCGGTCTGGGGCCGCAATCCGGCAGGGCGTCGTACTCGGCCATTAGGCCGATTCGCGGCCGCCCCGCACCCGCCACCGCCCGAAAAGCCGTCGGAATTCTCGCCTTCCACGGGCGAGTCACCTTTAAGCCATTTCCCGAGAGAAACTCTTCCAGCCGCGCCGCTGACTTGAATTCCTCCATCGGCGGTTCGGCAAGATCAGCGATCGCGTCGCAGACGGCGATGGCTTCTTCGCGATGCCGGGCAATGCCGTTGAGGATCGACCGAAGATGCCTTGCGGACCTGAGTTTGATTTTCGGCTTGCTCATGATAGCTACGCCTCCAGGTTGCGGTTCCATTAGTCACACATAGAGACAAAAACCTAACCGTTCCGGATCACAGTTGCAATTCTTCGCTTGGCGTCTTACCTTGCCTGGCCATGAGCGTGATCGCGATTATTCCTGCACGATATGCCTCTAGGCGCCTGCCGGGCAAGCCCCTTCTGGCTGAGACCGGCAAGCCGCTTATTCAACACGTGGTCGAATCGGTTCGCCTCGCCAAGCGGATCGAGCGCGTGGTCGTTGCGACAGATGACGGGCGAATCTTCGAGGCAGTGAAGGCCTTCGGCGGCGAAGCCGTCATGACTCGCGCGGACCACGGCTGCGGGACGGATCGTATCGCGGAAGCCGTCGAGATACTCTCGCTTGCCGACGACGATATCATCGTCAACGTGCAGGGTGACGAGCCGGAAATCCCACCGCACTGCGTGGATACGCTCGTGGAGTTGATCGAGGATTCCGATGTGCCCATGGCTACGCTGGCTGCGCCACTGCCGGCCGAGGAAGCCGATGATACCAACAAGGTTAAGGTGGCCCTTGCCCACGACGGGACGGCCATGTATTTCTCACGGGCAAAGATTCCACACGACCGCGAAGACCACGGAAAGGCCGATTATTTGCTGCATCTCGGCCTCTATGCCTACCGCGTCGCATTCCTTAAACGCTTTTCCTCGCTGCCGCCGACGCCGGCCGAGCAGGCCGAAAAACTCGAACAGCTCCGTGCCCTGGAGCACGGCTATAAGATCGCCGTGGCAGTAGTGGATTGCGACAGTGCTGGCATCGACACACCGGAAGATTACGCCGCATTCGTGGAAAGATTTGCGAAACGCTGACTTGTAGCTCTCGTCGCGCCGCAATGATCGAATCGTTGGCGGCCTTAACGGATATTCAGCGGGTGCTGGAAGGCTCGCCTCACGGCGGCCTACAGCCGCTGGCTAAACGGATTCCGCGGCTCTTTAGCGATTGGCTTGTCCGATTCCATGGAGAAACAAATGCCGTCGAATCGCACGAACATCCTTCTGATTAGCTCTGATCAGCAGCACTACAGCACGGTGGGCAGCGTCAACGACCGGATCAAGACGCCGGCGTTGGATAGACTTTGCCGCGAGGGCGTCCGGTTCGACCGCGCCTACTGCCCGAACCCCACCTGCACGCCGACAAGGGCCAGCATAATCACCGGCATGTACCCATCCCAGCACGGAGCATGGACCCTCGGCACCAAACTCTTCGAAGACGTGCCGACGGTAGGTGACATGCTCGGAAAGGCCGGGTATTTCACCACGTTGATCGGCAAGGCGCACTTCCAGCAGCTCCGCAGCCGGGAGGGCATGGAATCCATCGAGTCCGAACCGATCCTCCACGATCTGAAGTTCTGGCGCGGTTTCCACGGGCCGTGGTACGGCTTCGAGCACATCGAGATCGCTCGCATGCACACCTGCGAATCTCACGTCGGCCAGCACTACGCGATCTGGATGGAGGAGAGGGGGCTGAAAAACTGGGCCGATTACTTCGAAGATTACCCGCCCAACGAGGAAAAGGCCAGGCGCCTGCGATCCAACCGACACTGGTCGCTGCCCGAAGAATTCCACTACACGCGCTGGACGGGCGAGCGGACAATCGCACAACTCGAGCGAGCCGTCGAGGAAGGCCGGCCGTTTGTTCTCTGGGCGAGCTTCCATGATCCTCATCCGGATTACCTTTGCCCCGAGCCCTGGGCCAGCATGTATAGCCCCGCCGACATGGTCCCGGGCACGCTGACGGAAGGCGAGCACGAAAAAAACCCCATCCACTTCCGTAAGACACAGGAGGACGATCCGGACTTCTGGCGACAAATGCAAGAGGAGGAAGGCTTCCATATTCACGGTGGACACAACCAAGTCCAGGACGCCGAAGAGATCAAGAAAGACATGGCCGTCTATTACGGCATGGTGAGTTTCATGGATCAGGAGATCGCCCGGATTCTCGATGCCATTGACCGCCTGAGCCTGGCAGATGACACATTGGTGATCTTCACGAGTGACCACGGTAATTTCCTCGGCCAGCACGGGCTAACGGCCAAGACCCTGCATCACTACGAAGACCTCCTGCGCGTACCGCTGATCGTCCGCTTTCCCGGTAAGGTGCCTGCGGGGCAAACGTCCGATGCGATCCAGAACCTCGTTGATTTTGCGCCGACCTTCTTGGCGGCTGCGGGGCTGGATATCCCTGGTGCCATGACCGGCCTCGACCAGCTTCCAACGTGGTGCGGCGGCGAGCCGGTCCGCAACTGGTCGATAACGGAAAACCATCACGCCAAGCGGTTCCACATACGCAGCTATGTCAACAAGCGGTACAAGATTACCATCTACCGCGATAGCGACGATGGCGAGCTATTCGACTTGAAAGAAGACCCCGCCGAGGTTGAGAACCTTTGGCACGACTCAGCCGCACGGGACATCAAGTGCCGACTTCTCCATGAGTTCATGCAGGCGACGCTGGCCTGCGAGCCGGTGCCCATGCCGAGAATCGCAGACGCTTGATTCGCAGGAACGCAGCGGATACAAGAGATAGAACTTTCAGAGGATCGTCGGACGATCCGTTCGAAGGATTGCAGCGATGGCCGAGGACAACAAACAGAAGGGCGAAGAAGAAGCCCAGAAAAAAGAGGAAAAACCGAAAATCGCCGTAGATGACGACTGGAAGGCTCAAGCTCAGGCGGAGAAGGAAAAGTTAGCCGAACAGGTCACGAAGCCCGAGGCTGCGGCCGAGGACGAGGCGGCCGCCGGGGCTGAAGGCCAGGCGCGAGAGCTTCCGCCGGCCAACTTCGCCACGCTCGTCAGCTCGCTCGTAACGCAAATCATCTTCTCATTGGGCGGAGTGGAGGACCCCAAAACGAAGAGGCGCTACGTTGATCTTGACTTGGCCAAGCATCACATTGACATACTCGGGCTACTTGAGGAAAAGACCAAGGGCAACCTCACCGACGAAGAAAAGAAGCTGCTGGATCAGGCGCTATACGAGGTTCGCATGCAGTACGTTCAGATCGCCCAACGTGCGACGCGCATGGGTTAGTGAAAATCTACCCGCCTTGACCTTGTGGGTGAACTGGCGTACCCGCGGGTTCACCGAAATACAATTTGGATGCTCTTAAAAAAGGGGTGCGATAATGAAGCCTCGATCACTTGCCGCTGTGCTTTTCGTCGCCTTAGGCGTCCTCGCCATAATCAAGGCGCTCGAGATGGTTCAGACCTTCCCAAAACATGCTCAGCATGTTCCTGTACGACAGGGACATGTCCATTGAATGGGGAAAGGTGGTCCTGGGCGTTGCGGCGAATCTCATCGTGCCGGTCGTGCTTGTCATCATCGCTTTGAAGTTGCTGCTTCGCCCGCCGCTGGGGTTCCTCTCGAAGTTCGTCGCCGAGGCCAGCGAGGAAGGACAATCTGGCCTGTTGCCCCGCACAGTGCTCTGCATCGGGTTGGTGCTCATCGGTCTGTTTGTGCTGTGTGGGGTTTTCTCGCAGCTCGTCAGCCTTGTCGGGATGCTTGCAATCAGTGACCAGGCCATCGCCGAGCAGCTTCGCAGGAGCCTCTGGCCCCGAGCGCTCGCCGTGGGGCTCCAGATCGCCCTCGGTTGTTACCTGCTGCTGGGTGCTCGGCATCTGAGTGCCTACCTGATGGGGCGGGTCGTGACCAGTTCCGAACGCGAGCGGCCCCATACCACAGGGGACTGATCCTGCCTCTAGTGACCGTCGTTCTTGCTGCGATGGACTGAGGCGATTGATATCGTTCAATTCCTGGAAGAATTTGAGCAGACTTTTAAAGAATTTCCTTGACGGCGGTGGTGAATTCGCGCAGAATGTAACGGAAGCTAGTCTCTTAGTGGCTAGATGTGGTCATGGCGTTAGAGCTCACCATCGAAGATCGTCGAACGAGAGCGGCAGAACTGCTTTCCAAACAGGGCTTTATGTCCTTGGCAGAACTCTTTCAAGTTCTGGGAGTTTCCGAGAGTACAATCCGCCGCGATCTGGAGGCTCTGGAGGACCAAGGGCTCATCCGTCGGACGCACGGCGGGGCGGTCTTCGTCAAGGATACCTCGCTTCATCACCTGGCCTTTGCCGATCGGGAGATGACGGCCGTTGAGGAGAAGCGGGCGATCGCGACGGGGGTGGCCAAGCTTATCCCCGAGAACCAAACTGTGATTCTTGACGGGGGAACGACCTGCTACGAGGTAGCGAGGGCGGTTGCGGGCAGGCAGCTAAACGTTATTACGAACTCCGTGCCGATCGCCTCGCTGCTTTCTGCGGAGCTGGCGACGGAGGTGACGTTGGTTGGCGGGTACGTTTATCCGCGGACGGGCGTGGCGTTGGGCGCCACGGCCGAAGAGACGCTTGCGGGGCTCCACGCCACGCAACTGGTGCTGAGTTGCGCCGGCGCCTGCAAGGAGGGAATGTTCAACGCGAATCAGATGATGGTGGACGTGGAGCGAAAAATGATGGCGACGGCCGATGAGGTGATCGTAGCGGTAGATCATACGAAGTTCGGCCGGCGGTCGGTGGTCAAATTGGCCAGTTGGGACGAGGTGGACGTGATCGTCACGGACGCGGCCTTGAATGACGAGGCGCGCCGGTGGCTTTCGGCGATCCGCGCAGAGGTAGTGTACGCCGAATTAGAGTGATGACGACGCTGAACATTCCGATGCCGCGGGAGCAACTGGAGCGGATTGTCCGCCAGGTGGTGCGACAGCAGTTCGCCGAGCGCCTAGCCGCGGGCGAACCGCAACTGGCGGCGGCTTATGCGCCGAACCTGGTTGTGAACATCTCGGCCCGCCACATGCACGTCACGAAGGAACATCTGGAGAAGCTGTTCGGCCCGGGAGAGGAGCTGAAGGTCTATCGCTGGTTATACCAGCCGGGCGAATTCGCAGCCGAACAGCGCGTAACGATCGTCGGCCCGCGGCGAAAGGCGATCGAGAACGTGCGGATTCTCGGGCCAGTCCGGGCCAGGACGCAAGTGGAGATCAGCTTCACTGACGCTGTCGCTTTGGGCATCGATGCGCCGGTTCGGCCGTCGGGCGTTACCGAGGACGCGCCAGGCTGCTTGATCCTCGGGCCGAAGGGCGTACTGGAGTTGCCAGAGGGCGTCATGAGGGCCGAGCGCCACGTGCACATGTCGCCGGCGGACGCCGAGACGTACAGCTCTAAGAACGGCCAGTACGTCGCCCTTCGCGTGGTCGGCGATTGCACGGTGACCTTTGAGCGCCTCCTGTGCCGCGTGGACACGAGGTTCCTCCTGGAGGTCCACCTGGACACCGACGAGGGCAACTCGTGCAACCTGGTCAACGCAACGGCGGTGGAAGTGTTAGCCTAACGGATTTGGCGGTGGGATCGCCAGTGGAAGAGATATAAGCATAAGCGCTTTTCAAGGAGATAGTTATGGCAGTTCAGGCACTGGGCATGGTCGAGACGCGAGGCCTGGTCGCATTGATCGAGGCCGCCGACGCGATGAGCAAGGCGGCGAACGTCGAGCTGACCGGCTGGGACCGCGTCGGATCTGGGCTGGTGACGGCGTTCGTCCGCGGTGACGTTGCGGCCGTCAAGGCCTCAACGGACGCCGGGGCGGCCGCCGCGGCGAAGATCGGCGAGGTCGTCTCGGTCCACGTGATTCCGCGCCCGCACGAAGAGCTCGACAAGGCGCTTCCGAAGAAGGCGCCCGGGCGCAAAAGTGGCAGCAAATAGTTGAAGGCACGAGGCGAATTGAAACCGCGCGTGTCAGGCATTTGGAGAACGAACAATGGAAGCATTGGGCATGATTGAGACCAAGGGCTTTGTGGGTGTGGTCGAGGCGTCCGACGCGATGTGCAAGGCCGCCAGTGTCGAACTGATCAAGCGCATCGAGATCGGCGGCGGGTATGTTACCACGCTGGTCCGGGGCGATGTCGGTTCGGTCAAGGCGGCCGTGGAGGCCGGCGCAAATGCCGCGGGAAGGGTCGGCGAGCTGGTCAGCTCCGACGTCATCCCCGCCCCGCACGAGCACCTGGAAAGCGTCTTCCTTTCCTAGCTGGAACCGGCAGCTGGTAGCCAGCAGTCGTGAAAGCCGGCGACTGTCGCGACTGTAAAGCGTTGAGGACGAATCACTGGCTGCTGACTACGGATCACTGGGTACTGATGGCGATGAAAATTTTGGTGGCCAATATCGGATCGACGAGCTTCAAGTTCCGGCTGTTGGAGATCAGCCAGCGGTCCGAGCGCGAAATAGCTGTTGGGGCAGCCGATTACATCGGCGAATCAGGTTTTGTGCCCGGCCTCGACAGGAAGATCGGAGAAGTCGTGCACCCGTATTCGAAATTCACCTATCGTCTCGGTGCTGGAAAGACTGAGGTGCAGCATTGCGGCGTCTTCGCCGATCACGGCATGGCTATCCGGCACGCCATGGAGCAACTGATTACCTCGCGCGCACTGGCGAGCAAGGAAGATTTGGACGTGGTGGCGTTCAAGGCAGTACTGGCCGGCGACTGCGAGCCCGTAGCCTTGGTGGACGACAAGCTAATCAAGCGGATGGAGTATTTCTCATCGGTAGCTCCCGCGCACAACCCGCCGTACATCGCGGCCATGCAACTGTTCCGCGACGAGCTGGGCGAGGTACCGCTGGTGGCCGTCTTCGAGCCTGGTTTCCACGGCACCATCCCACCCTGGCGGAGGTACTATGCCGTGCCGATGAAGTGGGCTGAGAAGTACGGCGTGAAACGATACGGCTTCCATGGCGCCTCGCATCGGTACATCGCCATGCGCACGGCCGAGCTGATGCCGGAGGCCAAGTGCATCATCTCCTGTCATCTGGGCGGCTCGTCGAGCATCTGCGCGATCCGCGACGGTCAAAGCGTCGCGACGAGCTTTGGCCTCTCGACACAGTCCGGCCTGCCGCAGACAAACCGCTGCGGGGAGTTCGACCCGTTTGCCTTTGCACTCTTAAAGGCCGAGGCCGGCATGGACGCCGACGCCGTGTTGCAGGTATTGGGCTCCGAGAGCGGTTTGGCGGCACTGAGCGGCACAAACGGCGACATGCGGCAGATTCACCAGGCCGCTGACGCCGGCGACGAGAAGGCACGCCTGGCACTGGATGTCTACGTGACGGCCGTGCGGGACTATATCGGGGCGTATTTGGTCGAACTCGGCGGGGCGGACGCCTTGGTCTTCACCGGTGGAATCGGCCAAAACGACCCCGAGCTCAGGGCAGCCATCTGCGCTGGAATGGAATTCGTCGGCATCTCGATCGACGCGGCCAAGAACGACTCCGCCAAGGGCGAAAGCCGCATCGACGCCGAAGGGTCGCCGACGGCCGTGTGGGTCGTCCCGACAAACGAAGAACTCATCGTCGCCCGCCAGGCGGCGGAACTTCTAAGCAGCGGAATATAGATAGAGAACAGTTGAACACCAGCGGCAGAACGCTGAAGACAAGGAAGAGCAACGATGGAAGAAGCATTGGGCATGATTGAGACGCGAGGTCTTGTGGCCGTCATCGAGGCAACCGACGCGATGCTGAAGGCCGCGAAGGTCGCCTATGTCGGCATGCGGAAGGTCGGCAGCGGCTATGTGAGCGTGCTGGTTCACGGTGATGTGGCGGCGTGCAAGGCCGCGGTGGACGCCGGAGCCGCAGCCGCGGCGAGGGTTGGCGAGGTCGTTTCCGTCCACGTCATCCCGCGCCTGCACGGCGACGTCGAGAAAATCCTGCCGAAGACCTAGCCGCGGCGGATGGCTCCAGCTAGCCGCGACCGGAAGGAGCGGGCTCGCGCATGTTGTCCCGCCCTGTGTCGCTCGCGGTTCGTCGGATACGCCAATCCGCCCGGGAAGGAAAGGAACAGGACATGTTCATTGCCAAAGTAAAAGGCAACGTGGTGACCACGCAGAAGGTGCAGAAGATGTCCGGCAGAAAACTGCTGATCATCGAGCCACTGCGCGTGAACGAGGAAGGAAAGGACTTCACGCCCACCGGGCGGTGTTTCGTGGCCGTCGATTCCATCGGCGCCGGCACCGAAGATCTGGTGCTCGTCACGCAAGGCTCCAGCGCCCGCATGACCGAGACGACCGCCGACGCGCCGATCGACTGCGTGGTGATCGGCATCATCGACAGCGTCGGCGTTCACGGCGAGACGATGTACACGAAAGGTCAGGAGTAATTTGGGACTGCGGATTTCGGATTGACGACGCAACGACCGGGAATCCGCAATCCGCGATCCGCAATGATGGATTGGGAGAATTCCCATGACCCAAGTAAGCGAGCAAGTGATCCAGGAGATGGTTCAGAAGGTGTTGCAGCACGTGCAGACAGGCTGGGGCGGGCGCGTGTCGCCCACGCCAGGTGCGGGCGCGCCGCCTCCGGTCTCGACGGCGGCTGTGGCCCAGCCAGCGGCGCCAGGGACGGCCATGCTCACGCCGACGCCGGCGATCAACCGCTTCGGCCAGTTCACCGACGTCAACGAAGCCGTTGAGGCGGCCAAGACCGCACAGAGGGCCCTGATGTGCCGGTCGCTCGCCCAGCGAAAGATCGCCTGCGACCTCATCCAGCAGATCTGCCGCAACCAGGCCGACGAACTCGGGCGGATGGAATATGAGGAAACGCGCATCGGCCATCCGCCGCACAAGCCCGAAAAGCTCCTGCTGGCTGCGAACATGACGCTGGGCGTAGAGTTTCTGCCGACGGAGTGTTTCAGCGGCGACCACGGAATCACGCTGGAAGAGCACGCCCCGTGGGGCGTCATCGGCGTCATCACGCCGGTGACCCACTCGCTGCCGACGCTGGCCAACAACGCCTTGAACATGATCGCCGCCGGCAACGCGCTTGTCTGCAACCCGCATCCGCGCGGTAAGCGGATTGCCGCCTACGGCGCGAAGCTGTTCAACCAGGCCATCCACGAAAAGATCGGCATCGATAATCTCATCTGCGTGATCACCGACCCGACGATCGAATCGGCCAACGAGATTTTCCGGCATCCGGATGTGAAGTTGCTGTCCATCACGGGCGGCAGAGGTGTGGTGACGGCGGCGATGAAGTCCGGAAAGCGGGCCATCTGCGCCGGCCCCGGCAACCCGCCGGTGGTGGTGGACAGCTCAGCCGAGATAGAAAACGCCGCACGCTGCATCTTGGAAGGCACCAGCTACGACAATAACCTGCTGTGCATTTCAGAAAAGGAGGCGTTCGTCGAGGCGTCGGTATTCGAGAAGCTTATGGACGCAATGGCGGCCGCCGGCGCCTGTCGCCTCAATCGCCAGCAACTCGACGAGCTGGGGCGGATCTGCATCGAGCCGGCCAAGGACGGCCAGCACCCGCACGCCAATACGAAGTTCGTCGGTGCTGAGCCGCAGGTCCTCGCGCAGCTGATCGGCGTTTCGATACCGGCCGACTGCCGGCTGCTCTATGGCGAGACGAATTTCGAGAATCCGCTCGTCCAGGCCGAGCAGATGATGCCCGTACTGCCAATCGTGCGGTGCGATACGTTCGAGCAGGCGGTGGAGTTGGCCGTAAAGGCCGAGCATGGTTTCGGCCACACGGCCATCATCCATTCCAGGCTCGTGGACCACATGACGTACATGGGCAAGATGATGAACACCACCATCTTCGTGAAGAACGGGCCATCGCTGGCGGGCGACTCGGCCGGCGGGGAGGGCTACGGGACGTATTCCATCGCCTGCTCTACCGGTGAGGGCCTTACCACGCCGCTGACATTCACGCGGCTGCGACGCTGTGTGATGGTGGACAACCTGAGGATCATTTAGCGAATTAAACATGCTTGTGGGTGTTGTGGAAGGAATCGCGATCTCGACGATCAAGCACCGTTCGATGCGGAGCTGGAAGCTGCTGGTTGTCCAGCCGCTTGACGTGCAAGGTGCCCCCGACGGCGACCCGCTTCTGACGATCGACCGTCTGGGGGCCGGCCACGGCACGAAGGTTCTCATCAGCAACGACGGCAAGGGCACGCGGGAGATGGTAGGCGACAACAACTCGCCGGTCCGTTGGATGGTGGTCGGGATCATTGACTAAAGGGCGTTTGATGGACGCTGAGCTGGTCAAGAAGGTGACCGAGCAGGTGATCGCGGCGTTGCGCCGCCAGGGTGCAATTGCGCTGCGGTCTGGGGCAGCGGACGCTCATTTGGAGACCGGTTGCCCGACGGGTAATGCTAAGCCGCAAACGGCGAGTAGGCCATTCGGAAAGGTCTTCGTAACGGCGGATATGCTTGGGAGGAGACTGGCGGCCGGGAGCGAAGGCGGCACGATCGAACTGGCGTACGATGAGTTCCTCACACCCAGCGCCGAGGATCTCGCGGCGCGGCGGCACGTCACGGTCCGAAAGGCGCCCAGGCCCGCGCTGCGCGCCATCGCGCGCCAGGCAGCGGGCTCGCCAAATCCTGCCGATGAACAGCACGGCTTGGGTGACAATCTGTCGGTTTCAGAGCCGGCAAGCGGTTCGATCGGCGTGGTGGTGCGTGGCGGCAGGGCGAACATCGATGGGCTGCTGGGCGCGCTGAGCCGGGAAATCCCGACCTTGGTCCGATACGACCAGGACACATGCTGGATAGTGAACACGCGGGCGATGTGTCGGGACGTCGCCACCGGCCGGCTCGCCGCAGGAGTTGTGGTCCTGCCCTACGCAGCCGACGCGATAGTCCTGGCGAATAAGATCAAAGGCGTTCGGGCCATCCAGGGCACCAGGCCTCAGAGCGTAGCGGCAGCCATTCGCCATTTTGACGCGAACCTGTTGATCCTCGAACACGCCTTCAGCACGTTCCACGAAATGCGTCGGATGATCCGTATTTTTGCCGCACAGCGGCAGACCCGCAACACGGCCGAGGTGCTGCTGGCGGCCGTTTCGGAATTGGAAAGGCAATAGTAGCACATGCGTATAGCCAGGGTGATCGGCAAGGTGGTTTTGAATCAACGGATGCCGGACGTGGTTGTAGGCAGCCTCCTGATCGTCCGCACCCTAAATCGCTCCGCGCTGGCTGGACGGAACGCCGGCAACGATGAGACGGTTGTGCTCTACGACGAGTTGGCCGCCCGCGAGGGCGACCGCGTGGGCCTGGTGGAAGGCCGAGAGGCCGCCGCCCCGTTCTGGCCAAGGAAGGTGCCGTACGATTCCTACAACGCCTGCATCCTGGACGACGTTGACTTTCAGCCCATTTTGGAGGTGCCGTGATGGTCAGCGAATGGGAAGCCAGAAAGGAGATCTGCGAGATCGGCCGACGGATGTATGCCGCGGGGTTCGTAGCCGCCAACGACGGCAACATCTCCGTGCGGCTGAGCGGCGGGCGATACCTCTGCACGCCTACCGGTATCTCCAAGGGCTTCATGCAGCCGGATGTGATCTGCCTCGCCGACCAGCAAGGCAACCAGGTCGCCGGGCGGCTCGAGATCACCAGCGAGTTCAAGATGCACCTGGCGATCTATCGCGAATTGGCGACGATCAACGCGGTAGTCCACGCCCATCCGCCTCACGCGACGGCCTTTGCCATTGCCGGCCTGGAGTTGCCCTCCTGCATCCTGCCGGAAGCCGAATTGGCCATCGGTCAGGTACCGCTGGCCGAGTACGACACGCCCGGCACGGAGGCCCTGGCAGAGACGCTCCTGCCGCATCTGCGGAACAAGGCCAATACGATTCTCCTGACCAACCATGGCGCGGTGGCCTGCGACGCTCGTTTAGAACAGGCGTACTTTCACCTCGAGACGCTTGAGATGTATTGCCGCGTCCTGCTGCTGGGCAAGCAGGTGGGCAAGATTCACCGATTGCCCGAGCCGAAGGTTCGCGAGCTGCTGGAGATCAAAAGGTCCATGGGCATCGACGATCCGCGCCTGGAAGGCCGGGCCGAGCTGTGCACGCTGGCCGGCAGCGACGAGTTCCTGAAAGGTTTCTCCACGTGCGCGATCCCGCAGCATACCCCGGACGCCAACGGTCACGGCCGAGGCCAGGGCATCGAAGGGCTTCCCTCGCAGGCTGGCCAGCCGCAGCCGATGCCGAAAGCCTCCGCGACCTTGTCGGCCTTCGTCGCAGGGCGCCAGATCCCCGTTTCTGGAGGGCTCGGCAGCAGCTCGGACGCCGCACGAAAGCGGGCGGCGACCGACCAGCTCGAGCGCCTCGTGCAGATCATCACCGACAGAATCATCCAAGTCAGTAGGTAGGAAAGATCGGAGCATGGAAAAGACGCTGGATGTAAAACTGGCTGAGATTCACGCCGACGCCAACTCCAAGGCGTTCATACTGGCCGACGCGAAGGATGCCGACATGGCCTTTGGCGTCGCAGCGCCCGGCCGAAGCCCCGAACACGCCGACGGCGAATTCCGCACGCTGCAGGAATACCGCGATCACATCCGCCTAAACACCCGGCAGGCTCTTATCGACGTCATGCTGATGTCGGTTTCCACCAACGAGATCCTCACGATCCGCGAGCGGATCTTCGACTCCTCGCCCGTCACGCCGGCCGTCAGGGCCAACGACACCACGGACATCCACGTCGCACGCGGCGCGTCGTACCCCAAGGAGCCCTCCAGGCCGTTCCGCACCGCGCTGCTGGACCACGCCCAATGCGGCTATGCCAACTGCGACGATTCCAAAAGACACTTAGGGGCCAATCTCGGCCTGTACAGCATCACCTTTAACAACGATCCCGAGTCGGACCGCAAAGCGCTCGAGGAATACAAGGCCTTTCGCATCGAGGCCGAGCAGAAGGGCTTTCGCCACTTCCTGGAGATCTTCGACCCTAATGCTCCTAGAAGTGCGATCCCGCCGGAGCAGCTCGGCGGGTTTATCAATGATTTGATCGTGCGGACGCTGGCGGGCGTGGCCTTTTCGGGCCGGCCGCTATTCCTGAAGATGGTCTATCACGGGCCGAAATGGATGGAGGAGCTGGTCCGCTACGATCGGCACCTCGTGCCGGGCATCCTGGGCGGCTCGGCCGGCACGACGTACGACGCCTTCAAACTGCTGGCCGAGGCCAAGAACCACGGGGCGCGTGCGGCCCTGTTCGGCCGCAAGATCAACAACGCCGAGCATCAGCTTAGCTTTGTCCAGTTCCTCCGCTGGATCGCCGACGGCCAGATCACCGCTGAGGAGGCAGTAGCGGCCTACCACGGTGTCTTGCAGCACCTGGGAATCCGGCCGCATCGGTCGCTGACCAACGACATGCGGCTGACAAACCCGGCCGTCGAATACGGCGGGACGTTCAGGACAATCAGCATTCCGGGCGGTTTACCGGCCGGCAGCGGTCCAGACGTTGCTAAGCCGCAAGCGACCCAGGCGCACACTGGTGCCCAAGCACCTGCCGACGGAAACGGCCGGTATCCTACACGCCCGGACGGCCTGCCGGACTTCGCCCGCATGACGCCCTCCCAGCGCATGGCCTACCACCAAGACCGCCTGAACCGCAGCATCGGATAAGGCCACAGGTAAAGTCTTTCTCTCCCTTAGCCTAGCTCCGTTAAGTGATTATCTGATTGACAAACGTCGAAAGCGCGGTAAAATTGTCATCATACGGTCCCCTTGGGGACATTGGGGCCATCGAAGAGTGACGGGGGCCCACGTTGAACCCCCGAACCCCGTGGGCTGAAATCCTGGAGGCACGGGACAAGGAGAAAGTCATGAATGGACCGGCCACGAGATGTCTGGCGAGTGTGATCCTGGCGGTTGCGGTGGTCCTGGGCAGCGTAAGTGTGTGTGATGCCGCCGTAACGATCTTCCTTTCCGACAAGGGCTACGGAGAAGGCGCCACGCTTGCCAACCCGGAATGGGGGCTGGGGGGCATCCCTATCTCCCTCGGCGAGACGAACTCAATGTACGTCTGGGTTCGCCCCGATCCGAACCAAGGGCTGATCGGCGTCGGCCTTGACGTGGAGTCGGACAACACCGCCGTCGTAGAAGCGACCGCCGTGACTGTCTTTAACGCCGACATTTGGATGGACGCCTTGAATGCCGACAGCGGAGACGACCGCTGGAACACGCCTGTCGGCCAAGGTAGCGCTGGCGATTTGGCCACGGACATGGTCGGTGTTGCCGTAGACGAAGTTGGTATCGATCCGGCCAATAACGGGCAGGTGGCGCCGTTCTACTATCGCGATACGCTTTACGACAGCGGTGCCGATGCCTTCTTGTATGCCAAGATCGACTTCCAGCTTACCGCGATTCAGAACACCAACTTCTGGATCGTCGTCAACAGCAAGAGAGTTGCGCCGAAGGTCGGCAGTTCGCCGGATGTGGATATCATCTTCGGCGCGAATGAGCCCACCGTATTGCACGGCAACGACGAGTATGTCAGAAACGTCGTTCCGGATGGTCGCATAATAATTTCTGAGCCGGTGACGCTGTCGCTGCTGGCGGTCTGCGGCCTGGCGCTGTTTCGTCGCAGGCGGAAGTAAGAAGCAACCTGGCGGAAGGTCTGGCCGCTGTTAGCCTTGCTTTGCAGCCCGTCTGGCCAGGAGCATGTCACTGTAAGAGCAGTCGATCAGATCGCTTTTTCTGATGCCGAACAGCGTCATGTACCGCCGGCACTGCTTGAGCAGTCTTTGGCGGCCGATTCGCCCGGTTGCGTCGATGGCCTCGATCTCCACGAAGCTTCCCAGGTTCTCCACGCGGTCGATGTGAAACTTGACGTTGTCGATGAAGTAGATCTCGCGGCTCTTCTTCACTACCGCAAGCGCGCCCAGCGCGGCGGCCAGCACGTCTTTGAGTTTCGACTCGCATGCCACTTGATACAGTCTTACGCGCGAGACTTTCGGGCCTGGTCGGTTCGGCCGCTCGTAGTGGATCAGGCTATGTTCGATCTTGCCCTCGCGGAGCTTGCCCCGGCCGGCCGGGACCTTGAAATACGTATCCACCTGTAAGTCTACGCCCCGAAAGTCAGCGTTTTGCTGCCGGAGGAGCTTGCGGATGCGGCTTGGCCTTCGGCAGCGAACTTTGATTTCCACGTTTAGATGACTCATAATGCCACGATAACATTTTGGCGCGCCTGATGCGCGTGGCGGGTTGTAGCCGCGGACGTGCGACCGATCCAACAAGCGCCTCGTGGCCTTGCGTTCGTTTGTTTGACTTCTGATACGAGGTTTTAGCGTGGCCGAGAGCCTTCTGGCCGACGAAAAACAAGCTGTCTCCCAGCGACGGATAGAGGTAGGTGTACTCTGCGGGTTCTTTTTCACCGGAGTAAGCGGCCTGATCTACGAGATCACCTGGAGCCGCCTGCTTCGTCTGGTCATGGGCAACGACACGCTGTCCATCACCACGGTCTTGTGTGCGTTCATGGGCGGCCTGGCGCTGGGCAGTTACATCGGCGGGCGGCTCATCGACCGCCGGAACGATCCGCTGAGGGTATTCGCGATTCTCTCGGGGGCGACCGGCCTTTACTGTCTGCTGCTGCCGGGGCTGATCGACGCGACGGAGCCAGTCTACCGATTTCTGTATCAGAGGACGCACGCGACCTTCTACGCCTTCAGCATGGTCCGGTTCGTGTTCTGTGGCCTGCTTTTGCTCGCGCCGGCTACGCTGATGGGGGCCACGCTGCCGGTGCTGACGAGGTTTTTCGTCCGCTCGAGCCGACGCGTGGGTAGAGCGGTGGCGACGCTTTACGCCGTCAATACCTTCGGCGCGGTAGCCGGTGCGTGGGCAACCGGCTTTGTGCTCATTCCAACTCTGGGAGTTAGCAGGACGATTCTCCTGGCTTGCCTGCTCAATGGCGTGGTTTGCGTGGTGTGCTATTTGCTTCACCGCCGGGCACTTCGCCTGCCGCTGGCAATTACACCGGCCTCGCAGGCTGCGAACACACTCCAGGCGGGGCGCCCGAGCATCCGCAGTATTCAGTACGGGCAGGCGGCGATGCTGGTGTTGCTCGTCGGGTACGCTTGCAGCGGTTTTGCGGCGCTTGTCTATGAGATCGCCTGGACGCGTGTGCTTTCGCTGCTGATCGGCTCGTCCGCGTATGCCTTCAGCATGATGCTGACGGCGTTCATCCTGGGCCTAGCCGGCGGAAGCATGGTTTTTGCGAGGTTCGTCGACCGCGTGCGGGATCCGATGCGAGGCCTGGCCGTCATCGAGGTGGCCATCGGGCTGACGGCGTTTCTGGTGATTCCGCTGTTCGACCGACTGCCGTTCTTTGTCACCGGAATGATCTCGCAACTGGGCGAATCGTTCTGGCTGCTTCAACTGGCCGAGTTCGCCCTGATCCTGTTGATCATGCTGGTTCCGACAATGCTGATGGGTGCGGCTATGCCGCTGGCGATCCGGCTTTACACCCAAAGGTCAACAATGGTCGGCCGATCGGTCGGCACCGTATATGCGTGGAATACTCTTGGAGCGATTCTCGGTTCCTTTATGGGCGGGTTTGTCTTGATCCCGCTGCTGGGCATTCAGAAGACCATTCTGGGTGCGGTTTCGCTCAACGCGCTGGTCGGTTGCGTGTTTTTCTCTCTGAGTATGAGTTTTACGCGCGTGCGAAGGGGATTGCTCTCGGCGGCGGTAGTTGGGGTTGTGGCTGCATGCGTTGTGCTGGCCCCGCCATGGGATCCGTCGCGCGTGAGTTTCGGTCCGTTTGCCGTGGCGCCGCGAATTCCCAAAGAAGCGGCGCAGTCCTCAGCCGAGCTGGAAAGGCTTGCCGCCCAGAGGAAAGTGATCTTCCACAAGGAAGGCTTTAGCGCTACCGTCACCGTCCAGGTCTTTCCCGATGGCGGAAGGACCCTTTACGTCAACGGCAAGCCGGACGCCTCCTACAGCGCGGACCTTCCCACACAAGAGTTGCTGGCCCACGTACCGCTGCTGCTGCATTCCAACCCTCGCAGCGCGCTTGTGATCGGTCTGGCCAGCGGAATCACGCTCGGCTCGGCCGGGACTCATACCCTCGATGTCTTGGACTGCGTGGAGATCTCGCCGGAGATGATCGAAGCGAGCCATTACTTCGACGCCTATAACTATCGCATTCTGGAAGACCCGCGTGTTCGCGTCATCATCGCAGACGGGCGGAACCACCTGGCCCTGACGGGGCGGCAGTACGACGTGATCATCTCCGAGCCGTCGAATCCGTGGATCGCGGGCATTGCCGATCTCTTCACGCAAGAATTCTTCCAGTTGTGTTATGAGCGACTGACTCCCGAAGGCATCGCATGCATTTGGTTGGACTCGTACAACATTGACGTGACAGCCTTTCGCAGCATCGTCGGTACGTTTCAGTCGGTCTTCGAACACATGACGCTTTGGTGTCCGGAGGAGAATGATTACCTACTGGTCGGTTTCAAGGCGCGGCCAGCGGTGGATCATCGAGTACTGGCACGCCGGATGCGGCAAAGCGCCGTCGCGGTAGATCTCGAACGGATCGGCATCAGGGGCGTGGCTGACTTTCTTGGTCATCTGGTGATGGGCGAAGAGGCCGCAAGACGATTAGCTCTGGGAGCGAAGATTCATACCGACGACAACGCCCTGCTGGAGTTCTCGGCACCGCGGCAACTCTCTCGGGAGGAGTCCTCGATGGCGGTTCTTCCGGCGATAGAATCGCATCGGCAGGCCGATCTGTCGCTGCTGACCGCAGGCCAGGACGACGCTGAAGCGCTGGCTGCGATCAAAGATCAGGCCAGACGCTTGATTCAGGCCAGAGGCCATATTCTCCAGGCGGAAATCCTTCTTCGTCAGGGCCGGACCATGCGGGAACGGGCCTTGGCCGAACTCCGCGAGGCAGGCAGGTTGAACCCCTTAGATGCCCGGCTGAGAGGACATCTCGAGCGATACGTGGACTATGCCGTCGGCCTGATTAGTCAGGGAAAGATCGATCAGGCGGTCAAGGTATACAAGACGCTTGTGGAGATAAGTTCCGGCGAGGCAGAGTTTCACGAAACGCTGGCGTCTCTGCTGGCTGAGCAGGGAGAATTCGACTCGGCTATCACGCACTATTTACACGTCGTCAGGCTCGAACCAGCTCGCTATAAGGTTCGGCTGATTCTGGCGGAGTTGTTGCAACGGCGGGGTCGAGTTGACCAAGCGGTTAAGGAGTATCGTCACATCTTGCGTTTCAAGGGAGATACGGTTTCGGCGTTGGGCAATCTGGCGAGGATTCTTGCGACGCATCCGGCTCCGGCCAGGCGCGACGTGCAGGAAGCGATCCGCCTTGCTGAGAAGGCCTGCGAGCTAACCCATCACAGGCGGGCCGTCCCGCTGGACGTCTTGAGCGTTGCCTACGCGGCAGCCGGCCGATTCGCCGATGCCCAAGCCGCCGCTGAGCGGGCATTGAAGCGGGCTTTAGCCACCGGCAAACAAGAGATGGTCAGGGAGCTACGCCGCCGAATCGCCCTTTACGAGAAACGCTTGCCTGACCTTCCGGCCTCACCCTCATCGGAGCGGAAAAAGACACCCTAGCCTCTCCTGCCAGGCCGCGGAGCTTTGATTTCCACCTTGACGTGACGCATAATACTTCTGCCGTGAGAATGGAAGCGGTCCATTTTGGACTGGCGCGCGGCTTGCAATTTGCGACGGACCTGCTGCTCGCCCGGGGCGGTGTGGGCAGGCTTGAGCCGTTTGAAGAGCACAGAAGCTGCGAAGGTTACGAATGCGACGCAAGAGGTTGACGCTGGTTTTGGGGCTCCTGTTGGCCGTAATCGCTTCAATGAGCTGCACGGGTCCGCTGAGCCCGGAGGCCAAGCAGCTTCTACAGGATGGCTATACCCTCTACGAAGCTGGCGACGACGCTGCCGCCATTGAGAAGCTCGATTCGTTCCTTCGGGAAAATGCCAAGTCGTCGCGAGCTGGCGAGGCCTACTACCTTCGCGGGCTGGCCAAACACCGTAGGAAAGATCTCTCCGGGGCCAAGGCTGATCTCAACTCCGCGGTTGCTCGAGCGGAGAACAAGGAACTCCTGGTCAAGGCGTTGCTGGCGATGGGCGAACTTGCCTATCAGACGGATGACATGGCCCTGGCGGAGAACATGTATCGCCAGGCGTTGGGCGAGATCAAACGGGGCCAGAAGCCCTCAGATCAGGCGCATTACCGCCTGGGCTGCGTGCTGCAACGGCAGGGGCGATGGGCCGAAGCGGACCTTCAGTTTGACCGGGTGGTGTACCTGTTTGAGGGCTCGAAGCTAGCTCAGCTCGCCGGCCGGCGAGTCCGCTGCACCGCGTGGACCATTCAGGTCGGGGCGTTCAAGAGGAAGGACCGCGCAGCCTCGGCTGGCAAACGCCTGCGCGAGGAGAAAATTCCGGTGATACACAAAGCGATCCTGTATGACGGGCGGCCACTCTTTGTGGTCCAGATGGGCCGATTCGCCACGTATGAGCAGGCGATGGCAGAGTTACCCGCGATCCAAGACCATACGCCCGACGCCTTTGTTGTCCCTACCCCCTAATGGACGCAAGTCGCTTCAGTATGGTCGCTTATATCACCTATGGTACGAATAGCCTCCTCTCAAGCGACGAATAATCTGCCGAAAACGCCTCCGTAGAGGACTTGTCGTTTAGGCCTGATCATCTCTTGGTTCTGCTCTCGAATTCCCGCTGAGAGCTACTTCACCCACGCTGTGAGGATGCCGATAAGCCCTGCGAGGACGCTCTGTAGCAAGGATGTCTGGCAAAGACGAACAATCGAATCCGGCCTCGGACCAGTACAGCCACGGGCTGGCTGAATACCGCCAGGGTCGTTACGCCGAGGCCATGACAGAGCTAGAGCCACTCTGCGCTCAGAAGGGCCTGATCGGCCGGCTGGCGGGATTCTATCAGGCCATGAGTCACCGGGCGATGGGCATTGAAGCGCTTCGCGAGGGTGAATTCTGTCAGGCCGAAACGCATCTTCGGGCTGCTATGGATACCATCGGGCGCTGCGGCGATCTGGCGAGTTATCTCGCTTCGGCTTACGCGGGAATACGCTGCTATCGTCGCTGTGCTGAGGAAATGGAAAAGGCGGTGGACCTTGAGGCTGACGATGTAGCCGCCTGGCGCAAGTCCGCGCTAGCCAAGTGGCAGGCTGGTCGGCGGCCCGAAGCTTACATGACACTTTCCGAGGCGATACGAAAGCTCGGCGACAGATGTGAACTTCATTTGCAGCTTGGTCTGTTCTATGCAGCCGAGCAACAGTACGAACAGGCCAACGCGTCTTTGACCAGCGCCGTTGAAGCTGACTGTACGAATTCTGAGGCGCACTACTACCTGGCGTTGGCGGCCGCGGCACACGGCGACATGCCAGCGGCAGTCAGGTCGTTTCAGCGAGCGTTCGAGCTGCGGCCTGCTGATCTCATGGCGGCATATCAGCTTGCTTTGGCGGCTAAGGCGGCCGGAGAAGAGGGCTTGAAAGTCAACCTTCGCCTGCCCGAATTGGTGGCCGAGAGTGCCGGCTCCGAAATGCGCCAGCTTGCACGGTACGTCTGCCAAGAACCGGACTTTCTCGGGGTGTTTGTCTCCTTGCCGGAAAGCGAAGTTGACGAGGAGTTGTTCGGCTTGCTGGCCGGCGTTCTGCAAATGGCGATCGACGAACACCCCGACTATGCCGACCTGCATTACCATTGCAGCAGGGTCTTGCGTCGCATGGGTCGCATGGACGGAGCGATCGACCATGCCAATCGAGCCCTGGCGATCAATCCGAGCTACGTCGACGCCTTGGTGCACGCAGGGCGGCTGTATGAAGAAAGCAGGCGTCCGCGCGAAGCGATTGAGCGCCTGGAGCGGGCAATTGCCTGTGGTGGTGATTGGGTCGACGTGCACTGTTTGCTTGGCGAGCAGATGCGGCTGGTGGATCGGCCGAGAGATGCGCAGGTGCATTTGCGGCGGGCATTGGAGCTGGATGCGGGTTATAGGCGGGCGGCTGATGCACTGGCTTCACTGGCCGCTTAGGAGACCATTTGCGAAGTGAGTCACCTGTTGGAAATTCTGGGCCGAGGCCTGACCAACGATCTCGGCGACACGTTGCATCGGTACTTCTGGTCGCCTCCGACACGGAGCCTCGAGCAGCTTCGCGACGCTTCGGACGAACATCCAGACTGGCCTGACCTTCACTTCCAGCTCGGCCTGGCCTACCTTCGAGCATCGCAACTGGAAGAGGCGGTGGAACATCTTGGCCGAGCCTGCCGGCACAAGCCGGACTACTTGGCGGCACGACTTGCTCTGGCGGCGACCTATGACGAAATGGGCGATTCAGCCAAGGCCCTGGAGCACCTCGAAATCGCCAACCAGACCCACACCGGCCAGCCGCCCGTTCTCTTTGCCGTTGGATTTTGCTTGGAGAAGCTCGACCAACCGGTCAAGGCCGCGGAGTATTACCGTGACACCACCCGGAGCGATCCGGGGTTTCTCCCGGCCCGCGAACGACTGGCGGCCGTAGCGGTATTCCTCGGAAATCTGACAGAGGCTGTCGAACAGTACCTAGCGCTGCGAGATGCCCAACCACAACAGACGTGGATTCGCTCGGCCCTGGCCCATCTCTACTATCGCCTGGGCGAATTTGACAAGGCGATCGAGGAATTCGAAAACGCCATCGTCATGGAACCTGAAAACTGGACACTGATCGACGACGAGGTCGAATCGCTGGTGGCCGAAGGCCTGACTCGCGAAGCAATCGAACGTCTGCACAAGCTAGTTGACGAACAGGAACCGTTCGCGGACGTGCACGTTCGTCTGGCCGACCTCTACAGCCAGATCGGCGACGATGAGGCGGCAATGCAGCACTACCACGCCGCCATGGAACTCCAGCCAAAGTATCTTGAAGCCACCGTCAAGCTTGGCACCCACCATCTTATTTGCGGCCGATGGGACGAGGCGGCCGAGACCTTTCACGCCGCCTGCGAACTGAACGACAAGGTGCTGTTCAACTACATTGGCATCGGCGTGGCGCACATGGCCGCCGGCAGAATGGACGAGGCGACGAAGCATTTTGATCTCGCGGCTGCGATCGAGCCGAACAGCACGCTTCTTCTTACGGAGATGGCACGGCTGCAATTGAAGGCCTCCGTAGCTGAGGAGTTCGTCAAGAGTTTCGAGACGGGCGCCGAGCTGCCCGTTGCGGAAATCGAGCTGGACAACGACGATCTATTCCACAAACAGATTGACCGTCATGCCGAAGAAATCCAGCGGCACCCCGAGTACGCGGACCTGAGATATCGCCATGGTGTGCTGCTCAGATCGGAAGGTCGGCTTGGAGAGGCACTGGAACAGTTTGCCAAAGCCGTTGAGATCCATCCCACCTACGTCCAGGCGATCATAAAACTTGGCGTGACGCAACAGGAACTGGGGCAGATCGAAGAGGCTAGCGAAACGTTCAAAAAGGCGCTGGATATTGCTCCACACTTCGTGGACATACACTATCGGCTGGGATTGCTGTACACCGACAGGAAACAGTTTGAAGAGGCGGTTCATCACATGGAAGTTGCCGCAGATGGGGCGCCGGAGAACGAGCAGATACGCGCGGGCCTGGCGCTTTCGCTGCAGAACATGGGTCTGATGGACCGTGCCGCCGCGACCTGGCGCAGCCTCTGGAAAATCCACCGCCTCAAGGCGTAGCTCTTTTCGCTCCTGGGGGGCTGTCTTAGGCCAGCAGTTTTTCCAGGCGGTCGATCCCCTCGTCGATCTGTTCGGTTCCGGTCGCAAAGCTCAACCGGACGCAGCGGTCCTCGCCGAAGGCGAACCCAGGCACCAAGGCCACATGGGCGCCTTCGAGAGCGGCCTTGGCGAAGCTGGTCGAATCGCGTACCTCGACGCCGCCAAGCGTTCGTCCATAGTGGGCGCTGACATCGGGGAAGCAATAAAACGCTCCGGTTGGCTTTATGCACTCCAGGCCGCCAATGGCGTTAAGGCGTTCGGCCATGTGCTTGGAGCGCTTGGCAAATTCCTGCCGCATTGCCTTGACTGCCTTTGGCGCCTCTGGCGAGGTGTACGCTGCCAGGGCGCCGGCCTGGGCGAAGCTTACCGGGTTGGTGTTCTCGTGACCCTTCAAGCGTCTAATTGCGCTGATCACCTCGGCCGGACCGGCCGCCCAGCCGACACGCCAGCCTGTCATCGAGTAGGTCTTGGACAGTGTGTTGAAAGTCAGCGTTCGCTCCAGCAGACGCTTGTCCAGCGCAGCAAATGAGACGAACTTGACTTGACCGTAAACGAACTTTTCATAGCTTTCGTCGGAGAAGACGATCAGGTCCGTTTTCAGCACCGCCTCGGCGATAGCGCCAAGCTCTTCGGGCGTGTAGGTCACGCCGGTGGGGTTGGTCGGCGAATTGATAATGAGGATCTTCGCCTCATCAGCCGACTCGAGAATCTGTTGCGGCGTGATCTTAAAATCTTGCTCGCGATCGGTGTGCAGCACGACTGGCTCGCCGCTGGCCAAGCGGACCATCTCAGGGTAGCTGGTCCAGTACGGCGCCGGGATCAGGACCTTCTGGCCCGGATCGATCAGTACCTGGAAAGCATCGTAAAGGGCCTGTTTGGCCCCGAAGGTGACAACGATCTGCCCAGTCTCCACGTGGACGTTGTTCTGGCGAGCGAGCTTTTCGGCAATTGCCTTCTCTAGCTCCAAGCCGCAGCGCGGGATGTACTTCGTGTCGCCGGCCTGAAGAGCCGACCAAGCGGCTTCCTTGATGAATTGCGGGGTATCGAAGTCCGGTTCGCCCGCCCCAAAGCTGATCACATCGATACCTTCGGCTTGCATCCGTTTGGCCTGAGCGGTGATCATGATAGTCGCGCTGGGGGCGACTGCCGAGATCCTTTGGGATAGTTTCATTGCGCCCTTCCTTCTGTCGGTATCGCCCGACCTACGGGGAAGTGTATCGACCCGGCATGGATTGTCAACGCCCTCGAAAGCAGGTTCGTCGCGATAAGGAATGCTTGTTGATTCTCGCTCGACAAAACTGCGGAGCGAAAAGACGGCCGGGTGGATCCGACCGCCTGTCTGTTCTCGCTCCCGAGGCGACGTGACTACCTCTCGAGGCCGCTCGGCACGTAGCCGATAAACGCCAGAAAGCGGTTAGCGGAAAGTATCGGAATGTTTATGCTCTGCGCTAGAGCCTTGACGTTGTTGTATCGGTCGGCCTTCTTGAGGCTTGCTCGATACGCCGCCAGCTCCTGTGACGAAGCGCCTTCGCGCGGTTCTGTCGGAATCGGCGGGGGCGAGCCCAGCACAATGAAGTCGGTGTCAAAGCCGACTTCGTCGACAACCTTTCCTCCGAAACGCTTAATGATCACCTTGGCGTGGTCAGTGTCGTCCAAGGTCGGCCGGCCCGTGCCATACAGATCGAAATGCCCCTCCACGACAAAGGTATACGTCCTCGTCGAGTCGAAGGCCAGGTTTGCCACCAGGTCGTTGACCATAACGGGATCGTCCGATCGCTGTTGCTCGATCCGGCATTCGCTGGTGTTCGGACCAACGCGCGTGACCACGATAGCGGCCTTGCCTTTGCCGTCTTCGGGAATCCCTGTCGGCGGATAGACCGTAAAGGTCAGTCCCGGTGTGGCGCGGTCCTTCGAGCCCAGGTTTATATAGCACAGCCCGCTGCCCACCGGAACCTTCATGATCTTGCCGTCCGGCTGCATGGCCATTTTCATCGGATCGGCCTGTGGTTGTGTCTTCCTCTGGAGTTCTTCGGTTAGTTCCCTGATACGATGCTCCAGTTGTTGATTCTTCGCCCGCAGTTTCTCTCTATCCTGGGTGTTGATCGCGATCCTCTTGTTGAGTTCGTCGCGCTGCCGGTCCCACTCCAGGCGAGCCTGCTCGAGTTCTTTCTGGTACTGCTGGTGCCTGTCGCTAAGCTGCTTGTCCAAGTCTTGGACCTTGGTTTGCAGCTCCGTGATTCTAGCCTCGAGATCCCTGGACATCTTCTCAGCCATCCGGGCCTTATTGTCGATCTGTTGTTGTTTGGCGGCCAGAAGTTGATCCTTTTCCTTGAGCTGTTGGCGCGCCAGGGCCAGTTGTCTGTGAAGGTCCAAGGCCTCGCCGATCAACCCGCGCGACCCACCGATCTGCTCCAGCGCCTCCTCTGCCTCGTTCATCGCGACCTTCGCGTCTTTGACCTGCCCGATAAGATACTCAACCAAGGCGTCCACCTGGGTCTGGAACTGTTTGACAACCGTCTTGGGCCGCTGACCCCGGGGCGGGCTGTCGTGCAGGTCCATCATCTGCTGCACCTTTGCGTTCCGGAGGTCGGCGGAATCGCCCAACTTTTGCCGCGTCCTTTCGGCGATGGCTACTCGCTTCTTGGCTTTGTCGCTTTCCATCCAGCCGAGAACGGCCAGTGTCGCGGCGATCAGGAACAGAAAGACCATGACGATCAGCAGATAGGGGGGAGCGGTACGATGCGTAACTACACGTGCCATACGCTTACTCCTGGTTCAATCATTCACCGCTGCGGGCCAAGCCATCAGTCCGGCGGAAAACTCTTTCGAAGACCTTCAACGCTCCTTACGGATGCTCCCCGCCGTCGCAGGAGTTCTTCGGTTCGCCAAAAGCACTCTTCTACAGGGCTGAGTATCTGGTATGCCCATGAGGAACGTCAACAGGTTTTTCGCCCCTTCACAGGCCGAGCTTAGCTCGCAGCAGACGCTGGACCTCCGCCGGCTGGGCCGCGCCGCGCGATTTCTGCATTACCTGGCCCATTAGAAAGCCAAAAGCCTTCTTTTCCTTCTTTCCGCCGGATCGGAAGTCTTCGGCCGCCTGCGGGTTGGCGGCGACGGCCTCATCGACCCAGGCCTCAATCGTCCCTGTGTCGGTGACGGCCAGCAGGCCTTCGGTCTCCGCGACCATTCTTGGGCTTTGGTGTGTCTCGATCATTTTGTCGAAGATCTTGGCCGCAGCGGTGGCGTTGACCTCGCCGCCGGCGAGCATGCCGGCCAGCTTGGTCAATTGCTCAGCCGTCAGGCCAATCTCCGCAATCGTGCAGCCACGCTCGTTGGCGATAGCTGCTCCGCGGCCCATAAGCAAGTTGGTGCAGCGTTTGGCGTCGGCACCGGCTTTGACGGCGGCATCCAACAGATTGCCCGTCTCGGCGTCCTGGGTCAGCGCGTCGGCTTCCTTGAACGTCAGGCCGTGGGCTTCCATGTAACGCTTCCGGCGTGCAAGAGGCAGCTCGCCGATCGTCGCGGCAATTTCGTCGCGCCATTCATCGCTGACGATTACCGGCACAAGGTCCGGCTCGGGGAAGTAACGGTAATCGTGCGCTTCTTCCTTCTCACGTTGGAAGAGGGTCTTGCCGGTCGCGTCGTCATAGCCACGATTCTGCTTTCCCAGCTTTTCCTCTGTGAAGCCCTCGGGGTCCGCTTCCCACTCGGCGTACTGTCGCTCGATCTCGTAGGAGACCGCGTTTTCCAGCGCCCGAAAGCTGTTGAGGTTCTTTACCTCGACGATCGGCGTCTTGTAGGTCTTGCCGCCGCGGGTGATGTGCAGATTGACGTTCGGCTCGAATCGCATGTGGCCCATCTGCATGTTGGCCTGGCTTGCACCAAGCCAGCGGACAAGTCGTTGCATCGCCCGCGCATAGCTTACGACCTCCTCGACGCTGTTCATATCCGGCTCGGAGACAATCTCCAGCAGCGGAACACCGGCGCGGTTGAGATCCACAGCGGTATGAGTGGGATTATCGTGAATGTTTTTGCCGGCGTCTTCCTCCAGATGAGCCCGGAGGATGCGGATCTTCGTCGTGCCGCCGTCGGCCAGAGGAATCTCCAGATGGCCATGTTTGTTGAGCGGCAGATCATACTGGCTGATCTGATAGTTCTTGGGCAGGTCGGGGTAGTAGTAGCTCTTGCGATCCCACTTTGTAAAACTGGCGACTTCGCAGTCGAGCGCCAGGGCGACTTTCATGGAATATTCCACGGCCTTTCTGTTCATTACCGGCAACACGCCGGGCATGCCGATGCACACGGGACAGACGTTGGTGTTGGGCGGGTCGCCGAAGCGATTACGACAGCGGCAGAACATCTTCGTTTCCGTGGCCAGCTCGACGTGAATCTCCAGCCCAACAACCTGGAGCACCTTTTCGCCTGATTCGGTCATCCGTCTCTTGTCCTCTTGCGATCTGGTTGCGTGGGTCGGTGCCTTGTTTACTCGAACCGAACCTTGCGAGTGTCTTGTTCCTTTCCGGTCGGGACAGCAAGGGGTCCGTACAGTTCCGGGCGGCGAGTTCTGATCCACCTCTGGCCGGTACTCATGCCACGCAGCGAGGCGTCCAGGTCTGCGACGACCATCTCATCGTTCGCTTTCCAGGTTTCCGCTAGGATTCGGCCGTAGGGATCCAAAATCATCGCATTGCCCGTTCGTATTTGGTCGTCGTCCACGCCCACGCCGTTGCTGAAGATCAGAAAAACGCCATTGTCGTGGGCCCTGGCAGGCAGCCATCGCATAAGCCAGCCGCGGCCCTTGTCGGATCTGAATTCGGCCTCAATGGCCTGGGGGTTTTGGCGGCGCGCATCCCAGAGGCTGCGATCGACCAGGCCCATACAATGTGGGCTGGCCGTCTTGCATCCGCCAGTCTGATGAGGGGCCAGAAGAATCTCCGCACCTTGCAAGGCGGTGATCCGAACGTTCTCGCCCAGATTGTTATCATAACAGATCAACACGCCCAGTCGGCATCCGTGGGGGCTGTCGAAAACTGCGTACTGCGAGCCGCTGAGCACGTGTTCGCTGATGAAGCAGTGAAGCTTTCGATGGCGCCGGACCTGCCCGTCGGGCATCGCAACGATATAGCTGTTGTAAAGTTCGCCACCAGTATTGATTTCCACCAGACCGGCGCCGATGGTCATGTTGTATTGCTCGGAGAGGGAAAGCAACTGTTGGCTCGAAGGCCCTTCCGGAACGTCTTCGGCCAAATCAACAAGCTCCCCGTGGGAGAGCTTGCGCAGGAACCAGTATCCAGTGATGCAGCATTCGGGAAAGACGATTATCTCGACGTTCTGTTTGGCGGCCTTTTCGACAAAGCTTCGGACCTTCCGCAGATTCGCCCGCTTGTCACCGGCGGCATGTTCGAACTGAACGGATGCGACACGAATGTCTCTCATGGAATCTTCCTTGCAGTTCTCGTCATTGCGTCGCTTTCTGGCTCTTCGCGGCCGGCTATCCTGGCCCTTCGTTGCGCTCGAGGACGAACTCTGGGTCAATGCTCCATCATCGACGGTTTGAGGCGGCTGACGCCGGAGGCCTTTTCGTACATTCTGCCCACGCGCAGAAGCGTCGCTTCGCTCAGGGCCGGGCCGATCAACTGCATGCCGATGGGCAGCCCTGCCTCAGAAAGTCCCGCTGGTATCGTCAGACCCGGCAAGCCGGCAAGATTCACTGAGATTGTGTAGATGTCGGCTAGGTACATTGTCAGCGGGTCGCCGATTTTTTCGCCGATTTTGAAGGCAACCGTCGGCGAGGCCGGGCAAAGCACGATGTCGCATTTCGCGAAGGCGTCGTCGAAATCGTTCTTGATCAACCGGCGGACCTTCAGGGCCTTGTTGTAGTACGCGTCGTAGTAACCGGTCGAGAGCGTATACGCACCGAGCATGACCCGCCGTTTGACTTCGTCGCCAAAGCCCTCGGCCCGGCTCTTGGAATACATTTCGATGATGTTGTCAACTTTCTCGCCCGTGCGGTGGCCGTAGTGCACTCCGTCGTAGCGGGCAAGATTGCTGGAGGCCTCGGCCATCGCCACGATGTAATAGCAGGCCACGGCGTAGCTGGAGAGGCTGCCGTCGGGGTTGCGGTCGATCCGGCTGTGGGGCAGCGAGACTTCGATGACCTCGGCCCCGGCGGACTTGAACGCCTCAGCCGCTCTCTGGATGGTAGTGTTAATTTCCGGATCGAGCGCGTCGGAGTAAAACTCCTTCGGCAGGCCAACGCGCAGGCCCTCGATTGGAGCCTCGAGTTCGGCCAGGTAGTCCGGCACGTCGGCCGGCAGGGAGGTGGAGTCTTTCGGGTCGTGGCCGGCGATGACCTGCGTCAGCAGCGCGCAATCGGCCACGTCTCGGGTGATGGGCCCGATTTGATCTAGGCTCGAGCCGTATGCGACGAGGCCGAATCGGCTCACCCTGCCGTAGGTTGGCTTGAAGCCGACCACACCGCAAAACGCCGCCGGTTGACGGATCGAGCCGCCGGTGTCGCTGCCCAGCGCCGCGGCGCAGAGCCTGCCCGCCACGGCCGCCGCCGACCCGCCCGAGGAGCCCCCCGGGACTCTCTCGAGGTCCCAGGGATTGTGCGCAGGGCGAAAACCGCTGTTTTCCGTTGACGAACCCATCGCAAACTCATCCATGTTCGTCTTGCCGAGGATGACCGCACCGGCAGCTTCGAGCTTTTCCGCCGCTGTGGCCATGTACGGCGCCTGGAAGTTGGCGAGAATCTTCGACGAGCAGGTCGTCCTGCCGTAGGTGGTGCAGAGATTGTCTTTGATTGCCACGGGCAGGCCGCCAAGAGTCCCAAGCGCCTCGCCCCGGCTTCGCTTGGCGTCGATTTGCTTGGCCTGTTCCAGAGCCCGCTCGGCGAGCACTTCGTTGAAAGCGGCGACCTTCGATTCGGTCTGCTCGATCACCTCGAGGTATGCCCGGCAGGCCTGCTCGGCGGCTAACTCGCCGGAAGCAATCCTGTCGCGAAGCTCTAATGCCGATAATTCCAGAATTTCGCTCACCTTTTATCTCCGCTGGTCGCCGTTTGCCTCCAGGCAGCTTGCCGACGTCTGAAGACGGCCAAGCAAGCTGGTTAGCTATCCCCGATTACCTTCGGGACTTTGAAGAAGTTGCCGTCGCGCTCGGGAGCGTTGGCTAGGGCCTCGTCAGGCTTTAGCGACGCCGCCGGCTCGTCGGCAGCCAGGACGTTGTGAATTTCCACGGCGTGGGCCATCGGCTCAATATTGTCGGTGTTCAGCTCCTGCAATTTGTCGAAGTAGCCCAAGATAGCCCCTAGCTGCTGCGAAAACGTCTGGAGCTGCTCGTCGGTCAGCTCGATGCGGCTGAGCTTGCCGATGTGCCGCACGAGGTCGATATCAATCATCTTGCCCATCGCGGTTCTCCCGACTGCCGCCTTTCTGAGTTCTACGGGGAAACCGTATGATTCACAATGTTTGCGCGCCTGTCAACGCACGGATGCGATTTCCCGATTGTCATACGTTGACGTATTTCCTATACAGGGCTATAGTAGCAGATTGAATAAGTGCGGAATCTTTCGTAAGGTTTGGTAAATCCGCCGGTTTCCGTCTTGCCTTGCGCGAAGGAACTATATGGTCAAGGGCGAGCTCATCGAGGTCGAAGCGATCGTCAAGGCGGCACTGCCGAATGCCATGTTCCGTCTTGAGCTCGAAATCGGCGAGAAGAGGCATGAAATCATCGGGCATATTTCCGGAAAGATGCGCCGCAACTACATCCGCATCACTCCCGGTGATACTGTTCTCGTGCAGCTTAGCCCCTACGATCTGACCAAGGGGCGAATCGTCTACCGCCAGCGGTAGCCCACCGCATCTCTGCCTTGCGCGATGTTCATCCCTCGCGCGAGCAGTTTTTATATGCGCCTTTCAGGATGATCTGGTGGATGTCGTCGGCTTGTTCCAGGGGCGAGTCTGTCTCGATCCAGAACTGATCGATCATTTCAGTCGAGTGAGCATCGCTGGCGTTGACGAGGGCGATGCCCAGCGAATTGTTGACGGCTGATGCCATCTGGGCGGCCTGCAGCCCGTGGTTGGGGGTGTGACATTCAAGCGCATCGGGCCGGAGTCCCTTGCCGAGCATGAACGCACCTCCCGGCCAGCGGAACGGATGGGCAAGGATGGTCAGGTGCCCTTCGTCGGCTGCCTTGCCTAGAATTGTCGCTTCGTCGGCGATCTGCAGGTAATCTGGGTCGGTGGTCCCCAGGACAATCAGGTGCTGAACGCTCTGAAAGTCGGTCAGCGTGACCTCCACGCCAGGAAAGATTTTCAGCTTCGTGAAATTTGCCTGCACCCGTTCCAGCTGGCGATCATTCCAGAGTGCATCATGCTCGGTGATGTAGACGGCCTCGTATCCGCACTTGATCAGCCGTCGCATCATCTCGTCAGGGGTGCTGGTCGCACAGCCGCTATAGGCGGAGGTATGTAAGTGCAGCTCTACCTTCATATTTCACCAATTCCCAAAACAAAGTGCGAGCTTCCAGGTTGGCCACGCTGAACATTCTACTCCATTTCCGGCCCCAAAGTTTAGTAGTTCGCTGCTGTCATCGAAGTTGCCGGCAATGCGCAGCGCTCATGGCGGCGCGTAGCGTGCCTGGTTGCTTTCGTCTTGCATGAATGACTGCGAGGGCGGGAGTCTTAGAACTCCGCTGATCTTGGCGCCCTTGGGAAGGGAATCACGTCGCGGATATTGGCCATGCCGGTAACGAACTGGATGGTCCGCTCCAGCCCCAGCCCGAATCCGGCATGTGGGACGGTGCCGTAGCGCCGCAGATCGACGTACCACCAGTAATCGTCAGCGTTCACACCGCACTCGGCCATGCGATCGAGCAGCACATCGAGGCGCTCTTCGCGCTGCGAGCCGCCGATGATCTCGCCGATCCTTGGCACGAGCACATCCATGGCCGCGACGGTCCGCCTGGCCCCACCGTCGTCGTTGACGCGCATGTAGAACGGCTTGATGGCCGCGGGAAAGTCCGTGATGATCACCGGCCTTTTGAAGGTCTCCTCAGTGAGGTGGCGTTCGTGCTCGGTTTGCAGATCGTTGCCCCACGCAACGGGGAATTCCCAATCGCGTCCGGCCTTCTGGAGAATCTCGATGGCCTCGCTGTAGGTGATGCGCTTGAAATCGCTTTCCGCCACGCCGGTGAGTGTCTCGATGATCGAGTCGTCGATCCGCTTGTTGAAGAAGGCCATGTCTTCGCCGCATCGCTCCAACGCAGCCGTGAAGATGAACTTCAGAAATTCCTCTGCCAGGTCGGCGTCGCCCGCCAGGTCGCAGAAGGCCATCTCCGGCTCAACCATCCAGAACTCTGCCAGATGGCGTGGCGTATTGGAATTTTCGGCTCGAAACGCCGGCGCGAAGGTATAGACGTTGCCGAGCGAGCAGGCGTAGGCCTCCAGCTCGAGCTGCCCCGAGACGGTCAGGTACGTCGCCCGGCCGAAAAAGTCCTTCGCATTGTCGACTTTGCCCGCCTGGTCGCGCGGCGGATCGGCCATGTCCAGGCAGCTTACGCGGAACAGCTCGCCTGCGCCCTCGCAATCGCTGGCGGTGATGATCGGCGCATGGATGTACAGAAAGCCGCGGGATTGGAAGAACTCGTGAATCGCAGCCGACATCACATTGCGAACGCGAGCCACCGCCCCGAACGTGTTGGTCCGGGGGCGAAGGTGTGCCTGCGTCCGCAGGAATTCAAACGTGTGGCGCTTTTGCTGGATCGGATAGCTCTCGGCCTCGGCGATGCCGATCACGCGCACTTCCGTTGCCTGGAGCTCGACGGCCTGGCCTTTGCCCTGGCTCTCGACGAGTGTGCCTTTGACCTCAATCGAGCAGCCGGGCGTCAGGTGCACGATCTGGCTTTCGTAGTTTGGCAGCTTGCTGTCCGCGACGACCTGGATCGTCGCCAGGCACGAGCCGTCGCTGAGCGTGATGAAGCTAAAGCCACCCTTCGAGCTGCGAAGCGTCCGCACCCACCCGGCCAGCGTCGCCTCGCAGCCAATCGGAGCATCCGTCAACGCATCTTTGATCAACGTCCGCCGCATTGTTTCTCTCCGCAAGGCCTATCTTCGATTCCAGCAGCTTGACTGTCAACCCGGCGCGAGTCACAATCGCTGTTTTGGCGTCTAGGAGAAAGAGCGCATGTGGACTATGAAGGCAGCGAAAAACAGGTTGATGGCCTTTAGCGTGCTGGCGGTTCTGCTGGCCGGCGGGGTTGTGCGGGGTGACCAGGACGCTGTGCTTTTCGACTATCGGCAGGTGGTTCTGGACAATGGCCTGCGCGTCATCACGCTGGAGGATTTTTCATGCCCGATCGTTGCGATGCAGATGTGGTATCACGTCGGTTCGAAGGACGAGCGGCCGAATCGCCAGGGCTTTGCGCACATGTTCGAGCACATGATGTTTCGCGGCACGGACCGGCTCGGCCCGACCGACCACTTCGAGCTGATCCGCCGCGTTGGTGGCTGGTGCAACGGCTACACAGGCTTTGATAGAACCGTCTATGTTCAACAGCTTCCCGCCAATCAGCTCAAACTTGTGATGTGGTTGGAGGCCGAACGCATGAGCTTTCTCAGAATCGACCAGGAGTCGTTCGACACGGAGCGAAAGGTCGTGGAGGAAGAGCGCCGAATGAGGCTCAACAACCCGTATGGCACGCTCTTCGAGAAGGCGATCGCCGAGTTGGTGAAGGTGCATCCGTACCGGTGGGCCCCGATCGGTAACATTGCGCACCTTCGCGCGGCGTCCGTGCCGGAGCTGCGTGAGTTCTGGAAACGATACTACACCCCGAGCAACGCGACACTGATTATTGTTGGAGCGGTTAGGCACGCCAAGGCGCAGAAGCTCGCGAAGCGCTACTTCGGGTGGATTCCACGCTACGACGAGCCGTCTCGGGTGACTATCCGTGAACCGCAGCCGACTAAGGCCCGCAGCGTTACCATCAAGGAGCGGAACGCCCCCGCCCCGGCCGTCGCCGTGCTGTACCGGACCGTGCCCGTCGCCCACGACGATACCCTTGCGTTGGAGCTACTGGCCAAGATCCTCGGTTCCGGAAAAAGCAGTCGCCTGTATCGCAAGCTGGTCGCGGACGAACAGCTCGCCGTTCACACAATGGCGTTCGAGTTCGGTCTGGAACAGGACGGTGTGCTGATTACCACCGCGGTCCTACCGCCCGTCGGCGGAAAGCTGAAAAAGACCATCGAAGCGATCAAGACACAGGTCCGGCGCCTGCGAGAGCAAAGGGTCACCGAAAAGGAACTCACCAAGGCCCGCAACCAGATGCTCAAGGGCTTGGTCAATCAAAACCTTCGCATTTCCAGCAAGGTGAATTTGCTGGGCAACGCGGCTGTCGTTGAGGGCGACGTGTCGCGCGTGAATCAAATTCTCCGGCGAACGCAGGAGCTGACCGCCGATGACCTACAGCGTGTGGCCCAAACGTATCTGACGCCGAAGCGTTCTCTGACGATCAAGGTCAGGCGCAGGCTGATGGGCGGCTTTCTGGACAAGTTATTCGGCAAGAAGAACCCCGAGGAAACGGCTGCCATCACGGCCAGGCCGGAAAAGCTGGCGCCGCCTCCGGGTCGAAACGGCGCCCGGCGACCGAAAGACTATCCTGAAAAACCCCCACTTGCCGAGGTGCTGCCGCCGAAAGTCACACCGAAGTTCGGCGAACGAATGCTGTCCAACGGGCTGAAAGTAATCGTCGTGGAAAACCACGAGGTGCCGTTCGTCAGCGTTCGCCTGGGTCTGCATGCGGGGGCATATACGGAGTCCAAGCCGGGCACCGCGTCCATGACGATGAAAATGCTCACCAAGGGCACGAGCAAACACACCGAGGCCCAGCTCGCCGAAGAGCTTGGCACCTATGCCATCGGCCTGTGGGGCACCGCTGGGATGAACAGCTGCTCCGTGATGGCCAACAGTTTGACCAAACACGTTGAGCGGATGATGAAGCTGCTCGGCGAGGTCGTGCTTCAGCCGACTTTCCCGGCCGATGAATACAAGAAACTCTACAAGCAGGTTCGAACCAACCTGGTGATCGAGGCCGAGAATCCGTTCCAGCTGGCCAACCGAGAGCTCAAGCGTCGCATCTACGGCGATCATCCTTACGCGCGAGTGGTCACCGGCGAGATCGAGGACCTCGACGCACTGGCTGTCGAGGACCTCAAGACTTGGTGGGGCAAGTTTGCCCGCCCGGACATGGCGGTGCTGATATTTGCCGGCGGCATCGACCAGTCCCGCGCGATGGAGCTGGCGGAAAAGATTCTTGGCCGCTGGGAGGCCCCCGACGCAAAGCGGCCGCGGATTGAGCTGCCCGAGCCGCCGAAGCCGTCCGCGACGCATATCTACCTGGTGGACCGGCCCGGAACATCGCAGGCGCAGATTCGTCTGGGCCAGCTAACCTTTCGGCGAAAGCACCCAGGGTATTTCACCAGCAGGGTCATCGACGGCTATTTTAGTCGCGGCTTTGGCAGCCGACTGAACGAAATCATCCGTGTGAAAAAGGGTCTAACCTACGGCATTTGGGGCGGCTATAAGGCCGGCCGCTTCGCCGGAAGGTTCTCCATCAGCACGTTCAGCAAGAACGCTTCTACTGTCGAGGCCGTCCGCGCTGTGCTGGAGGAGGTCAAACGCCTGCAGGAGGAAGGCCCCACTACCGACGAGCTGGACAAGGTCCGTTCGGCCGTCCTGGGCGGCTTTGCCGGCAAGCGCGAAACGCCGCAAGCTCTCGCCGCCGACCTCTGGCTGATCGAGTCGGAAGACTTACCAGAAGACCACTTCGAGCAGATGCTCTCTGCCGTAGCTGCCACGACGGCTGAACGGTGCCTCACCCTCATCCGCCAGACGGTGGATCCGGCCAAGATGGTGATTGTCGTGGCCGGGGACGCCGCTAAGCTCAAGGCCGAGCTTGAAACCGTCGCCACCGTGACGGTGATCTCAAAGTAGCCAAGAGAAAAGCGGCCCTAGCTTTGCAAGGCCGGCGTGCATGCCCCAAAGGCAAGCCAGGCGTGTCCGGCCAAGTCTTGTAGCCCTCAGCGACCAAGTTCGCTCGCACGCGATCTGGCAGCATCGATAGGGAGCAGGCCATATCAACCGCCGATCTGGTCCGTTATCCAGGACATGATGATTTGAGAGACGTAATCAATTTCCTGGAGTGACAATTCGTGACCGGCTCGTATCCCGTGCCACTTGGCCAGGCATTTCCTGCAACACGTGCCCGTGGCGTGCTGGGCGATGAAGACCGGATGGCCTCGCATCGGCGTTTGCTTACCGTCGTTTGGAGGAAAGGCAAGAGCCAGCCGCTTTCGAATGAACTCGTAGGAATGTTCACGGACAGCCGCCAGGCCTTTCTGTTCGACGTATTCGATGTCCCGTTTTGAGAGTTGAAACCGGCTGCGGAACTTGGACTTCTGCAGCCTGACCTTGGTCTTTTGCCAGTCGAAAGTTTCCATCCAGCTCAGCCGACCTGAAGCGCGGCGCGTTCCAAAGCGCTGTCCAACTCGCCCGCGACGCGTGCCCAGAAGAATTTCTCCACCGCTCTCCGGGCGCGGTTGGGATCGCCGGCCCACATGTCGCCGCCTTGTTGCAACGTCTTTGCAAGGTTGATTAACTTGGCGGCCAACTGCCCAGGTCCGCCGTCGTAAAAGAACTGTTGCATCTTGGGCCTGGAGGCCAGTTGGAGCACCTCCGGGTAAGCCAACCTTTCGGGAAGCAGGGGATAGGCCCCGGCTGCGACGGCTTCGGCTGCGCTCAGGCCGAAGAACTCCTGGCGCGCCGTGGATATGAACACGTCCGCTCGCAGCAGGACCGACTCATACTGCTCGCGGCCTGTCTGGTATCCCCAATGGTCGATTTGCCCTTGCAACTCCCGGCGAGCCTGGCTGAACACCTCAGGGCGATCCCGAAAGTGCTGGCCGATGACGCTCAGGCGAAAGTCGAGGTTTTCTCTGCGAAGTGTGCGAACGGCCTCGAAGAAGGCCTCGGGATTCTTATCGTGCTCCCATCGGGCCGCCCAGAGGATTCGAATGGGCCCACCCTCTCGAGCGCCTCGCGGCGCAAACTCATCGATGCCAGGCGGATGCACGGCCGATTTGCTGCGAATGCTTTCGACGGCCTGGAGATTCTGGTGATCCGGCATCTGCCGAAGCAGCTTCTCAAGGGCTTCGAGAAACGAATCGCGATGAAAGGCCGAGTTGAACCATACCTCGGTCGCCGCCAGGGCCGTGGTCATGTTGATGAATCCGAAATGGATGTCGCGCGGATCTTCCTTCCGCACCGGATAGAAGAGTTGGTTTTCGTGAAAGTAAACTACTGACGGCAATTGACTCGCTGCGCGAGCGAGGCCCTTCAGCTCGGCCAAATTCAGCATGTCCGAGCAGAACAGCACGTCCCAGCGGCAGTTGGAATCTGTGTGGCAGTTGAGTTGCTCGGCGAATGTCACGGCCGCATGTCGCATCCGCCATTTCCACTTGCGTGCAGGTAGTGTAAGGACGGTCCAATCGTGCCGGCTGCGGCCGCGCCAGCCGTCCAGAAACGCCTGATGGCTGCCGCCGTAGTATGGCTCCAGTGCAAGGATCTTCAGTTGTCTCCGAGGCGCAGGATTCATCTCTGTTTATCGCAGTCCTGATTGTAGCTCTCGCCCGGGCTTGGTCCAGCGAGATTGGCAGTGTCCAATAAGCGAGATGGGGCGCCTCCTTTTAACAACCTTACATGACCGATGCACGATCGGCGCAAAAAAAACGCGGCAGCTAACATCTGCCGCGGCGAGGCGCTTCTGCCGGCGGCCAGCACGCAGGTTATTCTTCAGTGGGTTGGGCGGGGGTGTAGTTTCGCTTGCTGGCTTTGACGATTAGGCCGTTGCGGATGGCCTTGGCCGCGACGTTGATCTTGACGACCCGGCCGTCGATCACGGCGCGGACGCGCTGCATGTTCGGCTTGAACTTTCGCTTGGTCTTGCCGGTGATCTTGATGCCGACGCCGCCAAGATACTTCGCCTTGCCTCGGCGGGCGTACTTTCGGCCGCTGCGGGTCTTCTTGCCAGTTAACGGACACTTCCGAGACATTCTTTCTGCTCCACATCAGCCCTTATCGGCCAATCGAGATAACGGGCCGAACAGAATAGTGTGCAATCGTCAGTCGCACAAGCTTTTTCACGGCGGGTTACTTCTCCTGTTCCTTGGCCTTTGCCGCGGCGGCTAGGATCTGCTGTTGCACGTTAGCCGGAACGGGTTCGTAATGGCTGAATTCCATCGTATAGCTGCCCTGCCCAGCCGTGACGGACCGCAGCTGGTTGTTGTACTGCGTCACTTCCGCCAAGGGGGCCTGGGCTTTCACGCAGCATATATTGCCAGGCAGCATGTCCTGGCCGAGAATTCGCCCGCGACGTCCGGAGAGGTCCGACGTGATGTCGCCCATGTGGTTGGCTGGCACGGTGACCTCCATGTCGACCAATGGCTCAAGGATGACCGGCTTTGCCTTTTCGATCGCGTCGATGAAGGCGTACTTGCCAGCCGTGCGGAACGCAACTTCCTTGGAATCCACCGGGTGATGTTTGCCGTCGTAGACGATCACGCGGATGTCCTGCATCGGGTAGCCCGCCACGGCGCCGGTCTGTATGACGTCGTTGACGCCCTTTTCGATGGCCGGCAGGAACTGTCGCGGAATTGACTCACCGAAAAGATTATTCACGAACTCGACGCCGTCTCCGTGCGGAAGCGGCTCGACCCGGAGATAAACTTCGCCGAACTGCCCTGCACCGCCGGTCTGTTTCTTGTGGCGGTAGTGGCCTTCGGCCTTGGCCGTAACCGTTTCGCGGTAAGGAATCTTTGGCGGTTTGGTCTCCACCTCCAGGTCGAAGCGGTTCTTCATCTTCGTCAGCATAATCCGCAGATGCAGATCGCCGACGCCGCTGACCACCGTCTCGTTGGTCTGCGTGTCACGAGTGACCACGAAGGTGGGGTCTTCTTCGGCCAGCTTTGACAGCGCCGCGGAAATCTTCTGCTCGTCGCCCCGGCTTTTGGGCGCCACGGCCAGTGAGTACATCGGCGTCGGTGAAGGGGGCATCTCGCAATACATCGGTCTGGCTTCAGTATGCAGCACATCGCCGCATTGGATTTCCTCGACCTTTGCCAGGGCGATGATGTCACCGGCCACAGCCGATTTCACCTCCTCGGTCTCCTTGCCCTGGACCTTAAAAGGGTGGCCGATCTTGGCTGACTTCTTCTCATCCCGGAGTAGGTAGCCGGTGTCGGACTCGACGGTCCCTTGCAGAATGCGGATCCAGGCCAGCTTGCCCACGAATGGATCAGAAGTGATTTTGAAAGCGTGTCCCACGAACGGTTTGGCCGGATCGGGGACGATTTCGATTTGCTCGCCTTCCTCGCTCTTGCTGCTGGTTACTTTGCGGGCCTTGACGTCGGCTGGGGTCGGGAAATATGTGGCCACTGCATCCATAACTTCCTTGATGCCCATTTCTTGGCGAGCCGACGTGAATAGCACCGGAATCACCGTCCCTTTGACCATTGCGTTTGCGAAGGCGGTTGCCAACTTGGCCGGTGGTATCTCCTCTCCGCCGAGGTAGGCTTCCATGAGCCCCTCGTCGGATTCGATGACGTTCTCGTTCAATTGTGTGTGGGCATCGGCCACATCGCCGAAGTCGGCCGAGCCGCTGTCGTTCGTGAAGCAGTCGATTACGCTCTTTCCGCCGCCGGCGGGCAGGTTCATTGCCTTGCACGCCTGGCCAAACGTCTCGGTGATCTGCTTCATTAGATCTTCCAGATGAACGTTCTCGCCGTCGATCTTGTTGACCACGATGGCCATCGGCAGGTGAGCCTCTTGGGCGGCTTTGACCAGCCGGCGGGTGTTGACCTCGATGCCCGCCGTCGCGGAGACTACGATCACCGCGGTATCCGCCCCGGTCAGGGCACAGATCGCCCCGCCGATGAAGTCCGGATATCCAGGCGCGTCGATGAGGTTAATCGTCTTACCGTCGTGATCCAGATGCGCAATGGCCGGGTCCACCGAGTGCTTGCGTTCTTTCTCTATATCGCTGTAGTCGAGATGGCTCGTGCCCTGGTCGACCGAGCCGAGTCGGCCGGTCACCTTCGCGGCGTGCAGCATCGCCTCGCCCAGCGTGGTCTTGCCGGCACCGCCGTGGCCCAGTAGGACAATGTTCCGAATGTCAATTGGCTTCGAAGCCGGCATCTCTTTCTCCGAAAAACTCCAGAAATCTGTGAGGAGTTTCGGTGGTATCCAAAGGCGCTTCAACAAAAGGTGCAATTGAAACGCTCGTGGCTTCAGTCTCCCGGCGACCGACCTGAGGGCCGATGGAGCATCTGTAAGCCACCAGAGTTCGCCCATGCCGCTGCCGTCGCGCCATGGAAACGGTTCATCATAGCCGCTCGATCATATGGGGCAAGGAAAAATCGCAAACGCGCAACCTCAGACTCAGACCGTGATGGTGGATTGCATGGCAGACGCTGAACCTTTGGGCTCGCCGGCCCTTTGTTGTCACCGAACTAACATGGCCCGGTCCGGGAAGGCTGTGCAGGTCGCATGCTGGGGCTGAGAGGCACTGTGCGATTGCGGGGATGGGCTTATGAGGCGCCCCTTAGGGTATGATGCCGCCGGCGACGATGTCGGCGCCGCGGATAAGGACCAACCGGCCCATTTCGCGAATCTTCGAGAAACTATCGTAATGCATCGGCGTATCAACGTTCAGCGTGACCTCGGCCACCTCTGTTTCAGCCAGCTCGTCGGCCTGCTCGGCGACGATCTCCAGCGTTCCGGCGTTCATGCGGTTGGCAATTTGTTCTGCGGTGCAGTGCAGTTCCTGCGTGGCTAGGCGCAGATCGATCCGTTCGCCGCGCTTCAATGGCGCAGGCGCCATCCAGAAGACGCAGGCCACCACCGAGGAGGTGTTTTGCGGAGGGCAGTCCGGTGCACAGAGCGTCCAGCCGCGCCTGAGCTCGCCATTGCCGGACACCGTAAAGCCGATCGATTCACCTGCCGTTGCGGCCGCGAGTGGGCCTTCGAATTTCTCCAAGGTTGCAATTTCCACCTGCCGGCCCGTGGGGCAGATCGTGACCGTCTGGCCCGGCGCGACCCGCCCGGCAGCCACCCGGCCCACTGCGACCTTTCGGCCGTCGATCTCGTAGACGTCCTGCACGGGTAAGCGCAAGGGTAGATTCTCATCGATCAGATCGGCTCTCATCAGATTGAGGGCCTGGATGACGGTCGGGCCATCGTACCAGGGCATGTTCCCCGAGGGATTGACGATGTTGTCACCGCCCAGTGTCGCCGCTGGGATGACAGCTAAGTGGCCCAGCTCCAATCGCTCCAGCAGCAGGTGTATCTGAGCGGCTCTTGCCTCAAAGAGGTCCTGCTGGAAGCCTACCTTGTCCATCTTATTGATCGCGACGACCACTTGTTTGATACCCAGGAGGCCGAGCATATAGGCGTGACGGCAGGTCTGCTCCGTCAGGCCTTCGTGAACGTCCAACAGCAGCAGCGCCGCAGATGCCTGCGAGGCGCCGGTGATCATGTTCTTGAGGAATTCCGTGTGACCTGGAGCGTCGATAATGACATAGTCGCGGGTGTCGCTGCTGAAAAACGTCTGGGTGGTGTCGATGGTGATGCGCCGGGTCCGCTCCTCCTCGAGGTGGTCCAGCACGAAGGCAAACTCCGTCTCTAACCCGGCGGCCTTGCAGAGTTTTCGAATCGTCTCCAGTTGGGCCGGTGGCAGTGAACCCGTGTCGTAAAGGAGCCGGCCGATCAGCGTACTCTTGCCGTGATCCACGCTGCCGACCACCACAAACTTCAGGTATTCTCTCGTCATGCTATTACTCTCTCGGCGACTTACGGCTGCATCACATGTAGCCCAGCGCGCGGAGCTTCTGCATTGTGTTGGCGTCTTCCTTGTCTTGGGCTCTGCCTTCGCGCTCGCCGATTTTGGAGACCTCCAGCTCCTCGATGATCTCATCTACGGTAGTGGCCGCAGAGGCTACCTGGCTGCAGCACGTCTCGCACCCTATGCTGCGGTAGCGGCGGCCATCCTTTGCCCTGTAAAGCTCGACGAATGGAATGCCCTGGCGCTTGATGTATTGCCAGATGTCCTTTTCCGTCCAGTGCAGCAACGGATGGATGCGGATGTGGGTATCCCCCTCGGCGCGGGACTTGTACTGATCCCATAGCTCGGGTGGTTGGTCCTGGTAATTCCACCGGAAATGATCGTCCCGCGGAGAGAAGTACCGCTCCTTGGCCCGTATGCCGTGCTCGTCGCGCCGGATGCCCAGCAGGAGCCCGTCGAAGCCGTGCTTGGCAATGGCCTGCTTTAGCGCGTTGGTCTTTAATTCCGTGCAGCACTGGAGCTTGTTCTGGCAGTTCATACCCGCTGCCAGGGCCTCTTCGTTACGGGTGACTTGCAGGTTCAGCAACCATTTCTTGGCGTATTTGTCGCGGAAAGCGTAGATCTCCTTAAATTTATAGCTCGTGTCGATGTGGAGCGCCGGGAATGGAATCCGCCCGAAGAACGCCTTGCGGCAGAGCCACAGCAGCGTCGTGGAATCCTTGCCTATCGACCAGAGTATGGCCAGTTTGCGAAAGTGATAGTAGGCTTCGCGAATGATGTAGATGCTCAGATTCTCCAGCTCCAAGAGCTTATCCATGCGGTGGAACTCCCTGTCGCCTCACATCACTCCCGCCGGTGGCGGAATCGGTTGCAAGTCCATCTCCTCGCTCGGCTCCACGCCGAGGGTCTCCAATATGAGTCCTGCCAGCCGGCGAAGCTCGAAGTCGCCACTTGGGAGGCTGACATTTCGGCCAAGTAGCAGCGCGTCGTGGTACGTATGCATACCTTCCAGTTGTGTGTTTATGAAAATCTCGCGCGCTGTCAAGCCTAGTTTTAGATCATAGCCGTCGTAGGGAATGGCTAAAAGGTCGGGAGCATTGGAATATGGCGGCAGACCGTGGGGGCCGCTTGCTGTCGGGTCGGGACCGGAGGCACCTTTCGGCCAGTATATTTCCTCGCGTTTCAGCACCGCTCGGATAACCGGCCGACCGCCTGGGTCGCGGAGTTCCCGCAGGTCCTGGGCGACCGCTTGGCGGACGCTGTGGTATTCCTCGGCCGGCACGCAGCCGCCCACATCCCGGCCGCGCACGTTCACGTAGATCCGCCCGGGGATCAGCGCAAAAGCCTTCGTGTCGGCCGGATCGAACGATAGTGGGTTCTTCACTTCTTCAAGGGGCCTGGTCCAACCTCTTTCGGCCAGGTACCGCGACAACTGGACCTCGTAACGTATCGGACTAAAGCCGTGGTCTGAGAGGATGATCAGCGGTGCCTCCCGGCCGATTGCCTCTAGCAGCCGCCCGAGCAGAGAGTCGATCTTGCGATAGTACCGGCGAAAAGCCGGCGCGAATTCCGCGTGATCTTCAAGGTACTGCCGAAGCAGGAAGTGGTTGATCCGGTCGGTACCCATGATGTGGGTGTGGAAGAAGTCCCACTTGTCTTGGGCGAGGAAATGGAACATTGCCTCGGCGCGTTTTTCGAGCGTACGCTCGAGGTCGGTTAGCATCTTTTCCTTCGACTCGCGGGCCTGTTGTGCGTCAGTATCGACGCGATATCCGATTTGTTGCAAGTAAGAGTTGACTTCCGGCGGATAGGCTGCCTTCGCCGGCGAAGGCGCCAGAAACCCGCCAATGAGCACGCCGTTGACCGGTCTGGGCGGGTACGTTACCGGAACGTTCATGCCGAAGACCCGCTGACCAGCCGCCGAGAGGATCTCCCAGAGATGTCGCCCACGGAGATTTTCCGCGTTGGGCAGCATCATCTCGTACGTGCCGGGCCTGCGGTCGATGAAGCCGTAGATTCCGTGCTTGCCCGGGTTGCGGCCGGTCGAGTAGCAGGCCCAGGCCACGCAGGAGACCGTCGGCAGCACCGATCGCATCATTCGCGGCCGGCCGTGCTGCTCAGATAGCCGCGCGAAGGTGGGCATGTGACCTGCGTCCATGAGTTCGGCAAGCAACCCATGCGGCAGGCCGTCTATGCTCAGGACAACCAGTTTCGGAGGGCTCTGCATGATGAATCTTTTCTCTGCCGCACTTTCGGAGCAAACTTAAGGGACATGATCATACGCAAATCACTGCCATTGAAGCAAGGTTCAAGAGCAGTGGGGGGCGCAGGGCGACGCCCCTGGTTGATTAACTGCGAGACTCCAGAACACTTGCCCTTGCAAAGTTCGCACCTACGCCGTACTTTCCGCGGAAAACAAGGTGTTCCATCACTGTTTAACTCCGGAATGGAAGATGATGAGGATTGAAACTCGCACCGTACTACTGCTGACGTTTGTGCTCTCTGGCGCGACGGCTAGTTGGCCGGCGATTGGAGCGGAAAAGCCACCCGGCCCCGTGGCGCATCTGCTTGCGCCGAGTCGGATCGAGTCGGTTCGGAATGACACATTGGCGACTGAGGCGGCGCTGCGGCTGACGGCGGCTGAACTGGCAGCTCGTTACAACGTTTACGTCAAGTACTGGCCGGTCGATCAGTTGGACAAAATACCCAAAGACGCTTATCCGCGCCTTGAGCTGCGAACTGTGGGCGTGGGACGCCTGCGGCACCTTCGACTCCGCCGGCGTGGAGAGACCTTTATCTTTCTGGCAAGCAAGAACGGGTCCAAGTACGTGGAACTCGGCCGAACGGTCATGGCCATGCCATCACGGACCTATGTGGGTTTTGCGATTGTCAATCAAGACCATCAAAAGACCGGTCAGGCCGTCCTTGCCAAACCCAGACTCAACGGCAAAGAGATCGCCGAGTGGAAGCAGGCCCATGTCGGGAGTCGCTCGAAGGACATCGGGATCCGGCGCAACGGAAACCAGTGGACCATACGGAACGTGGGATTCTGGACCTATGAAGATCAACGTGCGCGCTTCCCGTTCGTCTACACCGATTGTGAGGGCGACTTCGACATGGACGTGGTTTTCCAACGCCTCTCAGGCGACGCCGAGTATACCCTTGCGGGCGTCCTATGCCGCGCCACACTGGACCTCAAGGGCCCGTCCATTGGCGTGTTTGCCAATGAAAAAGGTCAGTGGGGATACTCTCGTCGCGCGGGATTCGGCAGGCTGTACTGCCACTGGCCGAGCCGGGTTGCGACGGTCGTCGGTACACTCTGGACCACCTCCAAGAGGGACGAGGAACTGTTCCGGCTGAGGACTTCCTGGGCGAACTGGCAGAAGCTCGTTGAGTCCACGGAGACGTTGGCGGAGCACATCCGCGAGGGCCTTGCCAAGAAGCTGAAGTTTCGACTGCCTGCCGCCGCTGAAACAACCCCGGCAGCGCGGCGACACCTCCGGAAACTTACCCAGGCGCGGAAGCTGGCTCTGACGGCCAACTCTGGCAAGATCCTGACAGCTGGTCGCTTGGTCAGCGAGGTGCTGGACGCTTCACCTACGTCCCCCGAAGCTCACTACCGGGCGGCCATGTGCGGATCCATCCTCGCTTGCCAGGAGTTGTATGGGACGTTTCATGACCGCCCGCGGTTCCTCGCCGGACCGCTGTCGCATTGGATGCTCGCTCGGGAGCTCCGTGGCCCGCAGAGCTTGGAAGACAAACTTGACGGGGCGTGGCTGATGCTTGCGTGCGGTTTTCCTAAAGAGGCGATGTCTGTTGTCCAGGCCGTCTCGGCAGAAGAAAGGAATCGTCCTGAGGTCAAGGCTCTGCGGATGTTCATCACCCGCGACTACCGCCCGTTGACGGCTGAGACGGTACAACTTGTTTCGCCAATCGAGCAGCTTGCCTGGCTGTGGGCGGCCCAGGCCTGCGGGCGAAGCGATCTGCTTCAGGCGGTGCCCGGCGAGCTGGCACGACAAAACCGATCCTTCGCTTTCCTGCCTCTTTACGGTCACGTCGGCATGGGACCGGGGCATTGTTACTCCATTGAGGGCATGGCTCTTGCCTGCGCGCGAGACGCTTTCGATCTGCTTACGTGCGACGACATCGCCAAAGCCGACCGATTAGCTCGTGGAAAGGCTTTGGCTGTAGCCGCTGGGGCCTACCAGGCCGACGAAATCCGCCAGCTTGCCCGGAACGTGGCGTGGATGGCCGCGGACAGGGGGCTGCCGGACGAGACAGCCGCAGTGATCTTGGCAATGATGGGCTTGTATCAAAAGGCGTTAGAGCTTCCTGCGGGCCCGACCGTATTGGGAACAGACGGCAAGATCCACTGGCAGGTGCTCAGCGCGCACGACTTCGCGGATTTGCAGCGCGGCATGTTCCTGCTGGCCTTGTATCAAAGGGCCAATTTTATGGCGAGCATGTGGGGCGTCTCGTTACCGACCCACCAATTCTGCCAGGAGGTCTCCAAGGGCCTTGAGGGCCTGCCTGGGGCGAGTATGTTCTTCAAATCGTACGGATTGGCGCAGATACATAGGTACGAGGAAGCAAAGAAGCTCAGTAGCGATCTCTTGCGAGAGCCGTTCGGCCGGAATATGGCCGTCCGATGCGTAATGATCAAGGATTGGCCTGACGAGGCCATCATGCGACACCTGCGATATTGTGGCCGACGCGGGGCTTGGGATTACTCAAACTTCGCCGAGGCCACACGCAATCTCGACGAGGCTGGCTACAGTATGACTGTTGCGCTGGCCCAGATGGAGACTGACCAATACTGCTACCAGCCCCTGACGGTTCTCAATCGGCTCACGACGGCCGGTGCGGAGGTATCACAGCCGTTCGTCGAAAGTATGCCGTACCACCTCCGATTGTTGCGGCACGTAGCCTTCATGGCAAGGTCTCGCGGACAAGAGGACAAGGCCGTCGGAGTATATCGCTGGGCAATTGCCTTGGCGCCGAAAAGCAGCAAGACCTATCACGATCTGGCAGAACTCTACGTATCCACGGATCGGCTGGAAGACGCTGTGGAGACGGTTGAGCTGGCCAGGAAAAGCTGCGAGTCGTCGATGGGTTTGAGCAATCTCTTTGGCAAAACGGCCGGTTGGTTGGTCGAACTTGATCGGCCCAAAGAGGCCCTGGACTACGGCAGACTGGCTGCCCGGGGCTACAGCGACAGGGGGCTTGCCGGATTGGCTGTTGCCCTGGCTGCCAACGGCGAGAAGGCCGAAGCGCTGGATGTGTTTCGCACGCTCGCATACCGCAGCGAAAGCGGGACGCAGGACTTTACTGCGTTTCTCCTGCGCGAGGGATACCCCGGGGAGACGATTCTGCAAGAGCTTGCGGACGTTCTGGGCAAGCACGCGGGAATGCGAGGGCGAGTCATCGACTATATCAAGGACGGGTTCGTCATAGAACCCGGGCACAATGATGTGCTGGAAAAAGCCTTCGCCGGTCCGTTGAAGTCCGTGTCGCGCGGTGAGCAACTTCGCCTTCTTATCCTGAGCTCCATGCGTGCGCGAAAGCTTGACGAGTTGATCGCATACTCCCACCAGCTAGCCGAGACCAAGCCTAGAACGGCTTACCAAGTCGTCTGGACGTACTTAGCCTCTCTATTGGCCAAGCGGCCACAGGTTCAAAAGGAACTCGAGGCCCAGCTTGCAAAGCACCGCACGCACGAGAGAATTGGCCTGCACGTTAGGTATCTTCTCAGGCAGATCGATAAGGGCCAGCTTCTGGAGGGCTTCGAGGATCGCCATCAGAAAGCTTATGCATATTGGATCCTCGGCGCCGAGGCCGAAGCGCAGGGCGATATGCCCGCAGCGGTGAAGGCGTATAAGATCGCCGCCGGAACGAACGTGCCAAGCCAAGCTTCTCAAGTGCCCAGATCTTGGCTGAAACTTCTCCGTGGACGAAAGAAGGCCGCGACATCTCCGGCAAGCGCAACATAGTGTTTTTACTTGCCGAAGCCGTGGCTTCAAGGGCCGAGATGCGCAAGGCATTTCAGCGTTGATGCCGCATCACGCTGTTCGGTAAAGATGAACTCGCACCGTTGGCCCTATGAAAGGAGCGAGGCATGGCCAGCGACGAAGTGCTTATTCGCCCTTGCCGGCCGGAGGATATCGAGGCGGCGATCTCGATCACCGGTGAGGTTTTCGGGCCGTTCTCGATCGATCATCGAATTGAGGAGACTCTTGGCCCGGCCAAGGGAGTCAGCTGGCTGGAGATCAAGGCCAGGGATGTTCGCAGCGAGTTTGAGAACAATCCGGCAGGCTGTTTTACGGCCGAGCTAGGGGGCAAAGTCGTCGGATACGTTACGACAACGATCAACGAGCTAGCGTCGCGCGGAACCATCGCCAACATAGCCGTCTCGCCCGAAACGCAAGGGCTAGGTACAGGCCGCAAGCTTCTGCTTCGCGCTTTGGAGCATTTCCGCTCGCTGGGCCTCGTGCAGGCCAAGATCGAAACGCTCGAGTGGAATGAGGCCGGTCGACACCTCTACCCTTCCGTGGGCTTCCGGGAAGTAGCCCGCCAGATACACTACATCATGTCGCTGGAGTGACGGCCTCCCGGATAGAACCGCGAGCCGAAAGGCCTGTCATTGGAAGACCTCCAAACGCGATCTTTCCTGGCCTTTTGGCATACATACCTAAATCAGCCGAGCGATGCAAAGTCTTGCAAGCTTGCGTGCGCACTTCCTTTTCGACATACTCTTGCCCTTCAGACGCGTTGCGTTAGAATTGCGCGAGATGATTCCAGCTCAGCACAACGAAGTGACGTTCAGTTTTGTCGTGCCGGTCTACAACGAGCAGGAGGGCCTGGAGTATTTCTACACACGATTGAAGGCCACGGCCGATGAGATGGGCGAACCGTATGAGATCATCTTTGTCGACGACGGTTCGCAGGACGAAACGCCGAGTATCCTCCGCCGCCTGGCCAAGGACGACCGATGCGTCAGGGCGGTGGAGTTTTCGCGTAACTTCGGCCATCAGGTGGCTATCTCAGCCGGCTACGACTACGCCTCGGGACGGGCGGTTATCAGCCTCGACAGCGACTGCCAGCACCCGCCGGAAATGATTCCGGAGTTGGTAGCTCGTTGGCGCGAAGGCTTTGAGGTGGTTTATACCATTCGGAGGGGCACGGCCGGCGTCTCGCGCCTGCGGCGGGCAATCGGGCGGGGCGTTTATCGCATTATCACAGCCGTCACCGGAGCCGACCTGACCGACCAGGCGGATTTCCGCCTGCTGGACAGAAAAGCCGTCGAGGCACTGAAGCAACATCGCGAACGCGCCCGGTTCGTCCGCGGGCTGGTACGATGGATCGGTTTTCGCCAGACGGCTCTGCCCTATGTAGCTGGCGAGCGAGCAGCCGGTCGGAGCAAGTATACGCTCAAGCAATTGGCCAGGATGGCCGGTGCGGGCGTGTTCAATTTCTCCGTTCGACCGTTGAGACTGGCGAGTTTGCTGGGCGGGACCTTGCTGACTGCGGGCGTGCTATATGCGATGGCCTCGTTGATCCTCTGGCCGTTTGGTCTTGCCGCCGACCACTGGACGCACCTGCTGGTGCTTACGATCGGGATGTTCGGCCTGCAACTCCTGCTGCTCGGCATCCTGGGGGAGTACGTTGGCAGGATGTTCGACGAAGTCAAGGCCAGGCCGCTCTACATCGTCCGGGAAAAAGTCGGCTTTGCCGAGGAAACACAGAAATCACTCCGGGAGGGTGAGGAACGGCCGGAGCAGCAGCCCCAGCGCTACTCTGTACTTACCTGAATGGGGTATGGGCTGCAGTCTGCCGAGCATTGCCTCTCAGCGTCGGAGGAAACCACTGTCAGTGATCTCGACGGTGATAGGCTCAGGGGAGGGCAGTCCGATGAGTTCGGCCGGCTGAGTGGAGGCCATTGCCCAGGCCTGCTCGAAGCTTACGTCGCAATGGGCGAAAACGTTGAGGATTGCCCTGTCCAGCGTCAGAGCCGAGCCCGCAAGGTGCTTTGCGTGGGGCTGAGAGCATCGCCCATCCGGGTGCACTATGACGAGCTGTCCGCCTACTTCGTATTCGCCAGGTGGCATCTCGGCTGCGGCGATTGCATCGCTGATCAGGCAGCTGCGAACTGGAGTCTTTGCACGCAGGAAACTCTTCAGTGTGGTCAGGGGTATGTGATGGCCGTCGGCGATGAAGCTGGCGACCAGGCGGTCGTCGGCCAGTTGTGCTTGTACGTAGTTATCCAGGCGCGGAAGCATGTTGTGCGAGCCGTTGCCTAGATGTGTGGACAATTTGGCCCCGGCCGAAACCGCCTCGGCGAGGATCTCGCTTGACGCTTGCGTGTGCCCGATGGCTGGGCAGATGCCCGCCTCGCTGAGCTGTCGGATCAGTTCCAGCCCACCGGGCAGCTCCGGAGCGAGTGTGAAGATGCCAATGCGATCGGCGCTTGCCTCGCGCAATGCCTTCAGGAAATCCGGCATTTCGGACGGCAGCTTACAGTATGCCTTTGGGTGGGCCCCGCGCGGACCATCCGCGGGCGAGATGAACGGACCTTCAACGTGCAGCTTAGGGAAAGTCGCAGCAAGCTCCCGGTCGGCCTCGACCAGCTCGGCGTATTGCTTCGCGCGGGCGAACATTGCGCGTGGGTCGTCGGTAATCAGCGTTGGCAGGACCACACAGATACCGCGGCGCGCCAGCGCGTTACGGATGCGGTGCAACTGCTCGGCTGTCCAGTCCGACGCAGGAGCATTAAAGTCGAATCCAGCATAGCCATTTACCTGTAGGTCAACTAGGCCGGGCGCGGTATGGATCGACGGCGCTGTCATCTCCTGCATATCCTACCGCATGTGACTCTACCTGCAAAAGCCCTGGCGCCATCGAGTGCCCTTAGGTGAGGTGATTGTGGTATCTTTTCCGTGCGGACGATGTTAGAGTACGTTGTCGGCTAGAGAATGAGGATTCGCCAATGGTCAGCGTCGGGAGCAATCAAATCGCAAGCGGCCTGGGGTTCTTCGGCCTACCGGGACACTGGGAAATCATCATTGTCGTCCTGGCCATCTTGCTGCTGTTCGGCGGCAAGAAACTTCCCGAACTGGCGCGAGGCTTGGCGCGAGGCCTGCGATCGTTCAAGGACGAGATGAGGGGCATCAGCAGCGACCTTGAAGAGGAGTCCGAGGCCGAGGACAAACCTCGCGCCGAAGAACAAGGTCCCGCCGAGCAGGAAACTGCTCCAGAGCATCGCGACCAGACAAAACAATGACTGGTTCGACGAATGGAGCAGATACGCTGCCCCCACAACCATTAACTTAGCCCGCGGGGCGTTTTTCTTGCCGGGATTGCATTTTAGCAGATCGCCGAATAAACAAGTACGCCAGCAGCACACCGAGCTCGTATAGTAGCCACATCGGCACGGCCAATGTCATCTGGCTGAATGGGTCGGGCGGGGTGAACATCGCTGCGAAGATCAGAATCCCCACGACCACATGCTTGCGGTAGCTCTGGAGCGCCTTAATGCTGACAATGTGCGTTGCAGCCAGAATAAGAATCAACAGCGGCGTCTGGAACGCCAGTGCAAAAAGCAGCGCTAGGCGCGTCATGAAGCTGATGTGGCTGCTGAAGGTTATCACCGGTACCATGCCCAGCCATTCACTCAGCGCAAGCAGGAAGTAGAGCATGCGCCTGGCTACCACCAGCAGGAAGAAGACCGCCCCGCCGATAAAGAGCATCGCACAGAGCGGCAGGCCAAGAAGGACGCAACGCCGCTCGCGCTTGTAAAGCCCAGCCGAGACGAAGATCCAGAACTGATAGAATATCCACGGCGAGGCCAGCACGATCCCCGCGTAGAAGGACACCTTCAGGTAGTTGGTCAAAGCAGCCGTTGCGTCCAAGATGGCCAGATCGCCCGTTCGGCCGAACTCGGCCATTACCTGCGCGTATGGTCTCTTTAACAGTCCGATGATCTGAGGCGCAAAGAAAAGGCTCAATGCCATGGCTGCAACTAGGCCCAACAGCCCATAAATGATGCGCCGACGCAGTTCCACGAGGTGCTCGCCGAGAGGCATTCGACTCTCGTCAGAATCTTCACGGTTTTTCGCCATTGGCCAACCGGGCAGATGCTATTGGACTGCCGTGATCGTGGACAGTATAGCAAAATGGCTGCCTGGGAAAAACGTGCGGAAGGTTTACTGCAGTTATCGCTGGCGCTAACCGATACATTTGCTGTGCAGAGTCCGAGCGTTTCTGCCCGTGCCGGAGGCCAATCAAGGTGGGAAACCAGAGGAAGCGGTTATGACAATGCGTACAGTTAACCTGCAGAAAGGTGACCATGCATTCGTGTTTCGGTATGCTCCCGGCTGCGAGGGCAAGGTAGTGACGGAGATCATGTGCCTGGCTAGAGACAGCAGGAGCAGCCTCGATTGGCTGGACGCAGCCAAGCTGGGTTTCCAGGTGACGCAGAGAGCAGCCTCTGACTTCAACGACGCCATTTGCCCCTTCCTAGATGCGGCAACTGACCCCAGCACGCCGAAATTCTCCTAGGTGCTACCTGGCAGAGGCTTGGGCAAGCTCGATGGGCGAATTGCCTTTGATACAAAAGTTTCTGGACTATTTGGACACCGAGCGGAACTTCTCAGCGCACACCATTCGCTCTTATGGCATCGACCTGAGGCAGTTTTGCCAATTCTTGGTCACGCCCAGGGAGTCGGCCTCGGGCGAACTGACCGTCGGCAACACGTCGGTCGGTGACATATTGGCGCCTAAACGCCTGACGGCTACGCTCCAAGCCGTAACCCCCACCGATATCCGCGCCTATCTGGCCATGATGCGAAACAAGGGGTATTCCAAATCGACGATCGCGCGCAAGCTGGCCACACTGCGGAGCCTTTACAAATTTCTAGTCCGGCTCGGCCTCCTCGAGGCTTCGCCAGTCAGCGCCGTTCGCACCCCGCGCCAGGACAAGCGTCTCCCGAAATGCCTCGACGTCGAGCAGGTGGAGGTCTTACTAGCTGCCCCCGACACGGAAACGTTTCGAGGCAGCCGAGATCGAGCAATTCTCGAGACGATTTACTCCGCTGGCCTGCGCGTTGGCGAACTGATCTCGCTGAATATCGAGGATCTCGACGAATTCGGCGAGGCTCTGCGGATTCGGGGCAAGGGCAAGAAGGAGCGTCTGGCCCCGCTGGGCGCCAAGGCCATGGAGGCCATCGACGATTACCTCGCCAAACGCCGCAAGCTTTTCGGCCCGTCCAAGAGAGGCCCGTTGTTCCTCAACAGGCAAGGACAGCGGATCTCGACACGTTCGATCCGCCGCAACTTCGGCCGGTACAAGACGCTGGCCGGCATCGAGACCCACATCAGTCCCCATGTGCTCCGTCACAGTTTCGCTACACACATGCTCAACGCAGGTGCCGATCTCCGCAGCGTCCAAGAGATGCTCGGCCACGAGAGTCTCTCCACGACGCAGATATACACTCACCTGACGACCAAACGGCTCAAGGAAGTTTACGAGCGAGCCCATCCCCTGTCTCGCGTGCACTCCTAGCCGGGCAAGCCAGGCGTCAATAGTCCCCTCGCATGGGATAGCGTCAAGTATTGTGTGTAAGTTTGACCTGCCTGCCGGTCAGGCAGGTTTTGTGCCATCGGAGGACTTGCCGGCCCTATGGCCCCTGCGAAGCGTGTTCGCTGTCTTCAGCGAGCTTGGCTGGCGATAGCCGGGCCGCTTCCGGTTGAGTGGTGGTGATCGGGCCAGGCGTCAAGCGGAGAACTCCGGAAACTTTGCCGGTGGCGACCATCCCATCCCAGAAGATGCCGATGATTTCAACCATCTCCGGATTCTTCGCTGTCTGGGCGGCGTCCAAAGCGCTGGAAAGGGCCTGCTGAGCGGCCTTGACGTTGCCTTCGAACCAACGGAAATACGCCAGCAGCAGCAGGCCGTCTGGGTCTCTAGGCGATTCCATCAGGTGCTTTTTCAACCGGAAGATGCGTTCGTCGTAGCGGCTGGCGGCTTCGGGCGTCTCGCCATAGAAGGCCTTCGGCTGCAAGCTGGCCAACGGCAACTCGGGCAGGTACTTCAAGGCCAGCCTGAGGTAGAGCGCGGCCGAACTATATGAGTACAGCGATCTGGCGAAGGCGGCGTGGGTTAGGCTCAGCAGGCTTTCAGGGTCCTTGGTGCCGATATAGTTGGCCATCTCAAACAGGTCGTAGGCCCGGTGGAAATCCCCCTCCTTGAAGGCCTCTTCGCCGTCTTTCATGTACTGCTGATAGAGGCCCGGCTCGCTGGGGACCAGTGAGGTAATCGGCTGATCGGTCTTTTTCAGTCGATTTTCAGAGACGGCGCTCAGTTCGGCCAGGTAGGCACTGGCCGCTCCCAGTGCGCCCGAATCCATCGACGACAGCGGGCCGCCGAACTGCCCCCTGCCGACCGAACTGCCGAGGACATTTCCGATGGGATTGTACAGGCGGGCGCCTGACGGCAACGGCATATTGCTCGTCGGGGCGGCACTGGCTGCCCCGGGAGCGGAGCCGCCACGTCTGATACCAAAGCCACTGGGCCGGCCAATCGAGCTTTGCAGGAGGCTACGGCTCGCCCCGGCGCCGGAAGGCCTTAGCCCTCCGATGCCGTAAGAGTAAGGGACGAATCTTTCCGAGATCCTCGAGCGTCCAACGCCCCGAAAGCCGCCCACCCGGAGCTCATCGGTTCTCTTTCGCGACTCAGACTGAGCCAAGGCACTGCTCGCCGCAACGATCAACGGCAGCCCCATGGTAAGCACAAGCCACATTCTCACGCGTCCGATCAGCATCGTCCTATTGAATTATACTGCTTGTTGCGGTCAATGGCTCGCGCCGGCCGACAATTCTTGTCGGCCAACTTTGTTCCAACGCACGGTGTACAGGACGCCCCCGGGGGGTTTGTCGAAGCGGGCGTCCCCCAGCCGTGTCGTTGGCGCCAGGATGTAAAGCGGCCGGTTGCCAAGGGCCTCTCTAAGTCCCTGCGGGTCCTCGTCATACGCCGGAAGAGGCCGCCCCCTGAACTGCACGGCCACGCCAGGGGCCGGATCTTCCAGTTCCTTCACGAGCATGAGTGGATGGACGGCTGTGGAGTCGGCGATGATTACGCCGTCCGGTGCGGCCTGTTTGAGGGCGGCCTCGGCGAATTGTCTTGCCGACCGCTCGTTGTGTTTCCACGGTACCAGCCAGTACCGCACCTCGTCCCGGAACGGCAGCGGCCGGGCGCGCTTAGGCTGCAAATGTGCCCGGCGGACAAGGCTCGGCGCGGAGGCATAAAGAATCGGCTGGCAGGGGAGCGAAAGCAAACACGCCGCTATAGCTGCAATTCGCAGGCCTCGGGACAGCTCCGCCAGGACGGCCAAGCCTACGGCGGCGGCTACCGCCAGCATCGCCAGGCTCGGCAGTATGAACGTGAACTGATCCGGCACCGGGTAGCGGACGAAGAAGAGTATTTGAATGAGCGTAATTGCCCCGATAGCGGCTGCTGTTGTACGGCCTAGGCGGCGAGGCATATTAATCCACCCGATTACCGCCAGAGGCAGCAGGACGTTGAGGAAGTTCATCGCCGAGAGTGCGGCGTTGGCCTTCCAGTGCTTCGATACTGCGGTGAAGTTGAGGACCTGGCGGCTGTATTTGCCGAACATGGCCGAGCCGACGGCGCCGAGCCAGTCGCCGCTGCGGACGGCCAGTTCGACAGTCAGGCCGAAGTAGAGCGCCACACCGGCGAGGTACGCAGCCGCGGCGGCAGCCAGCGACCAACGGGGCAGTTTTCGGCGTGCAATCAGCACCACAGCCGCCACCAGGTAGACCGGAAGCGGAAGCAGGGCGAAGTTGTGTATGCACAACCCCAGCCCGCTGACAAAGGCCAGGCCCGCCAGTACGCCCCAGCGCGGCTTGCCGAGCAGCGCCACCAGCAGCCACAGCTGCGCCGTCAGCCCTGCCAGGCCCCAACTGTAGACCTCCGCGACGGTTGACAGCCACCAGGGCGTGTGGGCCACCGCGAGCATCCAGGCAACCAGCAAGCCGATCCATCGCTTCTGCGTCAGCAGCGCCGCCACGGCCGCAAGGTTCGCCAGCGCCACGGCCATGCCTAAGCCGCTGAAGCAGTTCAGCAGCAACGGCAGATGTTCTCGAGAGACCGCCGCCAGCAGGCGCCCGGCAAGGATGTAGAGTGGATGAGCTAGCGCCAAACCCAGATCGCCAGCCAGATCGCCTCTCAAGACCCGCCACTGAAACATTCCGCTGTCTTGCCAACCGACCGTACGTTGAGCGGTGGCCAGGTAAAGCGCCGCAGCGCCGGCGAAGGTCAGAAACCACAATCCTGCAGTGGAGCGAATTCGGCGAACTGGTCGATATGAAGGTGACAGATCGGTCATTCCGAACAATAGTATCGGCCATTCGTTTACGTGGCACCAGTCCGCGTGTTGATATATGATGTCGGACTTCGGAGAGGCGCAGCCTTGAACAAAACGCCGTCACAAGCTGATGCAGTCTCTTCCTGTGGAGGATTGGCAGCGCTGATTGGGGCGATGCGGCCGCGGCACTGGGTCAAAAATGCCTTCGTTGCGGCGCCGATCCTGTTCTCGGCCCGCTTTACCGACCCGGGCGCCTGGGCGCTGTGCCTGCCGGCCGTGGCGGCCTTTTGCCTGCTGGCCAGCAGCGTCTACCTCGTTAACGACCTCTGCGACCGCCAGGAGGACCGCGCCCATCCGGTCAAGCGCCGCCGGGCGATCGCCTCGGGGCGCCTGTCGGTCCGTGCTGCCATCACCGCGGCGGTGATCTTGGCTGTGGTGGCCTTTGGGCTGGTAGCGGCCGTGGAGCTGTTCGCTTACGACAGCAGCCAACCGCTGCACGGTCTGGGACTGCTTGTCTGGACGGTCCTATATGTTTTGCTGAATCTTCTATACTCCTTCTGGCTTAAGGACCGCGCGATCGTGGACGTACTGGTAGTGGCGATGGGATTCGTGCTTCGGGCGATGGCCGGTGCGGCGGCTATCGCCGTGCCGATCAGCCCGTGGCTGGTTGTTTGCACGCTGACGCTATGCCTTTTCATCGCGCTGACCAAGCGCCGCAGCGAGATCCTCGAGATGCCCGCCGACCAGGCCCACGTCGCCCGCAAGGCCCATGCGGGATATCGCAAAGAAATCCTCGAACACATGCTGACTGTTTCGGCCAGCCTGGCAATTCTGACTTACAGCCTCTATTGCCTTGCCCCGCGCACGGTCAGTAACGTCGGCTCGGGGCATATGGTCTGGACCATCCCGCTGGTGATCTACGGCACGTTCAGGTACTACCGCACCACTCACAGGGCGGCCAGCAGCGACACCATCAGCGTACTGGTGAAGGACAGGATCATGTGGCTGGTCCTGTTGACTTACGCGGTGCTGTCGGCTGTGATTATCAAGTTCGGCTCCCATCCGGCCGTGCGGACCATCCTGGACGTCGAGGTCCTCCGGAAATAGGCAAGCGTGAAAGTATGTCAAGATTCTTAGTTACAGGTGGAGCGGGCTTTCTTGGAATCAACCTGGTTCGCTACCTGCTGGCGAAAGGCCACGAGGTTGCCTCGCTCGACATCGCCGAGTTTGATTATCCGGATTGCAAGGACAAGGCGCGGATCGTCACCGGTGACATCCGCGATCCGGCTAAGGTCGCCGAGGCGATGGAGGGGGTGGATATCGTGGTACACTGCGCTGCGGCGCTTCCTTTGTATAAGAAGGAGGAGATCTTTTCCACCGACGTTAAAGGGACGCGCTGTGTCATCGAAGAAGCCAGCCGACGCGAGGTCGGGCGGTTCGTCCACGTATCATCCACGGCCGTCTACGGTGTTCCCGATCATCATCCGATCTACGAAGACGACAAGTTAGAAGGCGTCGGGTCGTACGGCGAGGCCAAGATCCTCGCCGAGGAAGTCTGCCTGGAGCATCGCGCCAAAGGCATGTGTGTGCCGATTCTTCGGCCGAAATCATTCGTCGGCCCGGAGCGGCTGGGCGTTTTTGCCATGTTCTATGACTGGGCGAAGGACGGCCGCGGCTTTCCGATGATCGGAAGCGGCAGGAATCGCTACCAACTGCTCGATGTAAAGGACCTCTGCGAGGCGATCTACCTGACGGCCACGTTGGATGAAACAATCGTCAACGACACGTTCAACATCGGCGCGAAGGAATTCAAGACGATGAGGGAGGACTTCCAGGCCGTGCTGGATTGCGCCGGCTTCGGCAAGAAGATTCGTCCCTTCCCGGCTGGTCCGGTTATCGTGGCCTTGAAGATCCTGGAGTTCCTCAAGCTCTCGCCGTTGTACAAGTGGATATATGACACCGCCGGCCAGGAGTCTTTCGTCGCGACCGAAAAGGCCGAAAGGGTCCTGGGATTTGTTCCCAAGTATTCCAATCAGGACGCCCTGATCCGCAACTACAGGTGGTATCTGAATCACCTGGAGGGCTTCAAGGACCAAAGCGGCATATCCCACCGGGTGCCGTGGAGCCAAGGGATCATCCGGCTGGCGAAGTTGTTCTTCTGAGCTGCCTGGACGCAAGCGCTGCGAAAAGACGAAGGCGTTGTTCGCTTTCCCATCGAAAGGTAGACTTGCCCAATCGGTTCTCCGATATCAGCGGTCTCAGCAGGATGTAGGTTTTTTTAAGCTGGCATGCAAGGGATAGAGCCGAAATACGGTCCGTTCGAGGTCCTGCAAACTGTGTGGTGGATTGGCGCGGTGGCATTCGTCGTGTCATTGGTCGTCACGCCGTTGGTCCGTCTGATCGCATATCGCACAAAAGTCGTGGACCGTCCGGATGAGCTGCTCAAGCCGCACGCAAAGCCGACGGCCTATCTCGGCGGATTGGCCATGTGCCTGGGGATGCTGGGTGGCCTGGCGTGCTATCTGGGGGCCATGCCCCAAGGCGGCCAGCACTGGGCGGCTCTCGGGCAGGACTTAGCCAGCGGGCGAGTCGCGCAAGTCTTGAAAAACCCGATCTGGAACCTCCTGGCCATTGCCGTCAGCAGCCTGCTGATCACGCTCGTCGGTTTGATGGACGACGTTTACAAGATCAAACCACGGCAGAAGGTACTGGGCCAGGTCCTGGCGGCGGTGATTCTCCTTGCCGGCGGCGTCGGATACCGCATGGCGACGGTCTTCTTTTCGGTGCTGCGAATCCACCCGCCCCTATGGATCCTACTGCCAATCAGCGCGGGAATGTGCATTGTGATGGTGATCGCCACCTGCAACGCTGCGAACCTTCTGGATGGCCTGGATGGGTTATGCGGCGGTGTGACGGGCGTCATTGCGCTGGGGTTCCTGGCGCTGGCGGTGTTCCTGGCAGAATGGTCTCGCTTCCCCGGCACCGATGAACTGCGAGTTGCGATCTGCCTTGCGATGGCGGGGGCCGTGCTGGGCTTCCTGCCTTACAACATTCCGCCGGCCAGCATCTTCATGGGCGACGCCGGCAGCATGCTGCTGGGATTCTTCGTCGCGACGATGATGGCGATGTTCTGCCAGGAAGGCACGGCTCGCTGGTTTGTCGCCGCGTGGGCGGTCTTTGCGCTTCCAACGCTGGATACGGCCCTGGCGGTCGTCCGTCGGCTGCTGAGCGGCAAGAGCATCTTCGCCGGCGACCGCAGCCATCTCTACGACCAGCTTGTGGATCGGGGAATGACCGTCAAGCAGGTCGTGGTGCTCTTCTACGTGTTGGCGATCCTGGCCGCTGTCGTGGGGGTCGCGGCGGCAATTTTCATTCGCGGCCGGTATGCGGCGGCGCTGTATGCAGGTGGGTTGGTGGTCATCGCAATAGTGTTCTACAAGCTTGGAATGGTCAGCCCAGAACCTCGAAGGCCAGCGGCTAGCGGCGACGCTTCAGAACCGAGCGACCGATGAGTTTGACCATGTCGCGACAGCAACATCCGCCCGAGTCGGTCTCGGTCGTGATTCCGGTTTATAACGAGCGCGATACCTGGCGGGAGCTTCTGGCGCGCGTTGCCGCGGCCGAGACGGCCGGCCTCCGCAAGCAGATTGTCATGGTGGACGACGGTTCGAGCGACGGGACTTCTCAGCAGTTGCAAACCTTTGCCGACGAACTGAAAGACCGCAGCGGCCAGGTCGACTACAAGGTCATTTTCCACGATCGCAACCAAGGCAAAGGGGCGGCGCTTCGGACCGGCTTCGCCGCCGCCGAAGGCGACGTCGTGATCGTTCAAGACGCCGACCTGGAGTACGATCCCGACGACTATTCGAAGCTGCTCAAGCCGATCATCGAGGACCGTTGCGACGTGGTCTACGGCAGCCGATTCCAGCTCGGCCGGACGCCCGATACCTACTGGTCGAATTATCTGGCCAACCGATTCCTTACCTTTTTGTCGAACCTTACGACCCACCTGAAGCTGACCGATATGGAGACCTGTTACAAGACGTTCCGGCGTGAGGTGCTGGGGCGGGTCAAATTGAAGCAGAATCGCTTCGGGTTTGAACCGGAGGTCACCGCCAAGATCGCCCGCCTTGGCGTGCGGGTTTGTGAGGTGCCCATCCGCTACGTCGGGCGCAGCCGCCGGGAGGGCAAGAAGATCGGCTGGCGGGACGGACTCAAGGCCATCTGGTGCATCTTCAAGTACGCCTGAGTGCGGCGGTTATATCCATCATCCAAAAGCTGCGGCGGTTGCGCTCTGCGCCTCCAACCGTCGTTATGTACCTGGCTTAGGCTTCTTGACGGAAAGGGCTATTCCAAGTAACATGAACTGAGGCCCGAGAGGGAATCGTCGGACTTGCCGAAGACCATCGCGATGAGAAAATGCCCCCATCTTGCGATTGCCTGTCTTGCGTTGGCGGTCAGCTCGCAAGCATATGCGGGTTTGACCGGCTATGAGTTCCTGGCGGACTGGAATCAGCTTCCGCTGGCGAAGATTCGCAGGCAGGCTGGCTTGGCCTCCAGCTACGACCAGCGCGGGGGCAAACCAGGACTACAGTTACTACGAATCCCCTGAGGGCCTTCAGGCCGGGGCCATTGCCACCACCATCAAGACGCTCACCGGCCCTGGAATAATCACGCGCTTCTGGATGCCGCACCTTACCGCCGATATGGCCTATACCGTCCGGATGATCGTCGATGGCCAGGTGAGGATCGATACGGACAGCGATACCTTTCTCGCCGGGCAGTACGATGAGCCCAACGGGTACATCCGCAGCCCGCTCGTACAAACGCTTATCGGTGGTCAGGTCAGCTACGAGCCGATCGTCTTTCAGAACTCACTGGTGATCGAATCGAACAACCAGGGTTCGGGGGAATACACCGGCTATCGCCATTACTACCAGTACTCTTACCACAAACTCTCCGCCGGCACGGCGGTTACCTCTTACACCGGGACGCTAACAGGCCAGCAACAGGCCGCCCGCAACGGCGCAGTGAACATGATCAGCAACGTGGGCCAGAACCCAGCCGGGGCCAGTGCAGGCAGCCAGACAATACAGACGCCTCCGGGCCTGTTGAACGCCGGTCAGACGCTCACGCTGGCTAGCCTCAGCGGCAGCGGCCAGGTCCGCCGCATCAACCTCAAGATGACCGGCGCAACTGACGGCGAGCTTGACGGGCTTCGCCTGCGCGTGCGTTACGACGGCGGCGCCCAAGACGCCATCGACGTTCCGGTTGCCCACTTCTTCGGCGCCGGACACGGCCGCTATGCCTATAAGTCCCTCCCGCTGGGCACCGATAGTCCGGATGGGTTCTATAGCTACTGGCCGATGCCCTTCCGCCAGAGCGTGGAGGTATCGCTCTACAACTCCACAGGCGCGGACGTCAATATTGATTCGGCCGTCGTCGAATATACCCCTGGCGACGTTGCGAGCAGTGCAGGCTATCTTCATGCGGCTCACAACGAAGAGGTCACCACGGCCGGCCAGTTCTATCACGAACTGCTGAACGTCTCCGGACACGGCCACTATGTGGGCAATCTCCTGTACCTAAAACGAGACGATCGCAGCAGGATGATCCTGGAGGGCGATGACCTGATCATCGTTGATGGCAATCATGCGCTTTACGGCACGGGGCTGGAGGACGCCTACAACGGCGGCTTCTACTACAACCACGTTGGCGTTCAGACCGATGACGGCGATATCGCCTATCCGGAGTATGGTTTTGGACCGTATCACGGCCTGCTGAACATGGACGATAGGGACATCAACGTCGACTATGTTCGGACGGACCAGTATCGCTGGCTCATCGGTGATCCCGTTCCTTTCCGCGACGGCATCGAGGTGCGCATCGAGAACTACGGCGCTGGAGCGGGAGTGCTGTTCGGGTCCACGGCCTTCTATTATCTGACCCCTCAAATGCTCGTCGGCGACCTGGACGGAAGCGGCGCCGTCAACAGCGACGATATCAATCCCCTCGTGTTGGCTCTGACCGAGCCAAACAGCTTCGTGGCACTGTACGGCGACGTGGATGCGAATGTGGTGGGCGATATCAATGGGGACGGGGCGTTTAACGGCGATGATATAAGCCCGTTTGTGGAGCTGTTGGTTGCTTCGGCGGCTGGGGCTTTGCCCGGCCCCTTCGTGCCGGAACCGGCGAGTCTGCTGGTGCTTTGCTTCGGGATGAAGTTGATCCTCCTGCGGTCGCGTCGCAAGGGGGTGTGAGTGCGTGGATTTGACTACGGTTTTTGAATTTGGCTGAGGTCCAGGAAACCTCGCCGGAACGCTACCTCCCCGATAAACCCCTCGCGACGGTTGCGTTCGATTCCGTCGGAATCCAGCACCATCATCGTCGGCAGCGACTTCAGTTTGTATTGCCGGGCCAACTCGGACTGAAGCGAGCTGACGGGGACCTTTACCCGAACGAATCGCCCTTTTTCTATGGCTTGCCTGTTTTGTGCCTGGGCCAGGGTCGTAGCGGCCATTCTGCGGGCCGCCTCGCTCGGCGGGGAATACATGAAAAACACCAGAAGCCGGCGATTCTCCCTGCCCGCCTGCTCGAGGGCCGCATTCAGGCCCGGATTCCAGCCTTTCAGGGCCGGCCCTCTGCGCTGGACGAGGTAGATTGCGCCCACCGCAACCACCACGACGGCCAGAAAGCCCAACCTGATCCAGCGATCTTTCCGGGGCTTTTCTCGGGGCGTCTGGTTCGTGTTGCCTTCTTGTTCGTCCACGATCTTCCGACAGGCAGTGGCCTGTCATGGGTTGTTATCGGCAAATTAGCCTTACTTTCTCCGGCCGGTTTTGTGCAGGCGACTTGCCGGCGGGGAGCAACAAAAAAGCGGTGCGTCCGAAGCGCACCGCACTGGGTCGAAGTTTAACTGCCAAGGCGTTAGGTCTTTCGTCGCCGGCGAAACAGCAGAAGCACCACACCGATGCCCAGCAGCAGCAATGTCCCCGGTTCCGGGACGACAGCGCCGCCCTCCGCGGCGACCGACGAGGCGATAAGCAGTTCGACGAACGGGTTGATGTCGTCGCTGTTGAACGTTCCGTCCTCGTCAACGTCGCCCACCCAATTGGCGTCCACGTCCGGGTATTGCTGAGCGTAGGCGTTCGGATCGGCCAAAGCCAGAACGAAGGGATTGATATCGTCGGTGTTGAGCGTTTCGCTTTCGTCCATGTCGCCAAGCAGCCGCATATCAGGATTGAGCAGTTGGTCCCGGTAGAACAAGAGGTCGGCCGCATACGTCAGATTATCGAAGACCGCATAGTTCAGTGACTGCCCGTCGAACGTATCGATGGCGAATATCATTCCGACCAGTTGCCACGAATTGCCGTCTTTGTAAAACACTCCGCCGCCGGAGTCGCCGGGCACAGCCTGCGCCTCGTGTGTCAGGCCGTTGGCGTCAAATTTCGTGGACAACGCACGCACCTTGCCGTAGGAGCCGCCCGGACCTACGGAGATGATGTTCAAGCCGACAGATTCAACGGTATTCTCGCCCCAGCGCGTCGCAAAGCTGCCGCCGGTCTTGTAGCCGCTTCGATTTATCAAATTCGGATCGTCCGGTGGGTGCTCAATCCAGCTATCCGGATTCGTGCCGGTGTCAATGTCCCAGGTCGTCATATTGGGCTCGCGGTTCCGGCCGTAGCCGATCATCGTTACCTCGCTGCCGGGGAACATAATGGTCGTCGGGATCTCCGGAGGCGGCAGGCTTGGTCCGCTTTCGAGCTTGAACATGATTATGTCGGTTTTTGTCTGGTTGGAGTTCTTCAGGCGGATCACGCAGACGTCCGGGTCGCGTTGATACGTATTGCCGTCGAAGACAACGCTTCCGTCCCCGACTCCGACGTGTGCTGTGGTGGCGACCCAGTCGTTGCCCATGTAGATCGCGCTTGCTCCGCCGCGGACGCCCATATAGCTCCAGCCGGGATCGTCCGCAGGCGCCGAGGTGTTGCCGCTTCCGTCACCTGAGGCGATCACGAGGGCGGCAGCCGGCTGGCAGAGATACCCCCCGCAGACCACGAGCGTGCTCAGTATGAGCCACGAAGCGGCGCGAATCGCCTTTCGCATGCCGGCAACCCTCCTTAAGTCGGACCTTCCTGACTGAGAGCAAAGGCTGAATGCCATTTAGGTTACGCTTCTACCTTACCCGAAAAACGCCAGGAAGTCAAATATTGATCCGGCGATAAAGGGCTTGTGCAGGGTCTTTTCTGGCCTCGAGCGATACGCTATGATGCCTCACCAGGCCTCTCTGAGGAGGCCTTGGCAAGGAACCAAGCCGATGAAAGAGACAATCCGCAAGGCATTTAACGACTCGATCGACGCGATTCGTCAAACCCAGGAGCATCTTTCCGACAGGATCGCCCAGGCCGTCGAGATAATCGTGGCCTGCTATGAATCCGGCGGCGGGCTGCTGCTGTTCGGCAACGGCGGCTCAGCCGCCGACGCGCAGCACATCACCTGCGAGCTGGTTGGGCGGTTCAAGTTCGACCGTCCGCCGCTGAAGGCCGAAGCCCTTTCCGCCAACACCTCCTCGCTGACCTGCATCGGCAACGATTACGACTACGAGTCGGTCTTCGCGCGCCAACTCGAGGCCAACGGCACCGACCGCGACGTGGCGATAGGGCTCTCGACCTCGGGCAACTCGCCGAACGTCGTAGCCGCCCTGGCCAAGGCGCGCCAGATCGGAATGAAGACCATCGCCCTTACCGGCCCAGGCGGGGGTAAGTGCGCCGAGCTGGCCGACGTGCTGCTCGACGTGCCATCGGCGGCCGGCACGCCACGCGTGCAGGAAGCCCACGCGGTGATCTATCACACCATCTGCGAACTGGTGGAAGCGAAAATCTTCTCGCGTCGGTGATCGCTCTCCTGTGGGCTTTGACGGCGGCCGTGCGCAGTGCATTCAGTGGTCGGCCGCAGTCCTCCTGCCGTAGCTGGCACGCCATGTCGCTCAGCGGAGGCCACAAACCTGACGATCGGGGAGGTTTCTAGCGATTTGACTCAGCCCGGCTCGCTCGACAGTGTTAGCTCCTTTTCTCCTTGGCCCTTGCGCGATTGCGCTCGTTCGCGCTATGGGGTTTGGTCCTAAGGTCATCAACTGAGACGCACCTAGGCTAATGACCTTACCCCTTGAAAAAAACGTACTTGCAGACGGATTTGACTGGTTTTTTCATTGACAGATCGAGACTTGTTTATATAATTTGGAACGTAGCGAGGATCGAAGTTTCGCTGGTAAAAAGTAGGCGAAGCGAACAAGGCCTTGGGGCTTGAACCGGACGAGGGAAGCGAGAAGTGGGGTCTCCTGAGATCGGAATCGCGCCTGTGTCAAGGTGTGCATTTTTTGTTCGCCAGGAGGAGAAATTCATTGAGCCGCAGCGGCTGGCCCTGAGGCCGGCCGGAGGACTGCTCGCCGCGGCATGGTCAGAGAGATGTATTCGTGGCCGGCGTTCGGCTGCGAATGAGCGACGGAGACGCGGCGCTGAAGCGCGGCGTGAGATGGGAGCCTGAACGGCCAAACAAGAGGAGTGGGAAGAAGATGAACGGGTGGAAAGTTCTAGCCGCCGCAGCGATCGTGGTGATGGTTCTAGGGGCCAACGCGCAGGCGGGGATCACCAACTGGAGCGCCGAATGGACGGATTCCAGCCCCCTCAACCTGGACAACAGCGAGGTTGACCTGGTCGGCGAGACGCTGTTGATCACGGAAGACTATGTTGCCGCTGCCGTGGACACTTATTCTTTGCAGTGTTCAGGGGAAACCAGCGCTGATCCTGTGATCCACGTCGTCAAGACCGTCACGAACAATTCCACGTTCGTGTGGACCGACTATCACATTGAGATCACCGGTTCGCAGGGGGTCTACTACGACCCCAATTCCGCCGCATCCGACGTATTCGGCACGATCGTCGAGAACGGCTGGCAAATTGACTTCTATGCCCCGAATTCCGTGCCCATCGGCAGCGACGTGACTCTTGAGTTCGACATCGTCGTGCCGGAGGGAGAGTTCACATTCGACATCGATCAGACGCCTACGCCGGAGCCCGTGACCCTCACCGTGCTGGGGCTGGGCACCGTGGTCCTTTTGAAGTTTAGGCGAAGATGGTCGGGAAGTGCCGGCCGACGGCACGAAGCGTAGACAACGGTCTATGTCGATACGCTGCGGCATTGGCCTCGTAAGATGAGCCTGCGACGGCCAGAGAGAAGGAGAGGGGCAAATGGACGGTTACGTGAAGAGGTTCGCGGCGGTCGTGGGGTGCATGTTGGTCCTGGCCATTATCCAGCCGGCCGAAGCCGCGCCGATTACCCTTACACTTAGCGATTATTCCAGCGAACCTAACGTCGCCCCGGCCGACTGGCTGGACGCCACGATGACCTTCGACGTCTCGGCCAACACGTTGACATTGGACGTGACCAATAATACGGTCGATCCGCCGGAGGCGTTTCGGATTAACGAGATCTACTTCAACGCCCCGAACAACGTCACCTCTCTGGTGCTGTTGGATCCCAATGAAGGCTGGAATGTAAATGTCACGGAGGACGGCTACCAGGTGGATGGGTTCGGCCTTTTCGACGTCTCGCTCGTTGACGGCGTCGGCGGCGATGAGTCTCAAATCGCAGCGGGCGCGACGGAGACCTTCACCTTTGCCATCTCCGGGACCGGACCGTTCACGCCCGAAGGCTTTACCACTGAGCTCAGCACGAAAGTCAACCACCACATTCTATCCCTGGCGGCCGCGAAGTTCGTCAACACCTTGGAGGACAGCGGGTTTGGCAACGTAGTGCCCGAGCCGGCCGCACTTGCGATGCTTGCACTCGGCCTGGCTGCCTTGATAAAGCGCAGGGGGAGATCCTGACGAAGACCGGCTGACGAACTAAGCAGCGCCAACCCCTTCGGGGGTCTTTAGCTTCGTGAGTTCTAGTCGCGGCCTTGCGCGAGCGGGTCAGCGGCTGTTTTGTAAGTTTGGAGTCCTTGGGTTCGATAATCCTCCTGCTGCCCTGAATTTCCGTCTTGCCTCGGGCCAGATAGACCCCAAGGCCCCCCGGCGGTTTCGTCCCCTGAGCGGTTTAGCCGTTCGGCCCCAAGGGGTGCAAGGTCGCTTTTCATTGACGGCCGATGCTTCCATGTGTAAACTTTAGGAGTTGGGTGGTTTTGGGTTTGCCTCGGCTGATGGGCTTGCGACCGGCCCAGCGTTGTCACGCCAACGGCTTACGGGGGCTCAGAAGCCCTCGCAACGGGAGCAACAAGCCCAGGCATTTGCGGGGCGTCCGTGCATCGGCTTAACGAGAGGAAGGAGAGAAACGATGAACAGGCACAGGGTTGAGACTCTAATGGTTATGGTCATCGGTCTTGCTGCCGCGGCGGGCCAGGCGCAGGATGCGAACATTCACTATAAGCCGGTGTTCACGGAGGCCGTGAGCGACAACTGGCACGTGGCCGGCAACTGGCATGATGGCAACGTGCCGCTCAGCGGCAGCAGCCTTATTGGCTGCCCGGAGTATCCAGGCAAATCAGCCACGATTTATAGCGGGCAGACGATTAGCGGCCCGACGGTTTACGTCGGCCACGGCGATACGGGAAGCTTGACCATTCAGGCCGGCGGGACAATGACCGGCCATGGGAACCTCCGCGTGGGTAGCCCTGACCCTTATTTTGCGCCAAAGTGGGTCACATTTCCCGTCGCGGATGTGAACGACTGGTTCAGCGGCTGCGACGGTACAGCTAGCATCAGCGGAACGGTACGGATCGACGGTGACCTGACGCTGGCCGGCTGGCAGCCGGACGCAAAGGCAAAGTTATACCTCAATTCCGGTGGTATCATTGAGCTGACCGGCTCCAGCAGGGACGCCTACCTGGGGGCCCAGTACCAAAGCTACGGTGGGGGGACGAACCTTTACGGCGGCCACTGGGAGCTTCACCAGGCCGACGGGACCACGTTCAGTGTCGCCGACCATATTCTCATGACTTCCAGGGACGGCAACGCCTTTTGGAAGCTCAACGGCGGGAAGATACTCACTGCCCAGCACGGTGGGCCATGGGGAAGTATGCGGATTTTTAACGGCATCTTCTGGATTGACGGCGGTACGGTGGAGGTCGAGCACGCCAACGACTGGCATTTCATGGCCTTCACAAAGTACTACGGGACAGGTCCTGCAACGAAGACGCCCACGCTGAAGCTTTCGGGCAACAACCCCCTGTTGAAGGTTCAGCACAAGCTGGCCTTTTCCGGTGCGTACTTGGACGTGGACAGCAACACGTTGACGATTCCCGGCTGGCAGTGGGTGACGGTCGCCGAGGCCAACGAGATAGGTGACCACACCGATTACATGGCTGCTTTCAGCGGCGGGGCGAACTGGTACGACGGCAACGATCTGACCTTCGCACCGGGGGTGGACACCAACAAGTGGAGCATGCAAATAGTAAGCAACAAAGTGCAGCTCAAGTTTTCGCTGCGGGGCGATATGGATAAGGACGGGCGGTCTACCAGCGACGACATCAACCCGTTTGTGCTGGCCCTAGTCGATCCTAACGCCTACTTGGCTCAGTATGGTGTAGATCCTAACCTGATCGGCGACATGGACTACTCGGGCAAGATGGATGCCGACGACATCAATCCGTTCGTCCGATGGTGTATGTCTATGTCTGGCCAGGCCGTGCCTGAGCCTGCCTGTCTGGCGCTGCTGAGCCTCGGGGCTGTGGCGGTAATCCGCAGGCGACGAATCAGCAGACTGAATCGGTAGCTTTGATTTGAAAGTAACGGGGAAAATGATGAACGCGCGGCGTTTCATGATTCTGATGGCCGTTGTCGTCGGTTTCGTTTCAACCAACGCCTGGGCTGACATCTTTACCGGTGCCGTGGACGATAACTGGCACGTGCCGAATAACTGGATGAGCGGGAACGTGCCGGACGGCAATGGTGAGAACTATATAGGCTCTCCGTGGTATTCGAACGTGACGGCCAGGATCTACAGCGGCTTGAACGGCCTTGGTGAGGCCACCCACGTCGGCGGGGGCGCCAGCGTGGGAAGCCTTGTAATTGAAGCCGGCGCCACGCTGTCCGCCGCCGGAGAATTTGGCGTCGGTACCTACGATTCCCATTTCGATGCCAACTACATGCCGGGGCCCGTCGATGCCAACCAGTGGGTGGTCGGCGGGACGGGCACGCTGACTGTCAATGGCACGATCACGCTGCCGAATAGTAACCTAGGGTTCGGCGCAGCCCTCCGCGGCACAAACTCACACGGAACGATATACCTCAACGCCGGAGGCCTGATCGAGCAGACAGGCTCCGGCAACGACGTTTACCTCGGCATGGACTACTATTACGACTGGGGTGGCCACTATGAGTTCTACCATGCCGACGGGGGTACACTGAAGATTGCCGACGACTTCCACATGAACGCCGGGCCTAACAGCCCCAACGCCTTCTACAAGATGAGCGGTGGGACGCTGCTCACCGGCCAGGACAACACGGGTCTTGGATACGGCCGCGTCTACAACGGCACCTTCTGGGTTGACGGCGGAACGGCCACAATCGTGCCCGGCGGCACGACCTCCGCGGACTGGTCCTTCTTTGGGTTCGTGACGTACGCCTGGCCGGGCGATGACGCAAACTCAGCCAACAACCAACCGGTGCTGAAGCTTTCCGGTACCAACCCCCTGCTAAAGGTGAACGGGTTGCTTTCCTTCGCCGCAGCCCGGCTCGATGTCAACCACTGCCAGGTGAGGATACCTGGCTGGCAATGGGTGACAGTCGCCGAAGCCAACGAGATCGGGGACTTCACCGACTATCAGCATAGCGTCGAAGGCGACGGCAACGATCTGGTCTTTGCTCCCAGCGTGGACACCAACATCTGGAGTATGAGAATCGTCGATAACAAGGTGCAGGTTAAGCTTTCCCTGCGGGGCGACATGGACGGCAGCGGCAAGGTCGACTCCGACGACATCAACCCGTTCGTGCTGGCGATAGTGGATCCGAACGCCTACATCGCCATATATGGCGTGGACCCCTATCCGCGGGCTGACCTGGACTTCAGCGGCAAGATCGATTCCGACGACATTCACGTCTTCGTCAAGCTGCTGGTCACTCCGTGCGGCCTGTCTATCCCTGAGCCTGCCTGCCTGGCGCTGCTGTGCCTCGGGGCTCTGGCGGTGGTTCGCAGGCGAAGGATTATACGACTGAATCGGTAGCTTAGGTTTGAAAGGTAAGATGCGGCCGGGCTCGCGATGCGGGTCCGGCCGTTTTTTTCAGCAAACCAAGCCCATCGGCGGCGATCAACGCGGAGCGGACAGACAGAAGAGACGTTTTTGGATCTTAGCGTTGGTTAACAAAGCCCACTGATCGCGATCAGCGGGCATGATGCGTCGTGAGCTTCTAGATGCCCAGATCTTCCTTGTTCAGCAGTGCGTCGAATTTGTAGCCTGCCGCCTCGATGTTTTCTCGCGCGCCTTCCATCCGATCGATCGCGAGACAGATGCCCGTGACGATCGCGCCGGCGTCGGTGAGTGTCTTGGCGGCTTCGAGCGCCGCCCCGGCCGTCGTGCCGACGTCCTCCACGAGCAGCACGCGCTTGCCGGCTACGGGGGCTCCCTCGATGAGCTTGGCCGTCCCGTGGTCTTTCCTGGCCTTACGGACGATCGCGAAAGGCTTGCCCGAGGCCATCGACGTCGCCGCCGCCAGGGCCACCGCGCCGAGTTCCGGTCCGGCGATGACCTCCGCCGCCCCCCCGCCCTCGGAAATCTGCGCTCTTTCGGCGAAGAGGCGGCCCAACTCGGCCAGTATGTCCGGCTGGGCGGCGAAAAGGTATTTATCCAGGTAATACTTGCTTCGCTTGCCGCTTCGAAGGAGGAAATCTCCTTCCAGATACGCCGCCTCCTTGATCCGCCCAGCCAGTTGCGCCTTGTCCATCTGCCGTCTCCTTGCCGCAATATCGCCTTGCAAAAGGGACTGTTACCACGCCCGTAGCCGCCGGTCAATACGGCAGGTCCGCTGCCCTCGCCGCGAGGTTTTCCGCTCATTGGCTGAGACGTTCCTTGACCTGTGTCCATTCGAGAGTAAAATAGCGGTAGCATCTGAGCTTACGGAGAGGCGTCTGCGCTGTGGTTCGGCCCTTATGCCCAAAGTGCCGGGATGCTGAATCACTCCGCGCATGCGATGGACGGATCGGCAACCTAACAAGCAGGGACGCTCTACGGACGATACAGTCTGCGCTCGGCTGAGCTTGCGGGCGGATCGGTTCTTACGCCGGCTGCGTTTTCTTGGAGCTTCGCAATGCGTACGAGGCACTGTGCTGATGGACCTGAGGTTCTGATCGACGGAAATGCTCACCTCCCCCTAGCTGCGATGGAGATGCTCGAGCCACGCCTGCTGCTCAGCCAGATGGTCCTCCAAGTGCCCATCGACCCGCCGATGGTCTGGAGCATCCAGACGGTTGACAGCCTTGACGATGTCGGCAAGTATTCCTCGCTTGCTCTGGACAGCGCGGGCAAACCACGCATCAGTTACCAGGACCAGACGAATCGTGACCTGAAATTCGCCGCCTGGAACGGCTCATCGTGGGAGATCGAGACGGTTGATAGCTTCGGCCAGGTCGGCAAGCATACGTCCCTGGCGCTGGACGGCGCCGGCAGCCCGAGCATCAGCTACTATGACCACACGAATCACGACCTCAAGTTTGCCGCCTGGGACGGCTCGTCGTGGGATATCGAGGTCGTTGATAGCGACGGTAACGTTGGCTCGTATACTTCTCTGGCAGTCGACGATCTCGGCCGGCCGCGTATCAGCTACCTTGACCACACAAACCATGACCTGAAGTTCGCTGCTTGGAACGGCTCGTCGTGGGACATCCAAACCGTTGACAACGTCGGCGACGTTGGCAAGTACACCTCGTTGAAACTCGACAGCGCCGGCAACCCGCATATCAGTTACCACTCCTTTTCATTCGGTGACCTGAAACTAGCCGCCTGGAACGGCTCGTCGTGGGACATCCAAACAGTTGACGGCGAAGGTTGGGTCGGTGCCGGGACGTCCCTGGCGTTGGACGCCGCCGACAATCCGCAGATCGGCTACCATTATCGCGCCTTCGTACAGGGTGACCTGAAGTTCGCCGCCTGGAACGGCTCGTCGTGGGGCTTCCAAACCGCTGACAGCCCCGGCGGCGTTGGAAAGTATTGCTCGCTAGCCCTGGACGATGCCGGCAACGCGCAGATCAGCTACTACGACTATACGAATGATAACCTGAAATTCGCCGCCTGGGACGGCTCGTCGTGGGATCTCGACGTCGTGGATACCGCCGGCGACGTCGGCAAGTACACTTCCCTGGCGCTGAACGCTGCCCACAGCCCGTACATCAGCTACTATGACGCAACCAACGGTGACCTGAAGATCGCTTTTCTATCCACGGGGCTGGACCTGGTCATCAGCGGTTCCGGACCTTCGCTGATCGCCGTGCAACCGGAGGATGAAGTCCAGGTCCCGGTGGAGGTATACAACACGGACGGCCAGAGCGCCTTCGACTTCGAGGTGGCGTTGTATCTCTCAAGCGATGCGGCGGTCGATGAGGCCGATCAGTACGTGGGCGGCTACGGCGTGAGCGAGGTGCTACCGGATTCGGCATATAGCGACACGATCAGCTTCGACGCACCGGGCTCGCCCGGCCGGTACTACCTGGCCGCCCTGGCCGACCCATGGGGTGAGGTCCAGGGCGAGACCAACACGTCGAATAACTGGGGACCGCTCGTAGAGCTGGTCGTCGGTGACGTGGTCATCGAGGGCGCCGTTTACGATTATCTTACGGATGGGCCGCTGGAAGGCATCGGCATCGACGTCTTCCAGGGCTCGCAGGCCGACTCGGCGGGGCCCCATGCCTGGGACTATACCGGCCAGACCGTTTGGACGGACTCAGCCGGCGTCTACAAGGTTTTCGAACTGCCGGACAGGCTCTATCGCCTGCACGTCTGGGAGGGCCAGGAATCCGGCGACAAGCACTATGTCGGAGGCAATCTCTACGACGTGCCGGTAATCTCGGGAACGACCACCTCCGGGATGGACTTCCACCTCCACGAGGCTGGGTACATCTACGGATACGTCTTTGATGAATGGGACAGCCCGATCGCCGGAGCCCGCGTGGTCGTGGCCGCTCAGTACACCGAGGAGGGTCAGTTCGATTGGCACGAGGGCTATACGGACGCGAGCGGCTACTACGAGATTTACCTGGCCCCGGCGAGCGATGAAATATATCCCATTAAGGTCGTCTACGCGCCCGGGCCTGTCCTAAGCGCGCCAGGCGGCGAGATGATCGTCGCCGCTGCGAGCCTCAACTCCCTCCCGCCCGTCGGCTACGGCGCCCAGATCGGCGCTGGCCTCTACGCTGCCGATATCAGCGGCACGGAAGGGCCGACCTTCCGGCTCTCCGAAGGCGGCATGCTGACCGGGCGCGTCACCAACGACCAGGGCGACCCGCTGGCGGACGTGCCTGGAGCCGAGCTGGTGGCCTACATAGAGGGCGGCACTATTTGGCAGGCCGAGTGGACCGACTCCAATGGCGAGTTCCACCTTCCGAGCGTCCCGGCCGGCGTGGACGTGTACGTCGGCACTTCCAATTGGGGCTGGCGGCACTTCCAACTCGGCGGCGTGAAATATGCCTGGGGCGAGCGCCTGATCGGCCCGTTCAACCTAACGCCGGGAGAAGTTTTCGACGTGGGGACGCTGGTGGTGCCCGAAGCGGCGGCCGTCAGCGGCGTCGTCACCGATCCGGACGGCTATCCGATCCCCGACGTGGAGATCGGCGCGTTCGGCTGGGACATTTACGGCGGGAGCATCTGGCTGGACGAGGAAGACGTCGCGATCACGGACGAATTGGGTCAGTACAACTTCGACTGGCTGCCGGCGGGGCGGCTGACAGTCGTGGCTTACGCCGACGATTACTTGACGTACCGCAGCGATATCGAGTTCGATTTGGACCCGGGCGAACAGTCGGTACACAACTTCACGATGATCCCGGCGTCCCAAGGCGCGCTCGTTGCGGGTGCCTTACTGAACTTCGACCAGGCCGCACCAATAAACGACGCCGGCGTTGTGCTGCCGTATAGCCTGATCGACTACGACGACTACGGCCGCGTCGACGGATTGGGCGTGGCGGCCTACGATCCCTACATTCCGTGGACCACTGCCGACCTGCTGATGGCGCCCAGAAGATGGACGGGCGAGGCCGATGTCGAAGACGGCTACGGCGATTATTTCACCGCGAGCGTCCAGACGCCAGGAACCTTCGAGATCGCCGTACCGGCCGGGGATCAGGTGATTCTGGCCTTTCGCAGCGGCCCGACGCCGGTTGGCGGCTGGTGCGTCAACATAAGCGATACGAGCCTCCTGTCATCGCTGTCCGCCGGCGAGATACGAACGGGCCAGAACCTGCTGATCCCCTTGGGCACAGGGGCGGTGTACGGGACAGTTTATTTCCCCGAAGGCCATCCGGGCAACGTCTCGGAGGACTCGGTGTCCATCTTCCTCCGTGAAGTGGGCTCGGCGCCCGATGACATGGGCAACGCCATGGGCTCGCCGGGACCGTCCGATGAATACGTGCTCCAGGATCTTCCGCCCGGGAACTATTACCTCTATGCCGTCGCGGCGGAGGTGGTGCCGTTTCTATCGGAGATGTTTACGCTGGGCGAGGGCGGTGAGGCTGAAATAGATATCACGTTCGAATACCCGCTGGCAGAGCTGCAGGTAACCGATACCGCCGGCGATCCGACCGATCTGTTGGTGGAGTTTGCCGACACCGAGATTGGCCAGTTCGGCGACCTCCAGACCTTCATGCTGTACAGCAGCGGCAACATTCCGCTGGAGCTGACCGACTTTACGGTCGGCGGGGACAACCCAGGCGACTTTGTCGTAACTGTTTCCGATAACTTCGGCGATCCGGTCCCCAGCGACCCCCTCCACATCATCCCACCTGGAGAGCTCTATACGATCCAGGTCGAGTTTGTCCCGAGTGAACTCGGATTGCGCTGGGCCGAAATCACTTTCAATACCAACGAATTCAGCGGCGCGGGACAGTTTGTCGCGCTGGGCATGCTCGGTGTGGGCACTCAGGCGGACCTCGCCTTCGCCGCGATGCAGCAGACTTCGATTCTGACGGAGGTTTCGGCGGGCGTAGTTGTGCCGGTTGA
>SDBT01000105.1_pt1 | contig 106458 bp, 157 predicted proteins | sample 2277101 | NCBI WGS metagenome assembly SDBT01 (sample SAMN10404973, study PRJNA504765) | marine sediment metagenome | isolation source: marine sediment core GS10_PC15, 103 cmbsf | place: Arctic Ocean: Southern Knipovich Ridge | collected 2010
GCCGGTTGGTGGATCGTTATCCTGTCCTGTCGCTCGAAGCAAATGTGGCAGGAGTTGTACTTAATGAATTCAGACGGGTCAAAAGTCCGGACACCGTTTGAGACAACACAACATATGGCAGACCTCCTCGATCTATACAAGGTGCCATATGATGAGATCAGCATGGTCGATAAGCCCCTCGCCCTCTACTACATTGATGACCGCGCTGTGCGTCTGGGATGCCCGCACTGTGGGCCGGAGTGGAGTGACATTGCTGACCGTATTTTGGAAGAGGGCCGTGAACTTGTGGACTTGTTGGATTTATCTGATAACGAGATCGCGGAGATCGAGAGCGATGAAGAAGGTTAAGCTCCGGATTTGCGACAGCGAGGCCGAGGCCGCTAGTGAAGCTACTGATTTGTTAAGGGACGCTGACGCGGAAGACCGAGGTTTATGGTCGCTCGGTGTGACGTTCGAGGTAGACGGCGATGAGAAGACGATCTTCATCGCCCTGGACTACGACGGGACTTCTGCCGGTGCTATCATGGCTGCGGCGCGGCTCGTTACTACTCTGGGGACGCTCCGGACGGCGGTAGACAAGCTCATCGAGACGATGGCAGCCGAAGCATACATAGATGAGGAGACTTTGGAGCTTCTGACAGCCCAAGAGATCGAGGCAGAAATGCCTGACCAGGAAACAGGGTAGTTTCACCTAAAAAGTAGGTAGAATGAGGGATTGATCACCTTTTTCCCTGCTTTTTGGGGGTTTTGCGGGGTTAAACCAACACGGAAGAGAGGACAGAATGAGTAATGTAACTGTGACGATTGAGGTAGAAGTTCCTGACGAAATCTCCGAAGTTTATCAGACTGAATACATGAGAAAGCAGTTTCAGGACAGGATAGTCGAACCAATCAAGCTGCCGCATCCGCAGTTGTTTGGTGCGGATACCTTCGACGCCGAGATCATAAAAGTCGAGCTACACTGGAAGGGCTCAGACTGATGGCCCTCGCAACGAAGTTGACCTACCAAGAGTTCTGCACCCTCGTCGGGCTGGCGCATCTGGCGTACGAGACGGATAAGACAATGCTCACTATCGTACGCGCGACGGCGAAGGTGACAGGCGAAGTGTTGGATCAGTCTGACTACGGTCACGCTGCTGATTTCGTCTACGCGCCCGAGGGCGGGAACCCGACTGAGTCTGTGAACATTATGCTACACCAGCTCGGCATTGTTCACGAGAAGGAGGCTGAAGTAGTATGTACCGAAGATCGTTCCTGAAGTTTCTAGGGCTGACCAGCGCCGTGGTACCTTTCGCTGGAGCCGAGATGCAGTTGAACATGCTCGGGATACAGAAAGGAAACATCAAGCCCGAGAAGCTGAAGAGTATGAAGATCGACCATCATCGGTCCACTCCGGGCCTAACGATGTGTGAGTCTGTCACGGAGTCCGGAAAGGACTCGTGGGGTATGGATATTCGCAACCGAAGGAGATAGTCATGAAAGGTTATTACGAGAGAACACCTGAAGCCGATCCATTCACGGATCTGGCAGACGCAGTGAACAACCCGTCGCTGCAACAGAGTCGGAAGTTCGTGGACAACACGGAGTATGTCTTGGTGCCGTTGACGGTTGTCCAGGCCGTGCTCGATGTGTTCCAGGATACCGAGTCCGAGGCCCCCGAGGGTGTCAAATTCGGCCAGCCCTCCTTTGATATCGAGGTTGACACGCCCGCGACTGTGGACGACGAGGTTGACCACGAGTTCGAGGAAGCCGTGGACGACTTCGAGGCGTCCGCGGAAGCTGGCATCGAGGTTGAGGATGACGACACCCTCAGCGACGAGCCACAGCATCCGGGTTACGGCGAAGACGAAGACCCCGAAGATGTAGCGAGCTAGTAATGTTCGCCTTCTGGCATCAGATTGCGGACCTGTCCCGGATCTTCGGAATCCGGGACAGGCTCCGCTGTCCTCATTGTAGAGCCGTAGGAACGTGGAAGCCTCACGGCGGGTGGATCGACTGCGCCAAGGGTGACAACGCCGGAGTCCGCCGCTGGATGTGTAAATGGTGCGGTCTAACCCGTTACAAAGATTCGGCACATACGGCCTTCCCGTCAACGGCGCTAGGTTGGTGGGTTCTCGAAGGAGACCTGTCACTAACTGAAGCTGACCTGACGCCAGCGATGAAGTGTCATCCCGTGAATCCCTGGAAAGGCTAATGGCAAAACGACTGGATATGACTACACATCTCGGTGATGGGCGTATTGATAACACATGGAGAGATTGCCCAAAGTGCCCGCCCCAAGAAAGTTGTACGAGTCGTTGGAGTTACCGACCGAGGATGCACATACCCATGGAAGGACGCACAGACATCGTGAAGTGTTGGCTCTGTGGGCACGTCGAACCGCGTTTCACTATGGTAGATGAAGAGAAACCAACCGGAGCAGAGCAGTTCAACTACTTGACGGGCAAATGGGAACCAGAGAAGATCAACTAACAGAGGCACTGGTCATCAAGGCCCTGAAAAACCACTGGAGCCCCTGGCACGGGAACGGTTGGATCGTCGTCCCTCATGTCCGCTGTCAGACAGGTTGGGGTGAGTACCGTCGCTGGAGTGACATCAAGACAAGGAAGGTTCGTCACCGCTTCACTGAGGCAACCATCGACGCTCTGGCTTTCAACGCTTGGCCATCAAAAGGGAACGCCCTGCATGGCTTAGAAATCAAGCTCAGCCGTGCGGACTGGTTACGCGAGCTTCGCGATCCTGTGAAGTCAGAAGTCATGCGGCGGCAGGTTGACAAGATGTTTGTTGTCGCCCCGCCCGGTGTCGTCTGTCAGAAGAAGGACAAGGATGTACTCGGCACACAGTGGGGGCACTACGAGATTCGAGAAGCCTACCAATCCGAATTACTGGCACCCGGTTACCCGCAACTGAGGTTCCAGAAGCGTAACGACTGCAAGAAGCTCCCCGGTTCTGTGGGAGCCGAGTTGCCAAGAGCGTTCGTGTCTGCTATACTGCGTGCAGACCTTAAACAACGAGGAGAGTGATATGGGATTACTTTGGATGGGTAAGAAGAAAGATGAGGTTCAGGAGACCGTCTCTTGCGCGGACTGCGACAAGATCGTTCTGAAGGAGCGGGCCTTCACGACTAACGAGGCCCGGTTTGAGTGTTGGGACTGGGGTAATCGAATGCTAAACAGCGATGAAGCGCATCCCTTGCAAGTATCGTTTGAGCACTACTGCAAGGAGTGCAATCCCGGCTACCGGACGAAGATCGTCCTGCCGGATGGCGATATTCTCTATTACACACACGGTTATCACGATGTTCACGGCGTTCGTCGTGAAGGCTGGTACGAGGTCGTATGATGATGGGCATGTACGATGTAGACGTGAAGAAGGCATTTAAGGACAAGGAGAAAGAACTGAAGGAGGCCAAGGACCTCCTGCGCACTGTCCAGCACTATATCTGCTGGAACGAGATGACGGGTGCCCGCGCTCGCATGATCGAGGAGGAGTGGGAAAGTGTGATGGGAGAAAACCCCCGTGAGTAGCCCTTTCTATGTAATGATGAATGAAGATGGGAACGAGGTAGCCGTCGAGGTTGAAGAAATCGTCGCCATCGAGCCGGGCTACTCGTGGCCGGTTGGTAAGGGCAAAACTCAACCTCTCTGGTATCTCCATTTCCGATCCGGGACCACGATGGCTGTCCAACGTTACAAAACCGATGGTTCCATTGTTGGCTTTATTAGCCTAATGGGGAGAACTATAGCGTGAGCTTCAGTTTCAAGAACGGGGAGGAAGATAATGGCAGTTCCTGAGTTCACGAAGAACGTGTGGCGCGGGCGTCAACTTGTGAAGGAGGTCTTCCGCCAACCAATTGACCGACTCCTGACCGACTCCCGGACTGTACGTATTTGTACACACCTGGTCGTATTCTGGGAGTGGGAGACTCGTGACCAGATCTTAGCCTGGATCGGTGAGAATATCAGTGACGAGCACGTCCCCTTCGCTGGCGAGGACTGATCTTTCCCTTGTAAGTGTGGACTCGGCTGTCGTAAAATGACAGTATCATGCCGAAACGTGACCGCAGTGGAAAGTCACCCGAGGAATTCGTCTTCAAGTTCCTTCGCTCGAATCCCGGCGACAGTACTAGCTTGAATCTCGCGGGCTCTCTTGGGACTCCAATCCATTGCGACTATGCTCCTCCGACAGACTTTCTCTGGGTGAGGACGAACATGCAGATCATTGACTCGAATATCCGGCCCGACCGCTTTGGAGGGATGACCGGCCTTACTAACGGAATTCAGTTCGTAGTCTTGGACGAGGACGATAACGTGATCATCGACTTCAACGACGGTGTGCCAATTTCGTCTCACATGGACCTGGCCGCGCTTGGCGGCAACGACGTGGTTACAACTATCGGCCAGTCTCCGGCACTCGATGCCGTCCTCGTTCGCTGGACCATGGAAAGGGCCGGGGATAGGATGCACATTCGTCCGGGTCAGCGTATCCGGATGTTGATCCGAGATGACTTTACCGAACTGGCTGAGTTCCGCGTCAAGATCCAAGGCATCTTCGCGAACCCTTCGGATAACCTCTAGTCGGGCTTGACTTCTTACCCGACCCTGTGTATACTTCCTTCATGATCGATTCAAAAGCAGTACTCAGGAGAGCAGATGAAATCGCCCAGGATTTGCAACGAGCACGGGGTCGTTCTCCTCACGGCATCAATTCGACGCAGATCGGCGGTTTGTGTAAAGCTCTCGTTGAGGCTATCAACGGCCAGCTAGATCCTGCGCCAGCGCGTGACTTCCAGTACCCTCGGCGCGGAGATCCGCTCTAAGGGTATCGGTAAACGTTCACCAACTTCTGCACGGCAGTAGGCGTTCGATAACAGAAAGGCAGCGCCATGAATACTACTACAAAGATGTTATGTGAGTCCCTGTATGGACGTAAGCCCGAGCCACACGATTACGGCAGCAACGCCCAATTCCACGCCCGCCGCGACGCAGCCCGTGTCATCGACGGTCTGACTCGCGAGTTGAACATACGAGATCTGGACATACGAGATCTGGACATGGCCCAGGTCGGCGTGCATATACGCGAAGCGAAGAAGGGCCTGGAAGAGTTCAAGGAGTGGGGCGAACACGCACAACAGTTACTGGTGCAGGCCGCTGTCGATTTGATGGAAGCAAGCGTGTTACTGGAGGCAGCAGCAACGGAGGTCGAAGGGCAGGACCGCGAGATCACCATCATGAAGAGCCAGCTTCGCCTGAACAATATCATGATGGACTCTGCTGGTCAGAACATCAAGGAGAAAGATCGCGAGATCCTATTCCTGTCGAACCAGGCTATCGTAGACCGTATCCGGATGGATGCTTATAGGCAGGACACCAAAGAGACGGAAGGTGAGATCGACAAGTTGGAAGATCGGGTCGACACCAACGACCGTCTCATCAGCATGGCTGCTGAACGTATCGAGAGTGACGGACGTTACATCGAAAAGTTGGAAGCCGATATCAAGCGTCTGGAGTACTACGAAACTGTGCTGTGCTTGCCTCACGGGAAGCTGGTTATGACGGTGAACGGTGCATGTCAGGAACCGATAATCGAGAAGATCTTTGAAGTCATCGAAGAGCGTGACGCTCTGCGCAAGGAACTTGCGGCAGTCAAGGCGGATCGCGACGAGGCACAAGAAGCCTTGATCGGCATCGCAAAGTTGGTCCGCTGACATGAGCTACCGCACGAAGGACGAGAAACAGGTCAACATCAAGATCAGCTATGTCGAGGTGAATGTCAAGCATAACAGCCTCACATTCGAGATCCATGACATATGGAAAGAAGATCGTAAGAGGGACCCCGTGTACGTCATGGAACTGGATCTGGAGAAGGCTCAGTACATGCTCATGAAGCTGGCCCGAGCTTGGGTCGAACTGAAGGAGAAGAAGGCAAAGCGCTTGGGAGCGCAACACCGCTACGTCAAACGTTCTGTGGAGAGCCCTGATGCCCCGTAAGCCGATCTGCGACCTGGCCCCGAACGAATGGTACGACGGCACGGGTACGCTGCGTTCTGAGAAGTGGGCCGTGCTCGTCACGACACGCAGACGCGAGGGTGGCGGTGATAACATGGCTGTTTATGGTAGTGTTATGGGTACCCGTGGGCAGGCGGAAGAGCTCCTCGCAGACATGGCGAATGGTTGGGCCAGGGAAGACGGGCTCGCTATTATCCAGATCTTCGAGCCTGAGATCGTGGAGTACAAAGCCACGGTGACGTGGCCAGATAAAACCGAGGCAGCCACCGAAGGAGAAAAGCCATGAACAAAATCGAATACGTAGAGCAGTACGTACCCAAACGAGATCAGGAGCGCATGGACAAATTACCCCAATGGGCACAGACCCTGATTCGGGTCATGGCGATGCGTGTGGACGAGGCGGAGAAGAAGGTTGACAGCATTCTTGCTGAAAAACCAGGGCGCGTTGTACTGCTCGGTAATCGAACGAGTACGGGTCTGAGGGACGTGGAACGCTCTCTTGGTGACCGGGCGACCGTGCGCTTCTATCTCAAAGACCCAAAGGCCAGGGATACGTGGCGGCACATCATCGAATGTCGTCTCCGCGATGGGGCGCTCGACATTCACGCCCACAATGGTTCGCTCGTCCTCAGTCCTCAAAGCTCGAACGTCGCCCAGGCACGGGTCATCGATCATTCGGCCCTGCACCGCTTCCAGGAAGTCTTGGAGAAGGCTGGTGAGTAAGATGAAAAAATCCCAGTATATAGTTCTCATGAACGGACAACCAGCCTTATGGCCGGAAGGTAAAGGTCGAGGCAACACATTAGAGCTTGATAGGCATACTGCAACTGCGTTCAACAGCCGTAGTGTGGCCGAACGGCGTATTCAGTGGTCCCGGGAATGGGACAAGAAAGAGGGCATAGGTGCCTTTGTATGGACGTATCAAATCGTTCGTTTGGTGAAAGAAGTCGATGAGTAAACTCTGGTGCGACACTGTAGACACCTTCGTCGCGGATGACTACGAGCATTTGGCCGAGGTCTATTATGAATACCACATGGGCATGGAGTTCGATGGTGATATCGCCGAGTGCTTTGAAATCGTTCCTGACAACCAGCAGAAGGAAATCTTCTGGACCGAGATACCAGAAGGACTCAAGATGATCGAGGCCCGGCTGCTCGATGAGAACGAGGAAGATGATAATCACTTCGATGACGCTACCCATCTGATCACCGCCCTTGCCAAAGAATGGGCCGCTTGGCAAGAAGAAGGCTTCCTCTGCTCAACGGAGTACTGAGATGGACAAGACCGAAGTATGTGATTACTGTTACTCGATCCTGCCAAACCATTACCCCCAGTCCGAGTGTCTGGTTGAGCTAGTGGAGCGGCTTCGTAAGCTACTCGGGATCGACCCCGACAGTGTGTGGTGCGTAAAGTGCCAGTGCTACGACTGTGCTAACTGCGGGAAGAACTGACGATGAAAGACCTTCACAGCGGCGGTGTATGGGCGAGGAGTGAATCAGGTTGCTTCTATCGCTTGGGTAAGTATCTTCAGGTGATGGTGAGGATCTTTTTATTAAAGGACTACAAACCACCCAATCGTGAAGTCCGAGTCCACCCCAGTAATTGGCTTTCTGACAGTGACTGTCGCCTGGGTCAGCTTCTTTTTTACATGGTCGAAGACCTCGATCATAAACTGACAGAGGCAGTTTGGCGCAAGTAAATGATGCTGTGCAATCGCAAGTACACAATGCTACGATGTTCCGTACTACTGAACAAGCGGATAGAAAGCTCGGTACTTGTGTATAACTATGGAGGATTTGTAACATGAGTAGACCTAGAGTTCACCTCGTACAGCACCGTGGCCCCATGACGTATTGCTACCAGTACCATCACCGAGTAGCCCGCGTTGCTGAAATTCGGAACGGTATTGCTTACGGCTCTTGGTTGGGCCAGTTCTCGACTCAAGGTCAAGTTGTGATGTACGAGGACATTTGCAAGTACTGCGGGCAGCACTACACGAAGCACACGGGCATTCCGTATGTGTCGCTGTGCATGGAGGACGATCATGAGTAACCCACGTATACGACTACGGGAATTGGCCCAAGCCTTGGAGGATGAGGCTGCCGATCACGCTCGTAAGATCCTGAAGCTCAATGCTGACATCTCTAGGTTGAGGTGCAGGCCAATCAACATCGGCCACGGCTGCAAGTCCGAGTCCAGTTTCTTCGGTGCGCACGTAGAAATGGGTGACATGCGTGTGACCTTCTCCTGGTACAAGGGCCGCCCCGCCTTCACTGTCCGGCGAAAGCTCGAACGCGGCGAGACTGGTAGCGACTACAAACCCGTCCGCGTCTGGCTGACGCCTGACAACGACATCGAAGTTCTGGAGGAATGGTAATGACTGTGAAAGGCCAACCGCCGAATCCTTGTCCTATACCTAAGCCCCGACCAAAAGGAGGACAAGGACACATGCGACAAAGATATGTACTTGCTAACCGCATCGGTAAAGCACGGGCAATTGCGATACGGTACGGGGGCACTGACGGAGCACATCATAAACAGTGGGTGATCGACCAGATGGTTCGAGCCCTGTACGGAAACGAAGAAGCCTACCAGGGCTTTGTGCAGATCCACAACATGGGCATAGACGGCCCCGACACTTATGAGTGGGAGGAGGGTATAGCACCATGACTAGTCCACAAATTGCAGCATACGAGAAGATTCAGGCTAGCGCCCCAACACTGCGCCAGCAAGTTCTGGAGTTCGTCGCTGAGCGTAGAATGTACGGTGCTACGGACGAGGAAATTCAAATGGGTCTCGACATGGCCGGTAATACCCAACGACCTCGCCGCCGAGAACTGGTGCAATCTGGACAGCTTCGCCGTGCGTACCACGGTAATGGTGACTTGTGGACTCGAAATACCAGGAGCGGTCGGGCGGCTACGGTCTGGATTCTCGGTGATGAACGCGACGGCGCGGGAGCAGCCGAGGGGAGTATGAAGCCCGTAAAGGACTTCACCGAGGGCATGAAGCACGGTTACGGAGGTGTGGCATGAGCGCGTTCATGCGAGTAATGGCCGAGGAACTTCTGGAGATCACTGAAGGCTGTCGCGGCAGCATGCACGAGCCCGATGAGCAAGAGCTTGAGCTAGCAGGCATCACAGGTACGAAATTGGGCAACGACTTCGGTACGACCGTTCGCGAGCGCGCCGTTTACGAGGGCTACCAGGAAGTTGTCTTCTCCCTACGGCGCACGCTGTACGAAGAGAGCGGCTCCTGGAAGGAGGAGAAGCTAGTCAGTTTTAACCTTACGAATCTCATCGCCCTCGCACGTATCGGAGCGGTCAAGGTCCTAGAGGAGACGGAGGACAGATGAGGAGGAAGAAGAAATGTACAGGCTGTGCCGACCCCATGTGCGGCGTCCCGCTAAAGCCTGATCCCTTGTGCCGTACGTGCTATTTCTACGCGCCGGATGACGGCGAGTGTCACCGCTATGCCCCTCGACCACAGGGCGGCGTAGGTACTGACTGGACGTGGCCTGATGTCGAGGCAACAAACTTCTGTGGAGAATGGAAGCTCAAACAATGATCAAGATCCCACGTTATGCCTTGCTCGCTCTCCGCGACATGGTGACCGGCCAAGTCCTACGCAAGACAAGACAGCAGTTTGCCGTCATCGGCATCTTCAAGACCTGGACTACGGCGTCCGGCATTGTCACGTTTCTGAAGCAATTCATCGCGGTCCAGGACGTGGAGCTTTCCAAGCTGGCCTACTTCCAGAAGCCTGGTACTTACGGCTGGAACCAGGTGTTCGGCACCCCCAAGGATCGCACAATGCATTCCTGGGACGAGAAGTACAAGGACCCAACTGATGAGGAGATCGAAGAGTACGAGATCTGGCATGACTGCTACCAGTATCACCCTAAGTTCCTCAAGCTCGCGGAGCGCTACGGCATCATGGTCATTGATCTGGTTCCGATGACTCAGGAGATCATCAACGCTCGCGAATACTTCGAGTCCCGGTCATGACTACGTTCATCACAGGCTTCGCCCTTGGCGGTATCATCGGCATCCTCTACTTCGTCTGGCCCATGCCCTGGAACATGCGATGCTATAAGTGTGGGTGCGTCCATTTGGGGCTTGGGCGTTGTCCGATACAGCGACGGGACTGAGTTATACGACGTAGGTATCGGGATTTGATAACTACGTCGTGTTATAGGGGTTGGGCGTCAGAGGCAAGAGAGGTAGTAGTACCAAACCGGACCCGGCCCAACCCCGTGAGTTGACAATGCAGTGACGAGGTGGTACACTGTTTGTAATGGGACGACAACCATCGTTGAGGCGGCTGCATCCGCGCGATGACAAATCGTCCGCCCTTGCAGGGGAACCCGGCATCTACGTATGTCGGTGGGCTTAGGCTGCTTGCTCTGGGGCCGTTGAAGGTGATGGGGTAAGTGCCTAAGCCCAATGATTTTAGGTCGGAGGTGGCCGGGTAACGGTAAAGGCTCGGTGTCGCTCCTTTTCCCCTTTTGGTGGGCGTTGTAAACACCACCTCCGACCGTTGTTTCGAAGGAGTGTAACGCCCACGAGGGTTGGAGCCCCGCCGGGGCGTTGTTGTTCGGTGCAGGAATAATCGCTGAAAGCGCCAGTTTTTGTGGGTTTCAGCGATTATTAGGGCATTTTGACAGGAATTAGGGAGTTTATGTGGGTTTCAACGAAAGGACGGATAACCTGAATGAGTGAGATATTGAGCCGGGAGGAAATAAGGCACCACACCATTTCTCTTTGGGACGAAGACGATGGAGAGGAGATTGCGATGCGAGCCTTCGCCACCATCGAAGCCCACGACAAAGGGAGACGGTTGGCGCTAGCGGCGCTAGGCGGAGCGGACCCTTGCGGCTGTGAGGTAAGCGACTTCGGGAGAGCCGACTGTGAGCAATGTCTTGAGCTATGCGCCGCCGCCCGAGCCCACGCCGAGCAGATGCGAAAGGACGGGTGGCCTGATGAGTGAACTACTGAATCTGAAGGAAGTAGTAGAGCACGTTAAGCGCGCCAAGGAGCGTCATGGCTACACATCAAAGATGGGGATCACTTGTCTCGCCCTACACGACGCGCTCGTGTTGGTGGAGAAGGACCGGCAGGAGTGGATTGCCTGTCATGGCGACTCTGGTTGGGAGTGCGGCGACAAGACTGCTCTCGCCGCTGACACCGCCCTACTTCCTCTACGTGCCGAAGGTTGGGTGAGCGATGAGTGAACGAATCCGTTATCGCAGGCGCAGGGCCGTAGCCGTTCTGCGCTTCAACCCTTGGAACTGCGACGCGGAGCCTGGGGATTTGATGGTTGGATCGGAAGGGTCTTTGGTGCGTCTGGAGAGCGCGAGGACGAGCGCGGCAGCGGCGGGCGAGTTGTACCCGCGTTTGATCCATCCGCCGAAGAGGGGCATGCTCGCTGCCATTATCGACGGTGAGGTTTGGTGGCTTTGGCCCCCGGATTGGCGACTTGTACCAAGTTGACAACGCAGCCGCGAAGTGGTAGAGTAGTTAAGGTGAGTTTGACATATGTGCCTGAAGGCCCCCGGGTTCTCCCCCGGGGGTTTTCGCTTTGCGGACAGCTATTGGGACACGGTGTCCGGGTAGTGAGCTATCTCGCCCAAGGGTCGGGATTTTTGGCGGGATAGCTGTACTCTGGGGTATTGGTCTTGGGTGTCTCGTCAAACCCCCCAATTTTTTTTGCGGTGCAGCGCACGGCCCCTCCGCCCCACAGGAAGGGTACCCCCATTTGTTTTTATCCAAAATTTTGGATCGACATGCTAAGAAATTAGCATAGCATTTCCTTGCAAGAACCGTGCCAACAACGAAACTAAATTCGGTGTCTACAAAGTAGACTCTCTTTCCTTGCAAGTTTCGTGCCATTGTCCTACCCTCTGCCCTTGCAAGTATTATGTTAAGAGCATAGGGCAGAGCATAGGCGCGCACCTCTGCCCTACTCTCTGCCCTATGCTCTGCCCTGCTACCCGTGGATACTGTGTAGCGAGTCCTGTACAGCCCGGTAACACGCGAACGACTATACGGTTACAGGACCCTATGCTCTGCCCTTCATCGCCGCTCTGCCCTGCGTCTGCCCTGTTCTGTTCTGCCCTTCATCGCCGCTCTGCCTGGCGCTATTCTTTATCGATCTATGCCGCTCTGCCCTTCACCCTGTTCTGTTCTGCCCTATGCTCTGCCCTTCACCCTGTTCTGTTCTGCCCTACTCTCTGCCCTATCCTCTGCCGGTCTTGTGCGGTCCCGTGTCGCCCTGTAACGCGCAAACGCAGGACCCTGCTATGGGTCCTGCGTCCTATGCACTAGGGAGCGTCTAACGTCAGATTTTGAAGGCTAACCCTACCTCGAATAAACTACGTTGGCCAGCTTCGCGCACGATGCGATGCGCTGCAATCCAAACAATTGCCTGTAGTTCCTGCGGTAACAGATCCGCTATGCCCGCTGCTACCCGGTAGTCATCGCCTATCCGGGTGGATTCGTTATCCAGGACGGTAACGGCATCGCGGTCTATTTGTCCCGTCCATACCTTCGCAGCCCATGTATCGACGGTGACGGGTTGCGGGTTAGTAGGGTTTGAGATGTTACGGTAGAATTCGGATATCTTAGGGCGCGGGTATTTCGGTAACACGGGCAGTACCTCAGCCGCGATTGCGGCGGCTGAATCCTCTCTAGCAATCCGTTCCGCGCGCCGGATATTGTCACCGTAGCAGGCTGTATCAGGACCTAAGACATTAGCACATATGGCGAAAGCAGTAATCCTATTATCCCGCCATGTAACGCGGGGGGACAATCGAGCGATTACAGCCGCTACGGTATTAGGATGCTTACCCGTCAACCCTGCAACTTTACGGCAGAACCTATTCGCGTCGCGGTACCAGCGGAGCCCATGATCTATCTCATTAGGCCACGCGTTACCATAGGTTTGGAGTATGGCATTCACCCCGTTATGGGCCGTGTAGGTATCAGGCCCCCCCATGTACTGCGCTACGCTATCTGGCATCGGTCCTCCCGGTTTGTTCTCCGTCGTTTAGTCTTGCCAGCTAGCTTACAAGCTAGCTGGCAAGGTAATCAGCGGAGAAAGCTAGCTATCAATCTTGCTAGCAAGTCCTTCAGAATTTCCATACGTTATATCCTTTGTGGCTAGTATGGCTTCACACAAAGGGCAGATCGCAGCATGCCCTATCGGCTCGTCACATCTGACGCAAACGCGTGGGGCGACATCTTCTGAGGCCACGACGCAATAGAATCGATCTTCTCCGTGGATAGTTTCGGAGGCTTCGAAGGTTTCCGTTTTCGCTTCGTGAAAACGGTCCGCATTCCACCCGTGAGAAATCGGCAGTAGGTCGATATACATGGTCTGAGGTTCCTTAGTTGGAGAGAATGTAAACGGTATTGTCACGGTACCAAAGTGCCGCATGCGCTCCGTTGACGGTGACAAAGCAGGAGTCCTCTTGAGAGGTTTCCGCTATGCGCTGCCAGAGCGCCCGCGCTACAGTCAACGTTGCTACAGTTTCAACGGTGAAACTGTACTCGATAGCCCCATCCTCGTACTCGGCAGAATACCCGCTACCCTGAAAAATGGTAGCGCCTCCGAGTGCGACATACTTGCACGCTGCGATGAGGGTGATCCTGGTAATGTTCGCTATCGTGATTCGGTATACGTGGTTCACGGTTACCTCTTCCGGAGGACAACGATCACATCCCTGGATGTGATCGTTGCAGTGTACACAATTGATAGTGAGTGCCATGTCCTAGCCTTCTGAGTGTAGGTGAATGGGTCCGAATGCGGCGATAAAGGCTTCAGGCTCCGTCTTGCAATCCTCCGTTGGTAGTCCGCCGCTTAGGCAGTAGGGTTTATGCTCGCAGGTTGTGCAGTCCAGGATATCCGATGCCGCCTCCAATTCCTCAAGACTCGCGCTATCAGCATCCGTCTTGAGGGCAGCTGCTACTTGCTCTGCGTCAGTTTCGGTCCGTAGTACGGTAGCCCCTGTCTCGGGATCGAGTACGACGACCGCTCGTTTTCCGTCGGCGGTAATACAGCGATAGTCCGCATGGGCATTAGCATAGATTTCATCAAACGTGGCCATTGTCCTATCCTTTGCTCTGGGTTCTGAAAAAGTAGTAGTAGCGGACCGAATCCCGCAATTCCTGCAAACATAGTACGAATGCTGCGAGAATCGCGATTCCAGATACTGCGAGCGGTACAGTCATCGTTATGCCCACCGCGCTAGAAATTCGATGACCGGCAGAATGATCCAGATGAAAACGACAACCGCGCCTATCGCGATTGCAACCGTGCGTTTACTCATGCCCTTATCCCTTCGTCTATCGCTACCCTTATTGATAGCGATAGACGAATCCTAAGCGATAGGACGCGGCCACGTCAAGCCCTAATCTCAAATATCAAGGAATCGCCCGCGTTGCAAGATCCATGCCAACAATCGTAAAATTAGGGGTTTCGCTTTCGGTGTTTTTCTGTTAGTGTGCGCCTACGGCGGGGTCCATCTTCAAATCGGATATTCATATCGGAGTATCTGGCACTATCCTTGCAATAGCAAGATCCGTGCCAGGTTGCGTGATCCAATCTTTTGGTCCCAGTTTTGGGAAAGGTGATCCAAAATAATGGATCGCCGGGTTTTGGCATGGATCTTGCATATAGATGGCAAAAACACCAAAATTCTGGTTGACTTTTGGATTGCCAAAACTTTGGGTGACGGGCACCCAAAGTTTCAAATTTGAGTCTGAAAATTTGGGCCTTTGGGTTATGGCGATCCAATTTTTTGAATCGAAATCCAAGAATTTGGATTTTGGTGTTTTGTTTGATCCCTAGATTGCGAGATTGTGAATGGACAATACGCCCCCAGGCCCAAACCGGTCGAATGTAGCGGCGGGGAACGCAATCGCACAAATCCAACCAGGAGTGACGATGACGACCATGACAGTGAAACCTTACAGTATGATCATGCTATAGGGTGACACTCTCTCTACTATGATAAGGCTCTACACAATCATGATGCTAGGGGCTCTGGAAATGTTGGTGTCCTTGTCAGGTTCGGTTCCCCTCGTTCCATTGATGTCCTTGTCAGGTTCAGTCTTCCTCGTTCCAGATGTAATGAGGGTTGGAATTCGGGTCTTGGCTTCCCGTTCGGTCGGGCTTATCGTAATGACCGGGCTTGATGTGGATCGGCCCTTCATCCAGGGCTGAGTGAATGAGGGTCTTGATGCTGAAGTGATCCCGAAGATGAAAGCCGGTGCCCCACACCTTCGACCTCGTAATGAGCCAGGCTATGACTAGGAATCCAAGTAGCTCCATGGCAGCCTCCTTATGCGGTTATCCTCGTACTGTAGAAGCATACACGAGTGTCGGGCTTCGCGCAAGCCTCCTCCTCGAAGTATTTGCACGAAGCTGGATGCTTCAGAACACAGCCGGTCTTGTTCTCTTTGGAGGTGATAATGTCTACCCATCCTGCGCGATGCCCCGCCATCATTAAGCCCTGCCCTTCTTCGACCATCCCCACACAGCGTCAACGATTCGGTCCTCGAACATGATGTAGCTGGTCTTAACAGCGAGGTACCAATAGTGTAGGTCCCTGATCACAGTTCTGAGAATGCTAGTGGGGGTCATTTTCGACCTGGGGGTCGACTTCAGGTCGGGGGGCTTCATTCCTGGGGAGGGGGGTTCGGATTCATCGGGGGAGGATCGTCCGGGTGGGGCTGTAGGTTCAGGCTGGAAGTAGCGAATGATCTGACACAGACCACAGTCATCATCGCCAGTGCAGGGCGCGAGGGCTCGACCTCGGGGCTCGGGGTAGTACATCTCACACGGGCACTGCCTCTGATACGGGGCATAAGGCACGTTGGGGACGTGCTCACAACACCAACATCCTCGGGGCGTGTGGCTGTCCTTCGTGTGTCCGCAGACACACACGGGGTCAAACTTGAAGTAGGGGGACGATGCGAAGAAGGCAGTACCGATGCCGGGCTTGAGTCGGGGCACAGGGCACTGGTCGAAGAGCAGAGTGCTGCCGTCATCCTGGGGCTTGTCATCCACCTTGGGTGTGAAGTTCACGGGCTTGGTACAGCCGACAGCGTGCCAGTAGCCTGGCTGTGAGCCGCACTCATCACAAGGCCCTCGCTCGGCAGGAATGTAGAGCGGACCACTATCCGGCTTGGGGACCTCGAAGCTCGGAGCGTTCCAGGGTATGGTACCGGTACCGACCGCCATCTTGTAGGTAGCGGACATGCAGCAACAATACCCACAGGCCGGGCAAGCATGGGCCGGAGTTTGGGGCTCGGGGTGATCGCACTCAGGGCATACCCACTGGTAAGGTTTAGCTTCGTCCTTCTTCGTGTGTTCGATGAAAGCGCCAGTATGATCAAGATGACCTGTCTCGGGGGCAGTCGCATCCGGGATGAACGTATAACTGCACTTCTCACAGACGAATGAATCCTTGTATATGAGCCAATTCTTGACAGACCTCCCGTCATCTGATATGCGGTCATACTGGTGTGGGGTGATCTTAGACACGAGCTTGATAGCACAATTCGGACAGCGGTGCTCGGGGTCCTCTGCGACCTGGGCGGCTCGTCGTGCGTGGTACTCTTCGATCTGTTTAGACATCACGAAGTCAGGACCCAGGACGTGGGTCTCTTCGGGCTCCGGAGCCAGACACCGGGCCTCGGGGTGCTGCTCTGCAAATGCCTCGGTATACTGCGGGTGTAGGATGCAGTCCTCGGCATCAGGGCACTGTGGGTGGTGCCTGAAGAAATTGAGCTTCGGATGCACCTCGCCTCTGTGCCTCGGGCAGTCCTTCGAGTACTCACCCCAAGTCAGGTCGTCCTCGTCGCACTGGCACTGGGCGTGCGCTTGGGCTTCCTCGTGGATGCGCTCCATGTCCTCGACGCTCGCGCTGCCGATGAATAGGTCCTCAATGTCGTCGGCCATTTCTTGGGACATGTCAGTGAACAGGTACGACATCCAGTCACGGGCGATGGTGGGCTCCTCCTCGGGAACAATGAATGGACTGAGCAGGTTAGTAAAGTTAGCGAAGTTCATGGTGGTCACGTCCTTGGCCTTGGCTGCGGCGTATACTGGCACTCCCTTGAAGAATGCGACGGGTTTGCTGAACGTGTACGAGGTAGAGATTTGTAGGGGCCCCTGTACGGCCCTGTAAGGCCCGAACTCCTCGTCTGCGAGTACCTGGAGGGCTATTGCCGCGATCAGAGCAAACACTGCCGCTCTTGTCTCTCCTGATAGCGATACCTCGGCTGCACACAGGAACTCGATGCCAAGCGTCAGGGATGAGTCAAATTCGACATCATCTTGAGGGGTGGGGTTGACATCCTCCATCGAGGGTGGTAGGGGCTTTGCAGCGGAATCGTCATCGAAATCAATCATTGACTCTGGGTCCGTTTTCGAGCAGGTGGGCTCCTGGCAATTGGGCCAGTACTCGGGGTCACAATGTCCACACAGGCATTCCATGTTTCAGGTCCTTTCAGTTGGTTCATACCGTATCTTGGTTAGAAATCGCCCAGTCATTCAAATGCTTAATCGGGATGCTTGGGGCGAGGTGGACGATGCCCACCTTCTCGACACCGATACCATAAGGTCGGAGTACTTCGGCTACCTCGCGGGTTAACTGTTGAGCCAGTCCCTTGATATCCATCTTGCTCAAGTCCTGACCCGCCACAGTGGCAGCGAGGATGTTCTGGGTCTCGTCTTCGATGAGGCTACCCAATCTCCAGTTATCCCGCAAGGCTAGGGTCACGTTGAAAATGTGGAACGTGACGAAGGCAGCAACGGAGTTGGGCAGGAACGAAGAGCCATACACAACCTGGGTAGGGGTCTGTAATGTTCGACGGACAATGGGGATGACTTGTATCCGGCTTCGGGCGGGCCACCAGAAGTTAACGCCAGGGTGCAACTCGAATGTCTTGTTCCCTCTGAAGCAAAGACCGCCTTCGTTCACTTTGACGATCACCCACCTCGGGAAGAATTGACCAACCCATCGAGCGAGATCGTTGATCCAGGATAGCGCGCTACTCATCTTTTTCCTCCAACCACTCCCAAGGCAGCCGGTCAATGGCTTCTCCCAGGGTTGGGTGCCCTCCGCAAATCAGGAAGGAATTGGGTGTATGGAATCGTAAGGTGTAGGTCCAGTTACTCCTCGGGTTTATGGAAATGCGGACGCCAGTAAGGTGGGCGAGTAGGACAAGCTCGGTCAATTCGTTGCCGTCGTGTGTCGCTAACCCTCTGCGCAGACGTATGGTCATCGTCTCCAACTTGTCCCATTCTACTTCTTTCAGGTACCTGAATTCGATGTGATAGATGCCTCGGAAGACGTAGCCCAGGATGTCGGCCACCGTTTGACCAAGCTCGCTGAGGGGTCCCAACTTCTGTCGCTCGATCCATTCCGCGCCTTGGTATTTCATATCTGGGGTCCTCTCTGTTGTACGGGTCTCGGCCTCTTCTCGTTGTGTACATTCCAGTCGCCCCCCAATGCCCTCCACGATCCTCGTATGGCTCCGCATGTACAGTCTTCGATCTTCATACCGTGAATATCAATGGTCGGGGCCGTGTAATCGGTCATCACCCACCGGCATCGGTGTCTTCGATGCTCCAGGAAGTGATGCACGATTGCATATGTCAAAGCGCCAGTGAAACCACAGCCAAATAGGTAAGCGAATACGATGAAGGTCATGCTCATACTGTGCCACCCTTCGGCTTAGGTCTCGTGAACTTTGTTACTTGCCATTGGGGATAACGAGGACCAAGAGTGTAACTTGGTCTGACGCGGTACGATTCTCTTCGTCCTCCACATTTACAATACTCGTGTCGGTAGAGGGTTCCGGTCTGACTCGACCGCGACTCGTAATAGACCACCCACTTGCATCGGTGGCCGCTTACGAATCGAGCGAGGGTCAGAAGGGCCGTGCAAAGGATGAAGCCACAGCCCACCAACATCAACACCTCAGAGCCGCTCATACCGTGTCCCCGATCCTCTCGACCAACAGGTCCTCCAGCTTCTTCGTCTCACGCCCGCCCAGGTCCCAGGAGGGCCAGGCCGTGCCACCGGCATAGCCTAAGCCATCCAGGTAGGGTATGAGACCACAAGCAGCCTCGGCGGCTGCAAGGTGGACGTTGGCGGCTGCCAGTGCTCGGGCTGGGCTGTGAGTTGTCGAACTCCAGTTAGTCTCGACCGTAGGCATGAACAGGCGGAGGGGCTCGTCTTCGGCGTTCTGGATTCCCGGGAAGCGAGCGACCTGTACCATGCTGAAGTGAATGTCAGCCGAGACACCCCAACCCTCATCGCGCTTGAAGTAGAACCGGTCACGTCCGAATAAGAGCATCCCCGTGTCCAGGTCACGGGCTGCCTTGAAGTGCCAGCGCTTCACGTACTCCGCTGCTTTCTCTACGATCTCGGCGGCTGTATTCCAAGTGGCGACTCCAATTCTGTCACCGTTATCGAGCTTCAATCTCATCATGTTCCTTATCCTTCCTGTTGATCTAGCAAATTTTCAAGCAATTCGGCCCTGCCCTTGTGGCGCGCCAAACGATCTGTAGCGCTCTGGACTTCTCTCTCCACGCTCCGGATCTGCATGTGGATTAAAGCAAGCCGCCTCTCAAACGCTTCTCTCGTTGCTGGTCCTAATCTCAAGCTCATAACGTATCCCCGATCTTCGCTTCGGCTCCAGGTAGAGGGGGAGTGAAATATCGGTCAATGAATTGCCGGAACTGGTACTGATTCGCACCTCGGTCCGACATCGTGCGGACCACTTGCACACCCCGCATCAACAAGACGAGACCGCGAGCGGCGGCGGCATCATCGACGTAGCAGGCGCACCGATCACATCGCTGGATCTCTCCGCCTTCGTACACGATGCCCAAGCACTCGGGGTGGCAGCGGTCACTCATGAGTTTGCGATCCATTGGCGAGCCTCGTATTCGGACTCGCACTCGTGAACATCGTTTCCGGTTTCATCCTGCACTCGCCAGGCGGTCTCCCCTATACCCGGTGCTTCTAGGAAGTACTTGACGGCGCGAGCTTCCTTGTCGTTGACCCACACATAGGCCATAACGTACGTGCCCTTGATGCTGCTGTCCTCCCACTCGGGCATGGTGTCACTGACGACCAGGCCAGGGACGTAACGGTACTTGTCTCGGGCCGTGCTCTCGTAGTCCTCGGGGCTCGGGAGCTTGGGTTTGCGGGGAAGGTCCCAGACCTTCTCGTTGACCGGGGAATCGAGATGTACGAAGAGGAAGAAGTTGTTGGCCCAATAATCCTCTTGTGAGTTGGATGTCTGCCGGTGGTAGCGCTTCGCAATCTGATCAACAGCGGCTTCAAGCTGAAAGTCCTCGCGGTACTCGTAGCGAAGCTCGAAGTCATCAACCTCCTGGATGTAGATGTTGATGCTCCCACCGCCCGCATAGTTGTGGGTCCGGACTGAGACCTTTACCGTGTTCGGGTCATAGGTTCCGTAGTCGGTCTCCCATGTCCTCTTCAGGTCCTTGCGAATCAGGGCCGCGATCTGGGCGCGGGTCAGGTGGTTGGTCTTCTCGTAGAGTGAGCCTTGTACACGGCAGTCACCACCCACTCGCTGCACGGTCAGGGTACCAAGTCCATCTGTCGATGCACTAAGTACGGTGCTCGGGTTCGGTATCTCTTGTAGCATGGCGGGCTCCTATTGGTTTAAGAGGTAGGAAACGAAGGAGGGGTCATCGAAGACTCGGGCAACGGTGCGAGCCAGGCCCTGGTCTGTCTTGTCTCCAACAAGGGTATCAACCCGCCTGCTGTCCTTGGACCCCCATATTCGCCTCTTCAAGCCCAAGAGCTTGACGATGGCGCGGCCTTGTTGGCTGCGTGTTTCGTCCTGCGCTGCTCGTGCCTCGGTCGCCGGTTCGCCCGGCGTCTGCCAGCCGGTCTTTGCCGTAGCCGCCTCCTCGGCGGGGTCAAGCTCTTCAGCCGGAGGATCAGCGCACGTCAAGGAACCATCCGGGCGACGACCAGCACCACACTCGCAGCGCTCATCCTCGGGGGGAGCGTCGGGGATGCAGGTAACGGCATCCTCGACCTCGGTGATCACGATGCTGCCGATCAGGTCGAAGGTGAAGGTGACCTCATCACCGTCCTGCTCGCGCACGAACTCGCAACCCTCAGCCAGTGCAGCATCGAAGCAGGCCCGCTCGATTGTCTGGTCCCAAAGCTCGTGACCGAAATAGAGGTCGGCAGGGATGAGGTCGAGGACTGCGCCGACGATGCGCTCGTAAGCGCCGTCGTGCTCGCGGTTGTCCGGGTCCGTCTTTGTTGCTATCGAGTAATGTGCCATACATCACCTCATGTGTTTCAGTAACGATGTACCTATGATAAGCGAAGGGGGGGAGCGGTGTCAACCACTGTCGCAAACTATTTGCGCGTCATCGTCAACCCGCTCCCCGCAACGTTTTCAAACCTGACCTCGGGCGTCCCTCTTGTGATCTTTCCACCCTTGCTCGTGCCCTTTATCCAGCCCCTCTCGGAGCCCGGAAGCGTGGGCGGCCACCAGAGACTCGACCACCTCTTTAACAACCATGACGTGCTCGGGGGCGTCCAGGTCCTCGTCTTTCCACCCGAGATGTCGGAGCAATGCTTTCGCCTCGGCCACTAGCAACTCGTGTCGCTTGGATGGTTTCTGTTCGTGGGCCATGTCGGTCTCCTCTTCTCAATAGTGAAGAATGGGTGTCGAACCCACACATGCCCGATCCCTCGGGGGCTCTGCCAATTGAGCTACCTTCACCGTATTAATTCGATCAGTTACTAGAGAACGGGATCGGGTCCGATTTCTCAGGTATCCGTCTGAGCGCGGTGCTTCCTCAATGTGCTGGAGTCTCAAATCCCGATCTTGCGACCAGCGATCAGGTTCTCCGCTCTCTAGTGATCGATCGAATGTGTTTTGGTTATCAAGGAACTGTAACTACAATAGCAGCGATTGCGGAGGATGTCAAACCCTCATACGAAAATAGTTTGGCCCGGTCGTCGGCGCTCCTCATGGCACGAGCTATGGATAGATGAAGCTCGTACACACACACGACGACCGGGCCAATGGATCATCCGATCATTTCCTTCCCGGCATCAGTTGCCCAGATCCAGATACGGCCATCGTCCTCGTGCCAGCCGATGATATAGCCAGCGCGCATCAGATTGTTACACCAGCGGTCTACTGCACTCATACGAACCGCGCCGCTTGCGACGACATACGGATCAATGCCAGGGTACTTCACTGCTGCCCGCAACATTTCCGTTTCGGTTGACGGTGCGCCGATGTCATCCCACACATCCTCGATATTACCCTGGAAGGCCGGGACTTCAGCTTCCTTGCATTGACACGCCTGACCGCCATCGCACATCAGCCGACCTCGGGGAAGAAGCGCTGCCCGATCATATACATCTCTGGGCTTGCGTTTGTCATCGAAATGGTGTAGGCCCGCTGGCTCTCTTCAACGATGCGGGTCCTCTTCTTCCGCCTCGGGCTGAAGCCTCGGGGCAGAAGAAACCACTCCTCGAAGTAGGTCACCGATCCTTGGGGGTCAGTGAAGTTCTCGGTGACGTACCCGGAGCACTTGGCATTCGGGTCCCCGTTGATGAAGTAGCACTTGACCTGGACACGGTTGTTGCGACTATTGCGAACTCGCCGGGTCATATTCAGTTCCTGCTCCAACCTTTTCTCCTGCTCGCTCATGCTAAGCCCCCTTCTTCTTGGACCGCGTTCGGAGCGACATCGGCAACCGGTCCCTGCCCGTGAGCGGGTCATTGATACCCAATACCTTGAGCATCTGACCGCGCACGCTGAGGATGGCAGCCCATTCAGCTTCGACCTCCCTCGCCTTGTGTATACCTTCGCCCTTGCGAATGGCATCGAAGGCCCGTTGGTAGATGTACAGAAGCTCAGGGGCGACGGGGGCGGCGACGGCAAGGCGTTGCCTGCGCCCGCTCCTGAAGATGCCGACGGCGGCCTCCCTGATCGTCTCCGGGCGGCGACCGATCAGCGCCTCGTAGACGATCTCGATGGGGTGGGCTCCATCGCGACGAATGCAACCTCGCCGGTCGTTCTTGGACTTGGCCGTGAAGCCTCGCCGGTTACCTGCTAGTACTGCCATGAACTGCGCCATGCTTGTAAGCATATTAGAAATACTCCTCTGACAATCCGATCTGATCCAGGATGTCCCGGACTTCGGATTCTGTCTGTGATGCGCCGCGAAATGTTCCTGTCTTGATCTGGTGACCGAGCGTGCCAAGGGTCATCGCCGTAGCGGGGACCTCCTTCTGCAAGCTCGGGCTAATCGACTTCAATGCTTTCAATTCGTTATAGGTACGGACTGACATGCTGACTGCGCCTTCTGCTTCGTCCAGGTCATCATCGGGATAGACCGGGAGCCCGTGTTTGATTCGGTAGGCTATGATGTCATCAATCTGGCAGTAGGCCACGCACCCATCTTGCAGGATTCTCTCTGCCGCTTCGGGGCTGGTCTGCCATCTCGTACCACAACCAGGTCGAGGGCAAGTCACGATAACTGCCTCGGGTGTCTTGTTCGCTAGGATCAGATCAGTTGGCCTTTCGTTTTGTGCGGGCGTGGTGAAGGCCGGAGCTTCATCGGCCTTGGGTTCGTGACCTCGGATGTATCTTACCTCGGGCGGACTGTGCCTGTGCTTGTACCACGCGGGCCTGGGCATGATGACAACACCGCACCCACATGAGCACTCGATGGGCTTGGCTCGCTTCGACCAGGTACGCGCAGCTTTGCTATACCCCATCATCAGCTTCCCTCTTTCCTGGCGGGATGCCTTGGGCGAGAGAGAGCCCATCACGAACCATGCCGACAAGGATGTCTGAAGCATAGTTCACCTCGACAGCATAGCCTTGTCCGATTCTCGGCGCGTCTTTCGGCATGTGGGTCTCCATCCATTCTTTGCCGGTCGGAGTGTTGGGGGAGAGCACGGCCATGGAGCCATCGCCATCGACGTAGATGTCCGGCTTCATGCCTGCACCTCTTTAGTAGCCTCATCAATGACGGCGCGGATGTGCGCCACTTCCCTGCTGTAAGGCTCATACCCTGCCAAGATCAAATCGTTCTTGGCAGATTTGAGAGTGGCGATGAGCATGTCATAGCTGTTCGCCGCTCGAACGATGAACCGAGCATTCTCGTCGGCTTCCGTGGGCGATATAGTACCTTCACCCCATTGCCGATATCGAAGCGGATCAGCATCATCGGCTGATAGTTGGGTATTGGCTTTGCGGGCGGCGATAATGTTCCCACGATTGTCAACTATCAGACCCGTAACAACGCGCCACGGTCTCGCTGTGCCGGTCATGTGGTTACCCTGATTGCGAAGTAGGAATGATAAGCCGGGTTGAGGCACCGCACCTTTCGGATTAGCCCCTTCGCCTCGGCCTCCTTGATCGTCGCCGGGACCTTGCGGTAGTCCATTGCGAACTCGATACTGATCTCGCTTACACCGGGCCGAAGCCGAAGTGTGTGCATCAGGCGACCGATATCACCGCTAGCGTTGCGATAGTTCCATTCATTGTATCGGAGTGGGGCCATCCTACACCTCCTCGCGAAGCTCGAACAATTCGCGTTCGTGGGTAACCTGGGTGCAAAGGAGAGGGCCGAAGATCGCAGCGATGCCGTGAGCCGAGGAGAAGTAGCCGTAGTACCCGGCTTCCTTCAGCGCAGCTTCGAGGACGTTCGGGTCCCCCCAACACCTGTCGCCGCGATAGTCGTCGCTGTCCGCTTCGATGTCGTAGAGAAGGTCGGTGCTGACCTTGGCAACGTACTTGAACTTCCGGCCAGCAATCCGATACTCGGGCGTCTGCCCGTCAACGTACCCGTACCACCGGGGCACGAAGCCGGGAAGCCCGGCGCGCTTCTTCTCTGCGCCGTTCCCTGCCGGGCTCGTGCTGCCCGCCTGCGGCAGCAGGATCTCGATGCCCGCCGTGTTGCTGTAGTGCGTTAGCTTCGTAGTTTCCATGTTCACCTCAGTAGTTCGAGTAACGATGTACCTAATGTAACAGTTTTCTGGTGGGGTGTCAACACCCCTCTGATTTTTTTCGAGGGGGTCAGGTTAGTTGGCTCCCTCGCCATCAACGCAGGCGGGGCAGGCCGCTTCGTACTCGGGGGGCTCGCCACCGCTTGCGTAGCGCGGGCCACGTCCGGGCCAGGTCTCCACAAGCTGATCACCATCGTTCGACCAGTTGAAGGAGACACCGCAGACGTGACACGCGGCGGGCTCGCTGCCGTCGTGCGCAAACTCGCCTGTACTGTTGAGGCTCAGGCGAAGAGAGAAGCACGGGGCCGATAGCCAGGCCGGGGTGTAGCGATCCAAGTAGCCCCCTTCGACCAACTGCACAAGCTCGTCGCAGCGGGCGAAGCTACGTGGGCTGAAGAAGAAGACGCCAAACTCGCGACTCTCCACCAACTTTTCACCTCGGATCTCGCCCATCTCGAACTCGATGCCGTTGATCCTCCAACTTTCGTTTGCCATGTTCACCTCCGTAGTGACTTCGTTATCCGATTTCCAAATACAGTAGCACGGCGGCGAGCGTACCGCAACACCTGTTTCACTTTCTCTTTATGCTTGTCGCAGAGGAACGGATAGGCACAGGCGACGACCAGGACCAGGGCGATCTCGATCAGATCAAAGGGGCAGAACACGAGTCGTCTCCTTCGTGCATTTGCGGCAGTAGGACTGACACGAAATCGTGGCGCATTCCTCGCACTTGAAATTGAGGTTGTCGCAGTCGTCGCACGTGCGGACAGTGTAACCTCGCCGCCTCATCTCAGCATCGTACTTGCCCAGGTCATAGCGCATGTCTTTGATCCGCTGTTCGAGCTTGCGAATCTTGTCCACCTTGCGGCGTCGCCAAACGAACACCAGATTCAGGGGTTGAAGTCGAAGAGGGCGGGCGTCATACATCATTGGACTGTCTCTCCCTTCTCGTCGCTGAATATCATCTCATCCAGCGCGCCCGCGATCATCAGTTCAGTGCAAGAAATCATACTGTGACTCTCGCAATTCTCGCAGTAGCCTTCACGGCTATCGGGCTCAAGCTCAGACGTATAACCACAATCACCATTCGAGCAGATGCACGGGATAATGCTGTCGATGATGTTGGCTTGCACGAAACCGAAGGCGGCGTCCGCGTCACCGTCCACCAGCTTCAGGAGAAGTTCTTGGGCTCTCTCGCCCGTCATAGTCTTGCTCCTAATGGACATCCGCGACCGGGATCATTCTCCAGGGGGTCCTCCGGGTTGGTGTTGATGTAAATGTACAGGCCGCCGTCGCCCTCATTCATGGTGCAGAAACCAAGAATGGTATCAGAGGGGCGGACTTCCCCGGCCCGCTTCAGTGTCGCCGCCAGGCGCGCACATGAAATCAGGATGGTCGCGTCTGACTTCCGCGCTTCGGTGTCAGTCAGTAGCTTCATGGGCTTGTCCTTTCATGCAGTCGCAGATGAAGATGGAGGCGGTGGCTTTGCTCGCCCCCTCTTCGCGTGGTATCCAGCCGCGCCCCTCGCAGAGTGTGCATTTGGGGTCCGGGGCGTGGGCCTTGGGCTTCCGGGGCTGGAATTGGATCAGGTCTCCCATCAGTATCGGTTGGCTATCAGGCTGCGCACGTGGAAGCGGTACTCGCGGTGCGCGTGAAGAAAGTACAGGTTGTGGGCGACGATCTTGCCACCCTCCCACACCTTCCAGGGTAACGGGCTGTTCGGGTCATACGAAATTCCCATGTCTACCTTCCTTGGTCCTGGATGTCGATGGCCTCGGCGTACAGGTCATCGTGGATTTCGGACAGTGCATTCCAGCGGGTTTCATAAAGCTCGCGAGCTTCCGTGAAACGCTCAGGCTCGACCGTCTGGAAGTCACGACCGTGGGGGGCCGCCTTGGCGAGTGCGAGCATCGCCTTACGTAAGTAGCTCAGCACCTTGCGACGTTGATGAACCAACTCCTCGGCGCTCGTGCCGTTGATGTTGACTTGCGGGACCGTGCGAGGGAACTTGGGTTCGTTCATGATCACTTCCTGTCGAGGGTTGAATAGGTGATGATGTTGCGGTTGTGGGTTGCGGGGTTGCGAACGTGCAAGCGATCACCGAGACCGGCAACAATGGTCTCGCCTTCGACCTCGGTGGCGATCTCGCGAACCTCGACTCGGGTAACGTTCAAGCCCCAACGGATCGCGCCGCACGTGGGACGAACGGCGACCAGAAGCCCGGTGTTCAGGAGCTTGGCGATTTGGTAGCCCTGTCGTTCGAGGGCGTCGTACCCACGACCAGCGAAGGCATCGGAGTGCTGAACCTCGGCGTGAACTTCCTTACCGACCAGGCCCCAGACCACCAGCGATGCTGCTTTAATCTCAGTTCTCATGTATCACCTCATATGTTTCAGTAACGATGTACTAAAGATATCAGTTGGGGGACGGGATGTCAACACCCCATCAAAATTTTTTCGCATACCCCGTGGGGGGTCAGCACTTCTCGATTCCTGTTTTGATTGCGGGCCGGATGATTGCGACCGGCAGACACACCGGACAATAGAAGGTTCCGAAGGGTGCGTCCAGGTCCGCCATCGCTTTCTCCAGCGGTGTCCACTTCTCACACTTGCACATGATCGAGGCGGACTGTTCGGGCTCGGGGATCAGTTGATAGAGTCTCATGCGGCCACCTCTTCCTCGTTATCCTCGACCTCGGGAGTGTCGAACAGGGAGCGGGAAATGAACTCAGCTTTCGTCGGTCGCGACCAAAACCCGAAATTCTTATCATCGTTGCTCGCCTGGATCTTCGCGGCGAACTTAATCACGTCACCAACCTTGGGGTTATCATCGACCAGCTTCGAGGGGAGCGTGCCCCAGAGACGGTACCCGCCCGGCGTCTCGATGAGGGCTTTGAGTTGCGCCCCGTATCCGTTGTTCCTCCAGTCAGTGGAGAGAATCTTACCCGTAACAGTGACACGCTCATCAGTAACAGGGACGGGATCGGCTTCGGTCTTCCGCTCGGTCTCGGCCTTGTCCTTCGCTGCCGTCGAAAGGAAGCGCTGATAAGCAGTGATCGCGGAGGCGACGATGCCCGCCCGGCGACCGGTCACGCTGTCGAGCGTGCAAGCTACTTTCAAGTTGTAGAGGTAGTCGTTGTCTTGGGTGTCGAGATCCTCGCGGGTGGCAGCCCAGAACTGCGCGAGCTTGGCGAGCTTCACCGACTCCTCGGAGATGGTGTTGAAGCCGTAGTCCTTGAGGAGCTTGGAGGGTGACTTGTCACCGAAGGGGGAGACCCAATCCCAGGCGATGTCGGCAGTGGAAACGCCGCCGAAGTCGTAGGCGCTGCCTCTGCTTGTCCAACCGTTGACCGTGATCGACTCAGCGACGACAGCAAGGAAGCTCACCGTGCCAAGCTCGACCGGAGCCGGGCGTCCGCAACCTTCGTCCCATTCCTCATACTCGCCACCATCCAGGTCGGTCCAAAGCTGTAGGAGGTTGTCGAAGTAGGTCGCGATGGCTTCGGGGTCACCGTGCCCAAGGAAGTCCTTGATGCAAGAGCGACCGACTTGCTTGTAAGTGTCATAGTCGATGTTGCGGACGATGTAGGTGTCCTTACGTTTGCGGTCGAAGCCGCAGTGATCGCAGACGTTGCCAGCGGTGCGGTACTCGGCGGGCAGGGTGTCCTCGTGGTTGGGTTGCACGCGGAGGAGGTTACCGGCTTCGGTGTGCTCGATAGTCGCGATGAACTCGTACCCGGCGAGCTTGGCTTCCTCAGCGACGAGGAGGATGGGGCTGAACTCAAAGCGGATGACTGGCTTGTCCTTGGCCTCGCGCTTCGCTGCCTTCTCTTCGGTGATCTCGTTGAAGTAGTATTCGCCCGACTCGTAGGTCCCGGTTGCATAGGGCTTGGTGAAGGGGTCACCGTCCCGAAGGATGACGGCCTCGGGGAGACCCAACTTCCGGGCAGGCTTGTTCACCTTCTTCTCCAGCCTGTCCCGGAGCGCGTCCAGCAAGTCCGTCCGAACCGTTGCTTTAATTTCCATGTCTCACCTCATGTGTTTCATTGACGATGAAGACATTGTAAGTGATGGGGGGAGGCGAGTCAACACCTCCCCCCATCTTTCTCACTACCCTTCGTCCCGCGCCTCGTCGGGCGGGGTTGTGAACTCCCTTCGCATCTCGTACACGTTCTCCCAGACCTCCCAGAAGTCCACGACCACCTCGCGCTGCATGCCGCCGTCCGGACCCACGACTCCGGCCCTCGACATCTCGTGCATGAGGGCGGAGGCTTCGTTCAACATCAGGTCGAGGAACTTGTCCTGTACAGGCCAGTCCTGAAGGTTGTCCATCATGTCCATCGCCTTCAGCATTTTGACTTCGGACATCTGCCGACTCAACCACTCGCGGTCCATCTCCTTGCGCGTGGCCCGGTTGTCAACTCCGACCGTCGCCACATCTCGGGCCTCGGCGTTGGTCAGGCCCCAGACCATCCCGCCCACGACTCCGCCAAACACAGTCACGACATCAGGCAGAGTGTACCGGGTGTCCTCGACCACATCGTGGAGGAGGGCAGCGGCGATACCGTACCGGGTCAGACCGTAGTCGGCTGCCATGAGACTGACCCTCACCGGGTGCATGATGTAAAGCTCGCCGGTATGCTGCCGGGTCTGCCCTTTGTGTGCGCCGGTTGCGAACCGGACAACATCTCTCAGCATCCATTCTCTCATCAGCGACTCCCCTATCTGACTCGACGCCAGTCGAGCCGGTAGCGTTCTTGATAATAACCGTTCGAGCACACCGAGCACGACGACTCACGGGCTCGCTTCGACAGTCGAAGTCGTTTGTATTCCTTACCGCATGCCGGGCATGTCCCCACCCAATTCGGGGGCGGAGCCTTCACTTCATCGGACGAGTAGCAGCGCGCCGGGTCCGCTCCGACGCATCGGCAGACCTCTTTCCACTCGGGGCCGTGGCCCGCCTTGTGCCCGGCGATAGCGTGAGCGATCTCATGGAGGATCGTGTTCTTCACCTCGGCCTCGGGGTTCATCCGGACCAGGTAAAATGATAGTCCGATGGTTTTGGTCTTGTATTTGCAGACACCGAAGCGGCGCTTGGACCGGTCGAATCGGAATGACCAATCGTGTAGCGCGTAGGCGTCCAGCAGGCGACGAGCCAAGCGTCCCGCTTCGGCGGTGTTCATGGTTTAGTTAGCCTCGGTAAAGGGTGACGCAGGCGACGGCACCCAGGAGGGAGTCGTTGCCTGCGTAAGCTGTCGAGTAGGCGGCATCACTCCAGGCCCCTTCATGGATGTGGAGCTTCAGATCGTCTTTGCCTGCGATCCTACCCAACGCGGCATGCGCGGCTGCGGCAGTCCGGAATTCGGTACGTAGGGTGGCACCGCTCGGCCAATGGCGGCGAAGCTCAAACTTCCAGTCGGTGCTCATTGTTCTTATTCTTCTTGGTCTCATGTCTGACTCCTACTGTTCGAGTAACGATGTACTGACTCTAATCGAAGCGGGCGAGGATGTCAAACCCTTCCGTCGAAATAGTTTGAACTTTCTCGCCATCCTTATAAGGGCCTCCAGGTTACGGACTCGACATCGGGGCGGGCATGGTAAAAAGCAGGCGTCCCACGGGAGCGATGGTCGCTCCTCCATGAGACGCCGCGCCCGACAGATCGCAATCTGCCGGGGCCGACACCATCTTCGATCTGGCACGGTACTTGCATGCGAGCCCGCGCCGGGTGTCGGGATGAGTTGACATCATACGAAAGGTGGCACGAATGTTGCAAGCGAAAGTTAGGTACGAGGTTGGCATGGATCTTGCAAGACCGAAGGACTCCACTAGCACTGTTAGTGTGGCACGGATCTTGCAAGACGGATCGATCCAAATTATTGGATTCAAGAAATTGGATTCAAGAAATTGGATTCAAGAAATTGGAGGGGAGGGGATGAGCGCGGCGCGCGTTTTTTAGATGGCAAAATCCCAAAATTCTGCATTTATTTTTGACTTTCTGGATTTCAGGATTTCAAAATTCCAAATCTTATTTTTCAGATTTCAAAATTCAAAGAAAGATCCGGCTAAGTCCTGTGATTCCACCACTTAAAAATAAATTCAATTTATTTTCGAGCGACCTGGAGCTTGATTGTTTCGAGTTGTTCGGGTGTCGGTTTGAATGCCATCTTAATCAGACGGCTACCATTTTCCATAGCCTCGGATATCTTTCTTGTCGCGATCACAGCAGCGTCGGCGTCGAGACTCTCGGTCAAGTTATTGTACGTGATCCGGATCGCCATCGACACAGAGAAGGCGGAGTTGGCGATGTAATCACCACGCGATGTAGGTTCAATAATGACACCGACTCCAAAGATGTCTTGCTCTTTCACTCCAGCGGTATAGATCATCTGTCAATAGTCGCACATCGTGGAAGGTTCGTCAAGCGAACCCCACTCCTGCGAGCGGACCCAACCAGCAAACCCGGCCAGCGGGTCTCCAAGCGTGCCGGTTTGACACCGCTAGTAATAGCGTGTATGCTGGTTCAGTAACATCAATTAAAACGAAGGGATAACATGTATCAGCCAACGTACGGAGAGGTCTTTAAGCATAAGGACGGGAAGGCATATTGTCCAACGTGTAAACGTCTTATTTACGGTCGAGCCACAGGCGATATGCTCGTAACAGATGACCCGTTGTGTATGTCGGGGCCGTACCATATCACCACACGAATGTCTTGCATGGACTGCGGACTCATACTCTGGGTCCGTCCGGACAGGTTTGACGAACAACTACCAAGGAGCACAGCAAATGGGGCATAAGACACGTGACGTGGAGCCGGGGGACTTCGTAGCCGTCCCCAACTATATCGAAGACGACGAGCTTCAGGACCTCGGCTTCACGCTCACTAACATCAAGCAGTTGCGCAACGGTGAATTCGTTGCGGGGTCATTGTTAACCGGGGGGGTCAACTCTACGGGAGGGGGTCGTCTTCGAGCCAGGGCGATGGAACCTGGAGGGGATCGTGTTCCGACCTGGAGGATACACAACTATCGAGAGCAGGCAGTATTACTGATCCCCGATCATCTGTTGGAGGTATCAGACGGACCGAAGGCAAAGAAGTACGTGCCCATCGAACTGGGGATCGACTTCTACCTCAACCAGTTGATTGATTCCAGCCTCGAAGAAGTGATCGAGGGAACAGAGTCACATAGGTATAAAGAAATGCGCTCCACGAGGGCTAGTGATGGCTACCTGGCGCAGTTGAAGGAGGTATAAAGCGTGGCTGAAGAGGAAGTTGAACGGCACGGCGCTGCGATTCTCGCAGTAACGAAGCCGCGAACAAAGTCTGCCGGTGATGAGAAGGTACAGGTAAACCTCCGCCTCACTGCGTGGATACGATGGAAGCTGTACCGCTACTCGAAGGAACACAGGATCGGGCAGTCGGAAGCTGCCCGGCGAGTACTGACGGAGTTCTTTACAGACGACGATGTAGAGTCGGACTGGAGGAGTAAGAAACAATGAAGACTGCCAATGGTATGGAGTACGAGTTCCTCCCCCCAACTGCAAGACCAGTTGATCTAGGTGAACGCCTCAGCCCGGCGCTAGCGAAGTGGATCGGGGAGGGGAACATCGAGAAGGGGGATGGCGGTGTCACAGTACTCATCCTCATGGACAACCCCCTGGAATCGACACACCGGTTGCGTGTATCCGAAGCACAGGCCCTGAAGTTCGCTGCCCAGAGCAAGGAAGAGCAGCAGGAGAAGGGTGGCTTCAAGACTGAAGTGCAGCCGTTTCTCGGATGGGGGATCGACTAGTGAACTGGATCAAGTACATCCAAGTGCGGCACAAGACAGCCAAGGCTGAGCGCTCGCTACTGAAGAAGCGGCTGAAGAGGGTGAGGATTGGTCGTAGTTACAAGACCTCTCTGGAAACACAGATGATGACGTGCACCGCATACGCAATCATTGTTATCATCGGAGTGTTCCTCGCTATCGTCTTAGTACTGGCGGGGGTCTCCGGACTGATCTGGTTATTCACCTTCATACTAGGAGGGTAACATGAAACGAACAGAAGCACAGATTGGAGAGATGATCAATCGAGGATACGACTTGCGAGACAGCGGGGAGAATCCATACTTCGGGATGACCTTCGCAGACGGTGTTCGTGAAGCGTTGCGTTGGGCAATCGGCGAGCAAGATGAGGAGCCGCTGTCCCCAACCAAAGGAGACTGACATGCCATTCCCAATTCCACCAGCACCGAACGAACGCACAGTCAACGGCTTCTTCTGTACGGGCTGCAACACCCTGCTCCTGTCCCTGCATATACATGACTTCAAGAAGTGTGCGTGCGGGAACATGGTAGACGGAGGGAACAGCTACATACGCCGGGGTTACGAAACCGTCGAAGCCTGGGAGAAGGTTGTAGAGATTTACGACTTCGCTCCCATCTTCGTGGCGGCTGAAGAAGGGTTCAGTCGCTACCTCACAGACGGCATCGTAACTATAGACATGGAGCAGTTCATCGAAGACGAGCGCCTGGTCCGGGCCGCAGACGCCGAAGCTCCGGAAGAGGGAGACAGTATAGTCAGTGATCTACAACCAAGTCTCCAGGCACTGGTCGAACAGGAAGAGGGGAAGAAGGAGGAGCGTGACCGCGCTAAGGCTGCTGCACTCTTTGGTGAACTGACTGCCCTTTCGCTTGGCGGGGGAGTAGACGAGGAGTAGCATACCGAAGTACAGCCCGCGTAACTCAGAGGCCAGAGTGTCGCACTTGTAATGCGAAGGTCGCTGGTTCGACTCCAGCCGTGGGCTCTGGCGTGTATCTCAGTCTGGTAGAGAGCACGACTGATAATCGTGAGGTCGGTGGTTCAAATCCACCCACGCCAACTCTGTACAGAAGTGAGCCAGCACTGTGGGAGGCTCTGCCTGGAGCTAGCAACCTCCCGATATCTTGAGTGGTGTGTAACTCAGTGGTCAGAGTGGCGGGCTTTTAACCCGCTGGTCGTGGGTTCGACTCCCACCGCACCAATTGTAGTTGAAGGAGACAGACAGACAGACAGACAGAAAGGAGGTAAGAACCATGTTTTTGAAAGTGATGTGGAATCGAGAAGGCTTTCCCAACTTCTCCCTGTATAGTTGCGATGAGGTTATCGTGCAGCAGCGGGTGGATGAGGACGGTGCGGCATACGTTCACGTTACGGCAAACGAGCATTCCGTATGTTTGAAACCCGGTGGTTATTTTGCTTATGTCCTGAACGATAACGGTAAAACCGTCGAAACCATCATCGCATAACGTAGTTCACTGGCTAGTAGCTCAGAGGCAGAGCGCCGGTCTGTTAAACCGGATGTCGTAGGTTCGATCCCTACCTAGTCAGCTTGGAGACGTGGCGCAATGGCAGCGCACCTGATTGTCGATCAGGGGGTTGCGGGTTCGAGCCCCGCCGTCTCCGCTGAGTGGGGAGTAGCTCAGTTTGGACAGAGTACTCGCTTTGGAAGCGAGGGGCCGCAGGTTCAAATCCTGCCTTCCCAACTGTTGTACCTGGGCGAGAGGTGGAGTTGCCTTGGCGCATAACGCCTGGTTAGTACTATGGTTCACAGTAGGCTGTGGATAATACTTCCACGGGGAGGAAAGCTAGGGATGGGCTTGGGGCGTCAAGCGTTCGGGTACAACAATTTGGGGGATTAGCTCAATTGGGAGAGCGTTGCCCTTGCACGGCAAAGGTCGTCGGTTCGACCCCGACATCCTCCACTGTATGTGTCGGTAGCCTCAACAGGAAAACGACCAGGTTGTGGCCCTGGGAAACACGGGTTCGAGTCCCGTCCGACACTTTGTAAATGTCGGCATGTTTGCGTAGAGTGCCGACATTTCTTAGGTCAGAAAACAGAAAGGACTACCATGCTTCTCGAATACCTGTTGTTAACGTACAAGAATCCCACGATGCTGAAGCGGGCCATCAAGTCAGTCATAGATGAATCGTGGCTCTGGTCTACCTATGATCACACGGTTCCGCACTACCTGCGGCTCACGATTCTCGATGACTGTGAAGTCGAAGCCATTGAGGAGTTCGGAGCAGCAAAGACGATCCAGTACCAGCCACTGAACAACTGCCAGATCATCTGTTCGCGGAACACAATGAAGGAGAAGGCCGGTCGCATGAAGTCGCGCATGGGAAAGATACTCAACCAGGCCGTCTACTCCTCCAACTCTGACCTAGTAATGATGCTCTGTGACGATGACGCGATCATCCCTGGTGCGTCTCTCAAAGTCCTCGAATGGTTCGAGGCGCACCCAGAAGAGCAGTGGGCTTACGGTACGTGCATCGGGTTCGACGCCAGTGCAGAGGGGGACTTCCCTAACCTCCCCACATATGGAGAAGTGAAGCCGCTCGTCCCACACCGACCACAGGAACAGGAGACAATTCCCGAAAGGACTTGCGCTGCCAACGTTCTTGGTGTACAGTCTGTTGTGTGGCGGCGAGATGCACAGGTCGCCAACAACATTCGGTGGCTCGATGAGAGTCACCCACAGAAGCAACCAATTGATCATCAAGTCTTTCAGCACATGGATAGTAAGTTCGTATTGGAGTGCCCATTCATCGGGTTCCCAATTCAATACAAGGGGATACACCCCGGACAGGTATCAAGGTGGTAGACATGATCAAGGTCTTCGGCAAGCACGACCCAGGTACAATCCAACAGATGGAACAGACCATGGCAGACGGAGCCCTGTACGGTTCGGTCATGTCCGACGGTCACGTGGGGTACAGCATGCCCATTGGCGGGGTCGCGGCATACGACAACAAGGTCAGCGTCGCTGGCGTCGGAGTAGACGTTGCGTGCGGTAACTGCGCTGTGATGCTCGACCTACACATCGACGCCATGGACGATGCGAATCTCCGCTTTGTCGGTGAGTGGATTCAGGAGAACATTGGCATGGGCATGCGCGGTCAGGTGAACAAGAGCTATTGGGCTCCCAAGGACCACCCCATCTTCGATGACGAGGCGTGGGAGTTGATCCCTCGGGAGTTCCGCAGCACCATCTTTGCCAAGGCGAGGAACCAGCTTGGCACCATCGGCGGGGGCAACCACTACATTGATATCTTCGCCGACGAGCAGGGGCGGATCTGGATTGGTGTTCACTTTGGCTCGCGTGGGTTCGGGTACAAGGTCGCCAATGCTTTCGTGTCTATGTCGCAAGGCGGGGCGTGGGACGGCAAGGGTGACTGGGCGAACAAGCCCTCGCTACTCAACCTCGACTCGACTATGGGATCGAGCTACTGGGCGCTCATGCATCTGGCCGGAAACTACGCTTACAGCGGACGGATGTGGGTGTGCAACACTATCGCCCGTGTCATGGGTGCGAAGATCAAGCGTGTTGTCCACAACCATCACAACTTTGCATGGCGTGAGAAGCATTTCGGTCAAGACCTGATTGTCGTACGTAAGGGTGCGACGCCTGCATGGCCTGGACAAGAAGGATTCGTCGGCGGATCGATGGGCGATGACGCTGTGATCCTGCACGGAACGAGGGAGTACCTAACTGATGATCCCATTGCAACCGATCAACAAGACGCACTCTTCTCGACGGTACACGGTGCAGGTCGAGTGCGCTCGCGGACTGCTACCCGTGGCAAAGTGAACCGCAAGAAGGGCATCATCACGAAGCCTGGCTTGGTCTCGCTCGAAGAAGTGCGCGAGTGGATCAATGGTCTGGGTGTCCTCGTCTACGGGGCAGACATTGACGAGAGCCCCCAAGCATATCGTCGTCTACGACATGTCCTCGCTGACCAATGTGGTACAATAAAAGTGGAGCACATGTTGCGGCCTCTGTTGGTCGCCATGGCTCCCGGATACAGTGGCAAGAATCCTTTCCTGATTGGAGCGAAGAATGCTGACTAAGGCATATGTCGGCGGCACATTCGACCTCCTCCACCCCGGCCACGTCTGGTTGCTAGAGCGGGTGAAGGCACAGGCCGATCTCGTTGTCGTCTCTCTCAATACTGACGAGTTCAACATGCGGTACAAGAGGTACGCACCCGTCATGACACTGGAGGAGCGCATGAAGATGGTCGCCGCTCTGCGCTGTGTCGATGGCGTCATGATCAACGAGGCAGGTGAGAACAGTACAACTGCCGTGCTGGCTGCTGCGCGCGTCGGTAACCCTCAAACACGTGGGCCACTGGGACCACCGGATTGTGTGCCCGTGAATTATGTCGTCCACGGCAGTGACTGGCAAGGGCCGGAGCTACTGAAGCAGCTTGGGTTTACCGACGAGTGGATGGCCAACAACAAGGTCCGCATGATGTATATCGACCTGAGTCCCGGCTATTCGACCACGAACATTCGGGAGCGAGTGATCAAGGCGTCGAAGATACCGGGGGCCTGGGTGCCGCTTGATACCACGCGCTTCTTCAAAGACGAGGAACTGGGCGAACCGATAGGACTATGATCGCACTCTGCATTGTTACTCACCCGAAGACGTTTTTGTTCTTACAAAATTTCATCGACTCTCTCCTCCAGGACGGATGTTGGTTACCTCCTGTCTACATTGTAGCCGGTGATGTGCAGGGTTACACGACAGAACAGATCGAAGAGATACAGCAGCTTTGTTGTATTACGGATGGTGATCTCTTTACTTGGAAAGTGGCGACCTGGGAAGCCGGGGCCATCCAAGTGCTGAACCAAAAACTCCCGCCTGAAGTCACGGAGTTCGTATTCCTCCAGGACACCTTCGAGTTCAAGCCCGATCAGTTCCAACTGTTCTGGGAGAGGATCAAAGAGTCCCATCAAAAGACTCTCTGGTTCACGCACAACTGCCAGATGTATGCGGGCAAGTTCCGTCGCGAAGTGCTCGACAAGATGGAGCCGTGGCCTTGGCCAACCTGCAAAGCAAAGGCCATACAGATGGAGCGAGCGTGGCAGGACAATTACAACCAGGCGGAAGATAGCTGGTTGATCTACAAGTGGCCGGGGATACCGGACGGAATAGATGAGTTCGAGAAGTGCGGTCGCTTGAACGTCCGCTGTGAGAACGAGTACTTCATCAAGTGGAAGGGTACCCACACCGGGAACCTACACCGTCGCTTGCAGGAGATAGACGAGGAAGGGAAACTGTAATGACACAAGAAGATTTGATTGAAGCAGTCAAGTTGTTTGGTGGTGTATCCCCGTGTCCAATGGGCCGGATAGACGATGACAACCTCGTCACTATCCGTAGTTGTTCACTCGACCGGGATCTCATCACGATCCAGATGCCGAAAAAAGAAGAAATCGACATCGATGTCCTTATTCAACTACGACATTTCGTTCAATGTCTGAACCAGGTACAGGAGGAGATGAGGCCGTGCCCGAAGTGCAGTAAGAAGGCAACAATGAACGGATGTATTGGTAGGGACGAACACGGCAATCCAATTGCCTCGGTTTATGAAGAGTACTATCGCTGCGATGATTGTGGTCACAGTTGGTTCTACCGACCATACGCCCGCCAATGATCTACGCAGCTACAAAGAAACTCATCGGCATCGGAGGCATGCGCTGCGGCTCAACCTCCATCCACAAGTACCTATGCCAGCACCCGTACATCCACGGCCCTGAAATCAGAGACAGCAAGGAGATGCACTTCTTCGATCAGCAGTCCTGCACCTGGCAAGAGTACGTCGAAGAGGCGTGGCTTGGCGACTACCGTAAGGACGATGTTATAACGGAGAACACACCGGAGTACTTGCCGTTCGAGCCCACGCCGGAGCGTATCATGGACCCCCGTAATCCGCTCATGTGGAATGCAAAGTTCTACATCGTGCTCCGTGATCCAATCGACCGAGCGTATAGCCACTGGAAGAAGCGGGTAAACACAGGCGAAGAAAAGCTGAGTTTCGAGAAAGCCCTAGCCTGTGAAGACACAAGGATCGCTGTCGGCCTTGATCAGATCAAAGCTGGTCAAGGTAACGTCTATAGTCACATGCCATTCACGTACGGCTACAAATTCCAGAGTGACTACGCCCGGCACCTGAAGAACTGGTTCGCACACATAGATCGCGACCGGATCTATATCATCAGGGCAGAGGATTTCTGGTTCGCGCCACAGCTTACACTGAATGGACTTACTCAATTCGCGGGGCTCGACCCCATTAAGTGGGACTGTCGCACCAGACACAACGCATCAGCCGACCAAGATCACATGTCAGAAGATACCTGGTATGAACTGTGCGAACACTTCGCACCCCAGGTCGAGGATCTACAGCGATTGTTGCACGCCGAAGCCCCGATGTGGCCCTGGATTACAGAAGTTGACTTTTTACCTGTAGAGTAGTATGATAGAAGGAACCAAGGAGAGTAGAACATGGACTTAAACGACTACACACCTGACACTCCAACGGCAGTCAAGATGTTAGCCCTTCTCGGGTGCGGGAACGATCCAGTTGAAATCCCTTGCGGGGATGGTTGGCTGGAAATGCAGAACGGCCTTTACGAATTTGCGGGAGGCAGCCTGTACCGTTTGGACACACCGCATGAAGACTGCCCGACGTGTACCTGCGATCAGACTATTGATGTTGGTGGCAGTTCAGCAGACTTCAAACTCCGTTACTACGCCATGGATGTAGGCATGGTTGAAGGTACCTTGTTCGAGATGATCTTGGACAGGATGGGAATCGAACTTATCAAATAGGAGTTGTACATGGGTATCAATGATCAAGTAGTAGCAGACGTACGCTACCTCCGCCGTTTGATGGACGAAGCACCGCGCAACAAGGACGGTCACATCGTCCTCGGCCCCGAGACAGAGAGCGACATGAGGGACAGCATTGATAGGGCAGAAGAAGCAGTGACCGGTAGGTCGTGCGGACGATGAAGATGATGAAGAGAATTAAGAAGTTCGGAATCAATATTCTCATAACTGTTATCGGTTTCGTATTCTTCACGGTGTCGGCTATCATCGTCCCCCTGTTCATTATCTGGGTTGGCTTATTGCTCGCCCTCAGTTTGCTCTACGACATCCGAAGCAATTAAGATAGAGGGGTCGGAATTGTTTATGGCCTCCCACCACAGGATTCTGGCCCCTTTGTCTTGTCACACCGTCACTTGCGCGGTACACTCACAAATCTAAAATCCCTGAAAGGAGCAGTACCAACCATGATTTTTTCACCACTTTACACGAACAAAGATGACTCATACGAAGACATCGTATGGGAGAGTCGTACCGCTGAGATCGGGAGCGTGTTCAAACAAGAAAACGTTCTCTTCCCTACCTCATGGTCCCAGAGGGCCACGAACATCGTAGCATCCAAGTACTTCCATGGTCGGGGGGATGATCGCGAAGTCAGTCTTCATGGCCTTGTAGATCGTGTATCCCTTACCATTTACAACGCCGGTATCCGTCTTGGGTACTTCGAGGACATGACACCCGCTGATACACGAACAGTCTTCCATGAAGAACTACAGCACATCCTCATCAACCAAATCGCCAGCTTCAATTCCCCCGTGTGGTTCAACATCGGAGTCGAAGGCGTGGCGCAACAAGGCTCCGCGTGCTTCATCAACAGTGTCGAGGACGACATGGATTCGATCCTCGCTCTTGGTGTGACAGAAGGACAGATCTTCAAGCGGGGCTCTGGCGCGGGCGTTAACATCTCCCGGCTTCGGGGTAAGGGTGAGCCACTAAGCGGCGGAGGTTACTCCTCCGGTCCTGTCTCCTTCATGCGGGGACTCGACGCCCAGGCAGGCACTATCCGGTCCGGAGGAGTCACCCGGCGTGCAGCGAAGATGGTCATCATGGACGACGACCACCCAGACCTCATGGAGTTCATCCACTGCAAGAAGAAGGAAGAGGCCAAGGCCAAAGCTCTGATCGCCGCCGGGTACGACGGCAGTATCGACGGCGAAGCGTACGGCTCCGTGTTCTTCCAGAACGCCAGTCATTCCGTGCGCCTCTCCGATGACTTCATGAATCAGGTAAAAGAAGATATCAGTAATGAAGGTATCGGTCCTTGGTATGCACGACGCCGGACCGATGACGAATACGTCGATCTTGGTTCCGCAGAACGGATCTTGGGAGAGATTGCTGAAACGGCTTGGGGGTGCGGGGACCCTGGCGTCCAATTCTCTGACACGATCAACAAGTGGAATACGTGTGCGAAGACAGAAGCAATTCGCGGGTCTAACCCCTGCTCAGAGTTCGTCTTCCTCGACAACACGTCCTGCAACCTCGCTTCGATCAACGTCCTGAAATTCTGGGATGGTGAGAACTACGACATAGCGAGTCTCCGTCACGTCGTACGTATCCTGATTACAGCACAGGATATCCTCGTCGGCATAGGCGACTACCCGACAGATAACATTGCCCAGATGACTAATAGTACTAGACCTCTGGGCCTGGGCATCACAAACCTCGGCGCACTACTCATGACCATGGGCCTGCCCTATGACTCTGACGAGGGTAGGGACTTCGCCGCTGCGATCATGGCAATTATCACGGGTGAGGCGTACTACCAGAGCACAGTTATTGCGGAGAGCTTTGGTGCATTTGATCTCTATGAGGAGAACAAGGAACCCATGCAGCGTGTGATCGAGGCTCACAAGTATCACGCCTACATCACTGCACACAACATCCGCCTTCGTCGTCCCGGTCACGGTGGGAGCATTCACAACACCGAAGACATCGGCGCGTTCTGGGAACAGATTGCCGATCAGATGGAAGAGGTGTGGGAGGCGGTACTGGAGCGGGGCAAGATCCACGGCTTCGCCAATGCACAGGTAACTGCCATTGCGCCGACCGGTACCATCTCCTTCATGATGGACTGCGATACAACGGGCATGGAGCCGTTGCTGGCCCCTCGCTACAACAAGACACTCGTCGGTGGCGGTACCATGGAAGTCCACCCCGACTGTTACAAGGAGGCTTACATCGACGGGAAACAAGTAAGTGATAATCCTGTGCTTCAAACCGCCCTCGGTGACAATCAACTAACGCCGATGGCTCACCTAAGAATGGTAGCAGCCCTTCAACCATTCGTCTCTGGTGCGATCAGCAAAACAATCAACCTACCGACATCGGCCTCTGCCCAGGACGTACAAGATGTCTTCATCGAAGCCTGGAAACGGGGCGTCAAGTGCGTCACCGTCTATCGTAACAGCTCGAAGGAAAGCCAACCATTAAATGTGGTGAAGAAGACAGCGCGTGTCATCGTAGATGGACATGGTACAGTCGAAAAGAGAACAACCCTGGTCGTGGGTGAACCAACCAAGGCATCAGATATAACAGCCGTGGATGCCGTCTTGAGTGACCCTGCGATCAAGAAGTCCATCCAGGAGCATACCGAAGCAATGCTCCGACCTAGCCCCCTCGCTGCTCTGGCGCAAAAGAAGGTAGGCGTGGAGCCGACACGACGCAAGCTCGATCACACGCGCCCGGCAGTCACGCACAAGTTCGACATCGGCGGGCACGAAGGTTACCTGACTATCGGTCTGTACAAGACCGGTGAAGTAGCAGAGATATTCGTGACCATGGCGAAGGAGGGCTCGGCCATCTCAGGTCTCCTGGGCTCGTGGGCAATGACCCTATCCCTGGCGATCCAGTATGGCGTGCCACTGTCAGTCTTAATCAACAAGCACAGCTACGTCCGTTACGAGCCGTCTGGTTTCACAGGGGACGAGAGTGTGAAGCTCGCACACTCGATCACCGATTACATCATGCGATGGATTGAGGCGAATCAGGACAGCTTCAAGGAGGGCAAGGACCTGGGAAAAGTACCGAACCAGCACCCTACACCTTTGAGGTCACAAAGCTCAAAGGATACCCTTGGCCCGACCTCGATGCCTTTGACCAGGAATGGGAACACATGCCGTAGGTGTAATGGCCTACTACAAACACAAGGAACCTGCGATGTCTGCACAATCTGTGGAGAAACCACGGGCTGTGGTTGAGCGTTCGCGTATCAACTTCCAGCAAGGCGATCAAGTAGTCTGTCAAATGAAGAACCGACCTACAGATGTTCCGTACATCCAGAACTATCCAGGTCGGGTTGAGGTGTCAGTCCGGAATATCGGCGGCGAGGTTACTGAATTCCTCGTCCGCCCACTCCACACCAAAGAAGTTATCAACTTCCATGTTGTCGATGAATTACCAGACGACTGGAAGCACAGAATCCTTCGCAAGAGGGGTTGACACAGGGAGGTAAGTTGACTATACTACCCCTAATTGATCACGCAATCAAGGAGGTTGCCATGAGCGAACAAACAGATTACAAAGCACCGGTCGGGGACGTTCAACAAGTTTCGATGACGTGGCGCACGGTCACGTCCTCGAACATCACCGAAGTTGGATACAACACAACGCAAGAAATTCTTGGCGTGCGGTTCCACTTCGGGTCCGTGTACTACTACTACGAGGTACCACAGGAAGTCTACACGGACATGATATCGGCGGAATCGGTCGGTAAGTTCTTGCACCGTTCGATCAAGGGCAAGTACGCTTACGGCAAGCTAGGGGACTAGCGAGAGCGCCTTATAAATTTCACCAAGCAGGGCGTCCCACATTTCGACGCGAATTTCGTCGGGTTGGGCGTCCTGTTTTTCGGCGATCCGCTCGATGGCAGCGTCAACAGGCTCCCCCAACCGCGATAGCATCTGAGGGGCCAGGCTCTTCGCCACAGCCGCGATGATCGTGCTAGTTGATGGCTGGTTCTGTATGTCGTTCACTAATGGACTCCCTTACGGTATTGATAGCAGCCTGCCGGGTGGCAAGCGCCTTCTTCGATGCTTCCAGTGCAGCCGAAAGTACCTTCGTGCGTTGCACGCAGGGGAAGCAAAACGATTTCCAAAGCCATTCTGGTGTGAGACTCATGACACTATTCCTGCTCCCTTCCCACAGGTGAGAAATCGTGGATTGTATCCGACATGTGGCGAATCTCAGACTCCAGAGCAACGAGAGCTTTTGCTTGCTCAATGTCTGCCTGTGCCCGAATGTTTTCCATAGCGATGATGGCGTCAAACTGTTGACCGAAACGTTTTTCAATGCTCTTGTCCCTCTTCGTAATCCACGTGAAGTGTAGGATCATAAAGATCCCTAGAGCAACCGCAGCCCACCAGGGCGTGCTGAGTGCCGCCATTAAGGCAGTTAAGAATTCTACACTCATTCATATCGCTCCCCCTTCGTCGCCTTAGCGACTAATTCCTGCATCTCTTCCGAATACCATATACGTGATACTTCTGGGCCAATTGCCCCATGATTCGTTGCCGATACCAAACTGATTTGGGAGAAGAGAACAGTGTGCATGAGTTCATGCAATAAAATAGACCATTCCCAGGTATAGGTAATGATAACGTCCTCTCCAGGGGTTAGGGGAACAAAGAATGCGTAGTTATCCTCCGGTCGCGACGGCTTTAATCCCGGCCACAGATGGGTAACGAGGATACTATTGATACGATGTGAGTATTCAACAAAGGTCTTGTAGTCTAGGAAATAAATGTGTACGGGGCGGCCCTCTTTCGGATTCCACAATGAATATTCCCTGTCCAGAATTTCGATTAGGGACAGAAGATTTGCTTTCCCGTTCGGTGGGATCATCTGTTCAACAGTCGTGAATATTTCGAGGTGACCGAGACTTATGTGAGTATGCGTTTCCCCTCGAAGACGGGAAAGCGTACCAGCGATCTCGGCCTGGAAACGGTCCATTTGAGGTACGGCAGACCCTGCTGCACTCGATAACCCGAGACAGAAAACACATAATCCCACGACTATTGCCTTGCGCCACATCACACGATCAATGTAACGTGACACAAGGCAATAACGCAAGAGAAACATCACTCGTCGCTGGACAAAATGACACTTCTTTGAGAATGAACGACGTGTTCAAGCCCTTCATCGAGGCTGTAGATGTAACCCTCAGCCGCCTTGACAGCCCCTACGAAGCCTTTCCCAAAATGCCAGTCATCTGTTGCTGTGACGGTAGGGAGCACTCGGACGAGGACTCCGCTATGATCTTCGTACTCAGGGAGGGACTTCAGACCCTTCCTGTGGTGATGGTGGCCGACGTGCATCTCCTTGAAATCAGCAGCCGACAGGAACGGTCGAGCTTCCTTGTCCGCGTTCATGAGGACGGGGAGCTTAGCCAGCCCTTCGTTGGCAGCATGGGTGTAGCCGATCAAGGTGTTGCCATACATGTGGTACTTGCGGAGACGTGGGCGGTTATCAATGGTCACGTCCTCGGTGTGTTGGAACATGGCCCACAGAACTTCACCTACGGTGAAGGCAGCAAGCTCGTCGTGGTTACCCGGAATGACGATGCCCTTGACTGGTGCGATCTGTCGCAGTTCATTGATCGCCCACTCTTGAAGTTGCCACGCCTTACGGAACACTTTCGGAAAGCGGTTGTCGAGGTCGAGTTGTGTGCCGGAGGAAGTCTTTGCTTCCTTCCCATCGGCGTGCATGAAGTCATTACCAATCAACCAAACGATCTCCTCGATCTCCAGGTTCCTGATCTCCATGACTCGGGCAATCAGACTCCGTACTGTCTGCTTGAATACCTTCTCTGCGATCTTCATGTCCCAATCCTCGCCAGACTCTTCTCCCCACACGAGGTTGCCCAAATGAATGTCCACGACAGTGGGTTGGAACATTACCTTCTTCCCCCCGGCTTCCACAAAGCCTCGGGGTTTCAACCGAATCGGAATGACACGGCGGGACAGTGCTTCGATGTCGGCCAACAGTTCCTCACGGATTTGATTCATCGCTTCCATGGGTTTCTTCAGGCCGAACGTGGCTCGGACTTGGAAGTTGTTCTTGGACACCAGGTTTCCATCAGCGTCCTTGGCAGTCGTAGGCCACACGTTACGGCGGTAGTCTGTGACCATGAACCGATCCAAGTCGTCCGGGTGGCCCCCCATCTCCAGCAACTGCTCCAGCGTGAGCACTGGTACATCGAGATCCGGCTGCCCTGACTGGACGATCAGTTCCATGGGCCTGCCTTGCTTCTCGACCCATTCGACCTTCGGGCCGACAACTAGATCCTTGTCTTCCCTCGTCACGTAGTCTCGATAGTGCATGATGTCGCCCCGGCTACGCAGTTTACGGATTTGCCACCGGATGCCGTCCATCGTTACTGGTTCCTCATACCCCTGACGTTCAGCGAGGGCCTGGCACCAAAGCTCCAGGTCCTCCAACGAGTCACCACGCTTAGCGCGATCCTCGTACGCTTCCTTCAGTAGTGCGAGGTTATCTTCAGTCCAAAATACCTTCAAGAGCACTCCTCCTTCTACGACCTTTAAGCCGTAGAGACACTATAGCCTATTAGGCTGCCTGTGTCAAACCGATAGATGCAAGAATTGCGTCGGCTACGAGGGCCTTAGTAGAGAAGCGACGGAGGAAGGCTTCCTCCCCAGGATTGCTAACGAAGGCAGGCTCAACGATGACAGCGGGCATGCGTGTTCGAGTGAGCACGGTCAAGTTGTTCCGCTCCTTGATGCCACGATCCCGGAGCAGCGGGAAGCGGGACAGAAGCTCATCCTGGATCTGCCGCGCCCAGATATCGCTACCCACATCATCCCTTGCGTACAGAACCTCGCATCCCTGAGAGGCGGGTCCAAAACTGTTAGCATGGATGGCGACATAGTAGTCAGCCTCCCAGTCATTGGCGCTCAGTGCGGAAGCAAGCTCGCTGACGTTGTAGTCCCCGTTCCGGGACCACATCGTTTGCACACCAGCCCACTCACACGCCTTACCCAGAAGCTCCGCGACTTGAAAATTCCAATCATCTTCCATGAGCCCAGTAGGGCCGATTGCTCCTGGATCTACTCCTCCGTGGCCGGGGTCGATGAAGAGCTTCATGCCCCCCCTCCTTGCATTTGGAGCGCCTGTACGCCCCCAGGAGGCACGATCTCTGCAAGGGGTAGGGCACGGGCTCCGTACTGAAAGTACGAGCCGCCATAGGCCCAGGAGACTCCCTGAACCCGCCTATGTGGGCCTCCCCACCAACGTACAGCCCGATAAGCAGCGTGCCGGAACCAGAATGAGGCCCCCGCTTCCTTGAGATGGGTACGGAGGGTCTTATCACTAGCAAGTCTGGTCGGCTCAAAGCCACCGTAGTAGTACTTCAGGTCATGCACAACACAAGCATCGTGCATCTTCGTAGCGACATCCTGTCGGGCAGCGATGATCTTGACAACCCACTTCTGGAATCGGGATCGCCAACGAACAGGGATGAACGGCGCAAGGGTGCAGCCGTCTGACCACTCGGGGTTGTAGGCTGGAAGCTCTCGGACCTTACTCATCGTCTGTGGGCCATGTGTAGGGGTCCAAGTTCGGTCCCATGAACCACTTCAGTCTCGTCCGACGCCGATACTTTTTCTTGTTCGGCTGATGTCTCCACGGGCCAGCGATGAAGAACGCAATAGGTACTCCCGCATCGGGTGGACCCATGATGAACTTGTCTTCGTAAGGGTGCCAACTACCGTAGCGCTCCAGAGCGTCACGTAACCATTCCGTAGCGATAGCGTACCACTGGCCTCCGGAACGGTAGACCATACCACTATGCCCAAAAACGGCTTCCCCAGTATCGGGGTGGATGTCGAACGCAGGCCACGTCACACGGGGCCATTCAAAGATGATATTCCCCCCGACGATACGAAGCTGGATATCCAGGTCCATAACTTCAGGCCACGCAAATACCTCCGGCGTCCCCGGATGCGGAACATCAATCTGAGCAAGATCGATGGGGTCCTCATACGGAGGAGGCTCTTCCGGCGGAGGCGGAGGATCATCCCCCTTGAGCTTCAACGTCTCCTCGTAAACCCACTCTTCAGGGCAGCGGGTACACTCCAAAACAACATGGATGGTCAGATGTGTCGTCGTCTGCCCGATCTGATCCACGCGCCTGTACTCTCGTCTGTGTCCAAGAAAACTACACCAATTCATGTTATTATCCTCCTCCTTGTTTACGCTGCATTCTTACCACGTTGATCCTCCCAACCAATAGTAGTGATAGTCACAGTTGAGTAATGCGCACCTACCTGATTCGCAATACCCCACTCAACTTGTCCGTCCTCGTCTGTTAACGATACTCCGTACTGTCCAACACTGCTTTGAAGGACAGACGCCTCGATTTGTAATGAATCACCAGCACCGGGAGGCCGAACAATACCTCCCATGTTCCCGCCACCGCTAATAGAATCCATCCAAATTGAAAGGTGTGCCATGACACCATCTTCAACCTGTGGAACAGTGAGCGTCAGTAGCGTATAAACGTTTGCGGCACCGGGATTCCCGGCATCGAGGTCTTTAATCGGGTCCTTGAGTCGAAAGTAGTCCCCGCGCTGGAAGAAATCCAGGATTTCGTTAGCGGCACTATCATAGTAGACGGCACCGATATATCGTTGCTTATCAAAATCTGTCGGTAAGGTCAAGGTGTCCCCGGCCCACACTCTATCATCCGTCGCGAAGATATCGTTCTCCTCCACGCCTGCGTCATCAAAAATAGCGTAGAGGTAAAACCACTGTGAAGACGGAGGCCACGAAACATTCGGGTCACGCATTCCGTTATTGCTCCCAGTAGCGAATACAGACGAGAGGTCTTTTACGAGGGCGTCCCCAAAGCCCATAGAAACAGTGTTGTCATCCGAACGAGCCGCGCCCTTTGCAATTGCGATCTCAAGTGTATCACCGGGCCGAGAAAGAGTAAGTCCATCAATGTACCCGCGCCCGACAGCGACATCGCCACCGCCTTCAACCAACGTCCAAATACTCGCAGTTAAGCAAACGTAGAGGGACTTAGTATCAGTCGCCAGAGCAGCGTCACCAACGGACGGGGTAATCCCCGCAATCTGTGCCGCTGTACCGAAGTCCAGAGCACGAAGCGCCTGCTCCATGTCATCGCGTAAAACGTTGTAATCAGGAGCCTTGGTAGCGTTGCCGATTACAACGTCGATACTATCCGGAGTCTGAACTGGCACCGTCTTTCACCGCCTTGAAGCTGCCGCAGGGGATAATGCGAGGGAATGCACACACTACATTCACAGTTGAAGCATTCTGAAGCGCTTCTGCTGACAACTGATGAAACTGATCCACCGTGATCTCTTCCCGGTTCAGCCGAGACATGAGACGCCCGACCTTGGGAACGGCCAGACCCTTGAAATGGGGACACGTGGCACAAAAATTAGCAGCACTCACAGCACAACCCGTCGTCTCTTTCGGGCAGTGAACGAAGACCTGTTCTTTGTGTGCCTCTTCCCAATCCACGGGTCGCATCTTGATCATCGCCACGCCTGTGGTCTCGTCTTGGTACACATCAGCTTGTGTCATGATAGCTAGTATATCCTCCCTATAGGTATCCTACAACCGAAAAACCCTTCGACTGTGTAGGTTCATCAACAACATCACCCACGAAAATCTGACTGTGATTTCCACCATAATCGTAGATGTACGATGGCGTAGATGCGATTGAATTATCCGGGTCTACAAGATGCCTCAACTCTTCATCGAAGGCGGGGTTATCCAAATCCGAAAAGTCAAACGTCACATACTGCGCAGCGGCTGCGACTCCGACATTTGTCCACCAACAACCAAACACATCATTCTGGAATGTCGCCCATTGCGGAAACCCGCCCAAAAACGCTGCCGTAATGAGACCCGAACACGCGACCAGTTCCGATGAACGGAGAGTAACATCTGTCTCGTCTGCTGGATTGATATCCAACACTAAGAAGCCTGCCGTCGTAACCGGCGAAGAAGACCGACGCGCACAAACGATAGTCGTACCATCGTGAGCAAGTGTGCGATATTGAAAACTTCCCGTCGTAATGATGTCTTCAGTAAACGAGTCACCAGACCCGGATGGGGTCAGCACTGCGAACACATCATCCCCCACGGCGTAAATACAGGTCTTATTTGCACTCCACCTGAAAGCAATATAGCTGCGGCCCGAAGCTCCGACAATCGGGTGTGGAGCAATCTCCACGGGTGTGGATGCAGACATGTCATAAATGGCGATGTCGTGTGTCCCACCGGTCGCAACATTCGGGACCCAAAGACGGTCTCTAGTACCGCACCAAATTGCTTCAACCGGAGATGAAACTGGTGTCGAGATAATCGCACCCGTCAGATTTAAGTTTCCGGCCTCCGAAAGACCAGTCACGTCAGATGTATCAATGACTGTGAGGTTCCACTGCTGTGTTGATTTGTTCCTCCCGTATACAGCAGCAAGGTCACCGTCTGGGTGGAACCACATTCCAGCCATGGACGGACTCCGCATATTATCCAGGAGCCCGCCCAGGTTTATATTCGTATCAGGATCTGGTATCAGTGTTGTTGAATTGATCTCGTAGGCCATGCCTTTGCCGCCGTTCCCTCCACGGTCATACCAACAAATGATGTTACTGCCGTCAGGGTAAACAGCGGCGGGGCTGATGGAAAACGGAGCCCCGTCCAGATCATCGGTGTCAATGATGAATTCAAGAGCGTATGCTGGAGGCATATTATCCACTCGTTCATCATCCCAACCAGTAGTGGTCAGTCTACTCGTGAATCTCCAATTCGTAATGACCGTGTATTCGATTTGTGCGTCCTCGTCAGTCAGAATTTCGATTGTGCGATTCGCGTTCTGGAAAGCCACATGCTGAGCAAGTGTCAAATCATCCGCACCTGGTGTCCGAATAACCAAACCAGGAATTGCTCCTATCGGGTTCGCAATAATACGAGCAAGGGTACCAGTCGAAATAGGGGGAACAGATAATTCCACGGTCCGAAAAACACCAACAGAACCAGGCGCACCAACTTCATCCAAAACTGGAACCTTCCACCGAAACTCTGTACCCCTATGAAAGAAGTCCTTGATGCCGCCGCCGTCCCAATAGATTGCACCGATATAGGAGTACCGGTTCCAACCATCAGGGAGATTGTCAATCAGTCGTTCATCGCTCTTAATCGTGCTCGCGAACATGTTAATCTGCGACACGTTTGCGCTCTTCCCGAGCAGGTAAATGTAGAACCACTTCGCTGCCCCAATTGAATCCTCGCTGTCACGCATACCGCCACCGTTATCTTCAACAAACACCTCAGTCAGTTTCTTTATGAAGGTTTGCGCGACAAGAAGCGACCCATCATCGTGACTGTTACGAGAAACCCCCCGGCCAACTCTCAGGTCATCCGAGCCCTCAACCGTGAGCTTCAACCCGTCCCAGTAATTCCGACCTGGAGCTAGCGCAGCGCCCTCGATTTGGAGTGTCCATATACCTGCCTCGTGACAGGTGTAAAGCGCACCCGTATCTATCGCAATAACTGTGTCCCCTACAGCGGCACTAGATTCGGCAGCAAGGATCTGGGAGAGGGTGGCATAGTCAATCCCGCTGAGAGCGTTTACCGTATCCTCGCGCAATTCGTTGTACTGAATCGCGCGTACAACTTCATCGACTTCAACGTCCTCCGCATTGACCGGTCTTAAAACCATAATTTGATGCCCCTCGTCCCTGCCACTGACGGATCAACGAATCCATCTTCATCCGACCAGAAGCCCGCTCGTGTTCGCTCCGACTCAGTTGAATTGTCGTAGTCGGGGTGATCAGACTCCACCCACCGTGACGCCGTACTACCAATGCCGAGTAAATCATTCATCGCTACCACAACTTTCGGAACAGGTGCCAAGGTACGCTCGATCATATCAATTTCCATGAGCTTACCAGACCATGCACCGGACGCATCCGGACCACGAGCAACTGTAACCTGTACCCGGTCCGTCAAGTTCGCGTTCATCAGTATCACACCCGTCTCTGGTATTGTAACACGGAGAGTCGGAAGGCGGCTAATGAACCGACACCGTTGTGCCAAGTTAGCAGCATGGTTCGCAGTACGTAATGCCGTTTCAAGGATGCGCACCTCATCAATCTCGTCCAGATAAAAGTACTTGGTGCGAGGATCGGACACCTCTTCAAAGCGCGTCTCATCAGTTATCGGGTCTTCGTCATACAGCACGCGAACTGTGCTGAAGATCTTACCCGACTCAAGCTCTTGCGCGGGCTGGAATTCCATAATGTCTACGTCATGCAAGCTCACGACGTTGGTGAAATCCGTCTCCGGGCTGAACACTGTCGGTGTAATCAAACCATCGAGCGTACGGATAGTACGGCCTAGAACACCAGTCTCAAACTTCCGGACAAGGACCTTCGCCTGCTGTACACTGTTGATCCAGATACCATGCTCGTATGAGAAATCATCATCCACGGTCAGGGCAGCGTCGCTATCGAATCTCTCTGCATCCAGACCAAGTAAGCTCGTAAAGATCCAGCCCACGATCTCTCCGTAGAACTTCAAGTAATCAGTAGACGTTTCCCAGTCATCCCCCTGTGCGGGGACACCCTTCGCATTGACGCGGACATTCGAGTTCGACGGCACTTGGTTACCTGAAAACGTTGGAAGAATTGCAAAGGTTCCACCCGTTAATGTCGTCTGTATATAGGGACCGGTCACGCTAATAGAATCCGTTACCTTCCCATTCGTGTCCACCAAATAAACGGCGTCCACAGAATAGACACCACCCTCATCCGGGTCACTGATCATGTAAATGTGGACATCAGTAGTGTCACCCACGGCTACAGGTTTGATGCCCGTCTTCTGTCCAATCAAGAGCGGGATCGGCGAGCCAGCCTGAGCCGTATCCATGAGCGGGTAATCGAGGATATCAAATACGTTCCTCGGGATCTTCTGTTCCGTCAACTTTTGTTCGTCACGGATATTCAATTCAATGGAGTTGAAATCGAATACCGGATCAGCCTCGATCTTATACGTTCCAATTGTCTGCAACTGATTGAACGTCAGACCAGTCCCACCAAAACGAACGGTGACATTGGCGTTATTCCAGATCATAGTTCCGAAGAGCTTATCGAACACACCATCCCCGTTCAAGAGCTTTACCGAACCCGAACCAACAGCTTTCGATGAACCGAACATTACGTCGTCCGTCACTTCCTTCATACTGATCTCCGTACTCGCATCCACACGAGGCTCATACAACCGGTCGTTATAGACCACAGCCTTTGTAGCGAAATACATTTTCCGGAAGACAACAACGGCATCGAGTGTTGACGGGTCCACAAAATCGCCATCGTCATTCGTAATATGAACCATGAGCGCATTCGCATCAAACAAATTACTACTGTTTACACCAAGAATGGCTTCCCCGAGAATAGCTTCCCCCAAGATTGAACCTGGAAGGTCAGAAACACCAAAGACGTTATAAAAAAATGAATTCGGCGTGTCCTCGACCGCCCACGGCGTATCGACTTCTGTCAGTGCCACACCATTGGCCCTGACAGCCGTGATATCAGCCAGCATTCCTCCCGGCGTCTTATCAGTAGACACAAAGGGAGGAACGATGACCTGGTACGCAAAAGCGAAACTAGGGCGTCTACTCGGATGAAAGACTTCCTCCCACCCGACAAACTCCTGCTTCGGCTCGATCTCTACAAGGACAAGGGGCTCGATTTGAGCCGCATTGATGAAGTCATTGTAGGAGGCGTCTGCCATGGCTTACTCCTCCTCGACATTATCAAGATCTGATTCGTCCTCGGTCACGGTACCCGTAGGTAACCGGCCTTGGGCGATAAGGTACTCAAGCACTTGCTGGCGCATGCGCTTGTTCGTGCCCGAGAAGTCACGTTTGTTCAACACGCGCATCATCGTCCGGGCTTCGTTACCCTCGAATCTGTGCTCCAACCGACCGTTGAGCGGGTCGGATGTCACGATGCTGACCATCTTGGCTTCCCAGATCATATCCATTCTGAGTAACTGGATCTCGTCCTGAGTAACCACTACTGGGCTGTCTGGACTAAGCTTAGTTCCCATCTATCTCTCCTCCTCCTTGTTGTTGTGTGGGCCTGTAGCCCCGTACTGAACTTTACACGTCTGCCAATGAAGTCAGATCAATGTAATATACCACTGCCTCGATAATTCCTCCATTGAAACTTCCACCATTCGCTGTGAATCTGATATTCGTTTCTGCATTCGTAGTCTCCTGATCAATGAAGACATTCACCTTTGTGTTGATCGCTGCTGCTGCACCCGAAATAATAGCGGTCGTGGACCCGCCGATGAAAGCAGCGCTCCAAGTATCATCGCCACCGTCATCACTAACCGTATCATCAACATTGAACTGCACGGCCACGAGTCTCGCATTATCAGGAATATCAATATCAACAGTGTCGGATGTGCCTGCCGCTGCGAGGGTATGAATCTCACGTTTCTGTCTGATATCAATACTACCGGCCTCATCAGTGATCCCGTTACCCAGGCCCAGAGAACCGGGGCCGAACTTTGTACCAACAACGCCAGCGTGGCTGAAAGCAAAATAACCCGCGCTCTGCATATACAGCCCAGAATCAGTATCGTTGTAGAACGACCAAGCGGGCGCGCCTCGCGTCCCATTGCCGGTCCTGATCCCCGCATTGGCATTCCATACGATCCGCCCGGAAATACTGATCTCAGGCACAACCAAACTCGTGCCGAGGTAAAGCGTCCTTGGTCTTGTAGCTCCGCTTGCTCCGATGTCGTAGGCATTGTCAGCAAGGGCGAAAAAATGCCCGCCTGAACTTATATTCCAAACAGCCGTATTCCCAATTAAGAATGTTATCGCCCGAGTAGAGCCCGTTCCAGCTCTTTGTGTTCCAAGATAAAAAACATCGGAACTCCAGAACATCACTCCACGCTCATAGTTGGCGTCATCCGTATACGTATTGTAGACATTAAACGCCTGAGCGTTAGTCCCATCTCTCAATTCCAAAACATGGGTATCACCGGCAACTAAGGCACCGGCATTGCCGATTTGCACGCTCGTCCCGAAATACCCAGTGCGAACTTGATTAGCTGGCGTGCCAAGATCATCTACATTGTCAACATGGGGTTTTAGATCGCCACTCGTATCAATCTTCCATTGATCACTTCCACCCGCCCCGAGCAACAATGTCCCTGCGGTTGTCACCCTGTCAGTGTTCACCAACGGCGCGATCACGCTTGTACCGAAATACCCGGTACGGGGTCTGGAAGCTCCGGAGGCCCCAAAGTCAAAAGTATTATCTGTACCGAAAACAAGATTGCTTCTAAATGTGGTGTTGGTCGCCCCGAACGTAACCTCTTCAAGCCCGCCTAGTGCCAGTGAAACCTCGCTTGCGCCCCCACGGTAAAACCCCGTGGTCGGTTCATCTGCAAAGGCCATGCCCGGTGCGCCCACGGCACCGTCCCCGGCCAGAAATAACGGGCTTACAACGCTTGTACCAAAATATCCGGTCCTCGGGCGGCGAGCACCAGACTGGCCAATGTCGTCGGTGTTGTCAGTATTGAAATCAAGATCCTGGTAAAATCGAACTAAGGCACCCTTGAAATCAACCTGTGTCACTCCAACCCGCGCGATCCGTACATCCTGGTTGTTGCCGGTCCCGTCACGGGCAGTGTCGATAGTAAAGAAGTTGGAATCCCATCCGATTAACCCCCGCTCATAATTGGAATCGTCGGTGTACGTGTTGTAGACACGGAATGCCTGCGGGATCTCCCCGTTCCGAACCTCCAAAGTATGAGGAACAACTGACTCCGTAGTAGTCACACCAGCCGTGATATCCCGAGCGTTGAACCGCGCAAAAGCGGCACCGCCAGTCGCGACATACGGGGTAATCCCCGCCGCAGAAATCACGGACGTGTTCAAAAGGGTCACGTGCGAAAGCGTATCACCAGCTACAAAGCCGTAACCGGGATAAGAAGCCGAACGATTCTGGCCTTCCTCGGCGGTACAACTGTGGAAAGCCACAGAACCTGAATCGACTTCGTAACCAATACCACACTGAAGAGCACGAGAAGCATACACGTCCACGTCTCGGCCCCCGCCATGGACGTACAGTCCGCGCTGTTGGCCTCCGACCATGAGCAGTGAATGGATGCTGACGGAATAGGGTTCGGTCAGGTCAACCATGTCTACAGCGCAGTCATCGATCTTGACGTTGCTGATCACGAGACCGCGTGCAGTCGGGATCTCGATAGGAGTTTCACTCGTCTCCAGAAACTGAACGTTCACAAATCGGTGACCTTCGTTGAAGCTATTCCCACCGAGAGGCATGTTGACCCCGCTACCAGCGTTGGAAGCCGTGGTCGAGCCCGCTCCTTGGAACGTCAGGTCCCTGAAAGTGATGCCCTCAGCAGCCGTGAACGTGAAATGGCGGGCAGCTACGTCATCGAGCTTGATCGTTGTCGCTGTAATGCCGACGCCACGAATGGTCATGCCCTTGAGGTCGCTCACAGAGATGCCTGTGGACAAACGATACGTTCCAGGGGGTACGAAGAGTTCTCCGCCTCCGTTGGCCTTCAGCGCTGCGAGAGCGTCTGAGAAGGCCGAGCGGTCGTCTGTGCTGCCGTCTCCGGTCGCGCCCCAGGCTACAACGTTCGCGTGAGGGATCTGTGTCGATTCGATGTTACGGGCACGGATATCCGTGTGATACGTGAGACCAGGATTCATGAAGCCATACGACTCCGAACCCAGACGAGTGAAGGCTACGTCATGTGCTGACGCGCCCCCAGGCCCATAGAGGAACCCTTGAACGTCTCTGTCCGGACGTGCGAATGAGTGGACATCGTTTGTGATGTCAACGAACCACCCGTTCTCTGCGGCTTCGCGCAAGAGCGCACGCAGGAACACCTTGCCGATGACTTGTACGCCCTCGGTCGCGGCTTCGAGTGTAGTCCGATCAATGAGTCCTTGTGCCATGGTCTATCTCATTCTCCTATCTGATCTCCTCAAACACAAGCGAATCTACGTTATGCCAATCAATACCTATGTGGCTCACCTTGAATTCGCCTGCGAACGCCCCAAATACAGTCAGCTTATGGTACCCGTCCGTGTCCCTGTTGTTGTTAGCGTCTAAGAAAACGAACAATCCCTTACTCACGCCAACTTCGTCATACACAGCCTCCAGCGCGCGACGGTCCTCCTGCTGCACGGGGCTGATCTTGAAATCAATGCGTCGATACTTGGTCCGATTAAAGGCTACAAAGCTACCGTCATAGTTGGCACGCTTCGTCGCCGGGTCCACCCTCGATGTCGCCGTATTGTTGTTCGGGAAATCAAACTCGTCATACGCGCCCAGGAACATGTACCCCAACTCAATGTAGGCGTCTTCGTTATCCGGGTCCTCGATCTCCAGTTTCCAGTACTGATAGTTCTGCTCATCCCCGCCCCAGTCATAGAGCAGGATGTCCGAAGCCATCGTAATGCCGACAGACACCGCCGTTGGAATGAACGAAGAATTCGTCGCACCCGACAACGTGACCGTGACACCCGTGAGGCTGATGTTATGCTTCCTCAAAGCGAACTGCTGCACCGGCTGTGCTGATCCGAGATCAACGGCAATGGTTAGGTTATCAATCGCAGTCGAGCGGAACACTTTACCGATCTGCTGATTCTGCAAAAACGTCACAGGCATCGTGGACACCTCCGAGCTTGCTGTCATCAAAGCCGGTGTATCGGCATAATTAAACCACGCCATGCGAAGTGGAAAATGCTTTACCGTACCCATTATGTACCAGTCTCCCTTACTGTATTTTCATCCACGACCAAGCGACCATCGCGACTCTCACTCTTGATAGTCTCCACGATGTAGTTCTTCATCTCGCGTCCACCCAGGTCGATGCGTAGCGACAGACTCGAATCCTTACCAGTTAATTCCTGGAGCGCCTGAACCAAAGCATGTGCTGCCTTCTCCTTCTCGGCCACTGTTCCTCCACCCGACACGGCCTGAATAGATGGTGTATTCAAGATGCCTTGTGCGATCCCGAACACCCCAGTCGACCCTTGCGGTCCGATAGTCTTATCCCCGAGACCCTTGAAGTCGTCCTCCACCTTATGCACGACCTGTGTCGTCTTGTCGCCCCAATCCTGCATAAATCCCGCACCCTTATCAGCGATATCAGGGATGATCGAGTTACCAACTAACTCGTCTTCCAGTTCCTCGAAACTCGCAAGAGCATCGCTGACAGCGGCTTGGGCCGCGCCTGCGAACTGACTCATCTGTGACGAGGCAGTCGCACCAAGACCGCTCAAGGCGATACCAGCCTGGTTAACACCCGCGATGACTTCATTCTCCAGAACGTCCCCAACAGTCTGGAAGTCGTCCTCCATACTATCGGCGGCGAGACGTGAACCGACCGCGAATTCAGCGAGCATGATCGGCACTCCACCCATCGTCTCAATGAGGCGGTTGATGGCCTTGCCCATATTCTCGAATCCGGTCGCCATGACATCGTTCGTGCTCATCTGCTGCTCACCCAGTACACCGGCTTCGACGGCCTGGTCAATCAGGGACTGAGTATTCTCGTCAATCTGCAAACCGAAGTCGGCAGCGTTCTGCCTGATCATCTCCAGCGTCGGGCTCAAGGCGAGTAGTGCTTGCTCCTCCTTTGCACCTTGCTCGATCATCACGTCGAAGGCAGCCACAGTCGAGTCAGCCAGCGCTTCGATGTCAGCCTGTGTCGGCCTGATCCCGAGCGCCACGAGAGCACCAAGAGCGTCTGTCATCGCCTGCACACCGTCGAGGTGCGGCTTCACGACTTCGTTCTGGAACAGGGGTCCGAGACCGGCGATCAGCCTGAAGCTCTTCGGAAGTTCGATGCCCAGTTCCTTGGCCCGATTCCTCAATGCGATGAGGCTGTCACCCATCGTTTCGATGATTTCGGGAACCGTCAGACCGGAGGCACGCATCTCTGCGAATGCCGTGGACATCATACGAGCCGCGAACTGTACCTGTTCTGCTGTCAACACCAGACCGGAGTTGACCAGATCATTGATGCTATTGACGATAGTATTCGAGTGCTCCAGTACGAAGTTGTTGATCTTCTCCACTTCGAGCCCGGCTGCTCGCGCACTCTCGATAACCGCGCGCATCCCGTCTGTACCAGCGGCACCGAACTGACCAGCCGTTTCAACGAGTGCGTCGAACTGCTCTTCCAGGAGGCGAGTCGCGTCAGCCGCGTTAACCATCTGACTACCCGTCATACCCACACGGTTGTTCACGTCCAGCAACATATTAACCATGCCCTGGAAGCCCTCGGGGCCGTTCAGGTCACGCACGCCTTGCCACATCTCGTCCATGGCTTCGCTCATCTGAGTGATGGCCTGCCCGGATGTGATCAGACCCCGCTCCATGTCCAGCAAAGAATCCCGAGCCATGCCAATGAATTTCGTCAGATCCTCAATCGACGTAATGCCCTGCTCCTTGATAATGTCAACGAGGTTCGCACGGATCGCAGCACCATAGTCGCCGAGAGCGTCCTTCGACTCTTCGATCTTCGCAGTCAGTTCCTCCGACACGGCGAGACCGAACTTCGCCAGTTCCTTCGTGGCATTAGTACCACCGAAGAGGTTCCTGAGCGCACCAATAATCGCACCAATCGAAGCCATGATACCAGCGATCCAATCACCTTTAGCAAAGTTCGAGATGGCCGACAGAGCCGCCATACCGACCTCACCCCAGCCGCCCATCGCTGCTCCAACGCCCAGAACCGCAGCATTCATTGGGCCGTCCAACTGCTCCATGAATTTTCCAATCCCAGAACTGAGAGAGGACATGAAACTATCGCCCTCAGTACGCGCTTCTGAGAATCCGGTCATGAATGAATTGAAACCTTCTACCAAGTCACGAGCGAATAGGCCCTTAAACATCGCACTCAAAGAGTCAACCAAGCCTTTACCCTTGACAAGAATATCGCCGACTGCCTTGCCAATACCGGCCTGCACGGACTTGAAGAAATCAGCCCACTCGTGTTCCGCTTTGTCCGCGCCCTCGGCGATACGCTTGGTAAACTCCTCAAACGTCTCGCCTTCTCTTTGCGCAACCTTCAATGCGTCAGCCAACTCCAAGAACATGTCACGTGTTAGCTCAGTGTTATCCTTCCCATCAAGGATGAGTTGGGCGACTACCTTCAATTTCTCTTGCATCGCTTCAAGCGCACCTGGCGGAGCAAAGCCCGTCTCCATTAAGAGTTTCGCTAATGCAGCCTGCACAGTCAGTTCCTCGATAGCATCACGAATCTGCTGGAACGTAATAATACCCGGCTCGAAATCCTCGATCACCCCAGGAATATCACCAAGCACGCTAGACATGTCTCTCGCCGCTGCCGCCGTAATAGTTGTCTCATCGGTCACTGACTTCAGTTTCTCTGCCGCCACCGCCAGCGCCGCCGCAAATTGTGCGTCCATCGCGTAACCGGCCTCTTCGGCTGCCTTCTTCAATTCATCCAGTCTCTCACGAGCGGCCAGCAACTGCACGTCAGACAATGTGCCAGTCGTTTCCTGTATCATCGTCAGAGCATCATTGAACCCTTTCAGTCCCTCCATACCTTCTGCTATTGAGGAACCAAAGACACCAGAGAATGCTTCACTCAGCCGCTCCATTCTCTCGGCTCCGGTTTCAGCTTCGACACCTACGGAATTGAGCAGTGTAACTAATTGTTCCAACTGCCCTGCGTCTAATAGGCTAGTGAGTGACTCCTTAGCATTCTGGAGACCCTGAACCACATCAGAATCCATCGCGAAACCGGCCTCTCTCGCCGCTTCCGCCATCTCCAATAACCTTTCGTGAGCGAGCACCAACTGTACGTTGCTCAACTCACCGGTAGACTCGCGCATCATCTGAAGGCCGTCCAGGAATTCCTGGATATCCTCCATGAGCCCGACTTTGCTCTCACCGAAAATAGAAGCAGAAGCCTCGCTCAGACGGTCGAACCGTTCCGTCACACTCTCGGCTTCGACACCCAAGAAATTAAGAAGTTTAGTCGCGGACTCCATAATTGGATTCAGTCCCTCGGAGAATTTACCTTCGACCATTCCAGCTTTCAAAAACAGATCACGCAAAGCCGGAGCAAGATGGCTAATCGCTTTTTCCTGAGACATACCGGCCTCTGTCAAATTATTGAAGGAGGTAACAATCCCTTCCTCTTTCTTACGAAAGTCTTCAACAGTTGCGACCTGCATTTTCAAGGTCTTTTCGAGGTCATCAAGCGCAACCTTCAACCTCTTCGCTGCCCTCATAGCGAGTTCCTTCTTATCCGCCAGATCCAAAATAGTATCCGCCGAGTCGTTGGCTATGTCGCGAAGGGTCAAAAGAGATTTAGCCGCGTGATCAAAACCCGGTATCCAATCCAAGAACCGGCCAACTTTATCCGCAGTCCAGGCGATTGCTTTTCCAATACCCCAGAAGATCGCGTCGAGCCCGAAGTTCAATATCTTTCCGGCCCACTCGATCAGCCACGCCCCTGCTTCTTTCAGACTCTTAAAACCAGTAACCATTTTAACTAGGTCTGTGGTTGCAAACACAATTGCATCACGCAGACCTCGGAACAGTCCACCAAGTACGATGGAGTGACGGCCCCACTCAATCATAGTAACAATAAGGCCGACAATACCTGCTCGTCCTGCCAACGACCTAATTGCTGGCACGACCTTAGTAGAAATCATCAGAGAAATCTTCCCGAGATTACCAGACGCCGCGACGGTCGAAGACCCCAATAACATATTCTGTCCTCGGACTGCCGCTGTTGCAACTCCATATGCCTTCAAGGCTTTTGTTCCACTCATCAATGCAATTGCGTATCGCCCCGCAGCGATTGCCGACGCTGCCAACCAAGGCGCGAGCTTTACGGCTACAAGAGCTACGGACAGCTTCAAGAACGTTTTGAGTTGTGGAGAAATGAGGATTAGCACGTCGAGGAACCCGAGCAGAGCATTCATCCCTCTGATGACGGACGGGCCAATCACATCAAAAATCTGAAGACCAAGTTCTGTAATCTTCGATACGAGGATCTTCCACTTGCTGACCAGTGTCCGCATGAATTCCTCGGCCTGTTTCGCGGCCAGGTCCAGACGGGCGGCATTCGTCAACCCGTCCTGAAATTCCTGCAAAGCATCAGTACCAGCAGCAATACCGAGACGGATATCATCAATCGCACCAGCTACCGTACCACCGGCACGCTTCCCGAAAATAGCAAGGGCGTCTCCACCGTCCATGGTCGTGCCAGCAAACAGCCTCATGATATCTGTAAGACTGTTCATCTGTGGGTCTACTTGCTGAACAGTCAAGCCGAGAGATTCGATCCGACCACGAGCCTTCTCAGTCGGATCAGCCAAAGCTGAAATCATGAAACGAAATGCGCGACCCGAAATCCCGCCCTGTTTCGTTACGTCCACAAACTTCGCGATAACGGTCAGCATATCGTCAAACTCAATACCGAGAGCACCGGCTGCGGGAGCAGCGAATCGGAGAGCCGCCTGCAAACGACTCACATTAAGGGTTGTATTGTCAATAGCGAATGTGAGCTTGTCGCCAATGTCCTGAAGTTCAGAAGCATTCAGACCAAACGCCTTCATGATCTGAGTTGTGATATCAATCGCAGTAGCGAGGTCAGTCTGAACCGCAACAGCTAACTGCGCCGACGCCACAATCGCGTCCTGTGTCTCCACAACAGAGAGTCCAACTGACACAAGCTCGAACATCGCACTGGCGACCTCGACTGCTGTGAACGTAGTCGTTGCTCCAACTTCTCGGGCCGTCGCTCCCAAATGCTCCATTGCACCGTCGATGTCACCGAAACCTCCGGCAGCAACAGTGGCAGTACGGCGCAAGGCGTCCTCAAATTGAGCACCGGCTTGTATCGCACCCGCGATTGCCTTGGGGATCAGCATTAAGGCCCCTACAACAAATCTTTGTATAGCAGTAGCGAACGTAAACGCGATACGGGAGGCGAAGATGCGCCCGAAGCTCCCAAAGTCCTGCTGAAGACCGCCAATAAAACCAGTCGCCCGCTTGCTGGTCTGAGCCAGAGCCGTGTTCACGGTAGTGAGCCCGCGCTGTACACCGCTAGCGTCAACTGTAGGCCGGATCGCTGCTGCGCCCCCACCAATATTAGCTATTTGTGATCGGAGGGACTGGAGCGCGCTCAGAGCAGCCGTGATGTCGGCTTGAATTTCCACGGCCCATGTTTCCCGTGGCATTAGTTCAGGACACCCCACTTACGTTCCATTAACGGCAGATCCATTACCTCAACCTGTGCCTTCAACCAACGAGCAGACCGAGCCGCCATTACCCATCTAGCCAACCCACTCTTGTAGAAACGAACAGTGTAATTGCAACGCTCGGGGCAGCATGCTCGTATGGTTTTACGTACCCAATCCATCATTGCTTCGGTACCGCAAATATCTAATCTTGTTGTCTGGTTACACCGGTCATACGAAATACACCCATCACCATCAATAAGACCGGCGATGAATGCTAGTTCCTGATCTCTGGAGAGGCCCACAGGCGATCGAAGCGTGTAAGACTTACGAGGAGTAATGTGGAAGCGTTGAGCGAGCGTACGGACCCACTGAGCGCTGTGAAGAGACACATAACAGTATCCTTCCTTGCTACTATGCACAGGAGAATCAGATCCGGCATCCAAACAGAAGCATTCCAGGTGCGGGCAATCTTTTTCACTCACCTTGATCCTGACGGCGTGCTGTCCATGTTGATCAACAATACAACCATCGGCGGCAATAAAACCTGCCCAGTAACAGGAGAGAACGCTTCCATCAAAAAAGGCATCGTTAAGCTGATACTTGCGAATCCGGCCTTTATACCTCGACACTCACGTTCCCCTCCTCTTTGATCTTGATACCCAATGTATGAGCAAACATCTTCAACGAATTCGAGCCTTCACTTGTCTCCCAATCAGGCTCCGGCTTGCCGTCGTCTCCAACCTTCATCTTCTTCCGGTGCTTCGACTTCCCTTTAACGGAATTCAACAGATTCGTATTCTCCATACGGTCCTTGGCTGTTAGGAGACCGCCGCCTACATTCTTGCCGTCCTTCGCGTCATCGTACGCCTTCTTCTCATCACCCTGGCGCTCCTCGACAGCCTGCAAAACAGTCTTCAATTGGTGCCGACTCATCCCCATGATTATCGGGATTGTCCAACCGTACTCCTTGCCAATAAAATCAACGAGCCGAGCGAAGCTCCAGATATTACCGGATTCCACCCGTTCTTCATCGTTCTCGTCAGTCGGTGTGTAGACACACGACATGATAACTTCGACGGTCTCTGATAAAGACATCTCCGCGCCAACAAATTTGGGCGAGACATCCAGAATGAAAGCAGTAATATCAAAAAGGTCTTCAGCGACATCGGTACCACAGATAGCGAGTGCCTTCATCACGTCTGGGCCACCAAGCACCAAAGACAGACCGGGACCTTCATCCGACGCCGCGTCGATGCGACGCCGGATCTCGTGGTCCTTGATCAAACTGATGGGTTCGATTACTAAGCTCTTCCCGCGTTCCGTACGATAGTACGACGGGAAGAACGAGCTATCACCCGTCGGTAGCTTCACCCGTTACCCTCCGATCAGCGGCCTGGGCCGCGACATCAGCGAGGGTTGGGATCGCAAGTCCGATATCAGTCTTCAAATTGAAACCGGACTGACCGAGCCTGCTCATTTCCTTGACAACGAAATTGCCGATAAGTTTGATCCCGTCGCCCATAATGGACAGACGTGTACCAACCGCGTTCTTATCGAGATCGGTCAGGATCTGCATGATCTCCATGACCTTCTCCGGGACTTCTTCCACAGCCTGTGCCATGACATCACCCAGATCACTCAACAACTCCTTGGTTGCTTCCTCGGGCTTGACCCCCGGTGTGGTCGCGCTGTCGAGACTCTGGAAGAGCCCGCGCAACTGAGGCGCGAGTTTCAGAATCTCACCGACCTTCTTCGCAATCTTGACTTCGATGAGTCCGCCCGGCCACGGAAGATCAAGGACCTCACCGCGCTCAGTCTCAAACTCCCTTGGATACACGAAGGGCGTCGGGCGTTCCGGCTTCTCTTCCGGAACGTCCGCCGCCTCTTCTGGAACTGCTGTCAACTCATGTTCTTTGTTCATTGGCCCTCCTAAAGCCTGGGGCTCCTAGCTTCTGACGATCTACGAAGTCACTTATGGTGCTACGATTTCGGCGATCTCCAGGTACTCGTCCACTGTTTCACTACGCCAGTTACTACCGGCGAGGTTCAGCGCACGGAAGGTCATCTCGAACAGAGTCTGGGAATTGTCGAGCGTGACGGGAAGGTTCCCTGCGGGAATAGCCTTCCAGATACGTACCTCGAACGTGTTACCGGAACCCTGCACACGATGCTGAAGGAGAGTCGAGAACTGCTGCTTCGCCACGTCGCCAGCACCAAAACGGTAGCTGATAGCGGTGGTAATGCCCGCGCCGATTGCTCGTGCGAAGTTCTGGATTTCCCACTCCATGAGTGTCCACGTCATCGTTGCCTCTTCCCTGGAGGGAAGCACTGCGACGAGAACCTGTGGCGCACCGAGAAAGACATCCTCTACCTCGGAGATAAGCTCGAATCCGCAAGACTCGACTGCGCCCAGATCAGTGGACGGAGTAGAACCGGTCGCGCCAATACTGACGATGGCCGGACCAATCGAAAACTTGGTAGAATCGTAACTTGGTTTGTTGTAAGCCAAGAGCCGTTACACCTCCTCAAGTGTAGTCTGTGGGCGTCGCCCACGATACGTTGAGAGTACCCGGTAGAGGGGTGTTTCAGCAAGCGAAAGATTAATGACCAATTCGTGTACGCAAATCTTCTAACTGGACTTCTGTAAGCTGATCAGAAAGAATCCAATTCCAGCGGTAGCACTCCGTACATTGGATACCTGTCGCTGACCCACCGTAGTCAATACATTTGACCTTATGGTCACCGCGCTTAGAGTACAGAAAACCGTTTTCTTCCACTGCAAGAAGTCGATTACATTTCCGGCCATCCGGGCGTAGATGCTGGCAGCGCCACTGATTATTAGGCCCTCGGTAGACGCCGACCCAATCCTGAGATTCCTCACCAGCTGGTTTCACGAATTGTCCCATTAGCAGTGTGTCATGACGACCCGAAACTGACTCACGATGTAGTACAGTGTCTGGGTTGGGTCGAAGACTTCCTGACCCGGATTAGTGACCTTGTAATCAAAGGTCCCCTCAGTAAAGTTGTCAACCGTCTGACCGTTGACCACGCGAATAAAGTTCTCATTGATGTACCAGGCTTCGTCGTAATCTTTCTTCGACCAGCACTGGACGATTAAATTCTGCTTGTGAACCTCGCCCCATGTTTCTGGAGGCGCGGCACCGCCCACGATCCGCATGTGGACACGAGGGAAGGTAAGACCGCTAGGCGGGTTATCAACTGTATGCTCGGCCAGTGACTGTGAAAAAATGTTCCCGTCAATCAGGTCCATGAAGTCATCATCAGCCTGCACAAGTTGAATCACGGCAGCCTTCATCGCGATTGCAATTGAATTTCTATTCGCCACTCACATCATCTCCTTTGGTACTCACCACTAGTATACAGAGACACCAGCGACTGAGCAATAGAAAACATAACCGCGATTTCTCCGTGAACAAGTTCATATGAAATACGATGTGCGGATCGGGTTGAGCCACCATACTTCATATTACCGTAACCGTGACTCGTTATCGCACCCAACCACTCCCAACAATCATCGACGCCCATCACATTTACCTTCGCCCAAAACCGTTTACGTATTCCGCTATTCATTCCTTAGTCTCCTATTTCACTACCTGTGCTCGCGGGATCGTTGAACCGCCACGACTACGCCTACGAAGTCCCAAGCCCGCCAGAAATTCCTTCATCTCGGGAATCGCTTCTCCTAGGCTGTTGATCAATACCGGGCGACCTACTAGAGTAGCCGTGCCATTGATCAACCAATTTAGCAAGCGATTCATGTCAACTGTTCTGGTGCTCCCGTCTTCGCGATCACTCCTATGAGTCCCGGCGTCATCAAAACCTACAAATGTCCGCACCGTACTCACCGAACGCTGAAGGTTATCAATCCCGAGCGCTGAACGAAGTCCGCCACTCTGCTCAATGATCTGGTATTCTTTATTCAGACCAGCAGCACCATAACGAAAGCCAGAAGATGAAAGCGGGTAACCCGCTTCCTTCAGTTCCGTCAACGAAAGCCCTCCTGCGGGACTAATATTCTTATCAATGTATCCCTTGAGGATAGACGCATTACCAGCGACAACGGCTCCAGCAAGCGAACGCATGTCCGCGTTTAAATCCCCTGCAATACGACGAGCACCCATACAAAAAACCTCCAGGTCTCAGTGTACCTGGAGGCGTCTTGCAATGCAACAGAAACTTACTCGGTCAGCTTCGCTTGACCAACATCCGGGTCCTCCTCCGTGATTCCTTCCAACTGGAAGACCATCGCCTTGACACTCTCGAAGCCCTCTTCATTCAGAACCTCCATGACATGCTCCGGCGAGCGTCGGAACTGAGACGTGTCAGCCATCCACGGCTTCACAGAATCAGCGACCTGGCGCGCGAACTGATCGAACGGGTGACCCGGCGGAGTAACTTCCGACAGCGCCTTACACCCGGCGAAGAGTTGCTTCGCGCCCTGCGTGATCTGCTCCTTACGAGCAGCAGCGAAGTGTGGTTGGCGAACGACCGCCTGGTGGACGAACTTCGTCGCGGCCCGGTCGAACCCGGCATCGTACAAATGCAGTGCCGTGTTAAACCAACCGCGTGCATCGTCCGGATGGTCAATCATCATGCGCATGTTGCCACGCATGTAGCGCTTCAGCTTCTCCTTGGCCGGAGCCTCTTCTGTCATCCAACCATTGTGCTGAACCTGGATCGGACAAAGGTCAATGCTCTCTCCCTCTGTACACTCATCCAAGGTCTCATGCGTATAGCCGGTGTAGTACCATTCCTTGTCGTCAGTAATACGGACCAGGCGAGTGGCCTGCGAAATGGTAAAGGCACCGGACGGATGGTAGTTGCGAAACATGAACTGGTACCCCTTCGAGTCCCGATTCTCCAGCAACCGCCGTACTACGCCATGCGGGTTACCAGTGAAACGTCCCCCGTCATCGCCAACAGGCAGCAATTGCTCGTCAATGTCATGATGCCAGAACCAGGTCGTCTCGACCTGGGGCCAGATCAAATTGCGAGCCTCGCTCAAGTCACCGCGTATCGTCTTGAACGTCGGGTCCCACTCCACACCCGTTTCCTCTTCGTAATCCAGAACCTCAGCCCCGAAGTACTTCAGAAGCTCCACCGTCCGATCCGACGAACCCGTATCCACGAAGATCATCTTGTCCGCGAACGCCCAAAGGCCGTCCATGAATCCGTGCAAGTGGATCTCCTCATCCAACACACACGTGCCAACCGTAAGAGTATTGTCCTCGTACCATGGGATGAGCGTGACAACCGAAGGCATCAAGTGGCCGTAGCCCTCGTTACCAACTTCTCTCACGTTCTGCACTTTGTCGATCTCGTTGTAAAACTCAAACTTGCGCTTGCGTTCCAACTCGGTCGAGTAGCCGTAATGCTTCACACGGATGTTGGACATCCGAATGACACCGGCCATGTGAACACCGGGCACGTTACCCATATGCAAGCCGCTCTCGGTCTTCTTGATACCGTAGCCCGGCAGCATGCGAGCGAGACGTACGCCAAACATCTTCCCAAAGGTAGAATCCGCGCGCCACATCGTGTTCGACTCGTCCCAGAACGTGTACCAATGCACGCAATACTGGAACATGTCGGGCTTCGGTGGATGTACCAGACGGTCGAGAGACTTGCGATTCACCTTATCCTCGAACACCTCGTCAGCATCATAGCTCAGGAACCACCAGGACGCTTCCTCGTCACCGTTCTTCTTGGCGTGGGCTCTCACCATGTGTACGAGCTTAGAGCGATCCCTGTACTCATCATGGCCGCGCTTGTAGCTGTGGATCTCGAACGGGATCTTGTACTTCTTGGCGAGCTTCTTGATCAAAGCCTCAGCCTTCTCCCACAAATCCTTCTTCGAGCGGTCGTTAACGAAGAACATAGCATCGGCACATTCGGCAGCCTTGGTAACAGCCATCGTGAAGTGCTTCAGATGTGTATCGTGTAGGATACGTGTACGACACGCAGCCGCGATCTTGCTCTCTTTCGGTACGACCTCAGCGTTAGCGATCTTGTAATAGTCGAACAAGTTTCGCACCCCGCGTCCGCCTTCCGGGTCCACCTTCATAATCGTCTGTGACCCATAGTGGTACACGAAGACATCACCAACAGCAACGAGCGAGCGACCAGCGAAGAGAGCCTTCAGGCATACGAGGTTGTCTTCGGCCCCATTCTTCAGGCGCTCATCAAAGTACTCGGTACCTTTGCCCACGACCTCGCCGTACCAACCACGGTCGAAGAACATACAGAACCCAGAAATGAAGCCCACAGGCATCCATGTCTCAGGGTTGTCCTCCGCCAACTGCTCAGCAGCCATGACGCAATTCTGTGGTGTGATCTTCTCCGCGATCTCACCAGGGAGCATCTGATTCCCACCAACGTAGTTGGACATCGGCCCAACGATAGCGGGCTTCGGACATCCATGTGCCTCGCCGAACTTGCCTTCGTAGCGGGTGAGTGCGTTCATCAGACCCACGTTCCAATTCGGCGGAACGATGGTGTCATCATTGAGAGCACAAATATACTGCCCCTTCGTGTCCGCGAGGCCGATATTGTAAGCCTCCGAAAAATGAACGGGCTCGCCTTCCAACGTAATGGCCCTTACAAAGTCATGCACGTCAGCAATCTTCATCCGCTCTTCCGGGTCACCGCCGTTGACGACTAGGACGACCTCGTATGTCCCTTCCGTATATTTGGCGATGCTGTTCAGGAGGCCAGCGAGGAGGAGTTCAGTCCCCTCCAAACTGGCGATGACAATAGAGTATCCGACAGACTTCGACATAGTGTCCTTTCAGTTAGTCCGCGTCCGGCAGAAGTTCTGGGCCGGGCTGAGCTTCGGGCGGTACCATGAAGGCACCGATCTGCGGGTTGAAGGCCATGTTTGCGGGGACACCGAATACGGTTCGCACCAACAGCACGGCTGCTTCACGCTCTAACTCTGTACGAGTATAGACCTCGTTCATGTAGCGCGCTGAAATCTCGTCTACTGCGATAGGGTCAGGAACCGTCGGTTCCTCGGGTTGCTTCTTCTTCGTCTTACGTGGGGCCATTGGGCCTCACCTCCTGTAGTTAGTATACCACACCATTAACTCTGATCTTCGGAAAACACAATCGCAACCTTATAGTACAACATCCCGTCTGACAATCGAAACTTCTCCTGTATACCCTTGATCCGCCACCGCTCCCCATCAGCGGTTACGATGTCCTTCTTCTTCAATGGCTGCCACGGAAAGAAGTAGATTCGCGCAGCATCAATCGACGCCTCACCAACACTCTGTTGAAGCCCACCAAAGCGCCCCCTTGATACCTTGCACATAACGTTTATGGCGATGGTCGTCAGTTCCTCCTTTGCCTGTCCCGTACGAGACACAGCGTCCACACGAACCGCTCCTGAATCAGAAAACCCGGTTGTCTGAACACTGACCAGAGTATCAAAAATCTGATTCATCTCTACCCGACGCTGGTTCCCGGTGAAAGTCAGGGAAGATGTCACAGTCACGCCCGACAGCGTGCCTGTGACGGTCACCAGGCCCTCTCCGTTCTCAAAGTCAGTCAGGGTAACGGCAATATAGAATGGGTCCGTACGGGCCACTGAGGCTCCAGTGGTCGTCGTCCCGGTCATGGTCTGGGCAAAAAGCTGATACGTCTCTCGCTCGATAGTCACAGGCAGTTTCAGGTTGGTCAAAAGTCCGGGCATTACAGTTCATCCTCCGCCGCAATGAGCAGGACACGATGGTCACGGAGTGACTCCCGGTTCAGGATCATCCGAAGTGCCCGGATATTATAAGTAACCCCACGAAATACGAGTTTGTCACGGCGATCCACGTCCCCGTCCGCGCTCATGAACACCTTCCCAGAAACATCAATCTTCCCACCAGTCATTGCTACCTGCTCGTCATCGCGCAGACCACTGAACCGTACGGGAATATTCTGACGAATAGTTGTGAATTCCTCCACCGGTTGACCCGTACGGGAAACCGCGTTCACCTGTATTTTACCGGCAACTCCTTCGTGTGTCAGGCCGGAAGTGTTAATGAACGCCAAACTCGCGAACTTAATCATCACATCCTTGCGCCGTTGATTACCGGTAAACGTCAGAGTCGTACCAATAGAGTCACCGGCTACACTCCTGCCCACAATCTCAACGGAGCCAATACCGTCTGCGAAGCCGGTCAGAACGGCTTCGACGTAGAATGTGTTATCACGAGAAAAAGTGACAGCCGCCGAACCAACGGCAGCCGCGTCGTAAGCGGATGCCGTAATGCGCTGCAAGTCGGCAAGCTGCCGCAGATGCCGCAGCATACGGTCGCCAGGCATTACAGGATCACGCCATCGTCATAGACAAGTACATCGAGCTTCAAGGAGCCACAGGACTGGTCAAAGATCATCTTCAACTCACTGTGCCCATCAATATTTGGCGGCCTGAAAGTGACCTGAGTATCGCCCATGAGGTCGGCACCCACACCTTCTTGCATGCGCCGCTGAAACATGTAGCTGATGCCTCGAATAACGAAACCGCGAAGTGTAGCTGGCAGATTTGCTTCTGTCCAACCCGTCACCCACGTAATGTCAATCTTCCCCCAACGCAGGAATGGGGACCCATCACTTTCGATGAACTGAATCCATCCGCTATCAAGAAATTCGTCGTAGGTGTAACCGGTGTCCTCGACAAGCGCTGTCGCGGCGTGTGTGATCCCAACGATAGACTGTACCGGCCAAGAGCGGAGGAGAACACCATCGTCACCGTTAATGAATATCTGCTGATTCATGGTCTGAGTGTACGCACCGTATCCGGATGTAACCCCGGCGAAGTCACGGTACATCCACTGATCCGCGAGCACGGAACAGTAGGTAATGCCTGCCTCGATGAAGACATCCCAAGTCGTACCGGAGATGCCCAGTACTGATTTTACATGTGATAGTGTTTCGTAAGCCATTAGGAATCCACATCCCTCGAAACGACAGCCGCCGATTCTACATCCACGGCTTCAGCGTCAGACGCAGCTACATCCTGATAACCTTGAACCTGTCTCGGCATAGCCATCATAATGAAAGACTATGGCGATTAGTGACTGGCTTTCAAGACACAGTTAGTCGCCAAAGTATCACCAGCTACTGTCTTCGCCACACGAAGGAAATCCAGACGGTCTGCGATAGTCACGATCTTGTCAGCGTTCGCCGTCACCGTAATCGCTCCACTGATGTCATAGTTGATATCATTGCTGATACCAGGAGCGCTGTTACCAACTCCGCCGAAGATACGCGCTTCACCTGACCCCAGGTCGCTAAAATGCAGCGTCGCGCGACTCCAGCCACGGATATCGATCCACGCGCCAACACTCGTTACAGTCTGGCCGTCCAATGCTTGAAAAAGTTCATAGAACCCCAGGCCACCTCGAATCTTCTCGCGGAACATGTCCGCCTGAGTCAGCAGACCGTCGTCTACAGCGTCGTAGATGGTTGCTAGTTTGTCACCGTTCGCCATTAGGCATTCTCACCTCGCTTTGCTTTGAATGCCTGTACGTCTGCGGCCATGAAGAGCATCGCAGTACCTTCACCGTAGCCCTTCAATTGACCCTTGCTGACCCACCTGTCCACGTTCGGAATCATCGCGCCCAGTGCCTTAGCCACCGCGTGGCGGTCAAGCATCTGATCAGTGATGTCAACGAAAGAACGCTGCCGGATTAGGTACGTTCTCGCACACTCATCATGAACTACAGCGATGACTCCATCCAGTCGAATAGTTTCGTTGTACGTGTGAATTAGTTCCCGTCGCATCTGACACTCGGGCTCTCTTGGTTGTAATACGTACATGGTTTCTACCTCCTGAATGTGAGAGTACGCCACTTAGCAGGAATGTGCAAGCAAAAGAAAGCCCTCCGGCACCCAGGTAGCCGGAGGGCTCGTACTAGCCCGTGCGGTCGGGAGTCGAACCCGACTAATTTCCTGCGCGTACAGGTATGTTTCCCTTACATCATCGCTAGGCTTTCTTCAAACCAGTATCCGCAGTTAACTCTTCTTCTTCCGCTTCTTTTTCTTCTTCCCGCCCATCACCTTGTACTTCTCTGTCAAGAGATACCCGAGAGTCTTATCTTTGGGGTCGTCCTTCCTCCGTGCCTTCGTCAGTTTCTCGGACCACTCAGATCCCATGTACTTGCAGCGTGACCTGGAACACTTACTGACAATCCGCTTCTGGGTCTGCATCCGGGCACAGGTCGAACAACTGATGAACTGCTCACGTAGAGCGCACCAAACGTCAATGGGGAACTCCCGGCGAGCTTCATCCCGCGTTGCCTTACTCTTCTCATCTGAAACAGCCGCGAACTGAGCGGCCCGCATGCGTTCAATCTCTGCTGCTTCGTGCAGTGTGTCGCCAAAGATTTCTATCATACGACCTCCGGAGTTGGTGGTTTGGCTCACAAGGGCTCCTGGGCTTTCGACGGCTCTGTCCCAAGTCCGGGTAGATGCCCATGGCCGCTATCTTCCGGCGTGGAGGGTCGAAAAGCACGAGCCCCCAGGAACCCTTATCAACCAAACCTAATCCTGGGGAATGTCGGCACGCTTTGCCGAATTGCCGACACTCCCCGTCGCGGGCAGGTTAACGCTCCTAGTGCATTGTGTAATACCTCCGTGCGTTGTGTTCTTGTGACTGAACATTTCGTACTTGACAGAGGAACTATACCACTGGGACGGCAGCGTGTCAAGCCCGATAACTGGAGGTCATACCGTGAATTCGTGTTTGGCTTTTTTGGTTGCGTGATACTGCACTCGACGGCAGCGGCGGCAGTAACTGGCGAGGCCGCTTGATCTTTGGGGGTTGGGTGAGAACCTGTTCCGGTCTCGGTACTCTTCACACGCTGAGCACCAGTGTGTCCCTTCCGGTGCATCGAGATTGGGGTGACGGTCTGGGACGTACTCTTTGAACAGTTCGATCAGTTCTCGGATTCGGGCTTTGCGGCGGTGCCCCATCCACGGGTAGACCATTACCATCAGAGCATAGGCTTCTGTTTCACCTTGAACCGCCCAGGAATATGATGGCGTCCAACCATATTCTTTTTCCTTCTTGAGCCGACTGGGTGTCGCGACACGTTGGATTGGGGTCCCCAATCCACCTGATGCTTTTCTCGCATGTTCCAGAACATCGAGGTCACACATATTCACTTGCACACGAGGAAATTTGCGTCCCACTCCGCGCCTAACACTGCGGGTGCCTACGCTGAAACAACTCTCACCTTCGAGCAGTCCAGCAAGCCAGATAATCTCTTCTCGTTTGATATCCATAAGAAAATCGTACCATAGCAGACACAAGAAGTCAAATCACAGATACAGAAAAGCCCCCGCCTCTCCGTTAGAGGCGAGGGCCAAACCTTCTACCGATCCTTCTGCTGACTATCGAAGTGAGCAAGAGTCGATCAGCCGCTAGGGCCTATCGTCCCTACTAGCTCACGGCGATTGCTGTCAACATCGAAATCGCTGTGGTGTCACGCAGCACTACTGCACCGGTCTGGCGCATGTCTGCCTGATCGAACTGCGAGTCGGTTGTAGCCAGAGGCACCGTGTTAAAGGGCTCAAGCTCCTCAAACCAAAGCTCGCTGAAGTTCAGGAAGTATGCGACAGTGGTGCTACCAGTCACACCGAGCAATTCGGTACGACTAGGAGCATAGGTCTCGCTGTTGTTGTGGACAAGACTTCCGTAAACGTTCGTACGGAGGATGGGGATACCATCATACGTATTCACACGGAATCCACCAGCCACTTCCACGCGGTCGTTGTGGCGCTGGTTCGCGTCGATGAGGGCATCAAACTCCTGCCCACCACCCTCACTTGTGAGGATAGCACGGGAAGGCTTGCCATCATTCGAGTTTACGAACACGCGCGACATCCCCTTAGCCAAATCAATGGCCTTGCGGAGTTTCCGCTGTGTCAGTGCAACACCGGTACCGTCTGTAGTCGTCATCTTCACGACGTTCGCGTTCGGAACCAATTCATTGATTCCGTCCCACGACTTCGCGTCATCAGACGAGCTACCGGCGATCAACTCCTTCTCGATGAAGTCGCTGAAATCAGCGGCCTTCGACGTTGCTTCCTGTGCGAACACGTCCACATACGATGCACCGATCAACTGCGCGATGCGTGTAACCTTCATACGTGTAGCGACGGTCCGGAACGTGAAGCTAGTCTGAGTAGGAGTACCTGTGTCCTCGGTAATACTATCGGTGTCAGCCACGAACTCGCCAGGCGTATCGCCAGGGGCGCGACGTGTGACGATTGCAGCGGCCTGACCTGCTGATGCGGGCGACATCCTTGGGATGTTCGCAATCAACGGGTTACGATAGATCACCAACTGCGCGATACCTTGGCGGACAACTGGGTCCTCCAAGACACCTGCGATCTCGCTATCGGAAAGTGCTCTCTTCAACGTAACCAGGTCACGCTGAGACAGTTTCAAACCATTAAGCGACAGATCCACTCTTGATCACTTCTCCTTTCACTAAAATTCAGGTTCGGTTACGGCCCGAAATCCTGTAAGGGCCTTAAATCTTGTGGTCCCGTACTAACGGAAAGACGGGGCCTCGCCTGCCAGGACTGTACCCTGGACACGGCGGACGTAAGCCAGCGAACGTGCTGTCGGGGTTGCTCCCTCCGGAATCGGTGCATCGCCGTAGCGATCTGCAAACCGAGTCAGGATATTGCGGAACAGATCCACCGAAAGCTCGTAGTTGTTGGCTTCCTTGAACTCGTCCTCGGAGGCGAGAGGTGCTTCGTCTGCGGCATTACCTGCCCGCTCAGATGCCTCATCCTCGTCGGATGTGAGAACGCCGTAACGCGCCTCGAAAGCCTTCCGGAAACCTTTGAGGTCGCCGATGCCCTCGTTCAGCGTCACGATCTCCTTGCGAGCCTCTTCGAGCAACGAACTGATCGCCCCAACTCCTGCCTCAGCAGCAGCCTGTGCAGCGCGTGCGGATGCCAACTCGTCCCCTGCGTTAGCAGCGTCCTCTGCGGGCGTCTCGATCTCGCGCTCCTCGGGAGTTTCCTCGGCAGTCTGCTCAGCAGGTGTTGCCGCCGCCAGGATGCGCTTGTACTCATCCATGTCAGGCGTCAGACCCATCTCGCGAAGACTTGCTTCCAGCTTCTCCAGATCCATGCTCTTTTCCTCCTCCCTTTCTTCAGATTTTTACTCTCTTACAGAGGGTGGCGTAAAACCTCAGCCGCCATCCCCACAACCGCCGTCAGATTCACCAGTCTCATCGGTAGACATGGACTCTTCCTCGTCGTCCTCCTCGCGGAAAAGCTCGGGAACTTCGTCCACTTCCTTGAAACCATGAGTCTCAGTGTACTCCTTGGCGAAATGTGAGGATGCGGCATCGACATCGCCGCCCTCACCAAAGTCAGTCTGCTCGAACTGGTCTGCCGCTACTGCGACACCCCGTAAATTCGAGACCAATTCACCGTCCACAACGTCGTGGTGCAGCAAAAAATAATCTCCTTCGTCCAGACCTTCTCCTCGATAGCCTACGAAAGCGCTCGCATACCGTTCACGGTGTGCCGGTTCAGCTTTCAGGTCTAACTTTTCTTGGTCGCCCTTCGCCCAGTCGGCCACGCGCTTCAATACGTCAGCGGCGGACCAGGGTCGGTCGATTGCGCCGGTCTTCTCGAAAGACTGAATGCCCTTCGCAAGCTCCGGCGTGACCTCTTCGCGCTCTTCTTCCACTGCGGGTGCCATATCTTCCATCACGCGCTCGCGGATGGCGTCGACAATACTCTTCACAATGACTTCAGAGTCGATCTCGATACGAACGTTAATCACGTTCACCTCGCGCTCGGCGGTCAGTACTTCAAGTTCTTGCTCGTCCTCGGACTCCTCAACCTCAGCTTCGACTTCTCGTTCCTCGACTACCTCATTGGCAGCCAGAGCACGGAAGCCCGAAACAGGCACGAGGATACGGCCTTCGGAATCTTCCTGATAACTCTCCGGGACAAAAATACCATTGCGCTTATCCGCGTAACGCTCAAGCGCGTTGCTCAGGCCACGCTGAAAGCGGGCACTAAACTCGGCAGCGGCGTCAGCCGGAACAGATACGATGGAAAGCTCTACCCCCACAAGACGGTTTACACGAATCTTCGGAGCGTTATCCAAACCAATCCGAAATCCCCACGCCTCCTTCGGGTCGATACCAAGTGCTTCAATCTCAGCAGGATCGACACCCTTGTCCGGGCCGAAGACGATGATACCGTCCTTGGTCGCCCAGGAGAAGGAAAACTTAGAGAGAGTGCCGCGCTCGACAGCATCGACTACGCGCTGCTGTGTCGGTAAGCGGGCCTCGATATCAATCAGTACCGGGTTGACATCGACCCTTGCAGGCCGCTTCAACTTCCGGCCATTCGCGCCGTTGACAAACTTCGTCGCGCCAATAGTACCGATTGGGAATTCGGAATTGTGGTTGAAGAGAAGAGTGTTCCGCTTCTGAAAATCAGCAGGAATACTCCTGAGAGCATCGGGAGTGACTTCGACACCGTTATCATCAATAGCAGCAGTTGTTACAACGCCCTTCACTGCAAGGAATTCTACTTCTTTGCCGCGAATCTCGCGCTTAACATACCTGGCACTATCAGTGTTGATGTCCGTGTGCGACCTGAACTCCAGTTCATGCTCCCCTCGAAGAAATGCTTCAAACTGTTCTTCGGTGGGTAGTTGGAATTCGTTCACCTACACATCACCCCTCCTTGGGAATGGTTCTCTGCCGTCGCGGTATATTCCCGCGTGACGACATGATCACAGCGGACGCATCGTTCGATCTTCACACCCGACAATTCTAAAGTTTGGATGATATGATCGCACTGCTTCTCCGCCATGATAGTGCCATAATAACTGTCCAAGAAGGTTGCGGTCAAGCGAAACGTGCTAATAATTCAGCACTATGCTTTGCTAGGAATGCGTTCCTTTGCTTTCTTCTTTTTCTTGACCGCAGCTTTAGCCGCCGACACACCATGACCGATATCTTCCATTTCAATTGAAAGAGCATCGGCAAGCACTCGACCGGCGACTTCATAAATACGCGCACAGATCGCGTTAGCGTCGTCAGCAGAACGATAGCAGAGACCTTGAATGGCCTCGCGTGTTGCGTCGGGTCCCATCTGTCTCATCTGTCCGTTCATCTGGAACCGAACCAAATCATGAACACGCTGCTGCACGACCAGAATCTGGTTACCAGGAATGAACGGACGCCCGGCTTTCTCCAGAAGAAGAATCGCTTCACTCTGTGCCACACGAAACAACTGTGTCAAAGTGTCGTCCACAAACTTCGAGGCACCATAAAACTCAGCCTCGGAGTCAACCGACTCCAAGCGAGCGCGCATCTGATGCGTCGCAAGCTCCGCCTTCTGGCGCAAGACCTCCTTCGCCCGACTGGTAGCCATGGACTCCCAAGCCTCAGCCGGGTTAACATTGAAACGACGAATCTGATTCAGGGCCGTCGGCAGAATCATATGCTTTGGTCGGGACACGAAGAGCGGACCCCCGAGACCAGTGCCGCCGCAATCCGGGCATCTCTGGCCTTCGTACTGTCCGTTGATCTGGTACACCATGTCACCGCTGCCGTTACAGCCCCCACACTCCCGACGAGCTATCCATCGTTCCTCGTCGCCCTTCTTCGCGGGCTTGCCCGCTGCATTCGGGTCACCAGATGTCAGGTCCTCCATCTGGCCCGTCGGCCTAACAGTTATCGCACTCAAGTCAGCAATGTTGCCAGTGCGAGCGTAGTGAATGAACTCAATAAAGAGTCCGGGGTTGATCTCATGCAAAACCTCGTAAGTATAAGCGTCAGCAAGCATGTCTAGGATCGGCTTGAACAAACTGTTGTGACGAGTCATGACCATCGCCTCAGCAGTTGAACGGTTCACATCCGCAGCCGACCCCATGGCAATCCGGTCTACACCGAATGCCCTAAAAATGATGCGCTCCACGCGCTCCAGGATCTCGGCAACCTGCATTTCGCGCCACTCGCGTTGTAGCTGGACCCACTTCGCATCGGTGACGCCCGAGAGCACGCGGAGCTTATAGTCGTTAGAAATACCAGCGTCGCGCTTGATTTGTTTCTGCATCCGGTCCAGTTGCTTGTTACCTTCGAGACCCATGAGAACCAGGAAGCCTGGGGGAATGTCGTTTTCACTGAGTGACTTCGCGAACGAACGCGAGGCGTTGAGAGTCGCTGTCACTTCGTGAACGATAGACTCAATAGTCGGCATACCAAACACACTATCCGAATGGCGGTTCATCGCCATGTGGACAATCTCATTTGTGTCCCATTCCTGGGCCTTGTAACCAGAGATTTGCTGGACCCACCCGAGTAACCGATTAGATCCCTCTTCATCCCGCCTCGGGAAGAATGTCGCTGCATCTTGCACCTCGAACGAATCGAGTACACCGCTCTCCATATGTTTGAGGGTGATAACGTGGTCGATCTCCATCAGGTCCCGAAGAACTTTCGATAGTTGGGTGCTCAGAGTTTCGTTTCCCATTTCACCCAAAGGATGAATGAACATTTCTTCAGCACGCTTGATGTCGCGTTGAGACACGCGCATTCCTTCGAGTGTACGGATGCGATACGGGGTAGTCGCCAGCGACCGACACACGAAATCAATGGGTGCCTTTACGACACTCGACCGACGCGCCATCAAACGAATCATCGGGTATGAGAGGATCGCACCTTCTCGCCCAATAAATGGCAGAGTCGTCATCGAGCCATAAATGTTACCAGGGTTGTTGAACGGGAGCAGACGGCGCTGCATGTCAGAGTCCGGGTCGATAACCACGCCGCCACCCCCCTGAACTGGGCGAACACTGCCGGACTTCATCATGTTCAACGCTGTGGAAACATTGATATCTTCTTCAGAGCCGTCGAAGGAAACAGAATTGTCGCTCATACTGGCAGATTACCCCCCTGGGTCGGTTTATTCAAGCGAAACATCAGAAGACCCTCCCGATTGAAAACTCAGATATCCTAGCCTGCGTCCCCAAGCCAAGCATCTTCAGGCCCTCCCTGGCGAACATCGTCGCCATCAAACAGTCCGAAGTATCAAACTCCGGGTAATTCAGCATTTCCGCAATCAGGTAACAAATCCCGCATTTACAGTTCGCGTTCGGCCAGTGATGCTCCGCAAACTCTATCGGGAAGACCCACTTCCCGTCTTCGATCTCGTCAGCGAGGATCTTGAGCTTCGCATTCTTGTACCGGTCCGTAGTGAACGACTCAATCCGCTGATCAAAGATCTCGAACTCCCTCAGAAGTGCGATCACAATCTTCTGCGCAGCGTTGTTCTCCACGATGATGATATCAGGATTCCAACGAGCGCAGTGCCGGGCCGTCTCAGTCATGCAACCCAATTCATCACCATGAGCGTAACTCGTCTCCAGTATCACACGTGTGCCGTCCTCCATGAGACCAATGGTTGAGACGGCTGTGTTCTTCGACTTGCGCGTATCACCCGAAGCCATGTCCACTCCTGTCACTGTTACAGACGGAGTGTACAGATCATGGTCCGACGCGAACCCGTACTGGATAACTCCGGCACGATCCGTCTCCTCATTACCCAGAAACCATTCCGCCTCCCACCGTGCAGCCTGCTTCTTCACATTCACAGTGTTCAGGCGGTAGGCGACCTCGAACTCTTCCGGGTCGTCCTTGTAGAGCTTGCGAAGTTCGCGCTCACTCCACCAAGGCATGAAGCGATTACGAATCGGGTCCCATCGTCGGGCGGGCAGTGGATACGTGACGCCTTCGCGGGCCATGTCCACTAATTCGCTGAAATCGTGCGAGACCTTGATGAACCGCTTCCTCCACCCGCGTTTGCGAAAGAGCATCATACTTGCGTCCTCATCCGAGAACGGTGTACACGTCCAGATGCGGATCATCTCTGGTCCGGTACGGAGAGGAAACCATGAGACCTTCAGCTTCTGCTTAATGTTCTCGCGCTCCTTCTCCTCGACCACACTGTTCTCGAATGTGCATGTATCATCAAACCAGAGGAGATTGGTACGACCACGCTCCGGACTCGACCCGATACCCCACGCCTCGATAGTCGCATTGCGGGTATCCACCATCTGCGGCGGCACCTTGAGGGAAAGGTTAGTCTTGTTGTTCGTCCGCTTGGGGTCAATCTGTACGTGCGGGAAGATCGCCCGAAACAACGGATCGAGTTGTACATTCTTCTTGATCATCGACAACTGCTGGATCGCACCCTTCTCGTTCGCGGCCACACACTTAGCTTTGGTTGTCACATCGCGCCCGATCTTCCACTCCAACCACTCGGACACCGTGCTCGTCTTCACGAATCCACGCGGGGCCGTCAACCAGTACGACAGGGGTTCATCATCTAGCGCCGCAAACTCTTCGTCAGTAAGCTCGGTCGTCAGAATTCGCTGTACCGTTGCCTCCAGATTCATGAGGTCGTTTATAACAACTTCCTGATGCGGGTAAACAACTTTCTCCGGCTCAGGGCAACCAACACCGTACCGGAGAGAAATGTACATGTACAGGTCATTCTGGGCAAATCCCTGCAAATCCTTATCGACTTGCAATCGAAGAGCACGACGCTCCGCCTCTTTAAGCATCGAAGGATCGAGATTATCCATGTCCTCGATATCCAGCGAGTCGACTTCATCCAGCCAGTTATCGTCACCGTCTGGCCGATACCGATTCTCAAAACTCAGTGCATGGATGAAGCTGGTGTCAGGGTCGCCGTAGGCGTCTTCCTTCTCCTCGAATCGAATCGGACCGGAGTAATCATCAGGACCAGCGAAGACGAGGCGACTCACTCCTCATCAACAACTTCCCCGTCGATTAAGGTATCCCCGTCCGTGATCAGTTCGATATCAACCATATCTTCACCGGCTTGAAGCGCGCGACGCTTACGCTGTTCCATCAGTGCGTGCATCCGCTTCATCCCGTGAATGATCGCGTCATCGTCTTTCTCGGCACCCGGCATTTCTTCGATTTCATGGATGTGCTTGATATTCACATCTGGGTCACCCTGGATACGGCGAATCGTTGCCTCGATGCGCCCCATGAATTGATCAGCCTGGTAGAAATTGTTGATATTGATACCGCCGTAGATGATCTTCCTCATAAGCTGACGAAGGAAGCCCTTATAGATGATGGTCATGATGCTATTAATCTCGTCCATGCCGAGCGGGTCCGGACTAGCCCAGTTGATATTATCCATCACCCGTTCAACTTCTTCGAGATCAAGGTCGGACAGACCTATAGCCTGTCCGACCAATTCGTCTTCCCAACAGTCCGCTTTCTTCCAGCGAGAGATCTGCGCGTCGTCGCGGTCTACACGACGAGCTATCTCGGCGTTGGTCATCTGTCCTTTACTCTGGATGAACAGCGCCTTGCCTGCCTCGCGGGCTTTCTGGGCGGACATCTCATTCAAGCGCTATCACCCCCCCACACTTTTGGCATGAACTTGGCGAAAAACGTCTTCAGCAAGCCTGCGCTCCGGGCCACGAGGCCCGGATGGTCGATATACTGGACACACTGGGCGTACCCAATAATGTCTACCAAGTTGTCCGGCTTCGACGTGTACGCCTCGCGGGCCAACTTCAAACCGATCATCATCATACCAATGTCGTGGGCCGTCAAATCGACACGGAGCTTCTTGCCAATCTGGACATTCCACACTTGCGCGATGCGCTGATGGTTCGGTAGAGGGTCATCGTAGTCACGACGACGTGGCCCTGACACAACGCGAAGCGCCTCTGTCAAAACCAGGTCCTCTTCGTAATTGAACTGTGATTCACTCATACAAGTTTTTTCTCCGTAAACTCGGGCATAATGATCTCGATACTATCGGGATCGTGCCCGTCCTGCTCAACGCATTCGCGGCAGACCATAACCACCTCGGACGCGCCCAGGTCGAAGATCGCTTCGACCCCAGAATAGTTACCATCCTCTGTCACATCAAAGAACGTGCTGAGGCTTTGCATCACCACAGACCCATCCTCTTTAAGACACTGAAGCAAAAACATGTTCTCGGCCCCGCCACGCTCCTCACACGCGGGACACTTGAACCACACTTCAGCTAATGAGACATTCAAATCGCTAACGTAGTGCGCTACCTCATAAAAATTACTCCAGTGCAGCGTGTAATCAACTAGCAACTCATTGAACGCCTCTACTCTCTGCTGGTACTCCTCTTCAGTATACTCGCTCACGGCAATTCCTCAAGGAAATCTTCGAGCTTCAGAATTGCCATCTCTCCGAGCTTCTGAGTTTGGATCAACAACAAGGGCCGGATGTTCGCCAAAAAGTAATGCGCTGGATCAGTCATTACATATATGACATCTGACGGCCTCGAAAAGACGAGGGTGCAGTCATGTTTATCTTCCGTGCCCGCGTTATCCATGACCTCCAAGAACTCGTCAATCAGCGGCGAAGCGTTCGGTGTCTTGAACAATTTCCCAAAGTTCAAACCAGTAGAATAATAGTACCCGACGTTGCCAGCGAACCAGTCGCGGAACTTGAGCAACGGGTCCATCTTCTCGACCCGCACGCGCAAGCGCTCCTGAAAGGAGTCCCGCATCTTGTCGGTGTACTGCTTCTCCACACTCACCGATAACGCTCCGAACAGTTCTCCGTGAGACGCATCTTGACTATGGCGTCCAACCACTCCCTGTATATCTCAGGGCTGTAAGGACGCTCCGCTATCATGATCTCCTCCAACTTCTCGAAGGCAACGAGGTAGCGGAAGAACCACTCCTCCGGAACCATCCACTGTACCCCGCCAGCGTCAGCGATGTGGACGGCGTAAGCCGGGCGGATCTCCGTGCTGAACTCCTCCTGAAGCGACTTGGCTTCACTCAGTAGCTTCTTCAGGTTGTCCCTCGTGACGTTATGCCCCGGATTCTTGCACGCCCTCTTGCTCGACTTCACTTCCGTAGCGTGGTTCCGGGTCAGTCCGTCTACGTGAATGGGGGCTCCCTGTGGCCCCAGGTGGCCCACCCTCCCAGTCGAGGTCACAGGCGGCCAGCGCCTCGGCCATTTCCCGTCTACGGCTTGCAATCTCGCGCATGCTCGTTGTTCTTTCAACTTCCATGGTTGGCTCATATGCCTTCACTCCGTGTTGTTCGAGTACCTGTTCAATCAAAGCGTGGAGAAAGTTCCCTACGCTCTGTGCGTCGGCCTCGGTTCCTTCGTACTGACAGCCGAGCACATCTGAGAACATCATGTGCCCAAGCTCGTGACAGATGTCGTTATCGCGTCGGCGGGGATCGTTCTTCTCGCCGTACAGAACACCCGGCGGATCACTCGTGAAGACCGCTGCCATTGTAAGACCGGCTTCGGTCAGTTCATCCGTGTCCGAGTCGTCGGCTTCCTGGATAACCGTATGCAAGCCGCCGAACTTGAAAATGAGAGGCCACTGTATCCCACCCATCACACCTCCAGCCAGGTTGGGTTTTCCAAGTACCAGAGAACCGTGGAATTCAAAGCGCGATCAAATGACTTCTTATAACCGAAGCCCATGTTCGCCAGCCTATCCCCAGATTGTGCATAACGCAAATCATGCCCTGGTCGCACCGAATGGAAATCCACGAGCGCAGTGTCGAGCTTCGGAACCTTGATGCCATGCAACTTCTTCATCACTGAAACAAGCGCATGAACCTTCTTCACAACCGCCAGATTTGACACCTCTTCGTAACCAACAATATGATACGTACCAGCACAGGCATCGTCCCCGTGATCCTTCGTCCCATTCAGGAGAACGAACACGGTCGCATCAGCACAGTTACGCGCATGGAGATAGAACCTTGATCCCGGCACTCCATCCGGATCAGTATGAACAATATTACTCTCCCCGTTGATGCACTTCCGAATCGTCATCGGAATAAACTTCTCCGGGCTCTGCCGTTCGCCGAAGACGTTCATGCAATTAGTGATCAAAAGATCCAGCCCATACGTATTACGATAAGCGCGGGCCATTGACTCCGCAGCCGATTTCGTAGCCGCATAAGGGTTACCGGGATTATGGCGGTCGCCTTCAACAAAAACCTCACCTTTCTGGGCCGGACCGTAGACCTCATCCGTGCTGAAGATCAACACTGTCGGCTTCAAGCGTCCGTTGCAGTCCGCTGTCTCTGACAGGAAGGTCACGTAATCCAGGAGGTTGACGGTCCCGACAACGTTGTCTTGCACAAACGATGTCGGGTTCACAATCGAACGATCCACATGCGAAGCAGCGGCAAGATGCAGAATCGCCGTGGGCCGACCACCTAATCCTTCGTTGATTGTATGCACCACAGTCGCATTGATCGGGGCCTTCAGATCGTGCCACACAGTGCTGACACGTTCGCGCCAGTCCTTCCATGTGGTGATATCACTCAGGCGCTCGAAACTCGCCGTCTCATCGAGTCGGTCGAGGACACAGATACGTGTCTCTGCGGGGTCCATCTCTGTGAACCCACGCATGATGTGCTCGATGAGGTGGTGACCGATAAAGCCAGCACCACCAGTAATCAACAAACGATGATAATCCATTAGAATTTACCACTCCAATATCGGTAGATGAAAAACGCCAGCGGACCAGTAGTCCCTAGACCCACTGACAAGAGCATGGCCTGAAGCCATGTAAACGTCCCTGCCAAACCGAACGCAGTCATCACTGATCCAACCGCGATTTTCAGCCCGACACATATAACCGGCATCGTCCCGACACCAGTCAATAAATGCGTTCCCAATACTCCTGCCAGTGCGGCGAAGCGACTTCTCTCCCGCTTCGCAGCCGCCGTTGCAAGCTCGACAAGCTCGTTCGGTGGCTTCTCGGCAACGAGTACTGGAGGGGGCGGCGTCACAACGGGCGCGGCCTCCTCCGGTATTCCCTGCTTATCCTTCACCCTCTGAAAAACTGTGCGGGCTCGCGGCTTCGTGGCGTCATCGAGTGGCATTTCTAACCTTTCAGTTCGGAGACCAACAATTCGATAATCGCTCTGTACTTCTGTTCATCAAAAGGCATTCCAGCCTCCGCTGCTGCGAAGCGGGCACCTATGAGGACGAGCTTCATCTTCTCGTCACCGGAGAGCCTACCGTCAAGCGATACTGACGCAACCTGCTTTACAAGATTCCGAATCAGCGGATGAGGGATGAACTGCGAAGCATAAAAGGCAACAACCCCGAGACCTTGAGCGATCTCGGGCGCATGATTCGCCAGGTACTTGAAAGGTCGGGCAAACATCCTGCCCAACCACGCGAATGGTCTGAAAATTCCCCAAGCCATGATATCGGTGGCGGGGCTAACCGGTTAGGGACAAAGGAGGTGACCCAAACCCCGACCGGCTAACCCGTGCGCCATCCTATCCGTCGAGGTCTTCCCGGTCGACCCAATCCGGCAGTTCCGGAATCGTGCCCGCCAACAGAGCGTTATCCCGCTCGATCAAGCTGAACACCTGAATCAGCCGACTGATGCACTCACCCTTGGCGATACCCTCCTCGAAGCAGTACTTCGAGAAATGAGGAAACGACGCCATGATCGTCAGTGGGTCCGAAATATTCAGACCATCCAGCAGCGACTCCAAAATCTTGTCTCCGGCCTCGGCTGCGTCATGTGCATCCAAACTCGGACTTGCTCTCTCCATGCTGTACATTTACTCGTCCTCCTTCTCCGCGTTTGCAAACACGGGATTGATTTCGTCCTCGTCAACTTCGACAGCACGACTATCAGTTGACTGAGACACGCGAGCCGTTTCGTTCTGAAGAACGATCTCCGGATCGAACGCCCTCTCTAGTATAGCATCTCTGACAGAAGCATTCGCCGCAAGAAAATCCGGCCAACCTTTTTCACCACGGAACTTGCCGAAATCGGCGACCTCGAACCATCCAGCAGCGCCGCCTGTGACCAGTCCGGTCTCGCGGGCAATCTGAAATAGAGCGTCGTCATCCGTCGCGCCAGTACCGTCGTAGAACTTGACGATAGTAGCCTTGCCTGGGGCGCGACCACCTACATCATTCTTTACCGTACTAATGGCGACCTCGAAACCAATACGGTTCTCGTAGCCGTCCTCCTTGACCTTGATCAAACCCTTGTGGCGCATCTTAATACGCAAGACACTGAAATGTGCGATAGCCTCTCCACCCGGCGTGTACTCACGCTGTCCCGCATACGGATTCGGAGACTTACGTATTTGCCCCACAACGACCAAACTCATTCGAGGTACCCAGAGTTTATGTACATAACGACCAAGACGGTTCGACAGGAACCGTGCTACGGCTGAGAGACCTTCACCGGTTCCCGTATCATCCTCGAACATCGTCCGCGTCGGCAGCGACTGGAGCGAGTCAATGATGAACAAACCACCAGCCTTGCCACTGTCAGTGATGAACTCGGCAGCCATTTCGACCATGCCGAAAGCATCCTCAATAGTTTCCGGGTGCAGGTCATACACCGAATCCCGGTCACCGCCGAAACGCTCAAACCACTGCGGCGTATAGTGCATCTCGCGGTCAACAAGGAAGACTGGAAGTCCGTCTTGCTGCGCTTGGGCTGCGGCCTGGCAACACAAAAGACTCTTACCAGACTGCTCGCTACCGAATACCTGGGACAACTGCCCAAGCGGGAAGCCTGGGCAATATGGTCCGATCAGGTAATCAATCGCGAGACTCCCGGTGGAGACCGCCTGAATAGGCGGCCTCTCACCAAGAACATTCGCAGCGCCCTCGCCATATTGCTTCGATACGGAGGCGATAAACTTCTGCGCTTTACTCGCCATTACCCACTGTCACCGTCCTCAGCCATCCGTGCTTGGAACTGGGCTAGGACCTCGCTGCCACCCCCGGCTGCGGGAGCAGCGGTAGGAGTAGGAGCGGGTGCCTCGTCACTCGGGACAGGATTGGCTGCGGCCTGCGCCTCTGCGAGAACGGCTGCTGTGCCGGTTGGGGCTGGAGCCGCAGCAGCGGCCTGGGCCTCTTCCAGAACAGCGGCGGGCGCTACGGCGGGAGCCGGAGCGGGTGCTGGTGCTACGACGGGAGCCGGAGCGGGTGCTGGTGCTGCGGCGGGAGCCGGAGCGGGTGCGTCGGGGGCCATCGCGGCAACGACCACGATATCCTCCACGACCTCGGCCTCGATGACCTCAGCCTCCAGGATGGCGGCGACGCCAGGCGAAACCTGGGCTAACCGTGAAGCACATCGATCCGGTGCTGGAGCTACCGGTGCCACGACCTGCGGCTGCGGTGCCGGAGCCACGATCTGCGGCTGCTGCGAAACCTCGCCAAACATATGGCCGAAGATCGCGACCTGAGATTCGAGCGACGGGAAGTCCCACTGCTCGTCCAGATCAGGCAGGTTCTCCGGAAGTGCCCAAGACAGACCGTCCTCATGGATCTCGTCCAGCGAACACTGGGCGTGCTTGGGGTACTTCAGCTTCCGCCACGGATCGGCGTCTTTAGTGGTGACGATCAGGACCGAGCCCGTGAAGGGATCGAAGATCTCATCGTTTTCTTCCTCGAACTCCTCGCGAAGCAGGCCCCACAACTTCGGGCCGTCTTCGAGAACCTGAACACCCGCATCCAGCTTCTGGATGTCGATGATGTTGAAGTACACACGCTTACGCGGCGAGCACCCCTTGAAGTCATCCCATACACCCATCTGCTGGAAGAGCTTCTTGTTCTCGCAGACCAGGCAGCGAGCGCCGATGGTCTGCGGACAGTCCATCGTGTGCTTCTTGCCGTCTTCCTTGCCAATGACGGGGACGCCATAGTGGCGCATACCGAAGCTCCACCATTGCGGGATACCCTGGTCGTTGACCTTGAAAGCGGGCATGAACCGGAGGTAATACCGATTGCCCTTCTCCATGCGGAACGGACCACCCATGTAACGCTTGGCGGCCTCCTCTGCGGCTTTCACCGATTCCCCGGTGACTGTCAAATACCTACTGCGGTCGATCTCGGACATTTAGCCCTCTCCCTTTCTTGAGCGGGCGGACACTTCCGCGCGCATATCTTGCAGTTGCATTTCCATCTGCGAACGCTTCAGGCCGATGGCTGATTGCAACATCTTGCCCTTCTCATGAAGAGCCGACACAATACGGTGTACCTGACGGTACCCATGATCCAACTCCAACAGTTCTCGCCGGAGCGCAAGGATTTCTGCCTTCGCGTTCACGACATGCTGATCAGAAGCGACGGTCATCTTTACAGCGTCGACTGTTCGACGCGCTGGATCACGTGCTGCGAGACCCGAATCCTCTTCGACAACCCGAAGATAAGACTCGGCCCCAGTAGTCTGGAGGTCGGCTTCGGCTCCGTCAATGTCGAGCTTCTTGGATTCGAGTTTCGTCTTGATCGCGTCAGCCAGTGTACCAAGCCACCCGATTTCAGCCGTGTGCTGATACAGTTCCGTCTCCAATTCAGCGGGGTTGATTTCCAGAAACTCCAGTCTGAACTCACCCATGGGGGTCGGCATGAATTCTGCGTCACCTCGAAGCGTGCCATCACGTCGTCTCTGAATTACTGTGTCGTCCGACTGAAAAACTCCGTCGTCTTCTTCGGTCATAAAAACTCCGTCTTCAGACAAATGTTGCTCCTTTCTACGCTGCCTTCTTCAGTGGCTTCCACCGGTCTACAATGTTACCGCTGACTGGCATTGGTTTACCGACGCCTGGAACGTCCAGTGTCATTGCTTCGATCATCCTCGGGAGGAAGGCGTCTGCCTGCTCTCGGGCCACGGATGCTAGAAGCTCATCGTGCATCTCTAGTATTATACGACCTCTGAACTCAGAATGCAAACTGCGGTGAACACGCGCCATGACCTTCAGCATGTGATCGCCCACAGTGCCCTGAATCGGGCTATTCACAGCCTCGCGCTCAATGTGTCCGCGCATGAAATCGGGGAGGTCCTTCGTGATCGCGAGATGTCGCCGACGACCGTATGCCGTCTCCACCCAACCGCGCTCTAGGATGAACTGAATCTGCTGCTTCTGCCACGCCATGAACCCCCCGAACAGATCCTTAATATCCCCCATCAACTTAGCAGCTTTCTTCTCCGTCACACCGATGTCGCGACCAATCTTCGCCGGGCCGCCGCCGTAAAGGATGCCACCGAAGTTCATGATCTTCGCGCGCAGTCGCTTGTTTGTCATCTCGTCGTCACCATCCTCGATTGCCTGGATAAAATGATTGTACGGAATCTGATAAATCTCACTCGCGGTCTTGCTATGAATATCCAGACCGTTGTCGAAGATCTCCACCATCGCCGGGTCTTTCGAACGGTAAGTGGCGTACCAAAACTCAGCGCTATCAAAGTCACACTTCACGATCACCTCGTCAGCATACGTCGGTAGGAACACTGTTCTGACGAGAGACGGATCAACTTCCGAGCCCTCGTCACGACGCTTCGGGGCTTGCGCAAGGTTCGGGTCAGAATGGGACCGACGACCCGTCCGCGCACCATGCGGCTTGATATTATAATGAATACGCCCCGTCACAGTATTGATCTTCGCCGGTATCGACTTCGGGTCCTTATTCGTACACTCCTTCGTCAGATGGAAATTGTTACTCGGACCCACGAAGCTACCAATCATCTTCGTCAATTTCGTGAAGTCCTTGTACACTGCCCAGACATCGTGCGGGTGACTCTGTGACAGAGCCTCACGGACCTCGGCGCGCAAGCTGAACCGCTCACCACTCTCAGTCCTGTACCAGCGGTGGTCGGGAATCTTGATGCCGAGCTTCAGGATAAACGGGAGAACTTGGTCACCAGACCGAAGATTAACTTCATCGTCAGCGCCAAGAATTTTCCGAAACTTCGCCTCGACCTCCACCAACTGTGCCTTGAAGATCTCGCGCACAACGTCAAGTTGCTTCGGGTCTACACGCATACCAGAGACCATCATCTCAGTCAAGACCGGTAGACCTTCGCGCACTGTCCCGTACCAGAAGTCCATAGCCTCGGGCCAGTCCACACACACGACCTCGGGAAGAATGTGTCCGAGCCTCCAGGTCGCGTCACCGTCACCGCCGCCGTACGCTTCGCGATCCACACGCGGCATGAGATAGATCTTATCCTTGCCAAAGTGATCTTGGTACTGGCGCTTCAACTCATCCCACACCGGCATGTCCGTGTAGTACCCGGCCTCGTATTCAAGATTGTGCGGCGGGTGCTCATCAATGAGTGCGCTGTGACCGTACAGCGTGTCAAAGATCCACGACTCGAACAGATGAGAAATACTACACCACTTTTTCACAATCGCCCACTTGTAGTCGAAGCAGCCACCGTGAGTGATCTTACCAATGTCAGGATTACGAAGCAACGACGCGAAGAAATCCACGACGTGCTGATCCGCATACGGTACCAGCGTGCCAGACTCCCAGAGCTTTTTCGGTAGCTCCCAGATCCCATCGGCGTCAATGATCTCCTGAGCCTCCTTGCTCCAGATCCACTCATTTACAGAAATAGTGTAGGCAATGCCATCCTCGTTGCTGAGAACGATATCAGTGATCTCTCCGGTGTGGGGATCGAGGCCGGTCGTCTCCAGGTCCCACGCGAATGAGTTGGTCTCAGCCAGCTTCTCCAAGAACGGAACCCAGTCATCCATCGTCCGGATAACCCGCGTCTCAGTCGGCTTGAATTCGGCACCCCCCACCATCTCGCTAGCGACACGTAGGTTCTGCTGAAAGATCGGCATGACACGCTCGTTGAACTTCAGTGCCGCAGGCTTGAACGTCACAAGCAATTGAGCGTTGTTGAACTCCGGACCCAATTGGATCGGGAGGCCACACTGGTTATTCACACCACCGTCACCTGTGAAGTACTTCGCTGCCTCGCCACCGAGAGCAATGATAACCTTCGGCTTCACGACCCCAAGCTCGACACCTAACCAGGGCGAGCACGCCGCAATTTGCTTGGCGCTGACCTTCCCTTTTTTCTTAGGCGGGGGCACGTGCTTCACGAGATAAGTGCAGTAGCACTCCTCCTTCTTGATACCGACCTTCCGCAACTCACGAGAAAGAACAACACCGTCCTCCCCCTGGAATGGTCGCAACGAATGCACGTCATGAAGACTCGGGCGAAACCCGACGATCATGATGTCAGCATCCTCTGGACCCTCTGCTAAAATCGCGGGCTCCGGACGATCAGACTGATAATGGCAGCCCAGATCGCACCGGTCGCAGAACCATTCTGGTCGGTTGTAAATGTCAAGCATTATCAGGACCTTCGTAGTCGGGACACTCAGCCTCCTCATCAGGCTTGATCGTCAAAGGATACTTCGTCTTGTACCTCTTCTCTCTACCACTGTTGTATCGAATACGCCCTGCCTCACAACTGACCTCCACAACATTCTCGTGCGCGAGGAGCCACGAAACCAGGTCTCCCGCAGTCGGCGGGTGGCCTGGTTGAAGGCATACCTGCAAGTGCGTACATGTCGCACACGACTTGATCATCTTCTGATGGACTATCCCATCCTCCGGAGCCTCGGTATCAATTCGGGGCCGATATTCTTCTTCCATTAGAGCTTATCCACCACCCGCAGTGTATCAGGAATCGGGACGAGATGCAAGTCCACCAACGGCAAGCCCTTGTTCATTCCGGCTGGCTCATCAAAGCTCTTGTTCCAGATCTCCACTTCGATCTGGCCCTCGAAATGGGGAGGCAAGAACACAGCGCTGGACCCGACCTTCTCGTGCGGGCGGCCATCCGCATCCTTGTAACTCTCGGTACGCAGACAAAGCACGCCACAGTACCCGTCAGGAATCGCCACGAAGTATCCAGTCTTGATCACGTCGCGTCCGCCTTCCTGCGCCAGCAGGACCGTCACAGGAGACTTGAACGTAAGCGAAGTGCCGTGAGACTCGTAAGCTGGCGCGTCCCGTTGCAACTTCATGATCTTGAGCGTCGGGACCTTCAACCCCGGACGCACATAGCCGAGCGATTCAAACACCACGTACAGAACAGCCGCCGCAGCCATAACGGCTGTCGCGCCGATCAAAATAATGCCTAGAATTCCCATCATCGAAACAGTTCCTTTCCTTCGAGCCCGAGAAGCTGAACCAGATCCCCAGGAGTATAGTCATTCGGGTCACCAGCCTCCAGCCGCACTGAGCGGACTACCGGCGCGCACCCGACCAACTTCGCCATCTCTTTTTGTACATGGCGATCATCACGGTCGGCATCGAGGCACAGAACGATCTCCTCAAAATTACCGGCCCGGATCAACCTCTTCTTCCGGTCGTTGATATTATCTGTGAAAATACCGACTGCAATATTGTGCAGCGTCAGCACGTCGAACACGCCCTCAACAATGACAACGACTTTCGCCCCAATTCGGATGACATGATCGTAGTTGTACAAAGGGAAACTCGATCCGGGTGCCGTGATGTACTTGAGGAACCCATCAATCCTCGGCACTGGACAAATCTGCCAGCCCATCAACTGGTCACGCACAGTAACAGGAATGATGAGGCCCGACATCTTACATGTACCAAACCGGTCCCCGTCCTCGTCCACTTTCTCCCACGACGGGACCCCGGCATTCTTCCACCGGAGCCCGGAATCTCGTATTGCCTCTGGACTGATGCGACGCTGCTGGTGAAGGTAGAGCCACGCCGGGTGCCGCCCATCAGTGATTTCTGTAACGGGGATGGAAGAAGGGATCAGAGCCATCCCGTGATTCTCTTCTTCTTCCACCTCAGTTGGAACCACACGGCGCGGCCTCTTCGTAATCAAGTCCTCCAAGTCTCCTCCCTCTCCATCAGCATGACAGTAGAAACATTTCACCTTGCTCTTCGTCCCGTTCAAGTAGCACTTGTAAAGCGGGTGCCTAGACCCCTTCTTCTTCAGATCAATTGGGCAGTCGCGTAAGACAACCTCGTGACCAGAAGCCGTCCTGCGTTTCACCGGCCCGAAGGCGGCGAACAATTGCATCAATTCAGAGTTGAGTCTGAGCATTAACTGGGTGTCCCGAAATCACCATCCGGATCGTGGTCATCAGGAGCCACATCATAACGAGCGAGTAGCCCTTGATCAAACTGCACCGCGCCGGTCAGAGCTTTCTCCAACTGCTCCAATACGTCGCCGTCAAACTGGTAAAATGCCTTGTCCGCGTTACACTTCTGTAACACCCATTCCAGCACGCGATACGAGCCGTCCATCCAGAACAGAGTGTTCGCGACCCGCTGCATAAACTGCGGGTGCCATTTACCAGGGTGGAACCGGTGGATATTGAAAATCTCGCGATGCACAGCCACCATGTGATGGTACATGAAATTGATGTACCGCTGCGGACGTAGTTCATGCGACGGCGCATGCTCGCCGTTGATGTCATCCGGAATCGGGCCAAGCGGAGCGACACGCTTGTCGCCGTCTTTGCCCCAGTCGTTCGTCAGGCGCAGATCAGCAACGTCCTCGGGTGAACACATACTCAGCGCCGTGCCGAACGTCTCCGAACCGATCACCCACCTCATCGTCCGCATCGAGCCGCCCGCCGAAGCGATCCAGCGCTCGATAGCGTCACGCTTGGCGTTGTTGTACCGCTGCGCCACGAAGACGTTACCATTCAAAATCTCACTCTGGACTTTCCCCCAGAGCTTCAAAACGGTCTTGTACCGGTCGTCCAGTTTGTCATGGTAAGCTCCGATTTCTGCTCTACTCCTCATCCTCTTCAACCTCCTCGAATCCAATAGATGCGAATGCGCCAGTAGTTTTCAAATGCTTCAGAAGACATGTCATCTTCTTAGCATCCACCGCACGACCTCGTGGATCTTTCGTCCGCGTTACCTGCACAATATCCTGCTCCTTCCATTTTGCATCCTGACCCATGACGAGCGAAAAATCAGTCACCTTCGACTTGCCCATCTGCGAACGACCGATGGCCTTACGGCCCTTCGGCATCGCCTTACCATCCGCCTCTGCGTTGGCATGTGTGACAGCGCAAATGGCCGGATTGAACTTTGGGTCACCAGTAAATGTCGATAGATGACCAAGCTCCTCGAACAAGTGTTCCAGTCGAAGCCAGTCATCGCCGCCGAGCTTCCGGCCCGGCTCGATCTTGTCAACATAGTCGATAATCACCAAATCATACGGCTTCTCTTCTAGTAATGCTTCCTCAAGAATAGCACGAATATCGTCGCATGTCGAACCCAGTTCTAGGAACCGTACCGTCAGCAGGCCCCTCATGCTCTGGTGTGTCTCTTTTATGTGACGGATATGGGACATGTTTTCTGCGAAGTTGTTAGTATTGACCTGGCTGAACAGAGCGAGATACCGAGCCTCCACTTCCTGCTTCAGCATCTCGTTCGTAAGGTGTAGTACACGCCGACCTTGAGTGACGGCCTTCTGCCCGAACTGAATCGCGAGCCACGACTTGCCGAGCCCGTCAATCCCCCACAGCATGAAGAAATCACCCTTCAGATAACCGCCACCGATGATGTTGTCCAGGTCACGATGGCCGGTCGAGATGAAGCCCTCCAGCAACTTGGCAGCGTCCGCAGCGACCTCTTCGAGACGGTCGAAGAAATCGACCTCATCCTCGGTCTTCGACATCGCCGCACGGTATGCCGCGTAGGCCCCCTCAATTACCTCTCGGTCATCCTCCGCCACACCGATTTGGACCTGACGAGAAAGCGTAGCGCTTGCCCGAGCTTGGTGCCATACTTCTACCTGTTCAAACGTTAGATTAACCATGACAGCGCGATTACAGAGCGCCTTCATGATCTTCACCAACATCGGGACATCCTCTTTGTAAAACCAGTCCCCCATGAGCTTTTCCTGAATCTTCTGATATACAGCATTGAACGTTGGCATCTCGTGATACGTCAACCACAGATCGGCGATCACGCCCCAGACGATACCAGTAATCTCGTCCTGGAAATCCTCGGCCTTGATCCGTGAACCGAATCGCGCCAAAAATTTCTGGTTCCGGATCGCAGTCGCTAGGACATCAATTTCGTCACAGTTCAATTCATCGTCTCCTTAGCTTTGTAAAGCCGCCGTTCCAAATCACCAACGTCTTCACCCACCTCTTCCAATAAATCCCGGACACTACGACTCTTCAGGCCCCGGAGAGCTTCGTCCGCATATAAGCATAGGTCCTCGTCCTTCAGAAACACTACGCGAAACCAGGGCGCGAACCAATCCCAAAAAGGATTCATCACAACCTCAGATGCCGTTATCCCAAACCGACGCATGAAGATCCCGAGATACATGTTATTGTGCTCCCACGTATCCCTCACACGCGGCATGAAGTTTACCGCCATCCAATTCCGCATTGCCCGTTTCGAGTACAGATTGTTCGGTCGAGGATAAACTGTCTTCGTCGCTCCAATGAATTGAGCAGCGACATACTCCTCGGGGTCTATTCGCCTGTGGTCCTTGTGAGATTCAGTCTTATGGTGCCAGATAACCTCAGCAGCACGCATAAAGTGCGGCCAGTTACGAGACGCATCCTCCGGACCATGCCGGTTAAACGCCCGATAACGACCGTCCACTTTCTGGCGTCGATACTTCTCGTAGAACAGGCCGATTTTAAGTGCCAGGCCCCAGGGCGTCGTTACACTCACGACAGTATCCTTTCTTGCCATCAACCCCGCCATATTCAAAAAACTGTCCCGTCATATGCCGGGGCTTACCGCACTCAAAGCAGCAGGGCTCGTCCGGGTCGTTCTCCGCAACTTCCTGCTTGGCCTTTTCAACGTCCCAACGCTTTTGCTCGTCGCCCGTCGCAGGGTACTCATCACAGAGACGACACTTGATGATCAGCGCGTTCTTGATAGTCACGGCCTCCCCGTCCTCGTCCTTGATGAAGTACCGACGTACTAAAATCCGGAGCGCCGGACCTTGACACTTTTCACACGTTACGTTCTCTGGTCTAGGCGGCAAGGTACAACCTTTCTACATCGTAACCTTCGATGCCGTAGGCTTTCTGTCGCGCCTTGGAGTGACGTTCAGTCACCTTATGCTGCGCGTCCCATGAGTCGATTATAACCACGTCCTTGTTTCCTGTCAAAGCCCGCCCGAGCTTCTGTCGTGTCGCGATAGCCGACTTGCCAGCAGGTGCAATAATGAGGACCTTCACATCTGGGAACGTCACAGAGTCGTTGAAGATACTGGAGGCGACGAGGACATTTGTCTTGCCCGACTTAAACTCCTCGTAGATCTGGCGGCGCTCCTTCTTCTTAGTCTTGCCATTCACGAATAGCACCTCGGCGTTCAGCCGCTCCGAGAGCCGCTTAGCGAATATCTCACCATGTTCCAGATGCTGCACGAGAACGAGTAGTTGTCCTCCGTCCGTCCACTTCTCCATCGCGGCGTCTATCATCACGTCGGTGCGCGGCTCGTAATCAGTAATACATTGCTTACAAATCTTGCGCCAGTCGGGCGGCCCATCAATGTCCACCGAGCCAGGCACCTGAACCATATAAATCTTGGCTGTCGCACAGATGCTCTCGTCCACCAGTCGCGAACGTGGAACCGTTATGACAGCGGGTCCGACTGCACCCGCGATGTAGATGTCTTTATTGTCGGTCCGACCCTCTCCGGTCCCCGTCATACCCATGCGGAACCACGCATCATCACAACGCATCAGACAGTCGTGAACCTTTTCCGCGCCGGTCAAGTGGGCCTCATCCGCAACGACGAATTTATACGGCGACAGGTCGCGACGCATACCCGTCTGGTACGTCATCACGTGTAGTCCATTCTCGTCCCCGGCGTCCTTGAATACCGGTCCTTGATTCCAATGCTCTTCCCATTCAGTGATGATCTCGCGCTTCGCCTCGGTCTTCGTCACGAAGTACACGACCGGGTAATGGTTTGTATAACGTGCCGCAGCCGACATACCGATGCGGGCCTTACCCCCGCGAGTCGGGATCTCCAGGATACCAAACTCACGCGGCCAGAAGATCTCCAGAGCTTCGGTCTGGTGGTCCCACGGAGACTCGACAGTCGGGGACCAGAAATATGGATCAGGTGGTGGCATGTACAGACCCGTCTGCGTGATTCGCACATCCCACTTCGCATTCTTGAGTGCGTTCAAAGCACGGTCGAGAATACCCTTCGGAAATCGCCGAACCGCCTTGTCATAGATGCGGTGAAAGGCATCCATCTTCGGGGCCTTCTCATGACGCTGCTTGTTCGCCCAGTACGCCTGCGGATTCCTGACACGCAGCGCCTGATCGAGCACGCGGTCAAAGCCCTGGTCGCCATACACGTACACCCAACTTGTCCCAACTACAAGCTCAACGTGTTTCATATGCCTCTTCCATCCTTCGACAATGATCGGCTATCACGTCGCCCAGAAAACAACAAGTGATACCCCACTTCTCGGCGAGCCAGACAAATGTCTGACCGTTGCTATGTATCTCCCAACACAGAATTTCTCCAAAACTGTACCCACAACCTGTATCGTCCGGCTGCCCTTTTGCATATCGTGCCTCGATAAAATCGCGAAACTCTTCAACGCTTTTCACGTAGCTTCTCCAATCTATATGAGCGGATCGCTCTCCGTAATGCTACTTTCGCGATACTCCTTGGCACACAGTAATTACGAACGATGGCCTCAACGATTTCAGGTTCTCGCTCACCATTGAGGCTCGCAACGCAAGACCTGATAAAATCTTTGCGCGCAATCGGGACCCCGCGTCCGCTGAGAACAGCCGCGACAAGTCTCCATGGGCAGGATCGGCAGATCCCGTCGTCGTTGAAAAATTCAGGTTTTTCCAGACAGGGGCATCGCTCATTCACAGCAGCACCCGGTGAGCATCCATACCTTCGACATCGAAGTGACTGAAGATGATCGCCTGTTGTGGGCCGCTCGCTTGCAACGCTGACGCTGTAGCGTCCTGATTCTCCTTAGTCAACGAATCGAACACGGCATCCAAGAGCAAGAAGCCCTTGAGCCCGAGCCGGTCGCTGAAGTACTCGGACAAAGCCATGCGCAAGCAAATTGCGAACACGGCTTTCTGCCCACCTGAGAATCTGTACACGGGTGTGTCCTTACCATTCGACGTGAACCAGAATTGAAGGTCCTTGTCGAGCGACAACTGGACATCCGGACCCGAATCAGGTAGCGTACCGACCATGCGTACCGCCTGCGTCGCCCGGAGGCTCACCCAGTTCAATGCTGACTGAAGCACCTGATTCCGGAACTGATCCAGCGCCTTCGTCACCTGGGCATAGAGCTTGCGTGACTCTTCGTTCTCGGCATATTCCTCTGTAGCGGCCTCGAACTGCTCCTTGATATCCGTCATATTCTTCACGTCATGGGTTGCCTGGTCAAGGTTGTTCGAGTGCGTAAAGAGCGCGGCCTTCACCACCATCAGGTTATCGTCGGCGTCCTTGAACGCCTTCGTCTGCTCTTCACTCGGCCCAGTGAAGCTGGCAATCTTCTCTTCATGCCCCGTGATCTCCTCGTCCAGCGCCTTCAACTCCGCTCGTGCCCCCACTGCCTCGGGCACGAGACTAAGCGCATAGTTGAACTGATCCAACTCGGTCGATGTCGAGAGACGTGTGGCCTCAGCCACGTCGATGCGTTCCTGAATCTCTACAATCCCATCGTTGAGGTGGGCCGTCGCAGAATGGTTGTCATCGAGAAGGCCGGTCAAGTCATCTTTGGATACATCATGGAAGAGTGCGGCATGCTCCTGTGGGTCGTCCACATGCGTTCCACAGGTCGGGCAATTCCCACTCTCCAATTGTCGGATCGTATTATCGAGGGCTTCAATCTGTCCAAGAATGCGCCCCCTCTCGTCTCGCAATTCATCCGACTTCTGCTCCGCCGCCACCATCTCATCGCGACCGGTCGCAGCATCCACCTCGCTTGATGTGACGAGTGCAGCCGCCGACGCAACCTGCTCGTCATTGAGAACCGGCGCAGACTTGATCGTCGGTTCGATTTGATCAAGTCGCCGATGTGCCTTCGACTTCTTGTCGTTGGCGAGACGGATGAGGCCCTGGACCCGACGCGCGTCATCATCAGCCGACGCGGCGGTCAAGACATCCAAGGCTTCCTGCCTCTCCGCCTTGTACATCTCCACCTTCTCCTCGTCATACAACACGAAGTTCGACTGCTTTACAATCTCATCTTCCCGTTCACCAATGATCTTCTGGATTGACTCTGTAGTCCACTCCGCGAGAATCGGATCGGGGTCTTCTGCACAATCCTTCTGTCGCTGGCGAGAAATCTTCCGCGCGTCGTTCACAGACCCGACCTGAAGCAACGACTCAAAAATCGTCTTACGCTCAGCAGGAGTGGCGTAGACGAATGCGTCAAGCTCACGCTGTCGAGAAAACAGCACAGACGAAGCCTGCCAAGTGATCCCGTACATCGCCAGGAATTCTTCGACACCTCGGGCTCCAGTGGCAATCTCCTCACCATCGCGCCACACAGATGCCTGCACATTCTTGCCGTCGTATGTTCGCTTGAACGTGTGGGGCGCGCCGAGCAAATCCAACGTCACCGCACCGGATGCACTCTTCGTGCCATCACGGATGATGTCGCTTTGCTTGTACTCCGGAGGCAGTGCCTTATGACCGTGGATAGTCCATCCCGTGCCGTAGAGAATGTTTGATTTCCCACAACCGTTCGGGCCGATGATCAGCGTAATCCCCGGGCCGAACTCCCGCTCGAACAACTTATGCGGGCCGAAGTTTTCAAACCTGACGCTATGTAGCATCGGTCAACTCTGGGATGGCGGGAAGATCTGTCTTGTGCTTGTTGTGACCCCAGGCTGTCTTCTGCCGAATCTTGACAGCCTTGATAGCACAATTGAGTTTCTTCCAAGCACGCTTTGCCCCGGAGGCATCCCCGGCCTTCGCCAGCGCTGTGAAGCGCCTCTGAAGAGTACGAGCAGTCGAAATCTTCTCGTGTACCTTCTCGTTCAGACACCCGAATACGATGCCGTGCCCACACTCGGTCATGCGCATCACCTGGAATGTCACGTCGCCCGAAACCTCGATATCTTCAGGGGCGTACGGGCCGATAAGCTCGCACGTCAGACAGGCCACTTTCGGCGTCTTGTCATTCACGGTTCCCGCATCCACGCCCATCGGAGACAGGGCCGCGATGTCGTCATCCGGCAACAGTTCGAGCGCCTTCTTTGTGCCCTTGGTGTTAATCGCGGCCACACCCTCCCGCTTATCGTACACCGTGTCAAGTGCGTCCTCCTGCTTCCCGGTCAATTTATGATTCACCTTCAGGTGATCCCTCCGCTTTTTAGTCATTGGCTATCGCCTCCTCCAAGATTTCCAAACCGACCTCAGCCACCTGTGGACCGTACTCGGCGTGTTCCATGAACTCACGCCACTGATCATACAGCGTCGTCGGACCGAAGTCAACTAGCGCAGGTGGCGCTGGACGATCCTGAAAAACGATCTTCACAAAGTGCCCCGCCTCTTTCACTTGAGCGATCAAGTGCGGGTCGATCTGTGTGGGATCGACTTTGTGAATCACGATCCTCCACATCTTGTCTGGCTGCTCCAAAATCTTCGTGTGCATCAGGCTCAGATCCGATTCAATATTCCCGTCGAGGTGCATCGACTGCATGGGCCGGGATTTCGACGCGATGTTCACTGATTCGTGTTGGTCACCGTCGCTAAGCGTGATAATGAAGCCACCGACTGCGGCGTCCTCCTCACCGAACGAAGTACGCTCCGTCGAGCCTGAGTACCACGCATTCGGCGCAACGGATTGTGGTCTGTGATAATCGCCGAGAGCAACGTACTGATATCCCTTACCCATCTCAGGGAGAAACACACGATGAGCGTCCCTGTACTCCTCCAGCACAGGGCAAGGAGCGTGGACGGCAAGAACACGGCAATCTGCATCCTGCTTGTAATCTGCCTCAGTAATTGGCTGCCCCCAAACCCACGGGATGCACTGAAAGCCGTCGATCCAGCGAGCGTGACCGGTCACAACTTCCACGTTCTCCCAGTCGGCGTACAGCGCGAGAGGGTGCATGGTCTCCGCAGCACGAGGCGTGTCGTGGTTACCAGAAATAAGGATCGTCATCTTCTCCCCACCCTGCAAAAGTCTCAGTCCCCGCTCGAAGGCGTACCTCGCAGCAGTGGAGGGGCTGGCGTGCTCAAAGGCATCGCCAACGATCAGCACGTGGAATATGTCACGGCACTCTGCTACTCGACCAGCAAGGTCGATCCAGGCGTCGTAGAAATCTTGCTCCCGGCGACGGGACAACCTCCCGTCGAATCGGTTGCAGCCAAGTTGTAGATCAGCTATGTGTGCGAATGTCATGATCGAAGTATGCAGCATGATACCCGACTTGTCAAACCGGGTCCAGCGAAAGAGTGAGATTTGTGAAATTGGTTAATATGAGCAGACTGCGTATATCCGTTACGGATACATAGACAGACTATGTATAGCGGTCCTAATTTAATTTCAGTACGAAGAAGTCTCGCTTCCTTTGGCTCGTTTCTCTCGCCAAGGGCGAGTGTTCTACCCAAGGAAGTTTCTATTTCTAAATACTTAAACACTAAGGGGTGGCCTCCGCTGGATTCCCCCTACGTAGTAGGGGGAATCATGATAGTACTAGCGTTATTGCCCTGAAAATTGTGCACTTTTTAGTGTAGCGGTTTTTTCGACAAAACCGCTACTAAGGATCATAGGTAGCGCTACATGGAGTGCCTTGTTTCCTGTGCAATTGCACTGTTTCTTGTGCAGTGCTTAATTCTCCGGTTGCACAAGAAACAGTGCAGTCCAACCTCGCTGCGGCTTCCGAGGGGTTCCAAAACTGCACAGAAAATTGTGCAGTTTTACCCTTCGTTTTTTCACTCTGCGGCTTGACAAACGATTTGCCAACCTGTAAACTGGGTGGAAATCGAGTGATGTACCAAGCGCGTGACTTAACTAGCCATGCGCTTTCGTGCATCTGGAACACGAGGAGGAATCATGAAGGAAAACATCCAGTTCGCAGTCATCGTCATCGCGTTTATAGCCGCTGTTGTTATGGCAACAGTCGCTATCCACGAGACAAAGACACTGAAGGTACAGTTGAAGGAAGCCCAGATTCAGATCGAGGCAATGCACTCGACCGTGGGGGAGCAGGCGGGGTATATCTCCGTCCTGAACACCTTGATCGGGAAGCTAAAGGAGTACGGTCAATTCGACAAGTACACGCCGGAGCAGATCACTGGGCTTGCGACAATGGTCCTGGAGCAGTCCGCTCTATATAGTGATGCTGGTGTGACACCCTCTTTGATCATGGCCGTCATGGAGAAGGAATCCGGCTTCAACCCTCTCGCTGTGAGTTCGGTACGAGCAGTCGGGTTGATGCAGGTTCGTCGGGCCGCTGCGCAGACGACTCTGGATCGTATGGGATACACCTACTCTGTCGCGCTCATGCAAGATCCGATACTGAGCACCAAAGTAGGGACCGAGTACCTGGTCTGGCTGCACCGATTATTCATGTCCGAGGGTGTCGAGAAAGCCAGTGACTGGACCTACAGTCTCATGGCCTACAACAACGGACCGACTGTCGCGTTTGCGTTCGTCGCCGGAGATGATATAATTGTCAATGGAGCTTACGCGGCTGACGTGGTTCAGCTTCGTAACAACTATGAAGGGAGGGGCATGGAGTGAAGGAAGTATATGATCCTGAAACGAAGACAACGTATCGCGTCTATGAGGTAGGTTGTACTTGCCCAATCTTGATGACTGATGGCGGTCACGCTGGCTTAGTCAAGCACATCCCGGAGTGCCAGTGGTACGAGGATGAGGAGCCAGAGTGAAACTACCTCGTCAACACGTCGTTGGTGAAGTGGAGGTCCAGGTTGTCGCCGTCGATGATAGCGACATGGCCGACGCCGACGCCGAAGCGATGTACACGGTTGCGTCCGGGGAACCCGTCATCAAAATGAGGAAGGGTCTCCGAGGAAACTACCGCCACATTTGCCAGCTTCACGAATGGTCACACGCGGTCATCGACATGGCCGAGATCCACCTAGACAGTGAGACGGAAGAGCGAATTGTCGGCGCTTTCGCAGTCGCTGCACTTCGGCTGCTCAAGGATACGCAGACGGAGAACAAGCCAAGTTTGCAACTCTGCGAATCCTGTGCTACACTATTGGGTGGAAGGAGAGATATCATGCTTTCGAGACGAGAAGGGCCTATTGCCCAGAAAGACACCAGTCGAAACTGGATCTTCACGAAGGAGATCTTCGCCGCCTACAAGAACGACCTGATCGACCCTGAATTCGAGCCGTCACCCGGAGAAGAGTTTCAGTTCTACAATGGACCGTATGGCGGCGGGCAGAAGTTCGTGGTTGTCACCTTTGGCGACTTTGAAATCAATGGCGAGATGCAGAAGTCCGTCGTCATCGCAAGGGACAAGTAGTGCCAATTTATGGGTACGAATGTGACAATAAGGATTGTGTCAACTCTCAGGGATTCGAGGAGCAACGCTCGATTCACGATTCCACGAGAAAGCGCTGCCCACTTTGCCGCTACAAGGTTCAGCGAGTATATTCATCAGTCAATATTGCGTTCAAGGGAACTGGATGGTACGTCACCGATTACAAAGGGAAGACCAACAAACCACCCAAAGGAGAAAAACGTGTCTCAGTCAAGCGTAGCAAAGTATCTGAGTCCCCAGGCAGCTCCCCCCGATTCACTTAGAGTTCATCACGACAGCCAGCAGCGTGAACGTGTTCTCATCCTGAATGACACGATCCGGTCGGTTGCACAGGCTGGAGGTGTACTGGAAAGAATGGGAGACGATGAAGGAACCCTTACTTCTTCAGTCATCTTGAACAAGTTGTTGGAAGAGTTGGAGGCATCTATCTTCGAGGAGGTGGACGATGGGTAAGCTACACGGCTATGGTAAGATTTGGAATCTCGGTCACCGCGCAATACGTGACATCTTCAGCGGGCCTGTGAAGATCCAGGAGAAGGTTGATGGCTCGCAGTTCAGCTTCGGCGTTCGAGATGATGACGAACTTTTCATCCGCAGCAAGCGGGCTGATATCTTCCCTGGCGCGAAGAACGGTCAGTTCACCATGGCTGTCGATACCGTAGTTCGTCTCTTCGAGGAAGGCAAGCTCATAAACTGGGCGACCTATCGAGGTGAGGCAGTGACGAAACCACGCCACAATCATCTTGCCTATGAAAGACACGCGAAGGGGGGTATCGTCTTATTCGACGTTGACAGGGGCGAGGAAGATTTGGTTGACTACGACATCCTTTGCGAAATCGCCCAAGGTCTCGGCGTGGATGTCGCTCCACAGTACATCGGTGACCTGATCGTCAGTAACATCGAAGGACTGAACTTCTATCTCACGATGCCGTCAGTTCTCGGCGGCGAGGATGGGATCGAGGGTATCGTCATCAAGCCAGTAAATCTGATGTTCGACGCCACAACTGGCAAGACTCTCCGCGCCAAGCTCGTGCGCCCTGAGTTCCGGGAGAAGGCTACGAGGTCCTGGAAGGCCGCGAACCCAAACCGTAACGACTTCATTACCACGATCATCAAGAGCCTAACGACCGAAGCACGATTCCGCAAAGCCATCCAGGCTGCGCGGGACGAGGGTGCCCTGGAGTACAGCAACTGTGACATTGGTCCGTTGCTCGGGCGCATTACGAAGGACATTCACGACGAAGAAGCAGACGATATCAAGGAAGCGCTGTTCAAGCACTTCTGGAGGAAGAGCATCAGCCGAGGTGTGACGCGGGGCTTCCCGCAGTTCTACCAGGCATGGCTCTTGGAGCAGCAATTCAACGAGGAGGACGAAGATGACACAACCACAGTTGAAGGAAGATGAAGTTTACGCACTGATGGGTTCTGGTCGAAACGACGCATATTCGGCAGCCCATCGAGGTGACACTGCTGAGGCGATCCAGTTTTTACGACGAGTCATGTTGTGGGAAGAATACATGGCTAATGAGTTTGCAACCGAGGAGGACGAAGATGTCTGAAGCAGCCGAGAAAGCAAAGAGTTCTCTGGATCGGTTCGCCGAAGCGGTCGATAGCCACGTACCGCCCGAGGCCGATAGCGTCATGGATGACACCGTGACGTTGCGCCAGGGAGTACGCTATCGTGTGCGCTTCCGGGCCCATGACTTGCAGTTCGAGACCGTGTGTCGCTTCGACGGCTTCGATGTGCCAGGCTCTGATGACCCGTCAGTGCTGATTTTGGAGTTCGTGCCTGAGTTCAGCTACGAGGGACCTGATGCCGAAGGGGCGTAGTAAGGCTATCTGCGTTGATTTCGACGGGACGATCTTCGAGTTCAATTACCCGTCTATCGGCCCCATTAAATCAGGCGTCGTGGAGGCATTGACGAAGCTCCGCGAAGCCGGTTGGTGGATCGTTATCCTGTCCTGTCGCTCGAAGCAAATGTGGCAGGAGTTGTACTTAATGAATTCAGACGGGTCAAAAGTCCGGACACCGTTTGAGACAACACAACATATGGCAGAC
>SDBT01000106.1_pt1 | contig 105808 bp, 122 predicted proteins | sample 2277101 | NCBI WGS metagenome assembly SDBT01 (sample SAMN10404973, study PRJNA504765) | marine sediment metagenome | isolation source: marine sediment core GS10_PC15, 103 cmbsf | place: Arctic Ocean: Southern Knipovich Ridge | collected 2010
GATTAACTTTAAAAGATGTAAGGAGATCAAATATAATTGGTAAGGCTGATATTAAGATGTTAAAATATTTATTGAGTCCAAAACTCACTCCTGAAGGGGGATTAACTTTAAAAGATGTAAGGAAAGCAGATTTACTTCCTCTCGGAAACATCAATCTAATATATTATCTATTGAGTCCAACCTTAACACCTGAAGGAGGATTGACTTTAGAAGATATCAGAGATTCGAATATAATTAATGCATTATCGTACACAGGTGGTATCGAAATATTAAAATATCTATTGAGTCCAACCTTAACACCTGAAGGAGGATTAACTTTAGAAGATTTAAGGAATTCAAATATACTTGAAGATGCTGCCGATCATAGAAACGTCAGTTTAATATATTATCTATTGAGCCCAACCCTTACACCTGAAGGAGGTTTTACTTTAGAAGATATACAGAACAAGGATGGTAACTGGTTACTTAAAACGCTTATGAAAAGGATGGTGGCATATTTAATTGGACATTTGGTGAGAATATGTTTGGCCAGCTTGGTCTTGGGGATAAAAAAGGAAGATCTACTCCGACAAAAATTTCAAATCTAAAAGCGAAGTCTGTTAATTGCGGAGCTAAACATACTGTGATAATAAGCTCCAACTGATTATATTAAAATTATATTATCAATGGTAATATAATTTATGTATTTCAACAAAATACCCTCCAATTTGTATAACCATTGTGTCTAGAATTTCTGACTACGTTCATTTTTGTTCCTGTGGTCCAATCCACAATAGTAGGAACGATATCGTCAGATGTAGAAAGATAGTAAACATGATCGCACAGATCACCCACAGGTTTATAAAATGACCATCGATAATATAATTTATCATACAAAATGCTAAACTGTAAAGGCAACATTTTTTGACCTGTAGAATCGAACCATTCTGGGATAGTCCGATAGTTATATCCTATAAGTTCAAATACCGCAAGATTTTGAGGGGGTGATGGGAAATCTGGTTGATCAAGGGGACAACATCCGAATCTTCGCCATTGCCCAGTTAGTGCCATATTATAAACAAGGTTAGATATTTTTTAAAGTAATCGCGAATTTTAAAATAATCAAAAACCTTCAAAGTTCCTTGAATAAATTTTAATTTTTTATGTCACATGGACAATTGCAGTAGTTGCATAATTCGTCCTTAATTTTAAGTTTCGGCGTCCATTTTTGCATTGAATTCTGATATTTCTTTTTTTTTCAGGTACAATTGGGTTTTGAACCTTATATTACATCTTAATAATTTTTATATATATTCTGAGTAGAAATAAGCTTAAAATAATCACGAATGGTACCATGGGCCATTTTAAATCGTTTTTTAGCATCTGCTCTACGCCATTCGTTCGAATCAACTCCATGAATAGTAAATCCGCATGCTTTGGAATGACCTCCTCCTCCGAATTTTTCAGTTATTTGATTTAGCTGAATGCAACATGTTTTTGATCCGCGAAGCGAGATCCACCATTGATCTGTTTCAACATCATATCTCCATGTTGCAGCAAATTCACAATCATGTAGATTCGCAGTCGCATTCCCAACCTCAGAGCGAAGAGATGGAGGACATGTTGATAAGCGTATACGATGACCTTGAAATTCGCAAAGCTTGCTTGTACCCACGGCATACGAAATATCTCTATTATCAATATCTAATAAAATACGCCCTTGTTCAGTAAATTTTTTAATAAGAGATGGAGCATTGTTTAGGTTATTAAGTAATTCTTCCATTTTTTCCCATTTATACCAATCAAAATAATATAATGCTTTCCCAATTTCTTTTGAATTGGGAATTTCCCATTTCCACAAATCTCGATCTGCAATAATTTCAATAAACCACGGACGTGGGGTGTCCGGATAACACCAATCAAATGCTATTTGTGCCCCCGAACGATCTAAATCAAAAATATAACCAAAATTTGATAATTCTTGCTCCAATCCTTCTAATTCTCTTCGAGCTGTTTCATGATGATCAAGAATATAAACTAAAGTTGCTTTACGGCACATTTCTTTAATAACATCACGTTTATAACTAAAATCTACAATTACAACATTTTTCCCCCTAATGAGGTCCTCGGGATATGGTTCATTATGTTTAACACCTCTAAAATCAAAGCGAACTACTTTAGGATTAGTTGGTTCGTATCTTGAACGGTTTATTCTCCAAAAGGGGAACGCGCCACCTATACCATCAGGACATCCAAAATGATACAAACACACATCAAAGGACTCTGGATGTAATTTTTTACATTTCTCTCCTTCTCCGAATGATAAATTTTTTTCTGACCCCATAACAGTAATAATACTATAGTAAGTTATATCCTTTAAATATCCTTCAATCTACAAACTATCATATTTGGTTTATGGAGTTTTAAATGAGAAACGAGTGATCCTGCGATCAAGAAACCTAAATGACCTCCTCCTGATTTACATAAATATAAATCATCTCCTAAATGTAATAGGGCGTTGTGTGTAATATAGTTTTTTGTTCCATCATTCAAAGGTTGAATGAAATATAGTTCGGTGCCAATTTCTATCTTTTCTGAATGTGAAATTGAAATTAAAGTACCTTGAGGTATTTGTTTTCCATTATTCATGGACGATATGTCCCATGTTTCACGCTTCCGACCTAAAATAAATCCTATAAAGGCATGCCAATTAAATTTTTCAATATCTGCTTGTAAAAAATATAAAAATCGGGATTTAACTTTTTTTGGTAATATAACCTTTTTCCACTTCATATTACCAGGAATAAAAATATTTAGGTGTGTTGTAGAATCCATCCATTTTAGTTGAGAATGGTATTTGCGTTGGAGTAGAAACAATCCATAAGAATCAATTTTGTTATTTGCAGATATAAATTCTATTTTATTAAAAAATGCATTTCGCTCTGGGAAATTATTTATACTTATATCTTGTGGATCGTCGGTTATTGGATGGATATAAATATTTAGTTTAATTTTTTGATTGTGAACCGACGGTTTATAATTTAGGTACTGACATGAAATCATTATCGTAAAATATAATGATTTTTAGATAATGAACTCATTTTTTATGATAATATTCTTGAAGGGTGGCACTTTTGATAGAGGAAAACAACTTAAAAACAGAATATTTCTGTCAACAATAGTCTTAAGTATCGAAATGACTGATTTATCATTATGTACTAAAGAACAACTTATCGAAATGTTGAAACAAAAAGAGAGTGGGGATTGTACTCAAAATTCACTGACAGATGTCGAAGACCCTTGCCATTATAAACCTATCCGTGCCGGTCAGTCACAATGCACTGACAACTCAGCAAATGCTTGGGGTTATTGTAAAAAACATAGTCGTACTGTCCAAGCCCAAAAAGCTAGAGACAAATGGGAAACTCAAAAAATTGAATCTTACCCCAGTATAGATGCTAAATTAAATGAAGTGGAAAATAACATTCTCGAAAAGGAAGAAGACAAAGTTGTAGAGGATAAAAAACAAAAAGCTCCTAGTGCTCAAAAACCGAGAAGACAAAAAGTTATCAAGCCAAATGTATGGGGACGTTATGAAGATACAGAAACACATATCGTGTTTAATCCTAGCGATAGTTGCGCATATGGAGTTCAAAATCCTACTGGAGAAGTTTTTGGTTTATCACAAAAACACATAGCTATTTGTGAAAAGAATGGTTGGGGTTATAAGAACTCCGAACTTTCCGATTCTGATGAAATTGAAACCTCAGAAGAGGAAGAAGATGATGAGGAAGAAGAAGAGTCAGAGGAGGAAGATGATGAGGATGATGATGAGTCAGGAGAGGATGACGATGAAAACGATGATGAGTAGCTCATCGTATCTTGGTTTTGAAAAACTTTTAGAAATGTGGAGCAGATAAATTCTTTAATACATATGGGAGCTTCTCATATGTATTCAAATAACTAGATCCTCAACCACAATAATCAAAACTAATTATCATTTTCATATATTTTTTCTCGATAGAATATTCTTGCAACTTTAGTTTGTCGCACGTTTCAAGACTGTCATATTTTAAACTTTTTAGTCTGTAGGCACATTCAACTACGTCCCGTAACTGAATTCCTTTTTTATTTGTAATCGTATAATGAAAATCCTCATCAGGGAAGGAATCTTCTTTACCGTCCATGTTTTCTTCATACCAGCTCAGAGAGCGCATTTCCAAAATAAATATTTGAGGAAACAAAATTTTATCCCATTTCCAACTAAGAACTTCTTTTTTACCTATTTTTTTATCGATAATATATTCACCCTCCTCCTCATCTACAGGCCAATCAAAAAGTAACATCGAGAAGGGATTTTCCGTCCACCTCAGATCAAATGTTACCCGATGAAGTGTAACAGATCGAAGAGCATCATTAATTATTGGAGGGATAATCAAAAGTTTGTTATCTAGAGAAATATCTTGAAAATTCATTTTGAATAGTCACTATTTCGTAAGTGTCAGATATCACTTTTCTGAGATAGTATCTGTTGTTCGTGAAGATTCAGATCTGAATTTTTACTCAGACGAAATTTAATCGCCATTCCTCTCGCTTCTTCATAGTTGCGCTTGCATTCAATGATGCTGAATGATTTACACTTACGTTTCCCTCCTTCTGGCCACTGTACTACCCATAGATTCTTTGACTTATTGAAACTCACTCCTGTTACACCGGATTGGTTATCATTGCGAATCGGGTAGTTACGTGGATTGTATATTTTCCCGTCACGAAGGTTGCATCTTCTGTTATTCAAAGGATTTCCATCAATATGATCAGTGACTTTGTAGAGACCAATCTCTGTATGGAATCTTCCTCCTCCAGAACGGCCTATTTCGTAAGTTTGAGAATTACTTCTCTTGCGGATGTGCCATTTATATTTATATACAAGATATAAATCGTCAATATCACAAAAGAATGATTTTGTATTATTTTTATATTTTGCTTGCACTTCAAGAAATTGTTCATTATCGGGTGTATAATGAATTCTATAATTATTCCACACACAATCCCTCTTTTTGGCTTCCGGTATCCGAAATTTAACAGCGGCCTGATAAGCTGGTACTTGTCCTCCATATGTAGTAAAGAAGAAACACTTTTCAAGACAAGGGCTCTGGAAAATAACTCTCCAATACTTGTCCTTACACTTATACAGACTACCTCCCGGTTTTCCAGTCGCCCACTCGCTACACCGCTCGCTATCAAGAGAAGATTTGATTGTTTCCAAATCGGCCTTCTCTACTATATAATCTGTTTTCGGATTTCTCAGAGCTTTACGTATAGAGAGATTAGAACGTCTATTATCAAGAGTATTTCCATTAGAATAGGCAACATGACCATCCGATATATTAAGAGCAAGACGCGCAAAATATAATTTTAGTATCTGTTCGCCCTGTCTTACACTCGTTCTTACATAAGATATACGATTAGTAATTATAACATTCCAGTGATATGTATTCAGAAGATTGATATCTTGAGTATCGCACCTAGCAATATGATTTCCAACCTTAAACTCGAGATAAATTTCGCCTTCACTCGTTTCGACAGATCTCCTGTCGTTGAGTTGTTTTCGGCCATGTTTACCTCCTTTTTCCCATTCATCTTGGAAATTGAGTACAACCTTCTCCATTATTACTTAGTAGAGTGACCACTAAGTAATAAGAGTGACCACCTTTATATCAGTTAAATCTGTATCTAGTGCCACATTTAGTGCACACGACATAAGTTGACATTCCTTCATCCGAGCTGCGATCTTGAGATTGATAATAGTAACATTCTTTTGATTGGCAATCTTTGTTGCGGCAAGGAAATTCTCCTTTTTCTACACGTACTCCTTCCGCAAGTTGAGCATTATCTGATAGTTGACGTTGGTGAAAATCCTTGTAAACACACGAGTCCCAATTTAATACGTTTTTTTTAATATCGTTTAAGATAGTATTTGTATCTTCGGATGTCAATAATTCCCCAACTTTTTCATAGGCATACTTGCCATAAATTTCTTCGGTACTTTCTTCATACTCAAGAGCCAGCCGGCAGCACATTTCAAAAATCAACTTTTCATATTCGGATGCGTTGGATTTGAATTTAGTTACCAGTGCGTTTTTTATTGCAAGTCTTTCGGGTGAAAGTTTGGCGACTTTTGATTTTGAAACTACTTTTTTTCTTGATGGCATTATCTCTTTGGAACGATCTTTTTAAATTTACTTTTCACTTTTAACTGAAAATTTTCAAATATGCTTCTCTTTCTCCCCACTTTCCTGACATTATTTCTTTCTGCAGTTTCAAAGTATTTTTACTGTATCTCTTAAAGAGATACATACGACTCTCAGGGGTTGCTCCTACGCTTTTTATAAGATCTATCTTTAACCGAACAGTTTTTCTTGATTCATGGATTCTTCCCATTTTATTATTTCATACCACTGACAGTTTCCTGACGCATATTGAATGGAAATATTTTTTCCCTGACCGAACAGTAATTGTCTGGGTTTTGTATTATCTTTTTTGAAATTCTCAAACTTAATCTTATCGTCTACCCCACACATCATCCAATATAACATAATTGGATCTTCTGTATCACTATCTATACTCTGATCTTTTATCGGAAAATATAAGTTGGAAGTTGGGGTAAAAAACATCTTGTCGCAACTAATATTCAGAGCATTCACTCTCACATAATGATTAGCATCTTCAGGGTTACATACCTTACAACCGTGTTCATAAAACTTAGAAATATTTTCTTCCATTCTTTTGGCTTCAACCATAGCTTTTTTACGATCAAATGTAAAATATATGTCATGTGTAGGACATAACCTACACATTGTATCAACGTGGTAGATTGAAGTCACGCCAACTACATAGATATAAGATGTCATGTTATGTCGAATATATTTAATGTATGCTTGTTTCAGATTAGATTTTGCTTTGCATATACCAAAATCTTGAAGATACCTTTGACGCCAAAATTGATCACTACATAACAGTACATTGATTTGTTTACAACTCAAACTTAAATTTAAAATATCTGATAAAGATAAAAATAGTCCCAAATAGAATGTGATATCTTTGTATTCTGTGAAAAAGTTTGCCACAAATTTTCTATCTTGTATTCCTTTTTTCACGACTGAAATCCAAGATTTCATTCACACACACTAAATAATATCACAAATATTTATGGTCATTTCTCATTTTTTTTACGAAGGTGTAGTATGTCTTGTTAAAGGCTGATATTTATAACCATGACGCCAATAAGTCGGTCTAACGACGTGTAATCTTCCTGTTTTATCTACAACTTCCCAAGGTGTTTTTGACGGATATTGATCGTAAATATCTAACCAATTCCCGCAGGAAGGCTGAGCTGTTTGATACAACCCGTAATTAAACCCTCGTCCTTCTGGATCATACAAATAGATGTTTCTAGCTAATTCTTCTTGTTCGATATAAGGTCGAAATTCCCTATCTCGGGTTCCATCTCTGTTAAGCCAAACGTTCATTTTCTCTTGCTAAAGAAGCAAGAGAAAAAAAAGCTAAAACTGATAAATTTTGTCAGCATCATAATAAAATTCTGAATATGACAATTCTTTCAGAGTTACCGAAAGAAATACTGTTGTATATCTCCACAGAGTATTTGGGGTTAATTGATATGATATCTCTAAGTGCAACATGTAAAACCATCAACAATATTCTTTCTGAGAATTGGCTTTGGTTAAATCGGATACCTCGTCATCCCTACCAGAAGGGTGGATGAATCTACATGAGATTCCGAAATTTTTTAGCAAGATATTGAGAGCAAGGGCAGTCAGTCACTTGATCGAATTCTTTTAACTTTTTTGAAACGGTTATTTTGAATTTTGGGTATTTATTTAAAACCCATTTATTTTGGTTAATTATTGTAAAAATTTCTTCTACAATACGAGTCTTATTTTCTTTTCCGGATGCATTGACCGCATCAACCAACAAGTTTTTAATTGTCTCGACGAGATTATTTTGAATTCCCATTCAAAATTACATTTCTATTTGAATTTGTCTTGGAGAAATTTCATTATTTAAATATATAGTTTTTTAATAATAGAAACATCACGACCTTCGATATGCTCTATAAAAACATAGTCGGACACAATTATGAAACGGATATGCTTAAAGTTCTTGAGAAGATTATGCAGTGTTGCAACTTGATACGCTATAGTTAAATCTATAGCGTTTTTTCTTTTGGTTTTGGACTTTATTAATGAAAACCATGAATAGTCAAAGCTGCGCATCTTGGATCGACGAGAATTAAATCTAACGTTAAAAATAATATGAAGGTTATCCATTTTCTTCTTTCCGATCAACCTATCAAGGTTTGATGTTCTAAACCCATCAACAAAAAATATGGTTTGAAGTTGTTTGGCTTTAGAAATAATTTCTAAAAATGCGTTTTGTTCGGTGCAGTATAAATTTTTTGACCAATCGGAGGAAATAAAGGTTTATTTTTTTTTGGAATATATATAGGATCGGCAGTTGGATTGAGAAGATGACCACCGTATCGCCAATCCCTCGACATTTTTTGAGATGTGCCCATTAAAATATATTTGGTGTGAATATATCAGTTTTTTAAACGTCCCACGTATGCACAATATGCCACTTATCGATTCGTGATTGCAGGTAAAGTTTATCGATCCACATCTTTACTATATCCAGTCGAGATTGAAGATTTGTAGCTGGTTTATCTCGAAACGAGATGCTATCTATGATAATGCCCTCGAAATTGCATAAAGTACCAATCCAAATATCTGGACACTCTTTATAGGCAAGATTGTGTGTAAGCACGCAACATTCATCATATTCGTAATAAGTTAGCGATCTCGTTTCGAGATTATATGGATTGATAATATCATCATACAGATCAATCTTCATGGTATCCTTGGCAGGGTTAAACTTATTTAGCATTTCTTTAGTAATAGTGACAGACTCGTCATTAATAGATATTTTTTTAGCTATCAAACGAAGAAAAATAAAATCGGTCGTAGATTCTTTTTCCAAACTAGTATATCCGATCATGGTTTTTCAAAAAGGAAAATGAAATTCGAATTTGAGACTATTAAATTTAATCAAACATGTCATTCTCGGACAATCTTGCTAAAATTCTTGCGGAGGCATTGGTCATTCTGAAAAACGGTGGTTGTCAACTTTTTGGCTTCACTCATGCAGGAGAAGATCTTCCCATACGCTCTTACTGCGTGCGCCCTTTAGAAATTTTATCTCCTGGCGGACATTACAAAGCAGTCAGTATCAAAAATATTTACGACCATCAAAAAGGATGGGGCATGCTTCTCGATTTTGCTTACCGATTGAGCAATTTGTGCGAACCAGAATCTCGCGGTGACAATCTTACATTCGATAAATAATTATTTTGTGGGTACCTTCTTTTTCATTCCATAGTACCATACAACAATTACTAATACGATAAGTAATAAAATAAATAATATGGTAAATCCTAAAACCTCGTTTTTATGGTCGTATAAATATTTTTTAAGATAATATCTCCCCACAGGATTGAAAGGATTGTACGTCATACCTCTTGTTTATTTCTTTCTATGAAAGAAATAATTTCATTTATATAAAGTCTTTTACATGCAACTTTTAAACTCATATATCTTTTTATTTTTAAGATTTACAACCTCATCCAATTTTTGAGTTCCCTTATATCAACTTTTCCATTTAAATATTAATTCTTAAATATTAATTCTTAAAAATTAAGGTTAAAATGTCATACGCAAAAATAGAAATAGCAAAAAAGCTTATTCAAAACCCGTCAAACGAAAATTTTTCCAAAGGTTTAACTATTTTCAACCAGTTATGTTTGAGTACTAGTCTTCCTCCAGATGATAAATTAAAAACTATAATTGTGTTTATTAAAATAATTCCAGATAGTGGTCTTGATATGCTCATTAGATGGAGAGATATGATTCCTTTTCTCGACGGGAAAGAACTTCAAGACCTTATTGATTTGTTGACAAAAGTTACTAGATGTTCTGATTTAGATCCGCACGAACGACTTGTTACTGCAGTAACTCTGTATAATAATGGATTCATAGATATATGCTATCCATGTTTTGCTGATCTGACTTGCGATCAACTTATTTTAACAGATTACCGGGTTGATGCTGCTAGATATTTATTCGCAGCGGGTACGGATGAATACAACCAAATGGCCCAAGAAGCACTATTAGAAATAATAGATACTGATACATATCCTAGCGAATATCGCTATAAGATAATCGCTGGGTTCATTTCCAGGACAGGTATTAACACTATGATGAATATGATCAAAATTCGCATCCCTTATGATGAAGAATTTGTCTATGGTTTACAGACTAATTTCTTTTACAATGATCAAAATTCAGTCAGGGAAAGAATTTTATCTGGTCAGCACATGTTGGAAATGGAAATTGTTGAGCCAAATGAAAAAATAGATATTTGTAATATCTTAATTGAGATTGCTCAAGACAAACGTCTTGAAGATAATATTCGTGCGGATGCGGCGGATGTGGTCTTACGGGTATGTAAAGGAGAACAAAGAAAAACTGCTCGACAAATAATAGTAGATTTGGGATTCGATGCGGCAAACCGTAACAAAAAAACAGGATCACTTATGGATCATGCTCACACAATCTATAACGACTCTCAAAATATTCACGGGTTTACAGACCAAATTGATCGTTTTATTGAGAAAATTATTACTGAAACAAATATTCATGTAAAACCATATCATGAAGTTACTCAGGCTGTTTCCAATATAGTAAGAAAACTAGTAACCGACAAAGAAAATATGTTTAAAGCACACAAAGCTCTTAACCGTATCAATATCGATACTGCTAAATTCACGAAGCATAAAGTTACTCTTGCAGAGATCTTTATACATGTATGGGCTCGAATTCAAAACTATACTAATGAAGAAATACGTGTTAATCTTGAGGAAAGATTAGTTGAAGAATTAATAGATATGGGAGATACATGCTCCTCAGGTCATTCTGGTAGATTTGTTAATATTCTTAGTACTTATGATGAAACATTGAAAATCTCGTGGGACGAGCAGATCAAAGCAAATGTAATCGGACGTATGAATGCCAGTATACGCGATTGTCCAGATCAAAATATTCGAGCGCGTCTAGCAATGGCCCAGTCTGAACTTGCAGACGAAGAGGATCGTAAAGTATATATTGAATTTATTCAAAAAACTCTCCCTAAAATTAAAGAAGAACTCTACAAGGAATTTGTCGGGGAAGGATACATTACAAAAGAAGAATTTGAAAAAGCATTTGAACAAAGTACGGTTAGTTGGTTGAATTAATGATAACCATTCGTACTAAATATCCATTCTGAGGTTTTGGGAACATAGATTGACATTCTGGCCCGAGTACCAAATGCATAACCTTCTTTTTTCCATCCCCTATAAAAATTTCTATCTGCAAAAATAGGTTTCCTATATGTATCACCAGATTGCATATCAGCAACAAACTGTTCAAATTGAGAAATTCTTTCATCAGACCAGAAGTCTGGAGGAAGCTTATGAGACATTATTCATCTATATATATTATTTTTAAAGTCTTTCACCATCCGTACGGTCTATAATGATACCACATGAATGGATTTCTGTATGCTCGTCGTCTCCGTAACCGTGCTCTATAAGGATGATAGTATTGACCCCAGTAATACGGGTAGTACTCCTCTCTATCATCCTCCTGTGGAGAACCCCGCTGTAAATCTTGTCTCACACGTTCTTGGGGAGAGATATAATTCATAGTAAAAGTATTCTCTTGATATTAATATCAAGAGAATCGCTGATGAGTTTAAAAACTAAGAAGCAATTTAATTTGTCTGAAGGAATCGGAGAACTTTGTCAAACGAACCCTGACGGAACAGTTATTAAATCTCTCATCACTATTGAAAACTACAAAAGTCTAAAAACATTGATGAAAAATCTCGATATTGATTTAATTAAATCAACCAAAAGCTTTAGTTATCGACAATATTGCAAACTTTTTGAGAGTTATTTGTTCAAAAAGAAAAAATGCGGTGGAGAAATTTGTTGTCAAGCTCTCACTGTAGAAGGAGTTAGATGCAGCAGACCAGCAAGCAAATTTCTTACTATCGATCTTACAGAAGTGCAAGTTTTACGTACCAAAATTCCAACATTCATCAACCGGCGTTTTGGAGCGAAAAAAGTAGAAGAGCTTAAGCTAATTGGATTTGCTAATACATGTTGTTTTTATTGTTGGCAACATGCTGCACAATATGCTACAGAAGGTGCGACATATGCAAGTAATTTTGTTTATTACACCACTCATCCCGAAGACTTGTTGAAGATTTTTTTCAAGAATGTCAGAACAAAGAAAATATTAGGGTTGATAACTTACTCTGTGAGTGTAAATAACCTTCGTACTCCTGACGAAATTATTAAATATATATACAAAACTTCGGGTACTATGGAAGGAATGTTGTCAAGTTATTATTGGGGCATTTTTATCACTGTATTCATGTATGATAGTATCAAACCTTATATTGTTCGGTTACTTCCCGGAAGTGAAAAACAAAAAGAAGATGTTGTGGAAAAAATGGCAAACTCTGCCGCTCAAGCACTTTTGATAAGTAATGAATAGAAAAATGAAAATTGGGATTGTCTTGAATCTTTTTATACGAAAACACCCGACAATGATCGACGCGGCTATACTACAAAATCGTCAATTTTCGACTATATTCATAAAACACATTCTTCCTCTATTAGCTTTAGAAGATTGGTGTCATTTGCTGATGACATGTAAAAAGTTATGGAATATACAGAATCTATTCGATCCTCTATGTCTAAAGCTTAGGAACTGCGAACCATTTCATTTATTAAAAGAGATGACTAGCGAATGGCGTAGTAGAATTTACGAACTAAAGTTTTCTAAACGTCTCAAAATCCATTTTTTGGATGTTACAGTTTTGGAAAACTGTACTAATCTCCGTTTTTTGAATCTTTCTAGAACTAATATTAATGACATTTCAGTTTTAAAGAATTGTACTAATCTCCGTCTTTTGAATCTTTCTAAGACTAATATTAATAACTTTTCAGTTTTGGAGAATTGTACCGATCTCCGTTCTTTGGATCTTTCTAGGACTAATGTTAAGAACATTTCAGTTTTGGAGAATTGTACCGATCTCCGTTCTTTGGATCTTTTTAGGACTAATATTAAGGACATTTCAGTTTTAAAGAATTGTGTTAATCTCCGTTATTTGTATCTTTTTATGACTCGTGTTGAGGACATTTCAGTTTTAAAGAATTGTGTTAATCTCCGTCTTTTGAATCTTTCCATGACTCGTGTTAATAACATTTCAGTTTTAAAGAATTGTGTTAATCTCCGTTTTTTGAATCTTTCTGGAACTAATGTTAACATTTCAGTTTTGGAAAACTGTACTAATCTCCGTTTTTTGAATCTTTCTAGAACTAATATTAATGACATTTCAGTTTTAAAGAATTGTACTAATCTCCGTCTTTTGAATCTTTCTATGACTAATATTAAGGACATTTCAGTTTTAAAGAATTGTGTTAATCTCCGTTATTTGTATCTTGAATCTTTCTAGGACTAATATTAAGGACATTTCAGTTTTAAAGAATTGTGTTAATCTCCGTTTTTTGAATCTTTCTAGGACTAATATTAATAACATTTCAGTTTTGGAGAATTGTACTAATCTCTGTTCTTTGGATCTTTCTAGGACTAATATTGAGGATATTTCAGTTTTGGAGAATTGTACTAATCTCTGTAAACTAAGTTTTTATTATAAGACTGCATATTTACCAATTTTAAAAGAAATGCGCAATCTTTATAATTTACGTATCAATACCGAAAAAGACATTAAAGATGATGAGATTTCGGAATTAAGACAATTATGCAACCATAGATTATCTATTAATGGAAGATTAATAAAATCCTAGAGAAATGCGTGTAGTGTTCTTGTTATCAAAAAGATAACAAGAAGTGAAACATTAATCTGGAGTGTTCAGATATATCTGAACACTAGCCGCTGTGCGGAACTGAATGGCAAACACTTGAGGAAGAATGTGTCGGTATTTTCCCAATAGTTCAAAAAGTCCCTGCGAATCGACAAACATAGGATCTCTCCAACGTTCTTTGTCATGAATAGCAACTCTCCACTGCTGCGATACAGGGTTCCAAAATATACTGATCCATTGTATTTTATCAAAAATCAAGAGTAGCTCTTGAGTAACATCTGATGAATATTTGACTTGGTCGATGTGTAGTCGAATAAGCGAGTCAATTTGATGGGAATGTATTAAACTCCTTGGAATGTGACACATTATACTTTATTCAATCTAAAAATAACAATGATGAGGATCTCATTTTTACTTATATATTCCCGTAGAAATATATAAGGTTGTGAAAGTTTAGTCAATTTCCATCGGTTCATATTCCTCGATCTGGAGATCATTCATCAATAAATCAATATCCACACAATCAGGAGCGTCGGTTAACACATTCTGGTCTATAAAACTCCCCGGGAGAAACGCTATGCGGGCTCCGATGACCCGCATAGTTCCACAGGGAAAAATATAAAGCTCTTCTGCGTGGACGATGGTAGGGTGGAAAAGAGAGTCCATAACAAGCGTATCGATATATAGATAACTGTCACATATATAATAATATGTCGATATGATATTTCATTTTTCTGGATATTTAGAAAAATAAATATAAATATTATATTATCTTTAAAATCCAAGATATGGAGGAGAAAACAAAAACAAAACACAAGCAAGTGGTCGCACAGAAATGGGACGGAAAGGAGGAATACTTTGTGCGCCCCGACGGAATTCGGGAGGGTGTGTACACGAAATATCACCTGAACGAAAATAAGTGGAAGGAGGGACTGTTCAAAGATGGAAAGAAGACGGGAATCTGGACAGAGTATTATCCGAGCGGACAGAAGCGGAGAGAAACGAAATACCGAGCCGGAAAAAAACACGGCGTTCGGTCGGGTTGGTACAACGACGACGACGAGGCGAGGCAAGAGGGGCCGATAATGGAACAAGATACGTTCGTAGATGGTAGGAAGGAGGGTATTAGTATGGTGTGGTTTGAGAACACACGGCTGCGAGAACAAAAGACGTATCAAGCTGGCGTACTGGGCACGTGGACGTTGTTTGACACGCACGGATCCAAACGGGAGTTTTGAGTGGCTTAATTTATTTAAAATCTCTAAGCGAACGTTATACACTTGAAGAATGTTCCGTTTGGATGCATCATTCGATACGGCTAGAAAATTGAAATTTCTACACAACCTTTTAAACGAGTTACCAACAATGATTGATACAGCTATAACACAAAATTATGAATTTTTTTGTGTGTTCACAAAACATATTCTTCCTAGATTAAATTTAGAAGAGTGGTACTGTTTTCTGAGGACAACAAAAAAATTATGGGATGTACGACATAAATTTGATCCTTTATGTCTAAAGCTTAGAAACTATAAAAATTTTTTAAAAGAGATGCCTGCCTAACGAATGGTGTAATAGAATTCGTATGCTAAAGTTCTCTTGTAGTTATATCGATATTTCAGCGTTAGCGTTAAGTGAATGTCGCAATCTCCGTTATTTGTATCTTGCAAAGACTAATTTTAAGAATATTTCAGTATTAAATGAATGTCGCAATCTCCGTTATTTGAATATTCGTAATACTAACATTAATGATATTTCAGTATTAAGTAAATGTCGTGAGCTTCGTTATTTGAATCTTTCTAGGACTAAAGTTGAAAATATTTCAGTATTAAGTGAATGTCGTGAGCTTCGTTATTTGCTTATTTCTGGTACTAAAGTTGAGAATATTTCAGTATTAAGTGAATGTCGTGAGCTTCGGTATTTGCATCTTTGTGATACTAACATCAATGATATTTCAGTTTTAAAGAATTGTACTAATCTCCGTCTTTTGAATCTGTTTTGTACTAATGTTGAAAATATTTCAGTATTAAGTGAATGTCGTGAGCTTCAGTATTTGAATCTTAATAGGACTAAAGTTGAGAATATTTCAGTATTAAGTGAATGTCGTGAGCTTCGGTATTTGCATCTTTGTAAGACTAATGTTAAGGACATTTCAACGTTAAGTGAATGTAACAATCTCCGTTATTTGAATCTTGCAAAGACTAATTTTAAGAATATTTCAGTATTAAAGAATTGTGTTAATCTCCGTTATTTGAATCTTTTTAAGATCGGTGTCAATGATATTTTAGTTCTAAATAAAAATTAAAATGCTTTTTTCCATAAATCACTGCCAAACATTTCCGTAACATCGATACCAAAATCTTCTCCTGGACCTAAAATTTCTTTTCCAACTTCTAATGCAACACGTTGATTATCCCATCCTTCGATAATTTTATCTTTAAGTTTTCGGAGGATGAGTTCTTTTACATTAATCTTTGAAGTTTTAATAATTTCGTCTGCTAATTTTGTTAGACTTGGAATGCGTTGTTTTAATAAATTATTAAGTGTTTCCCAATGAGTAACATCGATTTCCGTTTCACCGTGATCAAGACGAACAAGGACTTCAGCGATTTTAGCCACATCTTTTACTGTTTCAGTAGTTGCAAGTCCAATATTTATTTTATCTATAGCACTCTGAATCCACCCTACTCCGGGTATCCAACTAACAGAAGCTTTTGCTGTCTCTTTCATTAAATATTCTGTTAAAGGAGTGACCTCAATATCGAGTGCCTTTTGCAGTTCTGGATTGAGGAGTAATTCTTCAGGTGGAAGAGGATGTGAAACGCCTTCTTTAGTAATAATTGTTACGTCCATTTTTCGGGCTAAATCTTCAGTTAGTGCTGTAACTTTGAGTTGACGTTTTTCTACTCTTTTTGCTAAGCGTTTGAGAGCTTGTTGGTGGAGTTGCTCTTTTTCTATTTTTTGTTGTTCAAGTGCCATTTTTCGAATTTCTTTCATTTTGACTGCTTCAGCGCGTGCTTCTATTTTCATTTGCTCTTTCAAAATTTGTGTTTCTTTTGTAGATTCTTTGCGCTGACGAAGTCCTTCTTGTTTTTGCCTAAGTTTTTCAAGTTTAAGTTTTGTTTGGGCTCGCCGAATTTCGCTAAGTTTTCGATGTTCTTCAAGAGTTTTTGCTTTTTGAAGAGGTTTGTCAAGTTCAGTCACACCCGCTTTTGCGTAAGCATACCCATCCACGGAAATTTGGTAAACAGCTGCAGCTGTGGCAGTATGTAATGTTTGTTTAATAGCACTGGTTAACAATTGACTAATTCGACTTTTTCTTCCAGATTGTTCTTGAATGATAGCATCACGAATTTGAACATCCGTATATTTTTTCCAATTGACATCATCAGGGAATAAATTTTTGTATATCAATTGTAAATCTCGAAGTTTGGTCTTTTTTAGTTTGCTCGCCGTATAATAACCTCCAATTAGAATACCAAGGAACTCCTCCGCGAGAGTTGCTAGGGTGTTTTGGCCCCGTTCCCTTTTAATTGCTTGTGCAAGATCTTTGATTTCTTTCTTTTGCTCTGGAAGTAGCTTATCAACAAACACATCTAGTAATTTATTCACCCCTATTTTATCAAGAAGATAACTCGCCAATGTTACCTTGGCAAATTTTGACTCAGAAATAATATCATAACCAGCCGTGGAAATTGTACCTAATTTAGATATTGCTTCCGCTCCATAAACTGAAATTTGCTCTTTCATAATCTCTTGAAGACCGGTATTATGTGACATAATACTACCTCCTGCACTACCCGCAAACGCCAATCCAATTAGTACGACAGCCGTCGTACTAGCAAAAGCAAGGCTACGATTATCTTTAAGAACTTGCTGTGTATCTTTTGTTATTTCTGTCTTATTTCGAGGGTCTTGTACTGAAGGTTTTTTACGACGTTGAACCTGAGCTGGAATATCACGCCCAATTTCTTGCATAATGTCTTCAACTACAGTTTCAGTTTTTGGTTTATTTAGAATTGACTTTGCAGTGACGGTAATTACCGCATCTGCTTTTTTGGTAATTTTACGAGCAGTTTTAAGCGCTGTATTTTTAACAGCAGCTATAGCTGCTGTACCACCTTTCATTCCAACAGACAAACCTGAAGATATTAAAAATCCGCTTATTCCGTATGTTGTGAGAGAAATACCTTGCTGAATGGAATATTTGGCGATTTGCTCTGCTGTTACATTTCGAGGATCTACTCCTAACCTTTCCAACACCGGGCCCAAATAACTTGTAGGAACTCGTGATTGAAGAACTCTTCGAAATACAACATTTTTCTTTGCCATTCCTATCAAAGCATCAATGCTAACTCCAGTTGCCACACTCACCCCAGTTCTTTTTAGAGCTTCTATGAGAGCAGTAGGAACTAAAGTAATACCGATATATTTCAGCATAGATAAAAACAACATCCAACTACCCGCGGTCAGAAAAATATACGATATCGTTACTCCGATTGCTAGCGTGGTGCCCATTCCAACTTGCCACATTATCTGCCTCCAATTAGCCCACATCCAACCTGTCAAATTTTGATACATAAAACTTGAAGCTTCAGTACCAATAGTTCTTCTGATTGTTAGACGTGCTCTGGTTCCCTCGCTTAGATTGGATTGTTGAACTATATTAGCTACGGTCTCGGTCACTGTTTTCTGCTCTGTTTTACCCGAAATAAACGCTTGAATAACGGTAGGTTTAGTTTCAGTAGAAGCGCGAATGAATCTATTAATCTCTCCGGCCGACGGAGCTGTCTCGATATATTTTTTGATGGTTATAGACGGACGGCTGATAAACTCTTTTATTGTTGGTTTTGTTCTAAAAGCACGTTTTTCTTTAATGAAATCTGATATAGGATGTGGTTTATCTCTGGTTATAAAATCCTTGATTGAAGAAATTTCACCTCGCGATAATTGCGCGGGAATATTTTGCATAGTATTTTTAAAGACTAATTCTTATTATCATATTTCAATATAATGTCATCCGACACAAAGAAAAAATTTTTAGAGTTACTCCGAGAGGCTGAAACTGAAGATGAGCTGGTTAAGGAAGTCTATAAATTAATGGTCAAAGAAGGAATCAAATTTCGTATTATTGAAGGGGATGAATTAGAGGCTAAAATAAGGTTATTTGGTTATAGACTGTTTGAAAGAATAAAGTTAGAAGGTCTTTCATTTGCGGAGTTGGTTTCTGCAACTCAAAAACTTTTAAAATTTATTGGACAAATAGAAGAAAAAACTAAACTTTTAGATTTCGATTGTCAAGATCCTATTGGCGATTTAGGTATTACATTCGACGATATAGCTGGGCAAGAAACAGTAAAAGAGGATCTAGAGATAAATTATATTTATCCATTCATATTTCCTAAATTGTTCACCTCTAAATCCCAAGGAATTCTTTTATACGGTCCACCGGGTACCGGCAAAACTCTCTTAGCTCGAGCAGCGACAGCAGAAATTAAGGGTGCCGCTTTTTTTGCACCCAGCCCCGGTGAACTTCGAGGAAAATATGAAGGAGAAACAGAGAAAAATATAGATCAATTGTTTAAATGTGCTCAAGCTAAAATTGATGAACCTGGATCACCTTATAAATTCGCAATTATTTTCATCGACGAATTTGATTCATTAGCAGGAGCAGGAAGAGAAACCGACCCAGGCATGAGAAGATCGGTAAACGCTCTTTTACAAGCTATGGACGGTATTAAAAAACAGCCCAATGTTTCCGTTATTGCGGCAACAAATTTTCCTACTAGTATTGATGCGGCCATTCTTCGAAGATTTGGTGCGATGATATTTGTAGATCTTCCCGATGATGAATCTAGAGAATGGCTTCTTCGCGCATCTCTCGCAGAAAATTACTCTCTCCCCAATGTTCCCGAAACAGAACGTAAAAAAGATCTCATGAAAAGCAACATATATTTAAAGAATATTAAACAATGGGGTTCGAGATATTGCGTTATCAAAACAGAAGGGGGAATCTTAACACGCGAAAAAAAAGAGATACAAATCGTAGATAAAAAATTTATCAAAAAAATCGTGAACCGGACGGGTCTAACGTCTGAAGGAGAAGATGTTGTCAAAAAAATTAAGGCCGGAACTTATGTTGATCCTGATGATTACGAAGATAAAGCTCCGATGTTTGGTTATTCAGCTAGCGATATAACAAAAATGATGGATATTGCCGTACAAAAAGCTTCTTTCACTGCCCTATGGGGAAGTTTTAGCGAAACAATAATTTTAGTACTTATCGAAGAGAACCCAAAGAAAAAATTAGTACCTAGCGAAGAGAAACCTCTAGTACCTAGCGAAATATGGTATGTTGCTGTCCCTCCGGAAGATGAACTCGGAACGTACACAGCAACCCCAGAAGCGCAAAAAGAAATTAAGCGTAAAACAAAACTACTTTCACCTAACCAACAAAAGAAAGCATTGAATTTTTCAATGTGTCAAGAGTATATAGAAAAAGCTGTGGAAGAATATCCCTCTACCATTAAAAATGCTGAATATATAAAATTGTTATTGTATAAATATCGGGTGGCGCGGTAGATTATAAAAAATGAGATTTATATTTCAGCAAATATCTAAAACTGACAATGATGTATGTACCCATAAGTACATTCGGCTACACTTTCGCTTTAGGTATTTTTAATACAGAAAAAAAAGAGCTCAAAGAGGAGTGCAATATAAAAATTAAAGATGAAACAGATTTTAAAAAAAGAATTTTCAGTGATCAGGCAGAAGACGAATATTCTTTTTGGGAAGATTGTGATATTAGAAAAATTGAGGATTATAGTCATATGATATTATTAATCACGCAATATTGTAGTTGGGTGGATAAAATCAAAGATAAGCATGGAATAATGATGGTAACCCCTATTAGATCACTTTTAATTGGACTTGACGGTGGTGGCCACGATGGCGACGAAAAATACAAACCAAGCCTTGAATATTTAGCTCAGAAGTATCCTTTGTTTTGAGAAAAATGATAATCAAAGATAGCTTTTTAGATTACTTTTGAGATATATAAATTCATCATGTCTAAAAAAATACAAGCTGTTTATGATTATATATTTCGTACTATGATACGAATGACTTTCAAATTACATTTGACTGAACAGGTACCTGTTTATCCGGATGTTTCAAACATAAAAGATATTAAAAGTAAAATTGCCAAATATTATGAAGACTTGGATTATATACAAAAACTTATAAATACATACGGTATTTCCGATGGTTTATATAAACATGCAAAAGATGTATCTAGCAAATTTAAGAAGTGGATTAAAATAAACGGATATGTAAAACTTACTGATGACGACAACGGAGAATATCAAGAAAAATTTGAGGAAAATTTTAACAAGTTTTTAGAACTGGCCAGACTTCAAAATATTAAAAATTTAACTTATGATTTCTATGATGAATATTACGATATCTTCTCTGACGATGTTTATCCAGTATTCATACACACTACAATAGTAGATAGTGGGGGGTGTAGTAGATAAGTAGGGAATGCTAATTTTCTTTTGCAATTTAGCAAAAGAAATCATAGATCCTCAAGGAAAAGAAATTATATCTCGTAATGAATTTTCATTGAGCGGAATATCTCGAAGGGTGTATTTTTCCTCACCAAGGTTTTTACACATCGCTCCTGTAATGTAACACGTTCCGTAAAAGTCCATAATAATATCCCAACCACCTTCTTCTGTTGGCTCTTCTGTAAGAGTCCACATCTTTTCTTTTTCTCTATCAGCTTTCCAAAAGTATATCATGACTCTCCCCCAGTCGAGATGGCGATGATCCATTTTGACCAGTTTGTCAAAAATAGCGTCATCTGCGACGTGACGGGTGATTTCTTGAGTATCCGGATTTACAATATAATATGCCATTATGTAAACACGATGTGATTTATAAATACACATTTCTCATTTATATTTCACATTTTTCCCCAGAATAATGAGTTTTTTGAATATATATATATATATATAATTGATAAATGTCTACTCCAATATGTGTTTATAATGAACAAACAAAACGATGTGCAAAGAAGAAAGAAGATAAATCTGAAAAAGTTTCAAAGAAAAAAGAAATCAAAGACAAAATTTACAATGCAAAATCAAAAAGATGGGTCTTAAAAGCCGGAGTTGTAGGGAAACGGTTATTGGCAGAACAAAAAGTTCGGAAGGAATCAAAGGAACCAAAGGAATCAAAGAAACCAAAGAAACCAAAGGAATCAAAGAAACCAAAGAAACCAAAGGAATCAAAGAAACCAAAGAAACCAAAGAAACCAAAGGAATCAAAGAAACCAAAGAAACCAAAGGAATCAAAGAAACCAAAGGACCCAAAGAAACCAAAGGAATCAAAGAAACCAAAGGAATCAAAGAAACCAAAGGAGAAAAAAATTTTAACAACTTCGTATGGGGGTAAAGCAAATGTTCCTCAACCTTCTATAGGCGATAAAGTATTTATCAACGGCAATAAATTTTATGTATTAGAGGTCGAAAAAGGAAAATTAGACACAACTATTCAAGCAAATCTAGGCGAAACCAAAGGAGCTCATCCTATATATGGCAGGGTCGTTAGTATACTGTTAAATAATCGAGGAAACTGGGGTATTACTTTTATAAGTACCACAAAACCCATCGAATACAGCTCAAAAGTCTTTTTTTCCAAACAGGAAAGTTTAAAGAAAAAAGTAGTAAAGAAACCTATTCAGAAGCAAAAAGTAGTAAAGAAACCTATTCAGAAGCAAAAAGTAGTAAAGAAACCTATTCTTCCATTCGAGCTTGAAAAACTTCCTGATGACATGATCAAGCTAATTTTACTTGATATGGATCCCAATGATTTGAACAATACATGTGGTGCAAATAAACACATCGCCAGCATTTGCGCTGGCGATGTGTTTAAAAAGCAATATCATGAATTACACGAGTTTGCAATGATGGAAAGACCGGGACAACCTATGAGGCACTCTCTACAAGGAGCTACGTTCAGTTATGTAATTACATCCGTTATTAGACCAGGGTTTATCAAAGCGACAGCGTATGACTTCCCTCCATCAGGTAAAATATCAAAAGAAGAACTTAAAAAGTTGAATGAATCTGCAAAAAGCTACAAGAAAAATCCTAAACAACCAGGCTATGGTGAATATGGATATGTCAAATATAAAGACAAATATATGTTCACTAAGACTGCTAAATACAGATATATCGATTCAATTGAGATGGTGAAATCACCTGCTAAAACACATTTAGATCCCAGTTTTTAGATATTTAGTTAGATAAGAATACAATACCTTACTTACATCTGAACAGTCTTTGTCAACAAGTATTTTATCAATTTCATCGCAAGAAGGAAAATCGATGATTTTTTGCTTAATACATAAGTTATTGAGTTTAGCATAACGAATAATTCCACACCTATCAGGATACAGCTCTGTGGATTCGATGAGAATCCCGTCTGCAAAAATAAAGATAATCTCACCACATAAAAACGAATTATAGGCTGCTAAAAAATCGTCTTTGGCATATTTATTTTTCACAGCCACCCCGTCATAACCAAAATTTTCTACAGCATATTCTGCTGTATCAAGAAGATATTTTTTAGTCATTTTTTGAGGATTATTTACGATAAGTAACCTCGGTCTGACGATTTGTGTATCGATATTTTCTCCTTTTTGCGAAAGTCCTTGAGCTAGTAAAGTTTTCCCAGTAGTTTCGCAATAAAATTGAATGTTAGGAGATATCTTTGCTATATGGGATCCAGTTTTTGGATCATATATGCGTTGAGAACAGAGAAACCAATTAAATTTTTTATCTTTGTCAGAGACCAAAGTACCCACATTTTTTCGCCAGTTATTAGGATAATATAACCGTACAATATCAAATTTATTTGATACCATCTTACTTGAAAACAAATCTCATAATCTAAAATGTTTCTTATTGATTTTCAATAAGAAATATAGTACTCTCTATGAAGTAGGTTTAAATATGTTACCAGTGCGTATACCAAATTTATTTCTTGTAGTTTCGAGTTCAGAATTTGTGGCATAGCCACCACCTTCCTTAGAATAATATGCTGTAGGTCGCGTAGAAAATGTTTGACGTTGGTTATCTTCTTCGTAAAATATTCGATCTATTTCAGCTTGATTTTTATTTATATGTTTTTCCATTGTATCATTGACTAACCAATCCAAATCCAAATCCTCTATTTTTTTAAGGTTAGGTTCTTCTTCAGATGATGAATCAGATTCTGATGATTCTGATGATTCTTCAGAAGATGATTCTGATTCTGATGATTCTTCTGATGATTCTTTAGATGATTCTTTTCTTTCAAACTCAGAGATGAATGTAGGGGTTCCTAGACATGCCGCAATTGCAATTCCTATTCCAACTCCTACAATTCCTATTCCAACAACACAAAATTGATAAACAGAATATTCCATTTTTTACAATATACCTAATTATTAGATATTACTTCTTAAAACACTTACTAAAGGAAAAATACAGCTATTAGAAAAGCTATTATCGCAGTGAGAAATGCTACTACGGCACTAATAATATTATATTTTTCAGCATCAGGGCAATCGTGAGATTTTGATGCAGCTATACTCGATAATACTCCGCATGCCAATAAACCAAAAACGGAAAGCATAAGAGAAATTACGGCTCCCATATTTTTTGCTGCGCGTTCAATTATTAGATATAACAATAAAGTTTTTTACCTAAGTTAAAGGTTGAAGGTTTATTAATTGTGAGTAACAATAAAATTTTTTGACCCTTAGGTAAAGGTTCATAATGTGGGTTTTTGGTAATAATGTTTTTGGACAGCTTGGTCTTGGGGACAAAGTCAATAGACTTACTCCGATAAAAATTCCAGATTTAAAAGCGAAATTCGTCGCTTGCGGAGGAAATCATACTGCAGTAATAAATCAGGATAATAATGTTTTAACATCTGGTTTAAATAATCGTGGTCAGCTTGGTCTTGGGGACCAAGAAAATAGAATTATTTTAGAACAAATTCCAAATTTAAAAGCGAAAACGACATCCGTCGCTTGTTGATATCATAATACCATAATAATAAATCATGATGACGTGTTGGGATTTGGCGAGAATTGGACTGGGCAGTTTGGTCTTGGTGACGATACTGAAGATAAATTAATTCCAACGCTGCTTTCAAATCTGAAAGTTAAAGCGAAACAAGTTTCGTGCGCAATTAATCATACTGCGATAATAGATCATGACGACAATGTTTATATGTTTGGAAATAATTGGTATGGTCAGCTTGGTGTTGATTCTCACAAAAGTTGCTATACTCCGCAGCTGATTCCAAATCTAAAAGCGAAATTTGTTTTGTGTGGGAAATTTTATTATACTATAATAATAGATCAAGAAAATAACGTCCTAACATGTGGTAATGATAAGGAAATATTGTTAGGTGATAAACCCAGATATTATTCTTTTACAAAAATCCCTGGACTAAAAGCGAAGCTCGTCGCTCGTGGGAATGGTCATACTGTGATAATAGATCTAGAAAATAATATGTGGGTATATGGCAGGAATGAGTGTGGACAACTTGGTCTTGGGAGTACAATCGATAGCTTTACTCTGAAAAAGAACCCATATCTAAAAGCAAAGTTTGTTTCGTGCGGAGCTTATCATACTGCGATAATAGACGAAAAAAACAACGTCTTGATGTGTGGTAGAAATGATTGCGGACAGCTTGGCACTGGGGATACAGTCCAATGTATTGGATGGGCATTAATTCCAAATCTAAAAGCGAATTCTGTTAGTTGTGGAGAATATCATACTGTAATATTAAGCCACTAATCTAAAATAACTAAGCGTAAAAAAATGAGATTTGTTCTGGGGGACTATCCAGAACAAATTGACTGAAACTTCAAAACCTTGCAATGTCAAAAAAAGGTCAACGTTTGAATCCGTTTGAACACGCCCTAATACGCCCTGATATTTACATTGGTTCAGCTAAAACCGTCAATTCTAAAGTGTGGATCTATGATGACGAATCATCTTCAGCTTCTTTTCAACGAATTCGATATAATCCTGGATTATTCAACATAGTTCGAGAAATTCTCTCTAATGCTATTGATAATGTATGGAGATCGAAAGAGGAATCGCCTGATACGCCTGTGAAAAAGATAGAAATCGTTATCGATTCTGAAAGTGGGGAGATTGGGGTGTGGAACGATGGATCTTGCATTTCAGTACATCAAGAAGAATATTCCTACACAGACCAGCGTACGGGGAAAGAATATACTGAAGAGTTGTACCCTGCTGAGATATTTTTTGGCTATATGTTTGCTGGAACAAATTATGATGATGAGCAAATTCGAAAAACTAGTGGAAGAAATGGCATGGGAGCTAAAGCTACAAATGTCTTTTCCAAAAAATTTATTGTTGAATGTTCAAATCCGGAAGACAAGAAAAGATTTAGGCAAGTGTACTCTAAAAACGGAACAAAACGCGACGATCCTGAAATAACAACATACCGTAACAAGACTGGCTATACACTTGTAAAGTTTACTCCTGACTACAAATATTTTAAATATCCGCATTCGGAAAAATATGGGATCGATGATAATTTCATAGCACTACTGAAACTATATGCCTACGAGGTGGCAATGATCACTGGTGTTCTTGTCAAATTCACAATAGGAGACAAATCTGAAAATATTAAAGTGAATTCTCTCGAGAAATACGTTAGATTATTTGTTCCAGATATTTCCAATAAATTAACGTCCCTTGTTGCTCCTAACGGTGATGAATGCGTTGTAGTTGAATGCGACGCGTTGGATATGGACCAACTAGAAAATGTTAATCAAATTTCATTTGTTAATGGTATTCGTACCAAAAGCGGTGGATTACACATTGATGAGTGGCGCGATAATATTTTTTCAGCGTTAGTTCGAAGTTTTAATTCTCGTAAACCTAAGCGCGGAGAAAAAACGCAACTTAAAACTTCAGCCAAGGAGCTTTATCCATATTTGCAATTATTTATTCGAGTTGAAGTTAACAGACCAGGATTCGATTCGCAGACAAAAGATCAATTAACAGAAATATTTGATGAGAAATCTTGTTCTGTGAAATATCGAGTTTATAACGCTCGTTCTAAAAATGAAAAGGATGAATGGACGAGAACGCTTGAGCTAGCTATACAACGCATGTTGAAATGGAATTTTGTATTTCTATTAGAAGAAAAGCTTTTAGCCAAAACAGATAGATCTTTAGCTCGGAAAGAAGGAGGGGGTGGTAGACGTCTTACTGGATTTGGGGATAAACTTTCTGATGCAAATAATGCTGGACGAAAAGAAAGATTACAGTGTACTCTATATATTACAGAGGGCGATTCTGCCAAGGGGTTCGCTACTAGTGGTATAGGTTCTATTAGCGGCGGTAGAGATTATTATGGTGCTTTTGCAATTAGAGGTAAATTTCTTAATGTTCAAAATGCATCTACTCGTGTAATTAACAAAAATGAGGAAGTGGTCGCATTAAAGAAAATCTTAGGACTACGGTATGGAGTAGATTATTCTGATGATGATAATTTTAAAACACTTCGGTATGGTAAAGTCTGTATACTTGCAGACGCGGATGATGATGGTATTCATATTCGAGGATTGCTGTTAAATTATTTTTATACAGCATTTCCGTCGTTAGTTGAACGAGAATTTGTTGATTCGTTTAGTACCGCGGTAGTAACAATCACGTCAAAATTGAGAGGTGAATCGTTAAAATTTTATTCGAATCCTGAATTTATGAAGTGGTGTGATGCAAAGCATAACAATAAAATCAAAAAGTTTAATGCTGAGTATTTCAAAGGACTTGGTTCTATCAAGCCCGAAGATACGCCAGATTATTTTGAGAAACCTAAAATTGTTACATACTTTTTAGAAGGAGACGAAGATGACTATATGAATTTGGGATTTAATAACAAGTCTAGCGATTTGAGAAAGGAATGGATCACGAGAGATGATTCCGCCAAAGAAGAGAACTTTATTTACAATGGTCAACTTGGATTAAGTACATTTGTAGATCAACAGCTTATTATCTACCACAAAATGGCATTGCGCAGAGCGCTTCCTAGTGTATGGGATGGATTTAAAGAATCTCAACGCAAAATATTGTTTGCAATTCTTCACAAAAACTATGGAAAACCCAATATTCTTTCTCGGGTTGCTGGAGCTGTAGGCGATATTACTTTATATCATCACGGTGAGACATCCCTTCATGATACTATTACAGGAATGGCTCAAGGATTTGTAGGAAAGAACAATATTCCTCTCTTAGTAAATGCCGGCAATTTTGGTAGTAGAGATACTGGGGGTAAAGATGCAGCGTCCGCAAGGTATACAGCTACAATGACAGAAAAAATTGTGCGAGTTTTGTTCCCCGTATATGATGATCCTCTTCTCGAAAAATTGGCAGAAAATGACGTTCCTATAGAATATAAATATTTTATGCCGATACTACCAATGATCCTCGTAAATGGTGCCAAAGGTGTCGCTACTGGATATTCAACCGATATTCCAAACTATAATCCTTTGGAAATTGTGAAATGGATTGAAGTATGGCTCAATTGTGAGGAAGATGTAGATCAGCTCAGCGGGCTGGCGCCATGGTATCGCGGATTTACCGGCGAGATTGAATTGATTCAAAAAAGTAAAGGGGTTCCAACCGGGTGGATTTCTAAAGGAATTCTCGAAGAAGACTCGTCAGCTGCGGGGCAGTGGAAGGGATGGTGGCATATTCGAGAACTCCCTATCGGGATGTGGAATACACCATTTAAAGCATGGCTAGAATATTTGGAAACAGGTATCGCTCCCAAAAATGAATTATGGAAAAGAAACGAAATAAAATCACTTTCTGACATAAAAGAATATCACGAAGGGGGTCATGTTCATTTTGCAATTAAACCTACAAAAGATTTTATCCCGGATATGGATACACCCGGAAATCTCAAAAATATGCAAAAACCTCGCTCTCTGAGGAATATGGTTGCTATTGATGAAAATAATTATCCTCATCGTTATGAGTCACCAGAGGAAATATTAAAGTTTTTCTGTCCAAAACGTCTTCATTTTTACCAACTTCGAAAAGATTATTTACTTAAGATTCTCAACAGAGAATTAATGATAGCGTCCAATCGATATCGATTTGTTAAAGCTGTGAAAGATAAAAAATTAGATTTGCACAAAAAGAAGGATGAACTTTATGAAATTATGGGAAATGAAATTTGGCACTTTGAAAAAGTAACAAGTGGAAAATCTCCCAACCCAGGCTACGATTACTTGTTGAGTATGCCGCTGATATCTATGACTGTGGAAAAATTAGCTAAACTAAAGAGTGAAATAGAGAAATATCAAAGCGAGATGTTGGTTTTGAAAGCAAAGACTGGTAAAGATCTGTGGATAGAAGATCTTCAAAAATTTAAAGATGAATACCCCAAATATCTCAAAACACGCGTTGAAGCTCCACCAAAGAAAAAGAGGAGAGGGAATAAATGAAGCGACGTGCCACATATTTTTTCTGATACCCATCAGAAAAAATTGAAATTGACAACTATTAAGTTTTGAAGAAATATAGTTAAGAAATCGTGTATATATAGCTAAGAACACTATGACGTTTAAGAAAACTTTGAATGATATTGAATTTAAAGTGATTGATGGAAGATTGCATTGTATGTACCAGCAACTCACATCTCTTGAAGGATGCCCTGAGAATGTTACAGACTTGGTTTGCGGTCATAACCAATTAACTTCTCTTGATGGATGTCCCGATTCTGTTAAAACATTATGGTGCTTTTATAACCAACTAAAATCTCTTGATGGATGTCCTAACGGTGTCACAGAGTTATGTTGTGATAGTAACCAACTAAAATCTCTTGATGGATGTCCTAAAGGTGTAACAAAATTATTATGTGGCCATAACCAATTAAAATCTCTTGCGGGGTGCCCTGAGAATGTGAAAATGTTGAAATGTTATAATAACCAACTCATATCTCTCGAAGGATGTCCTAAGAATGTAACAGAATTGAATTGTGACTCTAATCTTCTCACGTCCCTTGAAGGATGTCCTGAGAGTGTTGTAGGGTTATTTTGCAGCAAGAACCAATTAACATCTCTTGAAGGATTACCTGAGAGTGTTATAGTGTTGGATTGCGGTTCTAATCCATTAAATTCAACGTATGCCGGTAAATCATTAAAAGAAATACATTCTATTAATCAATATAAAATGAATATTCAATCGATACCCTATATTAAATTAAAAAATGGCGCATATGAACCTACATGTGGATCAGAATTTTCTGTTGGTTCTGACCTGTACGCGATAGAAGAATATGTAATCCGTCCGCACGGTAAAAGTCTTATTTCAACTGGTTTAGCTGTTGAAATTCCAACTGGACACTTCGGTTGGATTGCGCCGAGATCATCAATGGGATGGGAACATCACACTAGTATTGGAGCGGGTATTATTGACAGTGATTATACTGGCGAAATTAAAGTCGTACTTTTCAACCATTCTGATGAAATATTAAAAATCCATCCCGGAGATCGCATTGCGCAATTAATACTTTTACCCTATATTAAACCAAAATGGATTCAAAAAGATAAACTGCCAGAAACAGAACGTGGATCGGGTGGATTCGGTTCCACTGGAAAATAACCTTTAATACTTTATATTTCTCTCAATGAGAGAAATATGATTATACTACCGACCTCCAAAAAGTTGGTTTCGAAGTTAACCGTACCTGACTTATACCTCAAATAGCAACTCAAACAACTTTTTGGAGGTAAGAAATTTCTTTATGAGTTTTAAACTTTATTTAAATATTATTTATAGTTTAAAAAATAACTACCTAAAATTCCTATTTCTTTTTCTTACCTCCATAAAGTTGACTTTGAGATTAACTCTACCTGAATTGTACCTCAAATAACAACTCAAACAACTTTTTGGAGGTCGGTAGTATAATCATATTTTGATAAATTCATAGTTCATCTTTTGGATCAATACATGGTCGTCCTTTTGTTTTACCTGTTACATTATTCTTTTTTCGATATGCATTTCGTTTCTCCGTACGTATCTTATTTTTGTGTTTTTCATAATGTATACGTTGATATTCTCTTTTATATTCTCTGGATTTTTCATTTTCTGGGGCAGTTTTTTCGTCAATACCTCTGAGCGTTTTCAATAATAACAAAATGGCTATCAGTTTCCTATCTTCAGGCAATTGTTCAAAAAGGGAATCTAATGAATCTCCATATTTATACGTATACGGTATCCCTTCCATTATTTTGGCTACCATTCTATGGCTAGTATCATAAATTTCTTCCTCAGTAAACACAAGTTTTGTCGTCATCTTAGTTATTTCTAAGATGACGTTTCTATAATATTTAATCTTTTATCATACATTCGCCAACGTTGTGTTGACATTCTTCCTTAAATTCTATCAATGTTCCAATATCATAAACATTAGTATTCTCTACAAGAGATATTAGGCAACACGCCATCCTTAAATCTATATATTTTTTCTCTTTTGGAGTACATTCACTTAATTCTTTTTCATATAGAATAGAAAACTGTTCGAGATGTGGGTTATCAAAATCAACATTACTATTTAACAATATATACTTCCACCGCATAGGTGAATACAATGTTTCAATACAATTGAGGATATTAGATACTTTGGAATATGAAAACCATTCTGTTTCACAGTCTTTTATTTTATAAGATAGTGCGCCAAGTATTGATTTCCTTGGTATCTGATCAGGAGATGTTAGTCCTCGAAGAGCCATTAGTTTTGATACAAGATCATGGCAACAACGAAATAGAGGATTTTCAGATGTTTGCAGATCCTTATCGATTATTTCTGCAGTTTCATTGAGATAATTCTCGTATATAGTGCGACAATGTTTTTCTGTTTCGGTAGTTGTTCTTTTCCCTATCAATGTTATTCTTTCGCGTTCGATCACAGTTCCATCAGACTTTGTCTCTTTTTCTTTTTCCGTTATAGTTATATTTTCGTCAACATGAGTAGTTACTTTTTCGTTGTATTCTATCGTTAATCTACTTTTAGGCCGTTCAATAACTTCACCAAGAGTTTTGCTGAAGTCTTGTACAGTACGATGTTTTGTCGTCTTTTCTGATAGAGATTGTAAGTATTTAGGATAATTAAGAAATTTTCGGGGAAGAGATGTTTCCTCTTGCAGTTTTGAAGAAACATTTTTAATTACACCTAGTATGCTTTTTGAGATTATTGTATCTTTATCAACGTATGATCCATTTTTGTATGCTAGATCAGGATACAACTTTTTTAATACCTTGATGAAAAGTTGGGAATCTGTATTCTTTGTAAATCGTATATACGAAAGACAACACATTTATAATAAGGAAATATAAATTTCCTTATTTTTTTCTGATTTATAGGAAAAATAAGGTAAAAATAGGAAAATTGATATGTTGATTTAACATTTTCAGCGAAAGTCGATTCTTTAACATGAACTTTGGCGACTATTACATCCCAAAGGAAATCGTTGGTGAGATTATTTCTCATGTTAAAAACCCAGTAGATCTTGCACGTTTAACAGGAGTTTCGCACCTTTTTCGAGAGTTTGCTAAACCAAAATTCCGCACAAAATACAAAAAAATTCGTACAAAGTCGAGCAAATTAGCCAAGGATGGAATTGCTGCGTGTATAGAGAATGGAATCAGATATATGCTTCCATTTTTTTTAAAAATATTCACGTTGACTGAAAAAAATCGATGGATTCTAAAATATAAACCACAATTTAGCAAAGACATTTTATCTATAATACCAATATTCAAAATTTCAGCTAGAACAATGCCAGAGGTAAATCAAGAATTTCGCCAACTTGCTGAAAAATTTGAGTCTATCATGTGATATTTTAACTTAAAATAAATCTTTGACAATCTCGAGAAAATTTTTGGTTCTAATATATAAACCTGAATATAAGGTAAAAATAGGAAAATTGATATGTTGATTTAACATTTTCAGCGAAAGTCGATTCCAAAAATGAACTTTGGCATATATCACATCCCAAAGGAAATCGTTGGTGAAATTATTTCTCATGTTAAAACCCCAGTAGATCTTGTACATTTAATGAGAGTTTCGCGCCTTTTTCGAGAGTTTGCTAAACCAAAAATCGACACAAAAACCAAAAAATTTTGTACAAAGTTAAGCAACTTAGTCAATGATGCGTGTAGAGAGGGAATCAGCTATATGATTCCATTTATAGAAAAACTATTCACGTTGACTGAAAAAAATCGATGGATTCTAAAAATTGAACCACAATTTCGCAAAGACATTTTATCTATAATACCAGAATTCAAAACTGCACCTAGAGGGAGTCCAGAGGTAAGGATAATGTCAGAGTTCAACGACAATTTCAACAACTTTCTAAGAAATTTTAAAATATATTTCTCATATTTGGGAAATGTTGGTTCTAATATATAAACCTGAATATAAGAAAGAAGTTATGAACTGTCAAGGAATAATGATGTTTGCGTTAGTGGCGGTACTTTTGTTTATGGTGTATTGGTGTTTTTTCAATACTTATGAATTGTTTCCCGGTAGTAAGGGTTATTATTCTATTACTTGGGATCCACCCTCAAATGTTCACGGAGAATCTGATGTCAAATATCATGTCAAAATCGTGGATAGCAGTACCGGAGCAACGATTATCGAGGCGAAAGGACTTTCTGGTACTCTCTATGAATTTAGTCAAGGTAAATGGGATTCTAAATATACCGTAGAAGTAAGTGCTATCAATTCAGTTGGTGAAGGATCCTCTACCAGTATTGATTTTACTAGCGGAGACGGTCCTTTTGATGCTTCGCAAATCAAAGGAATTCAATTATGGGGATCTACGGGTCCTTTACCTACTTCATTAGCTAAATTAGAAATTGGAGATGAATTCTCATCTTTGGCTGTTGTTTGCGATATACCTAAAAATGTCGCTCGTATAGCATCTGGATCTAAAACCAAAGATGTTACTACACATATTTCTATCGAATATACATCTGCTTCTAACGGTGATACTTGTACTTGGAAATGGACAAAAGATGCTCAAAACAACGACGGTGTTGATCTAATGGGTGGTACTACATTTTTGGCAACGTCAGCATATGATGTTCAAGTCGGTGCCAAATGCAGCCCTCATGGAGGTGTTTCGCCGACATCTGCTACAGGAACAGCATGTAGTTGTCCTATACAAATTTTAACTAATGATAAAATGAAAATTACGTATACATTTATTCAATCTGAATATGGAACTACAACTGTCAGTACTACTATTAAGTATAGCGCTACACTTCCTTCCCAGCCAACAAATCTTAAATCTGTATGGAAAAATTCATAAATTAAGGCGTCCATTCTGCCTTTAAATTTCTAACACCACCAGGGATACATCTTCCATCTTTGCAAATATAACCTGTTAAACAATCAGAATCATGTTTACATGCCACACAAATCCCTTTTCGACAAATCTTTCCACTCCCACAATCTTTTGAATCTAAACATTCATATTTCGGGGGTTTCGGTTTTGATATTTTATGAATCAGCACAAAAATTAAAATGGCTATGGAAATTAGTGCTACAATTACCGCAATCACAATGGCAATTATTTCGCCAGTTTTCATATTATATCTTCTTCAGAGAAGATATAATTTCTTTAGTTAATTTTTGCATTCTGTATCGCATAGATTAATCTTTATTTTTTAACTTACTTCGGTAGGTAGAGGAGTAGTTTTTTCCTTGTGTTTAGCAACTGTTTCCTCTGCCTTTTTGACGTCATTTTCCTCCATTTTTTTCTTGTGTTTAGCAACTGTTTCCTCTGCTATTTTAAATTTAGCATATTCTTCAAGAGTATCAAAACCTTCATTCAAAACGATTTTGAGAAGACGTGTTCGTTGTTCGTAGAAATCAATTGCCTCTTTAATGCGAGGCAATTCAACAATTGTAATAGGATAACCTGCATCAACTGCAATTGGACCAGAATTGAAAAGCTTACGAAAATCAAAGTCCGACATATCTAATAGTTTATAAAAAGAAACTATTCTCCAAGGTATATTTCATTTTTTTTTCAATCTCCAAGTTTATCATGTACCAAATATTCTGCGCCACCATAAAGTTTATCATAATACGGATTTGGTTCATCATATGTACGTTCATTATTTTGGACACCTCGAGGTCCAAAACGGTGACTATACATATCGTCCAATTGCACACGTGCACCTTGATCACCAAGATTCGTCAAATCAAACCGATTTTTAGAATCGTTGGTTAAATAAACCTGATCTTTGCCGCAACCTTTCCAATCCTGTCTATATTGTTGAAACAGTACACCGTGATTCCTATCTAATCTACGATTGTCTTGATGAAAATCGATAGGTCCATAATCTAAGGGTTGATGTTCATCACCTGGGTTCGCTTTCCAATGTGGATTACGTTGCCATCCGTAAGGATATTTGAATGCAAAATCGACAGGTGTTCTTTGAAGACCAAAACAATCATTCGCCAAACAACTTCTTTTATAACCTTCTCTCTTAGGTTTTTGAGAGCAATTTAAACTACACCTACATGCAAGAAAAAGAACAACACCCGCCAAAATGGCAAGAAGTAAAAGAACCGTTCCAGAAATTATCATAATTATATTTCACTTGATATACAATACGAGAAAAAAAAATGAGTTTTGCAATCCACCATATGATAGAATTTTGTGAACCTCAGATGAAATGAAACTTATTATTTGGGATGCAGAAAACGCAACAAAATCAATATTTAACAAAGAAGTTGAAGTAGAATATATGGAAACTTTGCAAAATGTTGTTGAGCAAATAATACCACATCAGGATTGGTTATATTTTGTACATGTAGGAAAAAACGGAAAGTTTGTTAAAGGGGATTGTTTGGCACGTAGTTTTACTAAAGTTAGTGTCAGACTTAAAAAAAGAAACCTAGCTACAACGAGTATTAAACAGTTTTCATTTGATCAAATTCCTGAACAAGATAAAGCAATCTATGAATTACTTAAGCTTCGCGGAAATATATGTTTTAGTTGTCATACTCGAGATACGCCGCAATGGCGTAGAGGTTGGAGAATAGGTAATATTTTATGCAACGCATGTTTTATGAGATTAAAATCTGGTTCAATATGCACACAATGCTTTTTTATATACAAAAAAGGATGGTGTCGATGTCAAAAAATAATTGACCAGTAGATTTTTTTTATTCCCATTCTCAAATACTTTCTTGTCTACATTCAAGGATAATGCAAAATATTAGCGCTGTATTGTTAATTGTTGTTATCATAATTTTAATTTATGCGTGTTTAAGGTGTACGCATCGATCAAATGAAGATTATGATAGACATATGTCGTCTTACTACGATGAGGGATCATGGATTAAATTTCCTCCACAATTAATGTTTACGATAGATTAAAAATATTTTAGAGTATCACTTTTAATCCTGTTTGAGGATTACATTCTACATTACAATAATTTAAGCATTCAGCATGATCTTTCGATAAATCGTGTAAACTCCTCCATAACATACAATGACTCACACATTCTTCACATAATTCAACTGTAAGGTTTGAAATATCTGTCATTTCTTCCATCATACCTCCTTCACCAGTGGTAAGAAGAAAATCTCCCGGGTCCGGACGATGATTTCCGGGAGGTTGAGTATATGCAGAACGTTGTGAGCCCCAAAATAAAATAATTACCGCAACGACAATTGTTAATATAAGGGTAGTACTAACTTTCATCTTATTATTTCCCATATAAAAGATAATTGGAAAACAATAAATGAAGTTTGACGCTATAGTTTTGTCAGGAGGAGGAATAAAAGGTATTTTGGCACTTGGAGTTTTACACTATTATTATGAAAAAGGAGAATATACATCGGATGATGTGCAAGAATATGCTGGAACAAGTATAGGTGCAGCTGTATCTCTTTTATTAATTTGCGGTTATTCACCAATGGAAATATTTAACGAAATTTATAATATGGACTCTGTTTTCAGTGTAGGCGAATGTTACAATATTTGGGATATTACTAAACATATGGGTTTAATGAATATTGATGGATTTGGTGATAAACTTACCAAACTTGTTAAAAAGAAACTAAAATGCGTACCTACTCTCAAAAAACTTGAAGAATTAACGGGAAAAACTTTGGCAGTTGCCGTTGCAAATGTTACCAAGATGTGTGAAGAAAAATATTCTCCAGATACTCGTCCTAATTTAGGTTGTGTTAATGCAGTTAAAATATCATGTAATTTGCCTCCGCTTTTTCCACCAACTAAATACAATAATTCCTATTGTGTTGATGGCGGACTTGTAAATAATTTTCCATGGGATTATATTTCTAATTGTCGAAAGAGAATTCTTGGAATTATGGTAACCGGAAGTGATTTTGCACTTCCGGATGATGCATTTATGGGATATTTTTATAGATGTATGACTATATCAATTAACCAATTAACAGAATTGCGATGTCAAATGGCATCCGAAAAAGTTGAACTTGTCAAGGTATCTTGGAGTGGGGATTCTTCATTGCTGCAATTGACTATGCCGCCATCCGATCAGAAAATGGAAATGTTTTTAACAGGATACAAGGAAGCAGAAAAGAAAAAGACTACGAAATTTCTTTATGTTGAAGGGTGGACCTGGAACATATCTGGGAAAGATACTTCTTCTTACGTCGGAGTAAGTTGAATTATCTTATCCGAATCGTATCTGATATCTATATCGTTCCGATAATATATATTAAGGCCGTCTGGGTATCCTAGTAGTTTGGGCGTTGTGGGTATTCCGTGAAAATCATGGCTAGGGCCTAATAGTTCCAATATATCTTTTGTAATATTTTTATTGTCTTTAATACTCACAACATACGCAATTTGCCGAACACGTCGATTTTTATTAAATTTGATACGGTATTTACAGTCTCCATCATAATACGTAAGATCATAAGAATCATTTTGCAACGATAAAAGTCCGTATCCTATTTTTTGCATTGTGAATATCCTAATTTTTAATACACCGAAATCAAAAATCGCCCGAGTAGAAATATTTAGTACTAAATGCATCCATTTTCGAAGTGTTATTCCGAAATTTGTAAACATTTCACATGATATAATATAAATTATTCTCTTTATACTACACACGTTTTCGTTTTTCTTGTATATATGCCAAACTTGAAAACATATATGGTCTGCGTATATTAATTGTTTCATTATATTCAAGTAATCCTGTAGTTGCTCTAAGTTCCTGAGGTGTAAGATGACCTCCCCACTCTGTCAATAGTTTCCAACTCCCTGCTGTTGGAATTGTCACAACTTGGTCAAACATTTTGAAATAGAGTAATGTTAATAGCGTCAACGCCTTTCTATATTTTGAAGATTTAGTTTTTGAGAGTTGGTCAATAATATAAGTCTTTATACATGGGAAAGTGCAAAAAATACCTTCTGTCTCAAAAAAATCTGTACCTTGGTCGAGGGGGAAATTGGCGTCTTTAAATTTCTCTTTAACACGTTTTTGGTTAAGAGATTCTTCTTGTTGAGAACAATATCTAATTGGGCATCCAAGGGGGTGAGATTTAAAAGTACTCCTACATTCCCAGCAGGGTTTTGTTGTATAGAGTGGCAATGCACCGGTTTGAGCTATATCGATCATATTAATCCAATATTTAACTCTATTTTTTTGTGAATCTGTAAAATACATGACTTTTTTGGAATTTTTATATGATTCGTGTATTAAATCTGTTATTTTTATATCATCATCTCCAAAATCGAGGATTGTTTCTTCAATATCATCAGCATTTCCTATTCCGTAGTGATCAAGAAGAACTTCTTCAGCATTGATATTTTGAAGAATGATTATGTTTCTATTTTTTGATTTTTGACGAGATGGCATCTTACTTTTTAAAGAGATTTCTTGTCTAAATCATATAGAAAAATAATGTTCTTCTTATTTTAGTTTTAGAAAAATGATATTTGAATTTGAGATGTGTCACTTCTTATCAAACATCATTCACTGAATATGCCTCGTCATAAGCGCACCCAATACCATACGGTTCCTAAGAAAGAAACAGGATTTCGATGCACAAATGATCGCCACGAAGAAAGAAAGATCGCGCGAAAGAGGGATTGGATGTGCGACCTCAAACACCTCCAGGTGGTGTGCCCCGAAGAGCACAAATTTACTCCTTCAGAGGGATTCATCGAACGCGCTCAAGTGTACACTCGCGAATTTGTTGAATGGCTAGAAGTTGAACATATTGAATGCGAAACATGCATCGATATATGGAGGCAAGAGCTCGAGTACCAGCAATCAAAAGAGGCAAAACAAGAGGAAGATCGCATCCAACAGATGGCAGTAACCAACCGTTACGCAATTTTGGCTTTGGCGTAATAATAAATTACATCACCTTTTCGCATGTCTATAATGAGAAGTAGAAAAATGATATCTTGACAGTGAATTTCAAGATATTAATCGAACATGAATATTCATTTTTTGGACATTCTTGCGGAGGCATTGGTCATTCTGAAAAACGATGGTTGTCAACTTTTTGGCTTCACTCATGCAGGAGAAAATCTTCCCATACGCAGTTACTGCGTGCGCCCTTTAGAAATTTTATCTCCTGGCGGACATTACAAAGCGGTTAGCATTAAAAATATTTACAATCACACAAAAGGATGGTTCGTGCTTATCAATTTTGCTCAACAATTGAGTATGGGCTACATTCCAACACCTCTCTATGGTGGCAATCTTTTATTCGATGAGGAAAAGATCAAAAAACCTATCAAAAAGATCAAGAAAATTATCAACCAGACGACCGACCGCGATCTACTCGAAAAACTTATGCATAAGCTTTGGTTGGAACTCGTCAGCCAGAGCATGCAAACCATCTTTGATGATTATTGGGAAAGCTATTGTGAACCAATAGCTGAATTATCCAAGTCATACAGTTTCGAGGGGTTGAAAAGAACCCTCATGAGGTATTTGGAATATTTACCCATTACTCTTGAAAATGTCGATTTTATATTGAGAAAACCTTCTCTCAAATTTTTATGCATGAACATTGTTGTTCAGGGTAATTTACCTACGGGTAATTTACCATCAGATTTGATTGAACATCTACAGAGCATTTATCGGGGTTTCCGATAAAATAAACTTTTACTCTTTCATACCACTACCTATCCACTTCTTAAAGAGGGCTATTTTTTCATCATTCCATGCCCCATCACACGGCATCGATCCTTCTTTAACGCGATCGTATATAACATTAGCATTATTTTTCACATCAGTGTAATCTCCTAGATTTAAACCGAATGACATCATTGAGTCAATATCATGATCACGGAAAAGTGGTCTAATATGCGTCTTAAAGGTGGGGGAGCTCTTTGAGCTCCCCGAAGAACTCATCCCTTCAATAATGCTTTCTTCTTCTTGTTGAGCTTTTTGTTTACTAATCCACACATTAGTATATCTAACTATGAAAAATATAACTAGTCCTGCAATAGCTGTTACTAGTACGGCGTATAATAAATGAATTTTAAAATTACGATTCGTTCCAAATTTAGCATCTAAAAATGCAACAATTGTTCCATTCCATGCGAATGCGGCAATGAAACTAAGAGCACTAATTAACATAATTGCAACTTGTGACCATGGATCTAGCGTTGTCACTGTATGACTTGGGCACTTTAATGTTATCAAACGTTTTGCTGGTGTGTTATTCATATTGGTAATAGAAATAATTATATTGTTCTAATCTTTCACCTTGAGGTGAAAGAAGATAAAATAAAAGTTTTATATATAATAGATATGGCCGGAATTGTTGCACAATATAATCAAGTTCCTCGTATTCGAAACATAATAACTCCCTTTATCATTGAACCTGTAGGTGGAAATAATCCTGCAGACTTGGGTCAAATCACAGTTACAAACGTTCGCGGTCAGTTATCATTCGATATCATTTCTGGTGATAATCAACATCAAGCAAGTTTCGAAGTAGTAGGAGGTTTTGGAGATTATCCACAAGACAGTACTCAAAATTTCTTCTTTAGCACAGGTACAAATATTAACTGTACTGTAAATGCTCTTCAAGTTAATCGGTTAGAGATACTTACTCCGGTAGCAGATGCTGGAGGTCGAAGATATATACTCGAGTTTAAACCGGTACAATCGATAGGCCCGACAATTCAACAGACATCCGTTAATACTATCGGTAATTTTACATTAACTGTAAGAATTAAAAAGCAGGTTTTTGTTCAAGGCTTTTAGATGCATATTGTATTACAATCGCTTTTATGCTGACACCAAGATGGTACAGAACATTGAATACCTGTGCAGGGATTAGAAAGAACATCAGTCCATGTATAATATTGTACTCCATCAATATAATTTCCTGGCGAAAGAAATCCAATAATTTTGTCTTGGACATTTTTAGACGGTTGTTCTGTTTCAGTTGGAGTTTTTCCAACGTATCTATGTAAATTAATATAAATAAAATCTCCGTTAGCCTGCGGTCTTGTCGGAAAATATTGCAAATCTTTGGATGATACACCAATCGTAGGTTGATTGAAAGAACATGTTTCATAGCCTGTAGTAGGACAACTACCCATTCCTTTGGGGCATGGTAGACAACAACTCCCGGAAACAACCGGAGTTTTAGTCCAATCGCTAAATTCACTATATCCTCCTGTTTTTGTATTAACATACCTAAACCGATACCACATTGGAAGATATAGTGGACTACCACCTCCTCTAGCGTATGTAAAATTTACAAGATATGGTTTAATATTTTTAGGTGACTTGAGAGATGAGTCAAAGAATTCTTCTTTGAAATGGAGACAATTATCATCCCAAACCCAATCAGATCTTTTTTTACAATCCGTTCCTGGCTTTGGCGGTGTTAATTGATAAACCCAATATCCAAAAATTAAGAGTAATACTATAGCGAGAAATAAAAATACCAACCCAATCACCGAACTTATTTTCATACTTTATTAGCTACTCAAGAAAATACAAAGATCTTTATTCATACAACTCATCAAACAACATCCAAACTGTTCTCCAAACAGATGTAGGTGGTGGATTCCATTCTAAATCCTGTATTTTTTTATTTGGATCATTGTCAATCTCATATCGAACCAGAAAACCGTCATCCGTTTTGAAAATACAAGCACCAATAGAAGGATCACACGACAGTTGACATTTTATACATTCACTCTCTTCATCAAAATCCCAATAATCAGTTATTGTATTTAGAATATTTTCAAGCGGTTCTTTTACTATCTTTGATGTGGATAAAACAGATAAAAGATCTACCATTTTTTGTGGATAAAAGATCTCTACCATCACTATTTTAATTCAAATCAAAATATCATTTATTTTATTATCAGTTAAAAATACAAAGAGTATAATAAAATGAATATAGCAAGTATAATAAATGAATTTATAACCAATCATAAATATGATCGTTTGACCAAAATATCTGAATGTGACGATTTAGAATGTGATGGAGATTGCAACAAATTATTTAAAGATATTGTAAAAGAAGGTACTGAATTATACAAATTTAAATACTTACTGATATGTGGTTTATGTTTACATAAAAATTCTATGGCAAATGGACTTAAATATATAGATAAAAGAGATTATTCTGAAGAATGGCTGTGTTTATATTGTGAAGAGAAACAAGGAGGAGGATGCGGACGGTACTGTAATAACGATTTTTTAGATGATGATATTTGCAAAAAGTGTTATCCAATAATGTCACAATATTATAAAAAACTAGGTAATGTAGGTAAATACTGTATAGTATTTGCAGGGTGGCAACCTTATTGTTTTAAGATGTCTAAAGTAAAAATTTTAGACATTCCAGAACAATTAAAGGACAATATTAACGAAAATGTTATTAAAGAGTGGTTAGAAAGCTTTGACGCAATCGCAAGTATAGATGAAAAAATTGTGAAAATTAATGAATGGATTCCATTTACTAATGTATATGATATACCTCATTTTCCAGCAAGAACACAATTATTAGTTAATTGTTCAAAGAAAAGGAATGGTCAAATAGCAAGTATAGTCCGTGATGATCATGGTCGTATGGCTATCGATATTATATATGATAATATGAAAGAATATTTGAAAGATTATGAGAAATGGAAAGAGAATAGATTATCAAAGGAAGATCAGCAGTCCATGTCTGACCAAGTTGCAAAGGATTTTAAGGAGACATGGACTGCTGAGGAAGACGACATGGCATCGATATGTGACGAGTTTAGTGGATATATACGCCTGACGAAAAAACTAAAAATGTATTATGGTTAATCAGAAATATCGATCGGGGTTTTCATATTTATCTCGACAAATATTGATCGGGGTTTTCATATCTATTTCTACACATTTGACAGTTGTAGTCAAGTTGTCCCCTGTAAAATATTCCCAAAGTTTGGAATATTGTGCTGCAAGCTTGTTCATTTTACGTATTTGCTTTAAATAATTTCTACTATGTGGAATAGCAAAAAACTGAATAATTGGTCCATCGTAATAAGAATTAAAATATATAAAACAATCTATTTTATAGTCCATTTCATCTGTATATTCAACAAAGTCTAACGGTAAATTAGTTAAGGATAATTTTTTTTGAAATACTATATGTAAACACAACTCCTTGAGAGAGTTCATCGACCTCCAATCATAAGGAGGTATCCAAGGGGGGTTATACCAACTGTTCTTTTCAACGTATATTCTTCTTGTTTCATCGTATTCTGCAACAGAAAAAGAATATCCATGATACTCGATTATTTTGTGGGGTAAGCCTTCTGTACCTCTAAACCAACACGCGTGATCTTTTGGTAAGTTTATGTCGTCGTATTGTGGAGGATATTTTATATTTAAATCGGCATAAATTTTAAAAGCAAGGTTTCTGTCATAAGTAGCGAATGATGGGTTATGCATACAAACCTGAGATTCCCTGTCATACAAGCATGCTCGCCATGTCACCAATGGATAAATAAAGTAAATATTTCTAGGTAAAGTCATTTATTAAATATTGGAATATATTATGATTATATATCATTTTTTTTAACACCGGCTTGTGCTACATATCGAATCTATTGATATGATATCAATAGATTCGTGAGGATTCATTAGAGGATTTAATATTTATTTTGCACTTAAAGTTTTATCAACACCTTCCTGAGAAACAATTTGTCTCTTCCTTTGAGTTGGTCAAGTTTAGCAAATTCATCCCACGATTGTTCATTTCCCAACATCTTCAAATCGTCGACGGTTTCGAAATTCTCTTCGCGCAGACTATTCATAATCATGGTGATCTTCTCATCACTAAATCTTTCATCTTTCAACTGTTTTCTCAACAAACCAAAAAGATCAGATGTCTTTTGTAGTTGGTCAACTGTTTCATTAATGACATCTTCTTTTTGCTTCTTAAGAAGCTTCTTTAATTCAGTTGCATGATTTGACAGTGTTGTTTTTGCCAATATCTTTAAAAATGTTTTTGGTTGTACGAAACGACTTATAAGTTGAATGAATTTTTCGCCATTGGTAATGGTATAAGACGTTGTGTTTGTAGGCATAGAACAGTTCTTTTTAGCAGCAAACTGTGCAAACTCAACACGATGGTTAAAATCATCAAACTGCGTCTCGATCTCCATCCTGAGACGATCTCGAGCGTGAGATTTGGTTTGTTGTCCATACAAAATATCGTGTACAGTTAGATTTTTCCACTCTGGAGGAGTATTAGTTTTTTGGTCACTGATGTCCATTGTTTGATGAACATCAAACATCGTCTGGTTTCCAGTTCCTACTTGCACTTGCAGATTGGTCGTATTAATTGTCACAGGATCCTTACGAGGAAAGATCAAATTTAGACATTCATTTTGATTAAAGATTCGAAGTCCTTTGACGAGTTTATCAAAGTTGTTACGGGGACTTTTCCCCAATTCTATTTTGATAAAATGTGAAAAAGGTTTTTTGCTTCCACTTTGAACAAAAAATTCCCAGTCTAACGACTTGATATCATAATAATTCACCATAAAATTTTTTTGATCGTTACTATCTCCTGCGAATGATTGTTCGATATCTAGAGCAAATTTCTGAATGCGAACTTGCGAAACTTCAGTGTTGTTGTACAATACGAGGATAGGATCATCGTCGCGAATAGTATCCGTAGGTAATCCATAACGATGGATAACCACGTCACCATGAAATACACCAACACCATTACCCATAACATTCATATTATTAATCTTGACAGACATGATTAAGTTTTTATACTTGTTGTTTATATTAAGAATATTAAATGCCAAATATCATTTTTCTAAATTAATATCCGCGATAAGAGGAAGATGATCACTTGAATCACTATAATATATATACGTACCACTCACTTTATATGGAAAGTTTCTACCAAAAATATAATCTACTCGCCTTCCCGTCCATACTGTATATTTGAGAGGCCTCTCAAATACATCTTGAAATCCTTTGGTCTTTAACATTTCTATCGTTTCGTAATCAACATTTCCTTGAGAATTGCGCTTTAACCATTCTTTTTCGGAAAACGAGTAATCATCATATTTAAGACTATTGAAATCTCCCATGATGATTGTTGGAAGATTTCCGTAGGAATCTATACGTTCAAAAACCATTTTCAACTGTCTTCTGCGTGTTTTTCCTGTTAAATCATAAACATCAAGATGAACAATAACAATTAAAATATTTTGACCGTCAGGAAGTTTTATTTCTCCTATAATAACACACCGTGGTTCTTGTGGGGTATCAAGAATGAAAAAATCGCTACTCACAATAGGAAGAGAACTTGCTAATACATTCCCAAAGGAAGTCTGTCCGAGGGACGCCGTTTTAGAAGCGCCACATGATTTTATCTTGTATCCCATTTTGTATAGAGGGGAAAATGTATTTTTGATAGACCATCCCAAACTTGAATGTGAGTGACGTGAGTGTGGTCCTGGTATCAAAACTTCTTGGAGACCGATTATATCTGGTTGAAGATTTTTGATATGAGTTACAAATTTGTCGAATGTTTTTTTCCCAGATGGATCAGTCCAAAAATGTACGTTGTATGTCATAAATCGAATGACATTTTGACTTTTTTGAGGAATAAGATGATTAAAAGTTTTACAGATTTTCAAATCTGTTTTGTAGGAATTTAGAAAATCTGTTGTAGATGTATTTTCAAATGTTTCGTTCCACACATTCGGTGTGGAATAACAATAATTTGCGTCTAACAGGGCGATGATCATACCATACATTTCCTCTTCTGATATGTTATACAGTTGAGCTATTGTATGTAATGAATGGGTAATTAGATTATAAGTAAGGGAAGAATCAATGCGTTGACGAAGAACGTCAACTAACAAATCAATATCCATTATATTTATTCTTTCATCTCTTTTTATAAAATGAAAAGTGTCTCTATATTAAAAAAGACGATTAAATTGAATGACATTTTATTACTCTCGAGGGTAATAAATTGACAAAATTTTAGTCATCGAAATGACATCTATAATACTCTCATCCCCTCTCCGCAACCCAATAATTGGCCAAATTACCACAGAACACATCTTTTCCTAATGTCAAACCTTTTTGGTTTACATAGTCTTTTAATTTTTTTTGCGACCGGAAAACTGCTTGTGGTATTCCGTTAGCGGCAAAATAATAATATAATATGTCTTTAATTGAATTCTTATTTACAAAAACTTTATTTCTAGGTATTTCGTATACACCTTTAATTTTGCGATTAGGACGAAAATCTTTGAATTTCTCGGCGGTTTCTGTTGACCAAAAGAAAGATTGAGGTCCTTTTTTATAAACGACAATAGTCGGAATTTGCTTTGGATGTAATTTCCCATATTTCTTTTGGAACACATTATTAGCGCAAATCGCAGCAATTCGTTTATTTGTTTTGCATGCACTATTCAAATCTTTTCGATCTAACTCAAGTAAAATCTGTTCGATGATTTCGACAGGAAGTTTTTCAAATCCGGATGGAAGCTTCCCCTTTTTAACTTTCTTCTTTGGTTTCTTCTTTGAAACTGGTTCCTTTCGAGCAGTCTTTTTCAATGCTTCCTGTTCTGCCAATATTCGTTTTCCAACAACTCCAGTTTTTAAAACCCATCTTTTGGTATCTTTATTGTAAATTTTGTCATGTACAGTCTTATCTGAATCTGGTTCCTTTTTTTTACGCATCTTTTTGTGCTTTCATTATAAACACATTTCGTAGACATTATCTCTTAATAAATATTAAATTAAAATAAATATAAATTTATGAACTACATGCTTCACATATTTCATCTGTGCAACCTACCCAGTCTTCGCCTTTGCCACTGACTTGCCTTTGTCTTTGTCGGAGCCTGAGCCCTTCTTTTCCTTCTTCTTGTCCGATGTTTTGACGAGGTGGAATATTAATACCATCAAGAGAAAAATTAATCGGGTCCATCCGTGCATTTTGACGAAGATAGTACATTCCTGTTTTAGCTCCACCCTTCCATCCAAAAAAATGAAACGCATTTAATTTTGTATAAGTCGGTTCATTCATCCAACAATTAAAAGATTGAGTTTGACAAATATATCTTGCACGATCAAGAGATAACTCGAGTAGCTTTTTTTGCGGAATTTCAAATGCAGTTAAATATTTTTCTTTGAGAAATCGTACTCTGTGACGGATATTTTCTTTAATATTATCGTCGGGAAGATTCGCGATACTACCGCGATTTACCCAAATATGTCGAACTACGTCAGTTGTCCACATGTTAATAGCTTGTAGATCTTTAACTAAATGTGGATTAATAACAACAAATTGTCCTGAAAGAACTGTTCGAGTATAAATTTGCTGAGTATATGGTTCAAATGTCTCATTATTTCCTAAAATATTAGAAGTGGATGCTGTTGGCATTAATGCCAACAATAAAGAATTATACAAACCAAACTTGATCATATCCTTTCTAAGAGAATCCCAGTCATATCGATCAGTATCGGGACCACGACGTTTAACATGTGTTTGGAGAAAATCGATAGAAATTGATGATTCACAATCTTTTTCCATCTTTTCTAAATCCCACAAATCAAATTGAAAATATCCATTACTAGCAGGAGATCCTTTAAACGTTTCATATGATCCACATTCCTTTGCCATTTCTATGCTTTCCTTTACCGCAGCATAATACATTGTTTCGAATATCATTATATTTAATTGTTTTGCTTCTGGTTCTATCCACGACAAATTTAACATTGCGAACGTATCAGCTAGACCTTGTACTCCAATTCCAAGAGGACGATTGCGTAAATTTGTGTCTTTAATTTGAGGTATCTCAGGTGGATAAAAATTTCGATCTATAACTTGATTTATATTACGAACAAGATCAGCTGTTAATTGTTCAAGTTTTTCAAAATCAAAAAACGGAGTTGATCCACCTCCAACACAAGAGTTAAGAGCTATCGAACCAAGATTACATGATCCGATATTAGATTTGTCAGTGTAAAGTAAAATTTCAGTACATAAATTACTCAAACGAATAGTACCGAGATTTTTTTGATTTGATTTTCTATTGCATGCATCTTTATAGAGCATAAAAGGCATTCCTGTTTCAATCTGTGCCAAAATAATTTTTTTCCATAAATCTCTTGCTTTAATCTTGCGAAAATGGGTTAATTTAGAATCTTGAGCTTTTTTTTCATATGTTCGATATGTCATCTCAAAATCGATGCCCCATTTATTATCCAACCCCTTAGCTTTATTTGGGCAAAACAATGTCCACTCTTCATCTTTTTCTACTCGGCGCATAAATTCATCAGAAATCCATAACGCATAAAACATATTTCTTGCTCGCATATTCTCAGGACCGGATGATTTGCGAAGATCTATAAATTCTTCAATGTCAATATGCCAGTCACATAAATATGCTGTTCCCGAGCCTTTCCTTTTTCCACCTTGATCAACAGCACACAACAACTGATCAGCAATCTTAATCCACGGTACAATGCCTTTTGACGTACCGTATTGTCCAATTTCAGAATGACGAAGAGAGGAAAAATCTATACCTATACCTCCACTATTCATAGATATAATCGCACAATCGTGCCAACTTTTAGTTAGAGATTGTATACTATCATTGATATTTAAGGTAAAACACGAAGCCATTTGAGGACGAAATAATCCAGCATTAAATAATGTTGGAGATGCATGACTATAATTACCATCACTTAGATCATTGTATGTTTTTTGGATACGGGTTAGCGCGGTGTCTACGTCGCATTTTTTATCTTTGGGAAACCACAAAAACGTAGCTACTCGAAGATACATATACTGAGGTGTTTCGATAAGAAAAGTTTCATCATCTTTTTTAAGTCGCGCCAGATAAGATTTAAGAAGTGTTTCAACTGCAAATATATTGTAATTATAGTCTTTTTCCGGGTCTATCATATAGTCTAATTCAGAAGTATTACTCATTACAAAATTAACGTACTCTTCGTTAGCGATTTGATGAAGTTGGCGAGTTGCATCGCTAAATTTGGCAGCAATTTTATTTTTGAGTGATTTCATTTTAATTCTTCCTGCCAATAATAACCATTGCGGATGAATAATTGCTTTGTTTTGGCACAAAATAGAAAGTTGAGAATATTGTTCTTCAGAAGTAAGAATATTTATGGCAGAAAAATCTCTTTCAATAATCGAAAGATCAATCTCATCCAAATTTAAAGCTAACGCTTTCAAATGTTTTATAGATTCCATTAATAAACTATAATCAAGAAGTTTATTACGTTTCAAGTTACCAATCTCATTTTTTTATGATTTAAGATTACTGGTTATTATTACAGTATGATAAAGCCCGCACGCGATGAGTTTCGCTTTTAGATTTGGAATTTTAATTGGAGTAGGTCTATTTTTTCTGTCCCCAAGACCGAGTTGTCCATACTCATTATAGCCGAATGTGTAAACGTTATTATCTGAATCTATTATCACAGTATGACCCCATCCGCACGCGACGAGTTTCGCTTTTAGATTTGGAATTAGGGTTGGAGTAGGTCTATCGACTTTATCCCCAAGACCGAGTTGTCCATACTCATTATAGCCGAATGTGTAAACGTTATTATCTGAATCTATTATCACAGTATGAGCATATCCGCACGAAACTTGAGTCGCTTTCAAATTAGGAATCCTTTCAGGAATAGATCGACAGTCTACGTCCCCAAATCCAAGCTGTCCATGACCATTCCAGCCAAATGTTAAAACGTTGTTTTTTTGATCTATTATCGCAGTATGACCATCACCGCAAGCGAAACTCGTCGCTTTTAGATTGGGGATTTTTTCAACGTTTTCTTCTTTTTCATAGTCACCAAATATCCAGACATAGTCTTTCCGGACATAGTCTTTCTGATCTATTAGTGCAAGATTAATTCCACCAGTAATGACTTTTACTTTTAACATTTTCAGCGTCGACCAAAAATTATTTTCTACCCATTTACTACTTGAGATCCATACGCAGTTTACTAATAAAGTACTCTGATATCCACCGGCTACTAAACTTGCTTTCAGGCCCGGAATAAGATTTGGAATAGATAGATAATCTCCTGCATGGCGGCTAAGATTATTACCAAATATCCATATGTTATCTTTTCGATCTATGATTACGTTATGACAATCTCCGCACGCTACGAGTTTTGCTTCTAGATTTGGAATTTGTTCTGGAATAAGTCTACACTCCGTGTCCCCAAGACCGAGCTGTCCTATACTATTATTACCCCAAGACCACAAATTACCAACTGTTATTTTATCAATGTATTCGTTTTTGGCATTATTATGATTCTGATATGTGCCATTAATGTCTTGCAAATATTTTCGTCTCCAGAATTGTTGATTATTGCATAAATTTAAGTTATGACAACTCAAACTTAAATTTAAAAGATCTGGTAAATCTAAAAGTAATCCTATATTATGTATGATATCAATATGAAGACTTTCTATAGACATTTGGTAACTATCACTCCTTTATTTGGTAATCTCATTTTTAATATTTTTACATCATATTGAATGATGTAAAAAATATACTAGGAATTATTTTTCGCTGATTGTTGTGGGTTTACGGTGAGATTTTGATTTTGATTTTCCCATGGCGTTAGGAATTGTAAAGTTGATTCCCATACTTTCAAACCCAATTCTAAGATCTTTGATACCAATGGTAACAACTTTGCGATATTTAACATACCATAAAACTCGATATAAAATGGTATAAACTAAAGAATACATATATTGACGTACTATTTCAAATATTGAAGCACCTTTACGTTTAACACCACCGCGAAAAGCTAATCGTTCGATCCCGTTATTTCCTATTCCTTTGAGTTCATTTGGTGTAAAACGAACAGATAGTTCTGTAAGCCTCCATGCAAGTTTGACATCATCCCCATTAATACCATCACGTTTGCTGTGGATAGCTAGGTCCAAGGCATTTGAAAATAATGTTGTTACCCGTTGCTCAACAAATGACTGTAATGCATCAATGGAACCTATACTAAAGAGAACATCACCGCTCAGCTTTACTTGTTCATTAATAGTTTTGGCTATATTTCTAACTTCGCGATTAAAAGGAAGTTTACGGAGAAGAGAAGTTGTAGTTTTTTGATATCTACGAATATCCATTAGAGCTTTTGTACCAGGAAGATATTTATGAGATTTTTTAGAGCTAGTTGTTCCAGAGATTTTTGTACGACGCCTACGAGCAGCCTGTTTGGTCCGTTTTTCTTGAGAAGGAAGTATTTCTGCCCGAATTCCAGACAATACTCCCCCTCCGACAAATTCAATTCCTAAATCTCTTCTTAACTGATCCAATTCTTCATCATTAGCTACTGCAAGATATACATGTTTAATGACAATAATGACCTTGTGAAGATCATGAGCTGCATTTCCTGCTAGGTCTAATATTTCTCTAATAATAGACTCAAGAACTGCAGCAAGAGCAACTGATGAAGTTTTTGAAACATTAAGATCGGATGCACCAAACTCACGAATAAATTTTTCAACGAGAGCTACCGAAAATAATAATCCAGCTTGACATTCGCGACGGACAGGAGTTGAACGTTCTTTTTGTTTTTCAGATTTGGTGATATTTGAAGTAAATTTAAAACATGCTTTCTCTAACATTTGAGTTGCTCTATCAGCTAATATTTTCGGAAAATGAAAATTAGTAGCCAAAGAAATTTCCGATTTACCAACGGTACTTCTGTTGGTACGAATACAGGCTTTCCGAGCACTTTCGACAAGGGTATATGCTAAAATTTTTATAAATTCATCGAGTTGTCCAATAGTATTACTAGAAATTTGAGCGTCAGGATGTACTTGCTTTAAAACTTTATGAATGTAAACATTAAAAGAATTAGTTGCTTTCTTTTTGCTTTTTCTTTGCGTAGAAGGAGTAGGGGATGAAGACATAGTTATGGTCTATATATATATATACGTTTGGTTTAAGGGGGTTTGGAAGAGTTGGGTATGTATACCCAAATAAATACCACTTTTTTTAAATATCTATTTTCATTTTTATCGTGATATAGTAAATGGATATTAATCTTCCAGTTTGGGATTTTTACCCACAAAATGATCAATATTTTATCGATCCATTATATGCTCCATATATGAGAGAATTAGTCGAAACGGATGATGGTATTTGTGAAGTTAATATGTGGAAAAAGCAAGGTTATCCTGATGGGTTTGTTAATCCAGCATTGGTAAGAAAAGGATGGGGGCTTAGTTTTCAACTGATGCATCCCGATAAAGATCCTTGTCCAGACGGGTGGACCAAAGGAGAAGATGGTTGGTGTGTTGCAAATCAACCTGAATTTGGTGATCATGGATTATACTCAAAAGATGCATTTGTTCCAAAGTATCAGTATTGGGATTCTTACGCGCCAAAATTAGCTAATCCTCTCTATAAACAAATTAACGAATTTGATAAGAGATCTGTCAATCCGGCGACAGGTAATTATGTGGTTTATCAAAATCCTGCACCTGCTTCAAATAGGGAGATATATGGTCATCTTCCAGCAAAAGATTCGTATCTTGCATAGAATATAATATCTTCATATAAACCACACAACACACTATACAGTAACTTTTAATGAGAAAATCTATGTCTGTCGATTGCATTTATAATTTGTGTAATACTTTTAAAAAGTATTATAATTTTCCCGCTAATAATCCATTTTCCTCATTATGGTCTTGACGGGTTTATCTATTAAATAAAGCACTCCCATTTTTCCGTAGACATTTGAGATCCAATTTTCTTAATTATTAAATATTATTTAAATTCCAATCTATTTGTTCATACCCCCACTTTTCAAGTTGCTTATTAGTTTTTGAAAAAGGTTTGTGATCGAAAAATTCAGTATTGGACGGTTTATATACAGATGCTGCAGGATGAGGCGCCGATATTTTAAAGTGTTTGTCGTCAAAAAATATACTATGTTCTTGGGCTTTTTCCCCCCACATTATTATAACTAGATGTTCACATTTCTCATTGAGATATCTGAATAACTGATTGATAAAATAGCTCCAGGGACCGGTTTTGGTTTTTGATATTTGGGCATGAGAAGCTGCTTCTCCTTTACGTACCGTGAGAGCGGTATTGACAAGAAAAACTCCTTGAACTGCCCAATAACTCAAGTCACCTGATTTCCAGTTAGGTTCAAAATTATCGTGCTCTAGAGCTTTGTAAATATTCCGAAGTGACGGTTGAAGTTTAATTCTTTCATCATGGTGTCCAAATGCTAAACCCATCGCTGTTTTTTCAGTATGATATGGGTCTTGACCCATAATTATTACTCTGGTTTCAGCTAAAGGACATGATTCAAAAGCAGAATATATTTCTGCAAGAGGTGGGTAAATAATTTTGCCATGCTCAACTTCATTTTTGAGATAGTTTGATATTTCATCAAGTCCGTCATTTTTGAGGATCGATTCAAAAAATTCTTCCCATCCTTCTGGGATATTTTTCTCTGTAAATTTTTTGAGAGTCATCGTTTCGTAAGAAAACTCTTCTTCTGATGAATTCTCATCTTTTTTCAGTAAATCATAGATTCTCTCCGAGTCTGTTCCTAGGATACGGTCAACAATTCCTCGCAACCATTCATGGTATACTACCCGCGTATCAATTTCGGTGCACACCGGAAAAATTTCCACAGTATCAGGTTCTATTAGAGTAGATGGTAAAACATCAACTTTAATATTAGGTTGAGCTTTCCCCCATTCCACAATTACTTCTCGATGTTCATCACGAGAAAAAGTAACACTTTTCAAGTTTTTAATTTTAGCTATATGATCAAGGCATTTTAGATACCACTCTTCACGTTTCTCAACTGAATCATCGGTATCATTAGGTTCTCCTGAATAATATTGCGTGAACATGGCCAATACAAATCTTTCTCCTTTTTTTTTATTTCCGGCTAATTTGATAGTTCCAGGTTTAGGTGTTGTTTCACTACTTTCATAAAAATTTGCATAAGGAAACTTTTTAGCGATATCCGCCGAGATATTTTTAGCCTTTAATGATATACAATCATATTGCACAGCAATTATTTGAGCATCCGATTCCAAAAAGGTTTGTGACATTGTGGTTAAATTCGAGACTTTAAGATATTCCGTTTATGTTTTTCTCATTTTTATCGTCAACCGATAAAAATGAAACAGTTTATTATCCTATATAGCTATTTTAATAACCCATAAATTTTTCATACCAGCTCACTGTCATTATTTTCGGTTTAAAAATTGTAATTAGATCTAACCGTGGATCTGGAATTGGTAAAATCATCAACTTTGCAACTCCGGGAGAATTTAATGCTTCTTCAGTAAGAGAATACGTGTCATCTGAATTCTTTTTAATCGCAAATTCCCGTTCTGCTTCCAATATCTCACAAATTAATTTCTTTAATTCTGGTTTAAATGGACCAATACGCTCGGCAACATTATTTTGAACGATATCGAAAACTTGATCTGTTGAAGATGATGGATTTTCATAAAGAATTTTAAATATATAGCGCGTTATTTTTTCACAATTAATCTCGCAAGCATATTCATCTTTTACGAACTTGATCATTGTAAATTCGAATAATTTCGTAATTGTAAATTGTAAATATCATTTTTCTAATAACACTACACAACCAATCGATATGTAATACTTTTATATCCAGGTTGTGTTTCTGAATCGCGAGTAATTTGGATGAGTTCTCCACGAGAAGCTCCAAAATGTCGAACAACTGGATCAGTTGCTTTAATATGTGGAAGCTGACTGTTATTTACCGCATAACTCTTCATTATTTTCTTTTTTTCATCAGGAGTACATACCAAATGTGATGGGACATAACTATGTTTTGTGACGTTGAATAATGTTTCGGGGAAAGTATAAATGTCAATATTGACATTTATCTGTTTTAATCCTCGAACTGTTGCGGATCCAAAAGCGGTTACACCAACATCTATTACTATGATAGCCCGTTTGACATTTTCTTCTTCCATTTTTCGATATATAGTTCGGATATTTGTGCCCACCTTTAGTTCTTTAGGCCAAAAAATCATAATTTTTGAATCAGGTTGGTTGTTGATTTCATAAGTTAGTCCCATATTTTCTTTAAGAGTTTCTATATCAATACTTTCGGTATCATTAACCCACACTACGAATTCATCATATGTTAAGAAATCTTTTTTATCTATGGGATATTTTCGATCAATGAGGACTTCAAGAATAGTTTTTCTAGACTTCCAAAACTTTTCGAGAATATTAGGATCCATTTCCGCTATTTCATATTATAGACATAACATGAAATCATTTTTATTCGGGCTTATCACTAAAAATATTTTTAGTGCTTTCTTCAAATGGAATGGCAGAAAAATATATTGTGGATGTTTATTACTAGTATCATTTTAGGATTTTTTGTCACTACATCTTTACTGGTTAATGATCCCCGAGATATAAAAAGCTCGCAGACTAAAATTTATATAGCTATGTTTATGGCTTTGTGGATGGTTGCTGCAGAACTTGCTATGTTTCCCAATGCTCCTTTATGGATTTGGATACTAACAATATCCGGAATTATTATTATTTTTTATTTAGCTCGGAGGCAGGATTTCGTTGATGATCGTCAATATGTCAAAGCTATGATTCAGCACCATTCAAGTGCTATACTTACGAGTGATCGTATATTAGAAAAAACTCAAAATGATGAGGTACGCAAACTCGCTCAACAAATCTCAAAATCACAACAGGAAGAAATAGATTTAATGAATGAGATGTTAAAGTTTCTTAAATAACGTTTCGGAAATTCTTTTTTTCATTAATTCACAATCCTAAGCATTTCTTTATTTCGGTAAAGCGATTATAACAGACCTCCTTTTGTACATCATCTAATGTTAATCCTCCTTCTGGTGTTAGAGTTGGGCTCAACAGACATTTTATCAGTTCTATATTATTATACTCAACACTCAATTTAAGTATATCCACGCCTCGTATGTAATCCAATGTAAATCCTCCTTTTGGAGTTAGGTTTGGGCTTAATAGAAACTTTGCGATTTCTGTTTCAAAATGTTCAATACTCGTTTCAATTATATTACTATCCCATACATCATCCAACGTCAATCCGCCATCCGGAGTTAAATCCGAACTAAACAAATATTTTACCATCTCGATATCACCATGTATAATACTCCATCCGGGCGAACCAGTAATATTTACATCATCCAATGTAAATCCTCCGTCTGGGCTCAACAGATGTTTAACCATCTCGATATTACCAGTGTGGATGCTTTCTCTAAGTGCATCTATTCTCCGTAGGTATTCTAAGTGTAGACTTTTCGTCAAACATTTTACCATCTCAATGTCACCATTTTTAATGCTTAATTTAAATACTTCGAGTTTCTTGTCTGTACAGAAAACATGCCCTTTTCTAGTACAAGATTCCCAATCTTCACATGGCTTATATAGATTATGATAGTTCATTATTTTTAGAATCGTTAACATTGGATAAAGTTAAAATGAAATTTCATTTTTCTATCTCAATTCCTGAGAAAAACTAGTTTATTTCTATGAACAACAATTACAATCATTTGGAATGAAATGATATGCATTTTTTTGTGCAAGATTGAGTTTAGCTAATCTTTCATCAACCTCTTTCTTATCAAACTTTTTAAACAATGGAAGTTCTTTATATTCTCCAAAGTCGACGTCTCCGAGAAAGATGCCAAAAACACCTCCGTTACCAATATCATGAGGCATATTTACCAAAATTAAGTCTGAATTCTTGAGTAAATCCTTACAAATCCATTCCCTCATCTTCAAAAGACTCATAATAACCTTCCTTTTTTATTGCCTCAATAAGTTCTTCCTCCTCAAATAAATTTTTAAGTATATCGACCGCTTGTTCAAAAGTTACTTCCTGGCCATATACAACTGTACAACCAGTAACAGTCATTTTGTCTGATAATGTTCAGACAAAAGTCAAATCCAAATTTCATTTTTCTATTTAAAAGATTAGTAGAAATAAATAACATGAATGAACAAACATCACTAAGATCTCTGCACGAAATAAAATCGTGTGGTAAGGTTTCGGTAGATGATTTGTACTATTCCGATTTTAATATTCCTAGACGTTGTGATATTCTTGAATCGATATTTTTGATTGGCGATACAAATTATTTTGTTTGCGCTCAATTATTTCTGAATCATGTACACTATGCAACTATAACCCCAGATAAAATCCATCAATTTAACAATGAATTGGCATTTTTCACCAATGAAGTTTCTCAGACTAGCACTCCTTTTACAGCATACACTATACGGTTGGTTTATAATAAAAATTGCATCGAGCATGCTAAAATATTTACCGTAGGAAGAATTATTTGGGATACGGAAAAAAGGCAACAACATATCGATTCTGCAAATTCTTTAGTTGCACCTACAGCTATAACTTCTGAAGCATCGGTTACCAAAAAAGAAATTCCTTTGCATCATAAAGACGGAGTATTGTGTAGTGATGCAAAGGAATTTCTTTGGAAAAAGATTAAGTATATACCAACTTACAATCTGCATCATAAGGATGGTATGTACACCTATTCTTTTGATATCCCAAACCTCGGAAAACTTAAAAAGATAATTTGTCATAATAGCGGTGGATTAGCTAGATTGATCGTAGGAGGGTGGGATTTATCTGAAATTAAGATGGGGAATTATGAAAAATCTAGAGACCTGATATTTTTACGGAAAGCAAATAACAATCCCCATCTATTGAGAACTGATTTGTGCATTTATTCAATGATCACTATTGAAATAGTATCGAAAGAAAAACTATGTGGTGTTTATATCGATCTAACTTTTAAATTTAATGATAAACATGAAATTGATAAAAAAGTTTTGTTATCAGATGGTAAAACATTGTGGTACCATAAAGGAGCTATTTGTCCTGAATAAGTCGCGAACAGTTTATTATTTGTAAATGAAAATTCATGGAAATATAATTAGAGAATAAAACAAAGAGAACTGCAAAGCAGTATGTATAGTGGTGAGCCTAAACACAACATAATTCGTGATTATGACAAAGCTCAAGGAACGACGCACCCAACAGATCTGAGTTATCAAATTGTTCGGGATTATAATATTCGATATATCACTGTTCAAAACTCGGCAACAAGGCCTATCGGAGTAGCTATTACATCATATCTCAGCGGTCCTACTCCAGAAATTTTATTTACTCTGGCAGCCGGAGAAATTAAACATTTGGGCATCAATTCTCAAGGAGGTCCTACTCAATATATATGGATGTTGGATGTACAAACTAGCATGCCAGCTGGAGCACCGACAGCACTTCGACGAGATTCTAACGATTTTGTATTGAGAGACGGGTTGAATAAGTGGTTTGTGCATTTTTTCAGCCGCCCTTCATATTCAGCTGCTAACTAGAGACTTTGTTTAAATATCATTTGAGAAATGATATTTAATTCATTTAGTACGCGATTATTCCGACTTATCGGGACTTTTTTTACTTGGAATAATCTTATCAGCTATAGCGGAACCGACTGTAGAACTGACTAACAGTATACCTGCGAGGGTTATAATACTCCATACTCCGTTATTTACTTTGTACATCCAATACCCCAAACAAAAGGACAAAGTCGTAGACACGCCGTACCCAACATCTCTCCCATACAAGATAAAATTCATTGACCTTGACCATATCATTTTTGACTTTTGAAGTTAGAATGATTTCAATATATCATTTTTTCTGAGCAAAATTGAGTATCTTTGGGATCATATTCCTCGAGAAATGATACGATTTGGTAATTACCTCTTTTCTTTGCAATGTCAAGCGCAGTATATCCCTTAGGAATGTTACACTCATTATCATTTGTCAGCTGATTGATATCAGCTCCGTGTTTGAGTAACTCCCGAAGGAAATTGGGTTGGTCATGATATGCTGCCCAATGCAAATTGGTGTATTCATATGAATATGGTTTATTAACATCAGCTCCATATCGGAGACAATAAATCACACATTCTATTCTTCCCTTATTCCACAACCTCTCGATTTGGTCATAATTATCATTATAGGTTGGATCTGCCCCATGTTTGAGTAATACTTTTACACATGAGAGATGACCAGCCCATACACCGCAGCTCAACGGCCGCCGCCAATGATAGTATTTGTCTTCCGAGTCCATAACCGCTCCCCAATTCAATAATTCTTGAACACATTCAGGACAACCATATTGTGCAGCATAATGAAGTGCTGTCATGTCGTTATAATCCTTAGTTTCCAAACTGATATTAGTTTCTATCAACAAAGAACGTAGTTTCTTGATGTCTCCCCATTGCGCAGCAAAGAACAACTCATTTATTTCTGACATTTTGTCACTTGACAGTCAAGATTAAAGCAATTTTCATTTTTTTTCATATAACCAAAAAGGTTATATGAATTTTCACTTTATATTAATCGTGTGAGAACACAAAATAAGTATCAATTTTGTCAAAATCTGTCAATTTGCGTGCCGCGCATTCTTTCTTTAGTTTTTTTTGAAGATTAGCGGATGGAAACTTTATCGATTTAAAAGGGATCACCAGACTACCGTTAGAATCATCTAGAATATCTGCGCAATATACAGAACACGTATTAATTCCAAAAATATATTTATCCTCAATAAACTGAAACTTAAACTCTCCTATTTTTAAAGACAGAATCCAATCCCTAGCCATCTCATCGAAATATTCTTGATTGCCAGATGGTTCTAATGTTTTTTCGTATTTCTTGAATTCTTCATTGAAAGCTTTGAGAATTTGTTTTTGACTAAGAAAATAGCCGTAATATATGTAATGTTCCGGCATTGTGTATTTTTTTCACAATTTTTCGGTAGCGTATATCATTTTCCTGTTCTGTTTTGCATAAACAAAATTATTGTTACCACGAGTTTCGCAAATTTCACTATATACAATGTTATCATTTCCGATTATTAGACATTTTTCCCCATAAATCTGATTTCTGTCACCGTGTATGGTATTATGATCTCCGATGATTATACAATCATCACATATTTTTGTCGTGTTATTTATTTTGTGCCTCCTTTCCATTTTGACAGTTTTTTGAGATTAAAGTGTAATTTGGATATCAATATTCTTCTGGTCAATATTCCATTTTGCGCTTAATTGAGTTGCCAGTAATCCTTCGGGGCGGTACATAAAATCTGTTCTAAGTTGAGATAATTCGGTTTTTAATTCTTTAAGTTCATCACGTAAGAAGTTTATAGTCTCAACAACTTTAAATGACGAATCCTCGAACTTGATTTCTATATCTTTTTCAGCAAATATATATTCTATTTCTTTTGTCGTAATTACCATATCATGTTGAGTAAACATGTCAATACTACCGGTACAGTTGTCCGTATTTTGATCAGCCATAATTACATAGTATTTTAAATTATGTTCAATCTTTAACGTACTGGTTACTCTAATCATAACATACATATGTTATGATTTCAAATATTTATTAGTTACCAAACTCCAAAACCAAATATCAGTTTTTCAAATGCTCTTTTTTATGACACTTACCACACAACACCCTAAGATTTGATTTACGATTTTTATGATATCCTTCGATCATATTATTGTTTGCCGTTGATTGGTGTTTAATGTGATGAGTATGGAGATTTTTAGTTGAACAGCATATTTCACAAGCATGCATAAATACATCTTTATTATATCGAGACTGACGAGGCGTAAGTACGGCAGACGGGGTATCAGTCAGTAGTCTTCGGACGGAAATTGCGTTTTTGAAAAAATCAGAATCTCCTACTTGAAGTTGTTTGGCTATCTCTATACCATATAAATCGCTTCCTGATCCTGATCGTATTTTTCTTTCATAGTTTATGCTGTCATTTTCAATAATCATAGGAAAGTGATAAAATTTTACGTTTTGGAGTTTGGTTACAATATCTAATTTGGTAAGTTGGTGCAAGTGAGTAGTAAATATAAAATTTGTCTTTTTGGATGCTAAAAAAGCAATACTTGATGCAACAAGGGATACGGCACTGTTTGTTTCGGTACCACTGCATAATTCGTCAGCCAAAACAAGAGTTCTTGAATTTCCTTTTTCGAGGATGTTTCTTAAATCATTCATCTCGCACATAAATGTTGATTGGTTTTTGTAAAGGTTATCAGTCATAGATATCTTTGTCATTAGAGTTTCAAAAGGGTAATACCAAAATGATGTACATGGAACATAAAGACCCGCTTGCGCCATAATTACGCATAGACACACAGCTTTAGCATATACAGTTTTGCCTATTCCGTTAACACCAAAAACAATCATCCCGTTTGTGTCTTTACCTAAACAAACATCGTTTGGAACGAATGAAGATGTACAATCTACTCTCTCGACAATAGGATGTCTCATGTTTGTAGCTTCAATATAACTATAATTACCAATCGATTCTATTTTTGGCCTACAATAACCGTAAAGGTTGGTTAATTCCGCGGTTGAATTAACAACATCGATATGCGCAACGTAATTGGAAATTATTTTAAGAGTATTACAATATTTTTTTGTGATATACTCGCAGAGTTCAAAAAATTTTAGTCTGTTCATCGTAATCATTTTTTCTTTAAATGATATAATAAGTTCCGACCACCTTCTTACGCGAATATTAAACATTTTCACTGTTGAAGTTTGTCTTTTAATTTCGAAAGATTCATTTGTTTTTGACACTAACACATCATATCTCTTTCTGGTTGTTACTAAAAAATAACCTTCAGATGTTGTATGTTCTATCCTTATCGAATTTTCTTCTCTGATGTATTGTGAGAGGGTTTTAACATACTGATGAAAATCTTGCCAAATTGTTTTCTGTTCGTTGCACAGCTCATCAATTTCTGGATAAAGACCTTGTTTAAAAATGGATGATGTGATATTGTTCAAGTTATATTTTCCAATTTCATCTAGATCTAAATATTTTTGATAGAATAATATATATTTCTTGAATGACTTTATAATTCTCGGTTGAATTTGACATGGAGAGACACGTGTCTCTCCTCCCTCCAATAATAAAAGAACATTAGAATATGAATTATCAAGCGTAACAAATTCTGCGGGTTGTAATTTTTTAAGATGCAATTTCCTATGCAATCTTTCAAGATCTGAAATACCGTTAAGATATTTTTTTAATTCTTCATACCTATTTTTTAGAGATTCTATTTCATCATACCGCTGATTCAAAATCTTTTCATTGGTAATTGGAGACAAAAGACGATTTTTAAGGAGACGCCTGCCCATAGATGTATGAGTAAAATTAACAATATCGAATAATGTTTTATATCCGCGATCTTCTGCTACTGTAATGTTAAGTTGAGCTATAGATTTATATGTTAGACGTAAACAGTTTGAATTTTCTACAATAATCGGTTTTGATATACGTTCAATTATATGCTCATCATGTTCATATGCGAACTGAAGTAAAATTATAAATCCAATAACAAGAGAAGGATACTGTTCCATATTAATAAATTCCACTGGTGTCAATATTCCACAATTAGTAAACACCTTTTTCAGAAATTCATTCTGATATGACGGTTGAAAAAGAATGTTAGTTGGTTTTTCAAGTTTGTGAACTATAATATCCTCTAAATTCAACTCATTTTGGTAATTTCCACATAATAAAATTTCTTTTGGAGAGGCTGAATAAATGATTTTAGTGGCAATATCTAGAGCATCTCTAGGATTATCAATAATAGAGTGAGCGTAACTTGTACCTACTGTTAAATCTAGTATTATTATATTAATATCAAGGGAACCTTCGGTTTGATTGATATAGATAGATACGATATTAGCAGAATCGGTTGTTTCAACTTCTTCAATATATGTTCCAGGCGATACTATTCTATCTAATCGGCGAACTTTTTTATTATTCTCGTCATGTTGGGAATAAACTATTATAGTATAGTTGAATCGAATAAATTTCTTGATATAATCATTCAAAGATCCTGAAGGAAATCCGGCCTGTTGAGGATTCGTCCGAGAATTTTTGAGTATTTTTTTTGTTGATCTTGATTCAAATAATCCTACATCTTTACATACTTGTGATACATTTCCGATGCATTCTTCTTCATTATCAACACCGTAAATTTCATAGAAAGACCCAACTTCATAAAGCAAAACTATTTTTTTGTATTTGTGAGCATATTTATTATACAACTCAAAATACTCACCCGTTATTTTTGGCTTTTTGAACGCAGTGGGCATAATGATAATATATATATTATATATATTACAGCTTTAAGATGTCATAGTAGAAAAATGATATTATGTATTGACATTTATTTGAACTGATACCACCCACACCATGAATCAATACAAGATTTTGCTTGTTGGCGATGAGAATGTTGGCAAATCGTCTCTTATACGTCGTCTTTCCACCGCAGATTTTAAAGAAGGCTACGCACCAACTCTAGGTGTAGACGTATCCCCGTTGACTTTTTCTACAAAGCACGGTCTTATTACATTCAATATATGGGATTGCGCAGGGAATCCAGATTACAAAAGTTTAGGTATTCAGGGATATGGAAAACAAACTGACGCAGCTATTATAATGTTTGATTTAACTTTTGAAATAACTTATAATAATGTACACGGTTGGATAGAAAACATACATAATATTTGTGGAGATATCCCCATTATAGTGTGTGGAAATAAAATTGACAGACTAGCGGAGTGCTCGCACTTGGTTAAGATGCTGCGACGTTGGAGACGCTGGGGCAAGGAGCCGGTGGAATATTTTGATGGTCTACATCTCCTATTCAGGGAGGGTGACGGTTATGCTGAGGATTCGGACTTTACGAAACCCCATACGGACGAGTATAACAAAGTTAAATCAATTCCCGGAACGAGATATTATAGTATTTCTTCAAAAACCGCCCACAATTTAAAAGAACCGTTTTTGGATATTGCCAAACAACTAACTGGACATGATAACCTTGTTTTTGTATAATAAATGACATTGATAATCGACTTTATCGACTCTGTGGATGAAAATGATAAAATTAAAACAGAAGTAAAAGAACAATATTCCACTTCTAAGAATAGACTATGAACAAATAGAAAATCTAATTTAATTTTTATTAAAACATTATTAAAATGTCATTTATACTTCCAAAAAAGAAGAAAACACCGCGTAAGAAGATATCATCAATACCTAGTAAGGCTAAGCAATTTCAAACAACATGTCAAAATAAATATTCCTTTAGATTAAATCAGATATTAGGAAAAGGATCATTTGGTATAACCTATGTATCATGTACTAATGATAAATGTAAGTATGCTGCAAAAATACAATTACTTGATGATAATATTCAACCAACTCCAAAAAATATTGAACGTGTAAAAAATGAGGCAGATATTCAATATTATCTTAACGATAGTGGTATATCATCTGAAATTTATGACGATTATTTATGTAGTATAAAACGACCGGATAAACATGAAGAATTATATAGCTTAATAATATTAGAATTATATGATGGAAGTATGGAAAAATTTAAATGGAAAAATACAAATGATAAAGTAAATTTTATTCATGTCTTACTAAAACTTGTTGATATACTACATAGAAAATATTATGTTGCACACAAGGATATTAAGCTTAAGAATATTTTTTTCAAGAAAGATGGAACAATTGTACTTGGGGATTTTGGTGTCTCAGAGCGCTATGATTCATATGATGATGGACTTGTGGGATACAATTTGGATCAAAGCCAAGTCAAAGATGTAATAGATGAATTATTACCAATAAGGCAACAAAAATTATTATAAACAAATTTCTTCAAAGAAGAACCGTTTTTGGATATTGCCAGACAACTAACTGGACATGATAACCTTGTTTTTGTATAATAAATGAACATTGATAATCGACTTTATCGACTCTGTGGATGAAAATTGAAAACCTCTCTTTAGCAATCGCCAGTTGAACTCGAACGGAGAATGGTATCACATGAAAAATGATATTTCATTTTGACTTTGTGGTTAATATGTTAACTATTCTTCCACACTGAAAAATGGAAAGAACTTGGCATAGTGCCGAAGAATATATTAGATTATAAATATGATATGTACGATATTCAGCCTCGAAAAAAGCCAAAAAAGCCTCGTACTTTTGGAGAAGCATGGTGGGATGGTGTATCTATGTCACCTAAGGAGGCAGCACTCCGTAAATGTTATATATGCAAAGAAGATACGGATCGTTTTTGGAAATTGGTAGGTAGGAATATCGATGTATCAAAATTCGAAATTCGAGACTCAAAAGATCCGAATAGAATGCACTGCGTAACCGATTGCCAGTGGTACGAATGGTTTCTTCGACAACGAACTATTAAATAAATGTTTAATCCATCTATCGCTTTATAATTTTAGTTTCGTACGAAACTAAAATTATTATGAACTCTACTTTTTTTTGAGCGGATATAATTTCTGCCACCAACATGGCGACTGTTTATCTGGGAAATGATTCAAGTGATGATTTTGAAACATAGTATGTAGAAGAAATCCCATACCTCCCGTCCCTACTAAACAAGCTGATATATTAATTAGGTTCCAATTCATTTAGTTATTATTTCGATAATGTTTAAATATATTTTTTATCGCGGCACAACGATGTGCTTTGGGAAAAAACCACAATAATAATCGATAAAGAACTGTGGTTCTTTATCTTCCCACGAAAGATGAGAACGCCTTAGATGCATCAACTTGCAAAATTGCGCGCCGGAAAATCCCGGCGCATAGACCCAACCAAGACCGTGGTCTCTCGCTAGCGCAACCACATACGTGTCGCGCTGGGCGTTGCCCATAGGCAAGATGCGTATCAACCAGTTTCGAGTGATCTCTACGTCTGATAAGGGGCAGTCGAATTGCAGTGCCACGGCCTGTTTACGAATGGTGTCGTCGCCTTTTCTCTGCAGCCAGCATCCAAACACATTATTGTTCACAGGTAGTGCGCTACGAATGCAGATTTGCGCAGCGTACGTCCATGGATCCCAACCGGGTGGACATTCGGGCCATACACGCGGATCCTTGGCCGCGGCACACCAGTGACGACACACAAGCATGCACGCAGCTGGATCCGGTACGCGCATAAAGATCTCGCGTAGCATGTCGACGTACATGGTCGACCACCTATTGAAGAGGATTCGTTTAGCCGGTCTGGTGTCGTTCGTCTCCAAACGTCGCTTCATGGCAAAATGAATGGTCTTTTACTTCTTGTCAATATACAACAATGTTCTGTAAGCCGAAATATCTTAAATTCAGTACTTAGATGATAAAGATTTTTGCAATTCTCTAAAGCCGAAATATCTTTAATTTTGTTAGATGAAATATCTAGATGATAAAGATTTTTGCAATTCCCTAATGTCGAAATATCTTTAATTTTGTTACCTAAAATATCTAGATAATAAAGATTTTTGCAATTCCCTAAAGCCGAAATATCTTCAACTTTGTTAAATCCAATATTTAGATGATAAAGATTTTTGCAATTCCCTAATGCCGAAATATCTTCAACTTTGTTAAATCCAATATTTAGATGATAAAGATTTTTGCAATTTCCTAAAGCCGAAATATCTTTGCAATTCCCGAAAGCCGAAATATCTAGATAATAAAGATTTTTGCAATCCCCGAAAACCGAAATATCTTTAATCTTAGTACGCGAACAAAGACTACTGTATGCCTTGAATACTCTTAAATTTTTGCAATTCCCTAAAGCCGAAATATCTTCAATGTTATTGCAATAAATATATAGCTCGCAAAGATTAGTACATTTCGCTAAAACATTAATGTCTTTGATGTTATGGCTAAAAGGCATATCTAACGTATGAATTCTGCGTATCCACTCCTCAGGAATTTTTTCTAATTGTGGGATATCGTGTGTAGTATTAAATTGTAAACTCAATAAATCTAATCTAGTTCGTTGGTTCCACAATTTTTTTGCTGTTCTTAAAAGATTATAAAAATCTATCAAATCCAGCATAGGAATAATTATACCCCACAATACATTTTGAATTTCGGGTGCTAATAAATTCATGAGTATAGCGCCTTGTATTTTTATTTTCAATTCCTCTTTTCAATTTTAATGTTCAATTGTAAATGGGTGGACAACGAATTGCATGTATAATATTTATTATCGTTCTCATATTTATAGTCACGTTTATCTTAAAAAGGAAACTACGTCCGTCTTCTATTATACTAGAGCAAAATATTAAGCATGTCTCATCATTTGTTATTAATAGAAAAGAACTTCGCAGTAAACTTCTTCCCGAACATCAACTTTATGGAGTATTTAATCCTTCTATTATATATCGACCGCATAATAAAGACTATGTAATATTGTTTCGTGTTTCTTCATTTGTATCTTGCTCTGATAATATTAATCTATCCCCTCCATATCATGGCGTAATATACCAAGGCATTTTAGATGAGAAAAACCGAGTTTCCAATCTTAAACTTGTCGATCTTCCTTATGAAACTATGAAATATTGTACAGGTGGCGATCCTCAACCAAACAATGGAGTTGAAGATCCAAGAGTGTTTTTATTCCGTAAAGAATTATGGGTAGCAGCAAATGCTAATGGTAACCGGAAAAAATTTCCGTGTGTTCCATTAATGTGTATTTGGAAAATGTCCGATTCACGCAATACTTTTAGATATCTTAAAACACCAAAAAGTCTCGGCTCTGATAACCAATCACAAAAGAATTGGGCGCCGTTCGAATGGAACGGGATGTTATTATTCGAATATTCTGTCAATCCTCATATCATTTTGAGAGCAAATATCGAGAACGGAGAAACATATATTTTTTGTAAAAGTGAAAACACAACTAAACCAACACTAAGCGGAGGAGGAGCCGCGATCACAGTGTATATCGGTAAAAGAAAATACTTTTTAAACATTGCTCATTTGTGGTTGCCAGTTTCAGACTGGTTGGAAATGTTTAAATCCTATTACAACGAAGGGAGATTGTATAATCGAGATTATTATCATTATTTTTATCTTTTCGAGGCAGAACCTCCTTTTCGAATTGTCTTCATGTCGGATGCATTCAAAATTGCCGGAGGTAATGAAAAAGTGCAATTTGCCGGAGGATGTACTTACAACTCTGACCAAAATAAAATTGTTATTTCGTATGGTAAAAAAGATTGTGACACTGCTTTTGCATTTTATGATATTAAAGATATACTGATTTCAGATAAAGTACTATCTTGAACCTATTCGTGATGCAATAGTTTCGCTCAGAAGCTCCGTGGCTCCTTCAGAACCAGTTTTCGCAGATTAGAATTCGATTTGTCTGTTCTTCCTGAAGAGATGCGCAATAAAGTGACTTGCACTTAATAAACAGCGGTTAGAAGCCCAACGTGATTTTCATATTCGTGTTTGAAACGGAAATGGCTAAGTCTTGTATCAAAATAATTTTTTTAGGTTCGAAAAATTATTTACACCAAATGTAAATAATTTTTTATTGTATGTTACTAATGGCGAATGTTCCTCCTGATAATCTAACAAGTCGAGGTGTTCGGCAAGATTTTCAACTCCGAAATGATATGGCTATCAATAGAATAAATGTTAAATCAGGAATTCTCAAACCTACAAAATCTGTCGTTACTCATCCCGATGCTTTGTTTGATATGTTGGATGTTAATGTGAGTACCACATCGACTCCGCGTATTAGCACCCAAAATTTGGTTAATAGTTATTTCTTTTCAAGCGTTGCACTTACAGCAAACCGTACACTTACAACCCCTACAGCAACAAGTATTACAGCTTTTCTCGGTAACCTACTAAATAGTAATAGTACTGGTATAAGTCTTGCCGGAACAACACTGTGGTTTGTCGTTGACAATACTCAAGCGGGAGCGTTTACTCGAACATTAGTCGCAGGGGTTGGCGTCACCCTTCAAGGTCCGGGTATGGATCTTTCTCAAAATGAAATAGGAAATTTTGCTCTTGTTGTTCACGATAACAATGAAGTTACGATATCACGTGAAAATCACGGTCCAAGCACAATAGAAACACTTGCTGAAACATTGGTAGCAGGAAATGTTACTGGCGGTACAGATGTTGTCATCACAGGTGGTGACAGTATAACTAGTACAGGCCAAATTCCCATTGTGTCAAGTCAAGCTGCTGCAGATGCTCTCCGATTCAACGCTTCTAATGCTGCAGGTGGAATTGACATTGATTCTGGGACAGGAGGAATTGATATTGACTCAACCGGGACTGTAGTTCTTACATCTACCGCGGCTGTTCCTGCGGCTGTTAGTCTTCTAGCGGATAACGCGGCAGGAGGTATTGCAGCCACCACCGGTACTGGTGGTACTATGGATCTGAATGCAGGTACGGGAGGTGTAGACGTTGACACAACCGGTCAGATTGATCTAGATTCTTCTCAAGCTGCAGCAGACGCTGTTCATCTTGATGCTTCCAATGCTGCAGGTGGTATCGATGTCGATGCTGGTACAGCAGGTGTAGATGTTGATACGACTGGTCAGATAAATCTCGATTCGTCCCAAGCTGCCGTTGATGCTATACGTATTGATGCAAGCGCTGCTACAGGAGGAATTGATATTGATGCTGGTACAGCTGGAATTAATCTTGACGCGTCAGGACCGATAGATGTTACTTCTACTGTAGCATTCTCGGGCGCGATTACTCTTTTGGCAACTAATGCAGCCGGAGGAATTATTGCAGCAACCGGTACTGGTGGTACTATGGATCTGAATGCAGGTACTGGCGGCGTAGATGTTGATACAACCGGTCAAATTGATCTAGATTCTTCTCAAGCTGCTGCAGATGCTATTCATCTTGACGCTTCTAATGCTGCAGGTGGTATAGATGTTGATGCAGGTACTGGCGGTGTAGACGTTAATACAAATGGTCAAATAAATCTAGATTCTTCTCAAGCTGCAGCTGATGCTATTCATCTTGATGCTTCCAATGCTGCAGGTGGTATAGATGTTGATGCTGGTACAACAGGAGTTGATGTTGACACAACAGGTCAGATTGATCTAGATTCTTCTCAGGCTGCAGCTGATGCTATTCATCTTGATGCTTCCAATGCTGCAGGTGGTATTGATGTTGATGCTGGTACAGCAGGAATAGATGTCGACACAACAGGCCAGATTGATCTAGATTCTTCTCAGGCTGCAGCTGATGCGGTTCATATCGACGCTTCTAATGCTGCAGGAGGTATAGATATTGATGCTGGTACTAATGGTGTAGACGTTGATACAACTGGTCAAATAAATCTAGATTCATCTAAAGGTAATAGTGGAGACGCTATTCGTATTATTGCTTCCAACGTATCTGGAGGTGTAGATATTGACGCTGGTACAAGCGGAATTACGGTAGATACTACAGGAGGTGTTTCGATAGATGCCGCTGCTGCTTCAAATGTGAGTACATCTATAGGTGCTCTAACTTTAGCGGCTACTCAAGCTACTGCAGCAGGCCAGGTTATTGTTAATTCTGCTGGTACTGGTGTTGCTGCTATCGATGTTAATGCCACAGGTGGAGGTATTACTGTAGACTATGAAGGTACTAATGTTATGCCTGTGTCTGCCGGCGGAACGGTTATAGCTACATTTGGTACATCTGCTGCTCCTAATCTCACTGTTAATAATGGTGATTTAGTGATTACTGGAGGCGATAGAGGTCTTGTTCATACTGGTAGCGGTACCGTAACTCAAGGGACGAATAATGATACTGGAGTAACCCTTAGTACAACTACTGGTGTAATAACAATGTTTGGTACGGTTGCATCTGGAGCGACTAATAATTTTATTGTTACTAATACAAATGTTGCCACAACATCCGTTGTTCTCGTAACTGCAGAAGCATTGTCAGCAACAGCTGGAATCGCTCCAAGCATCAGCACCTCTGTTGTTGGGGCGGGTGTTTTTACTATCAATATCACAAATCAAGACGGTGCTAATGCTACCACAGCTGCTCCCATGATCCATTTTATGGTGATCAATTTGGCGTAAATTTCGAGACATATTTTATATGACATACAAAATATGTGGAAAAAATATTGTTTATAATATATAACAATGGCGAGTCTTATACCAGATAACCCAACAAATCGAGGTGTTCGGCAAGATTTTCAACTTCGAAATGATATGGCTATCAATAAAGTAAATGTTAAATCAGGAATTCTCAAACCTACAAAATCTGTCGTTACCCATCCTGATCTTCAGTTTGACATGCTTGATGTCAATATTAGCACATCATCAACCCCACGTGTTAGTACCCAAAATTTTGTTGACAGTTATTTCTTTTCAAGTGTCGCGCTTACAGCAAATCGTACTCTTACAACTCCTACTGCAGTAAATATTGTAGCGTTTCTTGGTAATTTACTCAATAGTAACAGCACCGGTATAAGTCTCGCAGGGACGACATTGTGGTTCACTGTCGACAATACTCAAGCGGGAGCGTTTACTCGAACTTTAGTTGCAGGAGCTGGTGTAACCCTTCAAGGTCCAGGTATGGATCTTTCTCAAAACGAAATAGGAAATTTTGCTCTTGTTGTTCACGACAACAATGAAGTCACGATATCACGTGAAAATCACGGTCCAAGTACAACAGAAACTCTTGCTGAGACATTGGTAGCAGGAAATGTTACCGGTGGTACGGACATTGCTATTACATCTGGTGATGGAATTACTGGTACGGCAGCAGTGCCAGTAACGGCGACAGGCCAAATTATATTGACGTCCACTCAAGCTTCTGGGAGTGCTGTTCGTGTATTTGCAAGTAACGCCGCAGGCGGGCTCGATATTGACACTGGTACTGGTGGTGTAGGCGTTGATACGACTGGTCAAATAAATCTTGATTCTGCTGAGGCCGTTGTGAATGCTGTTCGTATAAGCGCAAGTAACGCTGCGGGTGGACTCGATATTGATACTGGTACTGGAGGAGTCGACGTTGATACTACTGGTCAAATAAACCTTGATTCTTCTCAAGCTGCTGTAACTGCTATTCGTATAAACGCAAGTAACGCTGTAGGTGGAATAGATATCGACTCTTTAGCTGGGGGAGTAACTATTGATTCGACAGGAAATATATTTCTTACTTCTACTGCAGCATCGGTTACAGCGATTCAACTTTCAGCAAGTAATGCTGCAGGTGGTATAGATGTCAATGCTGGTACCAACGGTGTAGACGTTGATACTACTGGTCGGATTGATTTAGATTCATCTCAAGCTGCAGCTGATGCTATTCATCTTGATGCTTCCAATGCTGCAGGTGGTATTGATGTTGACGCTGGTACTGGTGGAGTTGACGTTGATACTACCGGTCAGATAAATCTTGACTCTTCTATAGCTGCTACTGATTCTATTCGCCTAAATGCGAGTAGCGTTACTGGAGGTATCGACATTGATTCTGGGTCAAATGGAGTGATGGTTGATTCGACAGGAATTATACAGCTTGAATCTACTCAAGCTTCTTCATCAGCTATTACCATTCTTGCGAGTAATGCTGCTGGAGGTATCGATGTTGATGCTGGTTCAGCTGGAATGGATTTTTTTACAACCGGTCAATTCGATGTTGAATCTATTCAAGCCGCGAGTGATGCTATTCTTTTAAATGCCACTAATGCTGTTGGTGGTATTCAACTTACTCCGGGTACTGCTGGAACCGTTCAACTTGGAACAGCCAGTGCAACAGGAGGCAATTTGTTAACACCATCCATCACTACCAGTTCTGGCGCAGCTGCGGTACCCGTAACAGGTATGATTCATGAAGTTACTACTTCGGGTACTGGTGATGCTTTAACTCTTGTTAACGGAACAAATGGTCAGCGTCTCGTAGTCATTTATGTAGCAGAAGCCGCAGGCGGTGACACAGCCGTTCTCACGCCAACAACATTAGCTGGTGGAGCTACTATCACTTTTAACGCGCTTGGCGACAGTGCTGATCTTTTATTCAGTACCAACGGAGGTTGGTATTTCCTTGGAGGTGCGGCAGTTGTAGCATAAATTTGAAAACCACATAGTTTGTGTAAAAAAACCTAAAATATATCTGTAAATAATTTCTGTATATCAATAACTTCTGTTCCTATCAATTTATTCAATCGCGAGCGATTTTCCAACTTCATGAACTGAAGATCACACAAAGTAAATGGCGAACAACCCACAGTTGTATAGATTTTCCCATTATCTTGTATTTGGAGCATCTTTTGTCCAAATAGTTCGATTTGAACATCCTCTTTAATTTCTTTTTTCGTGCATATCGTACAATTACCCACATAAGGGTCAATATTTATATTGTGGGATCTGATAGCAAAAGTTTTCTTCTTATTCGCTACACTACATATCTTCTCTCTTGTTGATACGTATTGTTGGGCATGGTTATAGGTAGAAAAAATTCCCTCTAGATAATCGTCGCTAGTATTGGTGACTAAGTAAACCTTCATTTAGTTTAATTACAAATTTCTTAAACTAAATTTGTCATTATTTTTTCGTAGTATATAATTTCAACTCCACTCAAACATCCTAGTTGTAAAAATGATAATTGTAGTAAACTTTTTAAATTTTCTTAGTAAACTAAGAAAATGAAGGTATACTTAGTCAGAGATAGCAAAAAAATTTTAGCGGGACTTTTTTCTACCTATAACCATGCTCAAAAATACATATCAGCCAACGAGGATCTAGAAACTTTTGATATAAATATTAACCATATAAATATTAACCAAATAAATCTCGTTAATGGTCATATTATGGTCGCAATATGCACGGAAGACGAAATTACAAATGATCTCGCGATATTTGGAACAAAGATGTTCCAAATACAAGATGATGGGAAATTCTATACTATATTTGACTGTGCGTTAATTGGACTGTGGGATCTTCAGCAACTTCGCTGCACCGGGGAATTAAGCAAATTACTACAAACAAAAGTAGTCAAGGTACGGAGATTATATACAGATTGGCCGTAGTCTACTCGTATATTTGTCTTTTAGCCCACATCTGGTGATAATCCTGTTGATTAGTATATAATTTCAACTCTTCTCTGTAAAAAGGATATTTGGTATAAAAAATTTTATCAGAACCGCTAAAAATTACTCCACTCAGACATCCTGTGGGAGCATAAAATCTCAATAGTTTTATTCCTCTAGGATATGTCTCCTCATTGATATCTTTTCCAGTAACATTTTTAAAAGCTTCTCCTAATACCAACGGCCCAGTAGGGGCAATAGAACAAATTCCGTAATAGTTCCTCTCGATGTTATCGAGAACTTTATCTATGGCATATCTCATGATCGGATGGCCAGGAACACAACAAATAAAAGCATTGTAAACTCCTTTTTGACCGTTGCAATATTCAGGTTTGCAAGAATCCATTGCAGAAATAAACTCATCATCGGGATCGATTACTTTATCTAAAGGGTTTATTGCAATAAATCCAGCATCAATATAGACTCCGCCGTTAATATACATGAGACAGTACCTAAATAGATCTGCTTTGTATGCTCCTGGAACAAGTTTATCATAGCACTTGCCAGCTCTTTCCCCTATGTTGTCTATAATAAATGTTTTTGCTTCTTTTGCATTAAAATATTTGTATTCGTAAGTTTGATTAACATGAAGAATAGTCTCTACAGCTTCCCTCATTCCTGAAGGAATTTCGTCGCGCTCATGTGTTTGATAAATAACTCGAGGAATTTTCTGTTTCCATGGCGGTAGCACTATAGATTTTCGGTGTTTAATCGCTGGATAAAGTTTTTGATCTATTTTATCATAGTTACCATCCCATTTCAGATTCATTGGACACATTTCGGGAAAATGGGAAGTACATTTACGATAAACGAACCACCCTGCGATTAAATATATTACAAACACAATTATTAATACCCTCATTTATTTATAAGAATAAGATTTCTTTTAAAGAAATCTTACAAATTGTTTATTATTTTAAAGAAATCTGTATTTGCTAGTTCATATTCTGTCGGCAAATCACATTTCCTCCCATTAACAACATTAGTCAATATGTTTGTTGTACAATCAACCTTAAACATAGATCCTTCTAACGATGCATTTTTTATAATAGAAATTATAAACGTATCCATCAATTCTGTAAAAACTATATTACCATCTATCCAATTACCAAATCTGAAAAATGCAAGAGTGCCTTTAATTCTTGCGATATAATCATCATATCTATCATTGATGCAATCGTTATATATTTCGAGTTGTTGGTCGTTAAATTTGTGCTTAGGTAAAATTTCGAGAACTTTGCTATTGATAATTATTTTCTTAGATTTGGCATAGTATTCAATTATAATTGAATGTGAATCGGTTTTATAATAAAACTTAATAGTAACTGATCGTATAGATCGCATTTTATTAAGAGCTTGTTTGTTAGACAATATATGTCCATCACGATCAACGAATCTTATGATAGTGCTCATCTTTAGTGATTGAATGAAATTGTCGATCGACAATTTCATTTTTCCAGTCTGGTAAATTATTTTTTTCTGTCGTAAATACATAAACAATCATCAATATTGTCTTCCTCGATATGCCCACATATAATACCCAGAAATTCTGGCATTTCAATGTAATTCTTTTTAATTTTCGTTATAGCAGGACCCCAGTATTCACAACCTACAGCATACTTACTTTTACGACGTATACCCTCCATATTCACGCAAATAAAATTTAACGCGCTAAAAAACTCATCGTAGTCATATCGATTGCAGGTTTGCAACTTAAAATCCATAATTTTCCTAACATCTTCAAGTTCAAACAACTCTATAATATAAGTAAATGCATTGTAAAATTCTTTAGAAAGAGTTTCCATATTAGAGTTTTCAGTGTGAGACCTATAAACTTTCCCCTGGCTCTTTTCAGATATAAAATTTAAAATAAATTGTGTATGCTCAACACATGTTTGATTTGTAACATTCTCAGGACATCCGTCGAGAGATGTTAGTTGATTGTTGGAACAATCCAATGTTCCATAAATTATTGTAAATTAAATATCTTTTAGAGATTTCTTCATTGTAAATCGTTAGATATAAATGTCTAAAACATCAAATCAGTAATACTTCTGTTTTGACCTTCTGGCTGTTTATCGATAAGTAGTCTTTCCTCAGTCTTCGAGATAGCCTTCTTAATTTCGTCTTTGTACTTCCGCTCAAGTTCTTCCTTTTCTTTTTCGTGTTTCTCCTTGAGATCGGAGTTGACTTTTAAGTCAACTAAAAATGAGCAAAGAGAAAAAACCTAAGACACATTGTAAATTACCATTGAGTTTAGTAGTATAGAACTTGAATGTGTTTATATCAATTCTTGAAATGGTTATCTTCAGTTTGTTTTGTTCATTTGAATATATTCCCGTGCCATTACGTCAAGTAACTCTATCTCCTCAGTAATTGTATTATTGGGGGGCAAAGTCTGTTCTCGTGTTCTATCTCCCGTCCGTTTGGCATTAAACTGTGTTTCACATGCGATAATATCTGGATCGTACCTGAGTTTTTGTGTGAACACATAAATAATAGCTGGAATTCTACAAGTAGGTACATCCTGTATTCTTTTTGCCCATATTTGAACACTTTTATAGTTTTCGCTTCCTCGCCTTGTTAATATTCTTGGTATCAAGACACAATTAATTCCCAAAAATTTATCTACCCAACCTTTTAATTCTGGTAAATGTTTTTCTGGATCATAACCCACAAATTCATTGAATTTTCCTTGTGCTAAACGAACTTTTTGTTTATCATAATTGAGGATATTACTTAAATTACTATTGCTATTTTTTGCAATCGTATTATTTGTAAGTATGGTTTTAAATGGTGTTCGACTTGGATCTGTACTCAAAAAAGTTGCCCACCCATTTTCTTTATCCCATTCACCTAAATAATAACTTTTAGGTTTCAGAGGAATTTTTATTACATCCTCCAGATATTGATGTCTGCCAGTTTCTTCAAGTCTATCATTGATATAATCATAAAAATATTCATTCCATTCTTTTCCATTTGTTATTTTATTATCAGGTTTACTAGTAAAATTATCATATATAAAGTTCATTGCTTCGTCCTGAGTAAATGTACCAATACCAAATAAATCTCCATACGAAATAAATTCATTCCCGAAATATTTATGAGGAAAATCACATAAAAGCAGATCTGATTCTGTTTCGCTCTTAACTAATTTTGTATATTGAACAAGAGTTTTTATGGAATGACGGCTAATAATATCTTTTACTTTTTGTAGAGATATGCCAGAAACACGTTCTGTTGTGTCTGTGATATTAAGAGGTAAAAGTTTTTCATTTTTAACTTCATCATAAGCATTGTCATAGGAAGTTTTTCTTTCTTCAGGAGTTTGGTATTCCTGCCCCTTCTCAACTTCTTTTGTATCTTGGTCTTCCTTGAAACTCTTTAATTCGTCATCATCAATATTATATTCGTCGTCTTTTTCTCTTTTATCTTTAACGAATTTTTTACAGAAAAAATTATTTTGTTGTCTATTCAACTCGTCAATTATATGGCGAATTGGCTTAAAATTAGAGGAGAACTTTTCATTATTGTCAAGCTCATGTAAAATGGTCGGCATTAAAACGTAAGCACATTCTTTTTTGTAGTAATCCGTATCTCTAGTATTACGAAGACATCTTCCGATATTTTGTACAATCACCGTTTCACTGTTTCGTTTTTCGACAAACAAAACACTGTCGATTAAGCGAATATCAATACCTTCATTGTAAATACCTACTGACAATAATATTTTTGGGCGCCCACGTTGTTTAAAATTGAATTCGTTGAGACGACGCTCCCTTTTCGGTTGGCCAGATAGAACTGTGCTGATTTCTACATCTGCGTTTGGATTTTCGTCAATAATTTGTTTGAAGCACAAAGCTTTAGATTTATCGGAAAGATAAACTAATGAATGTTTCAAGTGATATTTCTGAATACTTTCTAACATAAAATCAGCGACTTGCCGAAAATAATAAGCCTGTTTTTCGATTTTATCTTTTTGTTGAATTATTTTTCGTAGTTGTTTGTCAATTTCGTTTTTTTCTTCAAAATGTACAGTTTTAAATTTGCACAAGATACCATCTCTAAATCCTTCATAAAAAGAATATTCATAAAATATTTTCCCATATATCTTCTCATTTTTCATTGTATAGATAGTTTCATCATTGCGAAAACCTGATTTTTTGTTCTTTTTAATTAATTCGACTGGAGTTGCTGTAATGTACAAATATTTATTTGATGAAAAGGTATCCAAATCAGGATCAATTATTTTTCGTTTTTGAGCCTGTTTATCTCCTGTTGTATTATGAGCTTCGTCTAGAATTATTAAATCGGGCTGTAAATCAGGTTCATCTTCCAAGGCTTCAACAATATGGTGAGCGGAATCATATGTCGTGATAATTAGAAGAGGTTTTTTCCTGCTAATATTCAAGAAAACTGCCGCTTTAATTCCTTCTTTATTTAATTTATTTATACCCTGATTGTTTTTATCAATATCAGAACATAATCCCAAAATTTCAAGATCAACATTTGGTAGATATTCTAATCTATCTTTGATTGCTTGGTTGACTAGTTTGATGCGTGATGTAACGTAAACAAAAAAGAGTTCTCCTTTTCCAATACATTGTTCGATGATTTTGTATGTGACGAACGTCTTTCCGAAACCACAACAACAAGACATGATACCTCGTTCATTTTTGTTTCTACCGTAGAAATATCCTTCAAAACAATCAATTGCTTCTTGTTGGGATTCACGTAAAGTAAGCATATTGAATTGGTTTGATTCTTACTCTTAGATAACGTAGTACTCTTTATATCGTTATTCTTGGTATAAGAGACAGAAAAGACTACTAATAATGAGTTTTTAAATAATAGTCAATTTCAATTTTCATTTTGATCTAACAACATTTATCTAGGCAACGTACTTATTTTTTTATTTTGAAGATTGTTTTCGTAATTCAGTTTAGCATACTGTTTTTTGGCTACTCTTGATTCTCCTTGCTTATCAGGTTTATACCACCAATCATCCCACACCTTTTGAATTGTACGTGCATTATAGTTTAATATAATATTATCAACTATAGTAATACCTTTTTTAAACTTTTTGACATAATTAATTAAATGTATTTCTTTTAATGATTTATTTGCATACGTCGAATTTAATGGATTGTTGGAATAATACAATGTTGTAACACCCTCAGGACATCCGTCTAAATATGTTAGTTGATTGTTGGAACAATATAATTCTGTAACAAATTTGGATATTCTATTTAAAATGTCATAAGATGTTTCAAGTATTTTTACATGGTTAGGAAGTCCTGCAATATAAGTTACAGTTACTGCCATAACAATAGTTTGACAAAGCACTTGAGGAACTTTTGCATATTTTTTAGGCGTTGGGTGACAATGAGGACAATTACAATCTTCCATTTAAATTTAGATTATTTAAAGCAATAATCAGATATCATTTTTTCAATATCGAATTTCGTTCGGTTGCACTACACCCCATGTACTATACACATTAGGATTATGGGCATTCCCAGTTTCATAGATAGAAACTTTATCTGGTAAGCAGCTAATAGGCACTTCTCCAGTTGCGAATATATCCCCTGGATACGAGTTTCGTACGTCTCGACATTGTCTTTCCCCCAAACTTCCGATACCTGTCGGTGGAGTACACCACGGTAACCTACTCATTTGCTTATAGTCCCCAGGTTCATAACACTCCCCTACATTATTAGTTACCATACAAAAACATATTACTATCATCAGCAATATAAATATTATAATTTTCATTTTGCGTTATCAACCTACTAAATAGTAGTCAAGAGGATTAAAGACCAAAAGTGCTATTAATATGGATTATAAAAAAGAAAATAACGTCGACAAAGAGACGACAATACGGTTAGAGAGAGCATGGAAATGCATCCTCAATCAATATAAAACCCACGCTGAAGAAATGTCTAAAAATAAAGGTCCAGGTATTAATATTTATAAGATGCTCCGCATACCTAGGCAAAAATTTAATTGTGAATACTACTTTGCAAAATATAAAGAAATGATATGGACCAATCTCATGAACTACGATCCTGAAGGAGAAAAAATTCGTAATCTCTACGACACGATGTCCATGTATGTTATTTGTATTCAAGTACCTCTGGGTGTGCAAGGAAATAAAACAATCAGTAATATTAAATTGTTTAACTTTTTCACTCATAAAGAAGTTTCTTTGGAAACTGTTGTAGCTATACCAGAAAAAGATAATTTGGGTATGCACCACCGGAAAAACCTATCATGTTCTAAAGGGTAATACATATTACCATTAGATATGACTGAATTTACGTTTGTTACTTATAATATTGATAGTCGGGAATACAATTTTGAAGAGAGGATTAATACGTTTTTTAAACTTATTAAAAATACTCTTCCGGATGTAATTGCTATCCAAGAAGGTAGTCGTTTAACATATGAAAAATTACTCAGAGAAATGGGACTTTTAGGATATAAACGTCATTTACTGGATATTATGCACCATCGATCGACAGGAGAAATGATTTTTTCTAAATTGCCCATGGAAATTAATTATATATCTTTTCAACGTGGAAATGAAAATCGAGGATTAAGTGTTGCAAAAATAGATTTATGGGGAAAAGAAGTATGGATATGTACAGCACAATTAGATTCTAACGTCGCGCTTCGTAGGTGTCAGATCGCTAGTTTCCCTTCTCTTTTAAAGTATATAGATTCTAACAAAAATATTATTTTTGGTGGAGATACACGACTTTTTGAATATCAAACAGATCAACAACTTCCACCGGGGTGGCATGACGCATGGTATGAAGCCGGAAATAATTCTTCTAAATATACCGTTAATAGCGATTGTAATCTTCTTGTTGCACCTCCAAATAAGGATAGACCAGATCAAGTATGGTATCGTCCTTCTGTTGATGGTGCTATAGAATGTATTGATTGTAAGCTGTATGGAGAAAATTCAGAAATAATAATTTCATCTCATTATGGTGTATGGACAAAGTTCAAACTGTAAAATGAAATTGTGAATCGAGACTTTTTCAAAAGTCTCGATTCCAAATGAACTTTGGTGACCATTACATTCCAAGTGATATCATAGGTGAGATTATTTCTTTTGTTAGCAAACCAAGAGATCTTATATGTTTAATGGGAACTTCGAAACTTTTTCGATTCTATGCAGAACCACAATTAGAAACAAAACAAAAAAAGCTTATCGAAACAATAAAAAAACTGTTGAACGACAATCAGAAAGCAGATAGCTCGGAAGACAAGGTTAAAATTGCTGAAGTAATTTTTGTAAAAATTACACTAAATCAATGGTTGTTAAATCGTGACCCAAAATTTAAACAAGCAGTTTCCAAGAAACTAAAAGAGTTTCAACAGAATTATCGTTCTTACGTCCAACAACTCGCGAAAAAATATCAGCATCTTATATAGAGTGGAAAAATGAAAATGAACTTTGGTAAACATTACATTCCAAGTGAGATCATAGGTGAGATTGTTTCTCATGTTAGCAATCCAAGGGATCTTCAAAACTTTTTCGATTCAATACAATTAAAACCAAAACAAAAAATGGTCTGATTATTTCGTGATAATAGGTATAAAAAAATATGTAAAGCAATGCTCAAACACATCGCAACAAATCAATGGATTTTAAACCAAGACTCAAAATTTAAACAGACCGTTTCAAAGAAAGTAACAACTCTTCAAAGGAGTCAAAATCTTTACATCAGACAACTTGCAAAAAATATCAACATCTCGCATAATTTATATATATAACCTGTTTTGGGTTATATATAGTCAAACATTATCAATAAAATTCTGTCAAAGTTGCTATAACATCTTTGAATGATCTACATACACACGCTTCTTTTTTATAAATTTTTATACAATCGACTAGAGCATCAGCAAAATGATCGTTTGAAACAATAATGTAAACAGTATCAGTAGACTGTTTTTGTAATATTATTCCTACATGCATAATTAGACCTATATCAGCTCCATCTTTTCTTGTAGAAGGAATAGGGAAAAGATGAAATCTAATATCGTTCAATTCAGAATATTGTAGGCATTGTGGATGTCCTTTGGACACAAAACCGTATATTTCAATATTTTCTGATGCAACTTTATTTACAAATACTTTTATAAAATTTGGTTTGTTCTCAATGTCTACAAAAATTTTGATAGATTTTTTGAATAAGAAATTATGAAGCGGTTTATTTTGTAAACATTCAATGTTGTGAATCTGTGAAAGAGCGATGGTCGCTGCGCTCAATTCAGCCTTCTTCTTAGTAGCTTGAGGGTCGCCTTTATATAATGAACCGTTATATAATTCTACATCTGTTACCCAAACAGGGTCATGAGCATTTCCTCCGATACGACTAGTTATATACTCGGGAAGAGGTAAGTTGTTCTTTTGAAAAAATTCTTGAAGTTTATTTTTTGAAAACATTTGATTATATATTTCAAGTCTCAAACTAATATCATTTTTAAAAAAAATGTATATTTGAAGTAAATTAATATCCTAAATATTAAATGCAATATGCATTTGAAATATTCTCTCTCTCCAAGAAAGGAGAAAAAATACCATCTTTATTTGATACAATTATTCGCAATGTTGCAAAAATAAACGATGAAAAAGGAATACCTGTTCCAGAATTCTTTGTGTGGAGTTCAGAAGAACTCCGCATCGATGTTGATTGGCCAGGTGTAAAAACTACTTTTAAAGATCATCCTAAATTTACCTGTCAAGTTTTTGTCAATGCAATCAATCTTCAACGACCTTTGGTTTACATTCTTCCCGAAGAGTTAAATATTTTTATAGATGTTATCGATAAAAACGTATTTTACCATTCATCTCCTCCAATGTCTATTATTCAAAACACTTGTCGCAGATAGTCTGACCAGACTGAAAAGAGAAATACTGTAGTTCTCTGGTAATATCTCTAAGGCATAAATCACATTTAACCCGCGTAATTTCATCGTAACATTCTTTGCAGAGTGGCTTTATAGTAGGGTCAGTAGGGTCTATCCATGCGTAGATATGTTCCCAGTTTGGCAAATTCGTGCGACACGCGGTACATATCTTCATTCCAATAAAAAAGATATATTGTTTTAACTCAAACTTAAAGAGTGTAATAGGTAGATCTAGATCATGAAAATTCAACTGAAAAATTTTCGCTGTCATCGAGATGCAAAATTCGAACTTCCCGATGAAGGATTAATACTTTTAGCAGGAGAATCAGGAGTAGGTAAAACAACTATTTTAAATGCTATTGTATATGCGTTATATGGAAACATTCGTCTTCCATATTCCCATGGTGGTAATACTTGCACAGTTGTTCTTGAATTTAAAAATACTGTGATTACAAGAAGTAATCGTCCAAATAGATTACTAGTCAACTATAATGAAACAGAATATGAAGATGATGCTGCTCAGGGAGTTATTCATAATTTATTTGGTATGAATTTTAGAGAATTTATGGCTTCTTCGTATATTGTGCAACGTCTTGAAAATTCTGTCATATCCATGACACCGTCGGACCAACTTAAATTTATTGAGACATTAGCTTTCAATGACGAATTACATCTTGAATATAAGAAGAAGTTTAGAGAAAAAGTCAAAGAATGTAAATCAGCTGTTACCTATATTGAAGGGCAAATTTCTATTTTTGAACAACAATTAGAAAATGCGAAAAAAATGCTTCCTAGTAACCCTCCAAAACTAAGCAAAATAAACATTAAACAAGTACGCAAAGAATATTCTAACATTCAATCTTATATTTCTTCTTTTGACAATACCCTTTCAACTCTTAAAAGTGAACTTCAAGAGTTAAAACATAAAGAATCTCAAAATCAAGAATTAGAAGCGAATAAACATCAATTTGAAATTGAATTTAGTCAATTTCAGCAACTTCAAGTTAATTTGGGAGATATATTAAATATTGGTGATATAGAAATTAGCCTCGAAAACGCTAGAACCAGTCTCGAACATACAAAAGCATATTTAGCATATAAATCTGCAATAGAAAAGGCTGAAAATTTTAGACACGAACACATCTCAACTCTCAAACAAAAAATTACTAACCTACGTGAGACTTTACCTTCTGATGAATTTTGGGAGAAGTATAATTCTATCGATAGTGATAGACAAAAGTATGAAAAAGAATCAAAAATTATCCAAGAAGCAAAATTTAAACGTGAATCTGGAATAACAACAATTAAACAGATTCTTGCTAAAGTCAAAAAAATTTATTCACCTCAAGCATCTCGTATTCGTAAGACGGAAGCTCTGTTAAATTTTCTTAACAAAAAAGAAAAAGTACTAGACGGAAAAGTATACAAATGTCCTAAATGCGATGTTTATTTATGCATTCACAAAGACAGTTTAATGGTTACAAAGAATGACGAAGAGAAATCCGGTGAATCTGATAAAGGCAATATCCAGGGATGGATTACAGAACTTGAAAAAGCAAAAGAGTTGGAGGAAACAGTAGTTCCCAAGTTCACTATCGATTTCAATTATGAAAATGCCAAAGAGTTCGAAACTAAAGCTGCCGAATATCATCAATTTGAAAAAAGCATTCAAGATATCGATATTTTGGAGCTTCCTTCCTCAATTGATGCATTATTCAATGAAGCTAAACTTTATAATGGGGAATTCCCGAATAATTTCGTTCCTACATGTAGTGCTGATACACTTACTATCAAAGTTGCAGAGTTGAAAAATCAACTTGGCGAAGAACGAAAAAAGAGGAGCGATAACGAAAGCTACGCCCGTGAAATAAACACAAGAAAAAAGAAAATTAATGACATAAATAAGTGTCTAGGAAAGAAATTTCTATCCTCACAAACTGTGAGGAGAACTGTTGGTACTGTAGAAGATGAAATTTCGGCTCATCAAATTAACTTACTAAAACGTTCATCAAGATTAACAACACTACAAGAGTTACTTTCCATCATTACTAATCATGAAAAATATAAAAATGATCTTTCTGCTGTAGAAAAATTGGAAAAAGAGCTCGGGTCAAAAAGAATAGAATCCACTATGGCGAAACGTCAACTTCAGGGCGCTATCGGTCTGGAAGAAGCTGGAAAGGAAGCTGAAATTTTAGCGATGGAAAAAACAATAGAGAGTATCAATGAACACGCGCATGGATATCTAGAAACGCTCTTCAAAGATCCAATAGTTGTTCGTCTAGAAAGTTATAAAATTAACACTAAAAATACTAAAAAGGCGCAAATAAATACGCGTGTTGAATATCAAGGAGATCGATATAATTCGATTAATGAACTAAGTGGTGGCGAGGGGCAGAGATGTGAATTAGCATTTATTTTAGCAGTTAATGATATGATAGGGAGTAATATACTTTTGCTTGATGAGTGTTTAAATAATCTTGATGCTGAAATTAATACAGAAGTGCTATCATACCTTTATAAGTTGAGTTGTAATAAATTAATTCTTGTTGTATCTCATGAAGCGATAAGAGGAATATTTGATAAGATTGTCGAGATTGTTTAAAACTTATTTGATTTCTCTCTTGATTGTGAAAAATGATATTTTAATCTATTTTTTTTTGAATATTATAAATGACTTCAAAAGTAATATTTGTTGATCAACACGGGCATACTCTCACGGTGAACGAAGCTCTTGATAAAATGAGATGTAATATTACTCAAGCAAAATACTATAGAGATCATGATATAGAGAAACCTAGAAAATTGAAAAAGTCCGAAAGAAGCAAGTACAACTTTGGCGATATCCTCTATTTTTACAATGGATCGGATAGAGATTGTGGCAGTTACGTAATCGGTCGTAACGGCGAAATGATTCCTAATTCAGACCATAGCGATTCAGGATATATGACAATCCCAATCAAAATAACTAAACGACTTTATAATACGATGAAATATTACCACGATTATATAAATAATAAAACAACCTGCGCAGATTTTGAATTACGACATGATGATGGTTGGATTATAGATACATTCGGGAGAGAATTTCCAAAAGAATGGAAGAAGATCGTAGTAACCTACAACGACGGGGGGTTTTTTATGTTGGAGATTGAGTCTGAAAATGGTGAAGTTGAATTTTTTGACGAGATGCTAACATTTGATGAGATTGAATGTGCTCTAAAAGAAAACTGTTAATTGTAAAATAAATATATGATTGGTCATATATTTATTGTATCTAGGAATTTATTTGCGACGTATAATATTTTTTCGTCGTCTAGAACCAACTTGAGTAATTTTATCCTCACTTTCAAATTCAACCTTTTTTGAAATGCGAACTGGTTTAACAGAAATTGTATCTTCATTTTGAACATTTACTAAACCTGTTCCAGATTTTGCAGTTAATCCATACATAATTGCTGAAGAAATACTATTCATATGATCATTCTCTGTAAACACAGCTGCTTCAATAGAATTTTCAACTGCTTGTTCAAACATAATTTTTGCTATAGGACCAACATCACGAGGTATCCCATCTCGTCGTACTGAAGTAATTTCTCCAGTATGTGTCATACCATCCACTAAAAGTTGGATATGTCGAGGATTAATATACGTACCATCAAATGAAATAATCCGAGTTATTTCTTCAATTAGAAATTTTCTTGTCGCTTCAATCCCTAAAATATTATAAACAGCATACATATCGTCGGTAATAGTGTGGTATGGATCAACATTAGGAATCGTCAATATATCAAGAAATCTTTTATTTGAGAGTTGTGGCTGTATCTTGCGACATTCGACATCTATTACCCATTCATGAGTTTTTGTTTTTTCTCGAGGATATACTTTAGATATACCGTTAATACCTGAAATACGAATAGCTTTAATATACTCAAGAGCTACACTTCTACAAGTGAAAAAATTAATATTATCTGCTGTAAGAAGAGATTCTCTAGAAGTAGTATCTCCAGGTGGTAGATTAACTTTTGTTTCAACATATGCTTTAATATCCGAAAAATTCAAATATACTTCTATAATACCTATAATATTTGGAGAATGTATGCAGCAATATTTTCCTTCTGAAAATGTATTGATAGCAATAGCTATATCTTCCAAATCAATCTGGTGACAAAACATTTCTTCAGTATTAAACTGGAGAATAAGAACCCAACTTTCAGGTGTTATTTCGGGAATATTACCAAACTTCTCTTGAAGTTTGACCCACCACTTTTTTTCGTATTCTCGATATGTTAAAATACCAATTGGAGACATACCAGTATCGGGATTCACATCTTCAGAAAGATATTGCATTTCATATCCTGTTAAAAAAGTTGTAACTGTTGTTTCTTCAAAAATTTTCTTCATATTTTGAATTATATTTAGACTCAATGTTTTTGATTTCTGAATTCGAGATGTGTTTGATTTGTATATTTCTGTAGAATCATCAAGGTTAGTATTCTCTTTCTCGAGTGATGCGACAACACTCGAATTCTGTGTCAATTCAGGAATATCAAAGAAAACGGTACAAGAAGCATTTTTCTGTTTATGGGATTTTGTTGCATTAAGAAGTTCGTTAAATCTTGGAACACCTAGACTAACATCTTTGCCTTTAACTCCTGCAAGATGAAAAACATTGAGAGTCAACTGAGTTGTTGGTTCTCCAATACTGCTAGCCGCGATTAATCCTACCATATCTCCATATTGAGCTTTAGAGGTTTCAAACATGTTCCTCACCTCGGCACAAAAAGCAGGGATTTTACATTCATAAAGTTTAACTGAAGCTAGACTTTTCCTTAATGTTTTGTGTATGTTATATGTAGCAACTTTGGTAATTTCGGTGGATATTTTGGATGAAAGAGTAATAAAATCTAACAACAAATTTATCTCTTGTTTGCGCATTATGCGAGGAATTTCTTTTCTTGTAATTTCTTCTTGTCTTACAGCATCAGAGTTTATTCTTTGAGCTATATTTTTAGCATTGATGAAAAAAGGAAAGTCGATTTCTTTGGAATAATATAATTTCTTAGGATCCATACTATCATCACCGTAAAGAAATTGAATAATACGATTGTTAGCATCGCGGACAGTACTGTCAATCTCAACGTGATAGTCTTCGACTTTGCGAGCTATTCGCTTTTGCATATATCCAGTTTCTGCAGTATCTACGACATGCAAACCATTTGCTAAACCAAAGTTAAGTGTACTAGGTACGGTTAAATCATATACTTTGGGATACTGCGCTACATCTACGATCTCTATAGATACTATTTTGTCAAGAACCGTGTTACCTTGCACAGGAAAATTGTGATGGATTTTGGGACATTGCATTTTCAAAAGTTGAGCAGCTTTTTTGGGATGAAAAGATCCTATCACGTTTGCAAATTTAGAAGCCCATTGAGCTCGAATAAAAAGTGTATTTTCCGAAAGTTCTGCAAAAATTTCTAGACGAGCACAAATCATACTAATTCCTTCAAGAAGCTCTTTCGAAACAGAAGTAACTTGAATAGAATTTGATATAATAGTTCCTTTTCCAGAAATATACCCGTCTAATAATCCAACTAAAAAGTCTTTTGGAGCTGTAAAAGCTTCAATAGGAATATGTTGTCTATTATTGCCAACAAGTTTAGAAATGAAAGATTCAAATATGAATGAGACAGCTACTATGGCAGATTTATGCAGATCCCAAAAAATATCATATGTATCAAACCAGTTTTTAACAAATTGTTGAATTTTGGGATTACTATTTGATATCTTAACCCTTCCTTTCTCGAAAGGAAAATCTTGAGCTAAGTATAATCCGATGAATAATCCGTTTTCTCGATTTAGCTTAAAATAATCGGGTATAAACCTAAGTGGAAGTCCAAATTCATAAACGAACCCACTTTTAATACTATCTAGATTGAAGTAACCGAATTGGCGAATTTTGGGTAAATTAATATCAGAAACTTGACCATTCTCAAAATCTGTTCCGTAAAGATAATCTGTTTTCTGCAGATAGTTACTTACATCAATAGATGTACCACAATCAGGATGAGCTGGTAAAAATAAAGTTGTTGGTACATAATCACCAACTTTTATGTCAGAAATCGACATTCGTTGATATTCTTGACCATCCCACACAAGAAGTGACTTAGCTTCAGTAACGATAACTTCGCGTCCACCAATAGTTTTTATTTTATATAAAACACTCCCAGGATCATGGCGGGTTATAGCTGTAATCTCTCCCCAACTAACGTCCCCTATTTGGTTAACAGTGGGGATAAGTATTGATTCTTCAATTCTCAGCAGTTCCATTTCTTTTTCTTTGTAATGTTTAACCTTATCAGAAGCTAAAACGAGGCGTGTATCAATCCATTTGCCAATTGTTACTCGTCTAACTTTTCCGTTTTCGGTAATGATGATAGGAGTATCTCCGGTTACAGACTTTATCGCTGTAGCTATTACACCCTTTCTACCACCAGCAGCATGAAAAAATACTTCTTGAGGAGTTAATCCGTTAATATAACTATTAAAAACAAATCCACGAGCTTCAGCTGAATGATCCCCTGGTTCGTAATGTGGAAGAGTTCTTGTTCCATCGGAAAGAGTCAGAGGTATCCGGCGGCCATTAATATTTTGTTGACCTACAAATGCAACAATTTGTATAAGATTAACCAATGAACCTTTGGCACCACTGTTACGCATTATATTAAGAGCATTGTAATCATCTTTTGCCATGCTTGTTTTTGCCAAACTTAATCCAATGTTCATTGCTGAATTAAGAATTCCATTAATTTCTCCTTCAGTTTTCTCACCTGGTTCCTTCCCGTTACATCGAGTGAGAATAGTATCTATTTTAACTTGCATTTCGGTCAATATTTTTGCAACATCTTCTTTTGATGTTGTCATACAATCAGAAATTCCCATACTAAATCCATAAGTTGCAAGCCAATAATCTATTAGTAATTGTGTTTCAGATAAAAAAGTCAGAGCTGTCTCAGGAGAATATTCCTTCCATAAGATATGGATAACAGAATTCGTCGTGATTCCAATAATCTTTTTACAGAGAGGACCACTATCATGAAGCAAAATTCCATTTTTAATTTTGACTTTTTGAAACATATTATTTGTATCCGTACGACACGAATAACAAAAATTAGCCGGAAACAATATACTCGCTACCAATTTCCCTGGTATTTCGTCTGTTATAATTTCCGCTGTGTTATTTTCAACTTTAATATAATCTGGATAAAATTCTGCAGCACGAAGAAGAAGATCTTCATATCTTCTTTGATGAATTTCTGCCCCAGTAATACATTGAGTAAAAGTCTTTACAGAAACCATAGTATCAGTGTGTATGTTTTTCCAAGTATTAGTCAAGAGATACGCACCAACAAGACCATCTTGAACAATACCGTTAACTGGTCCATTTCGTTGACCTGATACAATATGGACCGCTGCTCTCATTAAGACCTCAGCTTCTGCCGTGGCACTGATTGATTGAGGAATATGGAGATTCATCTCATCACCATCAAAATCGGCATTAAAAGAAGATGTGAAACATAATGGCAACCTAAACGCCAGATCCTCTATAATTTTTATTTTAAAGCTCATTATACTTTCCATACGAAGACTGGGTTGACGATTAAAAGGTGCAATGTCTCCGTCTTGAAGATGTCTTTCAATACGATCATCAATCATTAGGGGATGTTTTGTTTTATTGTCTATACCCGTATTAAGACGCGTGATTTGACCTTTATGATTAACTCGACATACTTTACCTTGAGAAACAAGGGCTTGTGCATAATCTTTGTTCCAATCTTTTACCAATTCAGATCTAGTTACTTCCTCAGCAATATATCTTGGTACCCCAAGTTCATCTTTTCTCAACATAATTCCACCACCTATAATTACAGACCGAGCTGAAAAATCAACGCGTTTTCCACCTACATTATTTTGTACACGTCCTTCTTTACCATGGATACGTTCGCGAAGACATTTATGAGCTCTGCCTCCAGATGAAAGTTTGGAATGTTCGTCTTTATTATTCATAATAGTCCAAATATGAATTTGGAGCTCAAGTTCTGCTTTTTGACGATCAGCCTCTGTCATTTTTCCGCCGCGACGACGACCGCGAGGAATCATAATTGAATCACTTTCATCATCTTCGCGAAGTTTAATACAAGTTTTGAGAATCAGATTATACTTGTCTGTAAGATCATCATCGCATTTTTGCCCGTCCCTAATGATAAAAGGACGAGAAAATGGTGGAATAACTGGGAAATTTGTAAAAATCAGACTTTCTGGTCGGAACTGATGGATATGGAACTTTTCATGTTCTGACTCGTCGATAAAGAGTGTGTTTGGTGCTAGTTTAGCATTAAAACCAAGTAAATTTATAATATTCTGAGTAATGCGAATAAAAATATTAAAGGCTTCTCCAGCCTTAAAAATAACAGACTCAGATTTGTCTCCCAAATTATAATAAAATCCATCCTTAAATTCGAATGATGGAAGGGGTGCTTGGCAATCACCCCAAGGACATTCTCGAACTGTGATACATTTTTTCACAAATGCTCGAAGACGTTTGAATCCATTGAGGCGAAGTAAATTTTGCATTTCAGCGTGTTCAGGGAGCAGTCGCGAACGAGCACATTGTGGACAAATACACTGTAATATTTTGAGTATATAATTCGCAAAAACTCGATTATATATCGGTATCGGAAGTTTAATATAACCAAAATGACCAACACAATTCTTGTTATCGTTTCCACACGTACCGCAGGGAAACCCGTTTTCTAATCTTCCCATACGATCATCATAAGGAGTTCCAGTTCTGATTTTATCAGAACCTCCTTGAGAAGCAGGTTTATCTATTTGACATACCGAAAATACTTTCCAATCTTGAGCTGAGAGAATTCCAAATTGAATAAATTGCACCTTGTCTGTAGCCATTTGTCGTCTACACATGGATTTATAACGATAGATTTCATTTTTATCCAAGAAAAATGAAATCTTCAAACCAAATTTCAAACTCAAATGAAATATGTCGTGTACGTTTCTGTCTCTCGGGTAACCCTTCAATACCCCCAGAATTTGCAAAGGAACATCCAGATAAACCGTGGAAATGGGGAGTTGATGGATTTTCGGGAACTGAAGAATGGAAGGAGTACAAATTGCCGTAATAGGAGGAGTACTATTATTAGTCAAAGTTCATAAAATTTAATTTTCAAAAGCTCTTAAATAAAGATTTTTACATATCAAATATGTCGCTTGCGCCGTTTTCAATAATTGTGGCCACAGATGGTGGGAATGGTATTGCTAAAAATGGTACAATACCGTGGAATAGTCGTAGTGACATGAAATTTTTTCGTGATACCACGGTTGGTCGTGGTAGAAATGCTGTTATTATGGGTCGCACATCTTATGAATCTATTTCTCCAGAATATCGCCCTCTTTCAGGTAGACATTGTGTTGTTGTATCGAGAAATTGGAAACAGGAGGATCATCCTGAAATTAGGGTGTGTCCCTCATTATTAGATGCCTTGGCAACGGTTGGTAATGGTATCAAAAGTTATGACGAAGTTTTTATAGCTGGTGGAGAGCAGATTTATAACGAAGTGATAAATAATTTTATGTATTTGTGTAAAAAAATTCATATTACTAGATTCAAAACAGATTATGAATGCGACCAGTTTTTCCCGTGGGATGCCGTGAGGCATTATCCTACATTTCAAGATATCCAAAAAACTAGAGATTTTATTCGATACTTTTTTGCTCCGAATGTTAAACATGAAGAATATCAATATTTGGATTTATTACGAACTATAGCAGATAACGGAGAAATAAAACCCGATCGTACAGGCGTAGGAACACAAAGTATATTTGGCGCTAAAATAGAATTTAATATTTCAGAAAGACTACCAATTCTCACAACAAAAAAAGTTTTTTATGACCAGATTCTCAAAGAGTTGTTATTTTTTATTTCTGGACGCACGAATACAAAAATACTTGAAGAACAAAATGTGGATATTTGGAAAGACAATACTTCCCGCAAATTTCTCGATGCGCAAAATCTAGAATACGAGGAAGGAGATATGGGTCCCGGTTATGGATTTCAGTGGAGACATTGGAATGCAACTTATAACGGAATCGAAGAAGATTATACTGGTAAAGGAATCGATCAACTTTCCAAACTTATAAAAAATATTCGACAAGATCCTCATTCACGTCGTCATATTCTTACAGCATGGAACCCAGAACAATTACAAGAAATGGCAATACCGCCATGTCATTTATTAGCACAATTTAATGTTTCGGGTGATAGAAAATATTTAGATTGTCAGGTATATCAACGTAGTGGAGATATGTTTCTTGGGGTTCCTTATAACATCACTTCATATTGTGTATTGACATATATGATTGCTCATATCACCAGACTTAAACCTCGAAAATTTATTCATACTATAGGAGATGCCCATATTTATTCTACTCACGGAGACCAAATAAAAAGACAACTTGCACGAACCCCTCGCCCATTTCCACATTTAATATTCCGCGGTGCAACAAAGATTCATGAAATTGACGATTTTAATTTTGATAGTTTCATTATCGAAGGTTATACAGCGTGTCCTGCCATATCTGCACCGATGGCTGTGTAATGATTTATTTTTATAAGTTCCTGTCACCATGTCCTAAGACATGGCAATCTGTAACATTGGATCTCTTATTCAAAGAATAAGAGATAAAGTATAAACGTTATTCATTTACTATAATCGGGTTTTTAAAAGAGATTTCGACGCACTTTACATTTTCAGTTAGACTATCTCCCGTAAAATATTTCTCGGGCGAACCGTGTGCTAGCTTATTCATTTTTTGCTCTGAATCGTCTCCACTATGTGGAATAGCAAAAAAATGAACTATCGTTTCGTATATACTACTGTTAAAGTATATAAACCAATCTTTTTTACTCTCACGTTCCTTTTCCACACGTTCAACCAAGTCTAGCGGTAATTTTTTTATGGGTAAATCTTTTTGGACTACGATGCGTAAACACAAATCTAAAAGAGAAGATTCACCAAATGACTTTTGTTCTGGAATTTTGTTAAATAGTTTGGACTCGTTACAACTGCTGACGTTTACATATATTTTTCTTTTCTTACTGTATTTTACAACAGTATAGTAATATCCATGTTCATAAATTCGATTATGAGGAGGACCTTTTTTATCTCCAAAAAACATACAAGTATGATCGTTTGGTAACTTTATGGTGCTAGAGCCACTGCTCTGCGGAGGATATTTTTCATTTAAATCGGTATAAAGTTTATTAGCAAGTTCATAATCATAAGTTATAAAGGAAGGTGTGTGCTCACAAATAAGCATCTCAGATTCAGCTAACCCTGATCTCCATTCCACCCACGGACAAATAAAATAAATATATCGAGGTATTGCCATTTGCGTCAAATATTGAAATATATGAAATCAAAATGCCATCTTTTTCTAAAGATGGTAAAGTGTGTTTCCTGTGATAAATGTTGTTGTGTAGGCGAATGTAAATATCCAAATAACTGTCTTCACGAAAAACGAACACCAGCTCGCGCCATCTATCTACGTTTTATCAATACTAACTACATGTGGGAGCGAAAAGATCCTGTATGTAAGAGATGCAGAGAAAGAGGGGTATATTCAATCCCTAATTCTGTTGATATGATCGATGGATATCGACGTATATCCAATTGTAATATACTGTAAATTAGCCTCTAATTCTGACTGGAAGTCCTCGTAAATAAACATAAACAATAACCAACCCAAATAATACTAAAAGAAGCAAAAGTAAACAGAATGAATATTTAGAGTAAGGGGCATAGCAGTTACTATTCTCTTCCTTGTCAAGAACGGTATATATATCAGCGGATTGCGCTGGGGGAGGCGTTGGATTTCGCGGTCTGCGAAATGTATAAGTAGGCGGTCTTTTTGACATTACTCTCTTGATAATAATATCAAGAGAGAATTTTTTAAATATAGATTTTTAATCCTATCGTATAATAACAATGTCTCTCGCGCCAAAAACACTTGCTATTTGTTACGCATGGCTATCAACAATTAAAAACTGGACTGTAGCAGGTGCCGTTAGTGTACTCAAAGATTATGATATTGTCGTTGCCGGTGCAGGTCTCGAAGATTCGTCACATGGAGACCATCAAAATACTGATGATATTATTAGTCACTCTGACATGACTAACACAGAAGTTTACGGTTATATTACAATTCGCGATGGACAAAGTGCCAATGAAACAAAAATAGACAATTGGGATGCTATGGGTGTTGCAGGTATTTTCTGTGATGAATTTGGGTTTGATTATTCTGGTATTACTCGAGCTAAACAAAATGATCTTGTCGATTATATTCATACCAAAAGTTTAAAGGCGTTTGTAAATGCTTGGAATCCTGATGATGCATTAAGTAACAATTCTGTTACACCTGGAAATCCTCAAGGTACTGCTCATAAACTAACTACTACTGATATTTACCTTGCTGAATCTTTTGCTGTTAAAGATAATGCTTACGATAATACTGACACTGATACGGACGGTAAACCAGACTGGGTTGAGAAAGCAGAAAAGCTCGAATGTTATATTGGTGATATTGTCATCGCATGCATAGGAACCACTGGAACTTCTACTGCAGGTTTTACTCCAGCTAAAGCAGATTATTCATACTATGCCACAGCTATGTACGGTTTTGATGTTTGGGGATGGGGAGAAAAGAATTATTCCAGTGCTGGTGGTCCTGATTCTCTTCCATTTAGAACCAGAAAAACACTACCCGAAGGAATCAAACTTCATGGATCTGTGGTCAAAACAGGAGATGTTTATGAGAGAACTACAAATGTTGGATTTCATGTCGATGTCGACGGTCATACAGTAAGTGATCGTTTGGATTAAATTCGTTAGTTGTACATTAATGAATTATTAACCAAGTCTATAAACAATATAAGCTTCGGACTCCGCAGTGATGTTTGTAAATCTTAATCTATAAAATCCCGAACCGGCACCACCCAGCGCCTCTTTCACTTCATTTGATCCTACCAATGTTCCTCCTGATCCCATAGCGACTAGAACGCTATTTGAAGCCCCTTCGTTGACAATATAAAAATCTATAGAATCTCCAATTTCAACGCCACTAATCCCACCTACAGCTAATACAGCTGTAGGTAAAGTCAAAGTTCTATCAACCGTAGGAGTTTGTGTTAATATCTGAGTTAATAATTGAGCTATGGTTAAGGTAGCATCCGCATTACTAATAGAAGTTGGTGCGGGTTGTGATTTAATTAACCCTCCTGTTCCAAATCGTTCAAAAAGTTTACTAGCACCCGTAGAATTGCATACGGTAATTACCCTTGCTGTAGCAGATGTGCCTATATCTATATTTCCGGCTGACCAATGACCAATACCTATAAGACCTGTTCCTGAATTAATTGCAATACCTTGTGAACCCGAACTTATGGTAACACCTCCATCATTAGTAGCTGCATCCAAAGTAACAGATCCTCCTGTTCCTTCTGAAGTTGCAAGATTAATAGGGCCTGTAGTATCTAAATCAAATCCGCTGGAGCCCAAGTCCATATCAAATCCTCCAGTACCTGCGTTGCTAAATTGAAAAGCAGTTGCAGTTGTATCGGAAGTATTGAAATTAATACTTCCTGAAGCATCTGTATCGATTCCTCCAGCTGAATTTAATCTTAATGCATCCGCTCCTGTACCAGCAGAATCTATGATAATACTGCTGTTATTTGCTCCTGTCAGAGCTATTGTTAAATCTTGCGCATCAGCAGTTGTGGCTAACGTAAAATTAGAAGATGCGCCAGTTGCATCAAGACTGACAGGACCACCGGAGGCTGTATCAACAATAAGTCCACCTGTACCAGTATTTATATCTACCGCAGCAGCTTCAGCTCTGAATGAGGTTACGATCGCTAATGCTGCAACTGGAGTTAATCCCACAATCCAGTCAACAGGCGAAGTGAATATAGGGCTAATTCTCGCTGATAGTAATACTAATGAGATTGTTATTCTTGAATCTACCGCTTCAGCCGTAAACCAGGTAACAATAGTCAATGCTATCACATCAGCTAATCCAACCGTTCAATCATCAGGTGAGGCAAATACTGGGCTAATTCTTGCTGATAGTAATTCGAATGAGGTTGTTGTTCTTGAATCTACCGCTTCAGCTATAAATGAGCTTACAATTACTAATGCCCCTACAGGAGCAGCGCCTAAAATTTCGGCTACCGGTGACAATACAGATATTGGTATAAATCTTATACCCAAAGGCACTGATGCTATTGTTTTAGATGCAAATACGTGGCCTATCGCTGATGGTTCGTCGGATCAAGTTTTACAAACAGATGGTGCGGGTCAGCTATCATTCGCTACAGTACCCACTTTAACCGACAATACTGTACAAACCACGGATGCAACGGTTACTACACTAGCAACAATCGCAACAACGACTGATAGGTCAACATTGATTGATGTTAAAGTTTCTGCCAGAAATACGGGAGCATCGGAAGCTGCAGGTTACTTTTTGAAATCCGTATTCCGAAATAACACGGGTACAGTCACACAAGTAGGTACCGACGATCTTCTCTCTTTCGAAGACAATACCGCATGGGCTGTAACTACTTCTATATCTGGAACAAATATTCTTGTTCGAGTAACGGGGGTAGCTGCTACAACTATAAACTGGAAATCTCAACATACAACAATATTGTCAGATTAATTTTATATATTTTCTTATTTCTTTTTAATGACTAATAGAGGTATTGCAAATAGTGGAATTTTTGATGTTCCAGTTACATCAGTTCGAAATACAGGCCTCGGTGCAAAATTAGGTTCAAAAAAGAACAGAAAATTATTTCTAAAATCTTTGGTCCAAGGTGTAGGAATAAGTATAGTACAAGATATTGAGATAGTAACTATTAGTGCTACTGGTTCATCAACAGATGTAATAACTGGTACAGCAACTACAACTGATGCAACAGCTACAGATCTTATTATAATTCCTTTAACGGCAAGAACTGTTGTTGCTATAGATGCTATAGTTGTAGCAGCTAACGTCAACGCTGACAATGCAGATTCATTTTTTCTAAAAGGGCTATTTAAGAATATTGCAGGCGCAGCAACAGAGATAGTTAACGAAGATACTTTAAATTTTATCGAAGATGTAGGTGTTTTAGTAACTCTTGTTGCTAGCGGACCAAACGTCAAGATTCAAGTGACCGGTTTGACAGCTACAACTTTTAAATGGCTTGGGCGAACGGTAATTGTTGAATTAAAATATTGATAACTCTCTTGATAATATTATCAAGAGAGATTTCTCGCTCTCTGCTTTTTAACATCCGCGATGATAATAAGACTTTAACCTGATAGAATTACCGAAGGAGTGATTAAGAACACCATTACAATGGATATCGTTATATCTCTTTTCTATCTTTAAGTGAAACTCATGTAGTTGGTAAGAAGATCATATTTTTTCAAAAAGGTTAAAAAATCTCCAACAGGAGGACTGTTTTCAAAATTGTCTTCTGCTTTTTGCTGAGCTTCTTGGTTATTAGTGTACTCGATGCCTGTTTCTTGGATGTGCATTTTTATTTTATGGTCTTTGTTAATTTTAATGAAGTGAACATCATATATATCCATTCCAAGATCATAATAAGCCATAATCAAACTAAATTCACGCTTATCATTTTTATACTTTGAGACGATCCCATCCAACCACTTATAAGGAAGTATTCCTTTGAATGTAGTTTTGATCCACGTCACGTTATTCTTGATTTTTACATCAAACTCGTAATCAACAGTTTTTTTTTGGAGTTTTTTGATCTGATCATTGAGTTTCTCATTATGAAGTCCCTTGATAATAATCACAGTCGGTATTTCGTTGAAAGAAGAAGGATCAAACATTTAATAATTGATTGAAATTTAATCCTTGAAATATCATTTTTCTAAATAGGATAATCACCTTCGTCCATATCTACTTCGTCTAATACTTCTCCAATAGGACCTTCAATTCTTCTGGGATCAGGCGTAAATGTTCTTACATCTCCTCCCGCGAACGGCAACGTCCAATAATCTTCGATTTTATTAGTCGAGCACCAAAACCACAAAACAAAAACAATTACAAATATCAATAAGATAGTCAAACAATTCATATTTATATATAACTTTCGAAAGTTTCGAAAGAAACTCATAAAATAACATTAGTTTAGATAGATTGTACATAAGTATCATGAAGATGTTGCAATTTTGCACACTGTTCTTCTGTTGACAATTCAGGTGTATAATATTCTGGAGAACATATACCTCCTCTACGGCTAGTTATCAATTCAAATACTTGTTCAAAAGGCGATGATCCATAGCGATAAGACAATTGTCTACAGATTAATTTTATCTCTTTACCTTTAAATGGGAATATCACAACATCGCCCTCTTTTTTCCCAATAAATAAAATACCTGGTAAAAATTCATCAATGTTTTCGGATCCAAATGGATGATTTCTATGACAACTCCAGTTATAGCATTTTTTGCTGGTAATCCATGTTGGTACAGAAGCTAAAAGTCCTCCTTCCGTACCATAATCACCCCGTTTTCTGCCGTGTGTATCGTTTACTCTGATAGTTCCGGTTATTTGTGCGCAGTTAGGATACAAGAATACATCTCCTTTTTCTCTATTTTTAGCTTTTTCCAATACACTATTCCAAGAGGAATATAATAGTAATATACTAGGTAATTTCAAACGGTTCAAATATGTAATATCGATATCACATAGCGCATCAATAATAGTTTCTAAAAAGTCATTCGTAATCTTATAGACTTGGTTTTTAATATTTATATATTCTTCAATTTCTTTAGACGTAATCTTTTTTGTTGCTGGATGATCTGGTTGTTCATCTGAGATGATATATTCCACACCACCAGAAAAATCTTTGAGTTGTTTATCCAAACATTTGACAAGTTTTACACTTTCTAAACATTTTAATCTATTGATATTATCTATAACTTGCCTAAATTTTTTACAACCAACCCGAATATTTTGAGCTGTTTTAACATCACAATAATCAAATATTAGAAGAAGTATTTCGTCTGGTATAATTGACATGATTCGAAAAATAGTGTTAGTAGTTGCGATAAATATATATATCATTTTTATTTAAAAGTTAGTTGACTGAACATCAAAATGTCGACTAACAAAAACGCCGAAGACTTGGTGCAACGCGTGCGGGAGGCAGTACTTGCAACTGGCTGCCCGGTTGTGAGTAGAAAAGACGAGAAACGTGGGAGAGGGTTCTCGTATAATACATGTTTAATTGGTCGTCTCCCTTTTGACGATCGTCAAGCGCAAGATTCCATTCTGAGGACCCTGTGCAAAAACATCATGTTCATACCTCCAGTAGAGTTGTCAATGAAGTGTTTGGTAACTGAACAGTTTGTTGCGGTTATAGTTACACTCTGCCTAAAAAATGATATTTGCTAGTCAATACAATAATTTCTTTATAAAATGTCAAAATTAATTCCTCTCAAAAATTTTGCAGGTCAAGGATACACATGTCTTTTTCATGATAATAATCTTATATATTTCTATGTTGACAAGGAATATTTCTGCCCTGATGTATTTCACGGTTATAAAAATAACGTCGGGAAAATCAAAGACAAAATTCCTTTGCTACATTGTACCATGCGTGGATGTGACGAGTACGCGGATGAATCCACAATAGAGCGAGGGATTTCATTGAATTATACTAAGTTGGTTTTGCCTGCAAATGGTCTACGACAACCTATGAGTATTTCGTGTAAAAAATGTTTGGAAGAGCGTTTTTACCGTGATAAACGCTCGGATTTGCAATTCAAAATTTCACGTATAATTGATGACAAGGATATTGATCTTGATCTTTTGGAAAAAATATGTTATTTCATAGATACGAATATAAAATAATATGATAATATATAATAAACTATGAAATCAAAAATATGTTCTAACATCAAATGCTATGGTCATCGATCCAAGATCCCGTGTTATACTCATCGAGATTTAAAGGAAATGGCTAAAAATAAAAAACTTTCAACTGTAGGGACGAAAAAAGAACTTTGCAGTCGTCTTGGTATAAAATTTTACGATTTTGAAAAATACTCCTCTATTTTTTCTATTTTAGGTATGTATGAATATAATGCTGTAGGGATAGTTACAGGAGACAAGAGGTATTCTGGAGGAAAAGCAGTTAAGATTACAGCTAGTTATGAGAACAGAATTGCAGGAATGATGGTAGAAAAACTTATTGCCTGGGGGTCGAAAAACGTTGAATCATTCTCTATAGAAAAGTTGATTAAAAAGTTGGACTGGGAAGGAAAACGTGTAGAATATTCGGAAATAAAATCCACGGATAGCAGCATAGACTGGGAGAAGATTAAAGGAGACATCATAAAAATTTTCACAAAGTTGGGTGTAGCCTATACTAATGACGACGTCGAGTTTATTCTCATATTTCTCTTTAATATTAGAGTTGCATTCTCTGATAAAGAAATCTCGAAATTATTTTACATAACATCTACAGCAGTAGGAGGGGCCGTATCTTACACACACCCACAAATATTTGAGCGCATCAAATTTGAAATAATTGCCAAAAAGGATGGCCCAATCATCAATCCATTTTTCGGTGTTTTTAACAGCCCACCTTGGAAATGGGGAGACACAAACATGGCTCGGACAACAGGATATTATTGTCAGTTGTCCATGCTAAATTTACCTTGTTTAATGTTTCGTTTAACATCTCCTCGGTATGACTTTAACCCGTTACTCATCAAGGATGATTCAAAGGAATCTCATTTGGGCAATTTCCCAATTTCGTATGTCTATCTAACTAGAGAAAAGTTAATCGCTCGTAATGAATGCGATTACGATTATCTTTTTTTGACTAGGGATCTTGCTGATTTTAAAGGTATGACATTTCAGGATGAAAGAAATCCTATTAATTTATGTATTAATAATTGGCGGTTTAGTAAAAGTAAACCTTTGACCAGAAAAGAACATTTGGCAGGTGTAAAAAGAATTTATGATAAAGATGTTGATCTTATGTCGGCAATAGAGAATTATGAAATAAAATCAAATAAATCTTTTATCACTAAAAAGGATATTCGTCGATCAACTAAGCTAACACAAGAATATTACGACACCATATTTAGTTCAAACTATAAAATAAATGATCGATACAACTCTTTGTTTGATGGGAAATCAGCTAAAGATCTTTTTTTGACCCGGGGCAACGGAATATATCTCGATAAAACTATAAATGAAGCGGCTAAATTTAGTAATAATGATGAAACTACTATTCGAAAGTTGTTTGATCTTCCGGATAACTGAAAAAAAAGGGATCTTGAAATGGATTATTTTATTTATATCAAATAATATAAATAAAATGCATAAGCTTTTTTATTTTCACAATGGCAAAAAATTTGTACTTGTTACCTTTCAAACTTTAATTGAATCACCGAACACTACTGTATTCGGTTCTGATCAGTCGGCTTTAGGACATGTAAATTATAAAGCATTAGAGCATCCTCAAGGCGGTTTGATTTATCATTTCAAATTGTGTCCAGATCTTAAAAATGAAATTATGGAGTGGCTGAATCATGTATCAGCATATAATATTAAATGGTATACATCCATCCACATTAAAGAACCTATCAAACAAGGATATAAAATTTGCTCCAAAATAGTAGTTGGATAATAAGTGTGGAAAAAAATAATATATTGATTTGACTTTTTTTGGTTAGGATCAAAATGAAGAAATCTTTAAGAGACATAACATTTAAGGTGGTTTATGGAAAGTTGGATCTTGACAATAAAAACTTAACTTCTCTTGACGGGTGTCCTGAGGGTATTACAGAGTTGTATATCGACAATAACAAATTAACTTCTCTTGATGGATGTCCTAAGGGTGTTAGAAGGTTGTGGTGTTCTGGTAACAAATTAACTTCTCTTGACGGGTGTCCTGAGGGTGTTATAGAGTTGGATTGCAGCGATAACAAATTAATTTCTCTTGATGGATGTCCTGATTCTGTAAACACGTTGTCTTGCTCATTTACCAAATTAATTTCTCTTGTGGGTTGTCCTAAGAATATTGAAACATTGGATTGTAATTCTAACAAATTAACTTCTCTTGATGGATGTCCTAAGGGTGTTAGAAAGTTGTGGTGTTCCGGTAACAAATTAACTTCTCTCAAATGGTGCCCGGAGGGTGTTAGAAGGTTGTGGTGCAGCTGTAACGAATTAACTTCTCTCAAATGGTGTCCTAAGGGTGTTACAATATTGGATTGTAGCAGTAACAAATTAACTTCTCTTGGAGAACTACCTGATTCTGTTCTAGAATTATGGTGCCGCAGTAACAAATTAAATTCTCTTGAAGAACTACCTGAATCTGTTGTAAAATTGTATTGCAATTCTAATCCATTAAATTCAATGTATGCCGATAAATCATTAAAAGAGATACACGCCATCAATATTGTTAAAGGAATAAATTTTTAAAACATAATGGCTGAAGAAGAACTCGAGAAAAAAGAATTTGACGTACTTGTCTCAAAATCATACGCATACATTAAAAAATATGTATCTGACCATCCATATTTATTATACAAAGGACTTCCGTTGATCGTAGCTATATATGTACTATATCCACTTATTTTTACCGTATGGGAATGGTTGCCGTGGATTTGGTCATCTTACGAGATTTGTCGTAAAATATCCCCCAAAATTTTGCTAAAAGGATTAAAATTCCTAACCTAAAGAGATTTTATATATAATAAGTGAATATGTCTACATTTATTGATTTAGATAGTATATGGAGAGATCGGGAAACATATCCTAATCCTAACGATTACCAGCTTACCCCAAAACAGGTAGATACATGGTTTCCATCAGCACGCACAGTAAGGGCGTATCCTCAAAATCCGACAATTCAACCTCTCGAATTTGCGACTACTGTTAATATTCACTATCTAACTCTCCCGTTTAGTGAAACTGTATCAGAATTTCCAAGAATATATGTGAATTTTCGATCAGATAGATACAAAGATATTCATCTTATTCAAGCAATAGACGGAAAACAACCAGATGCAAAATTCATCTGTAATTTTGACAGAATTCAAAATGATAGTAATGGTAATCCGATGTGGATACATTATAAATGTTCAATGGAACAAACAATGAGATTCGACCGGGGACGTCCTGTTCTATTTCAAATAACTACTCGTGATGGTAGCATTTTACCAAATTTAGATACAATTCTTCCAACCCCGTTAGACCCCACAAAACAAACTTTATGTACTTTTGAGTTAACACCATATATCAGAGATGGAGACTACGATAATCATCTCGCCGAAACGCATACCACATAAATTCTCCTAGTCGCTGGAATTGTGTCTTCAAATTTCAATTACCACGCCAAGTCTTAAGCTTTTGATGATCCCGCAGATTAATCTATAACTTAACAGTTATAGATTAATAATTTATTTTAAAAACTAAAAATTCTTAATATCTAGTACAGAGTTGATAATGTCATCTACATCTAGTTGTTCTTTTGAAGAAGATAAACTTCGATATGTTAAAACATTTATGATTGGTACTCCACCAAATATACGTCGATGTCGATCATGTGAAGATTTAAGTAAATTAGATGACGATAATGCAGATAGTGAAATTATTTTAACTACAAAAGGAGTTATAATAAGGCATAAAAAAGATTATAAACGTCACCGCAGAGACTCAATCAAACGTGTAAATAGTCTTGAGAAAACGTTAAAACAAGAAAAACTATATTTAGACACATTAAATACTGATAATCCTCCTACTCAATCAAAATTTATTTTGCCGTCATTTAATATATTTAGACGTAAGAAGAAAAATCCAGTTTTTTCAGCAATTATGCATGCAGAAGAAGATATAATCTTATTGTAATAAGATAGATGAATGCTGTGATCATTGTTTTGGGCGTCATATTGATAATTTTTCTTTCGACATGTCTCAAAACTTCTGACAAATGTAAGGATGATTACGGATATGGAGGATATGGAGGGTATGGAGGATATGGAGGGTATGGAGGATATGGAGGATATGGAAGGTATGGAGGATATGGAAGGTATGGAAGG